>Ga0213872_10002359_pt1 | contig 11187 bp, 12 predicted proteins | sample VelepicomBERX_R2_FD_160071 | JGI IMG/M metagenome (GOLD analysis project Ga0213872, IMG submission 160071) | Rhizosphere microbial communities from Vellozia epidendroides in rupestrian grasslands, the National Park of Serra do Cipo, Brazil - RX_R2 | ecosystem: Host-associated > Plants > Roots >... | reverse complement strand
CGCGTGAGCCGACGAATGAACGACAATCGAGTGACCGTCTACGCAGTCGATGCGGATGGCAAGGAAAAGAAGATCAAAGCCCAGGCGCTTCGACTGGTGATGCAGGATGGGTCGATCATGCAGGTGTTGCTGGATGACCCCGATGGCTTGTTGATCGGCACGCCGGCAGACGAAGACTTGCCTGCCCGCCTGATTATCCGCCCGGGTGCGGCGAACGCCGTACGTATTGCGGTCGAGCAAGATGACTCTGCGTTTGCTGAGCTGCCAGCGATTACTGAAGGCTCGCTGGACCTGGAAGTGCAATACATCGCCAAGCCCAAGGGCGTGCCGAGCAAGAAGCGCCTGCGCCGCTGGGTGGAAGCAGCGCTGGAGCGTGGTCTAGATGCATCGCTCACGATTCGCGTGGTGGACGAGGATGAAGGCCGCGCGCTGAACCGCGACTTCCGCAGCAAGGACTACGCAACCAATGTGTTGAGCTTTGCCTTCAATGAGGGCGAGGCGATGCCAGGTACCGACGACGTGATGGTCGGTGACCTGGTGCTGTGCGCACCGGTGATTGCCCGTGAGGCGGAAGAGCAGGGCAAGTCCGTTGAGGCGCACTGGGCGCATCTGATCGTACATGGTGTGTTGCACCTGCAGGGCTACGATCATCAGGATGAGGTCGAAGCCGAGGCGATGGAGTCGCTGGAAACCGCCATTCTGCAATCGTTGGGCTATGACGACCCATATATCAGCGAGAAGCGCGCGCCTGACGCCGAATGATCGAAGGCATCCATCACGTCGCGCTGATTGTCTCTGACCTCGCGGCAGCACGTCATTTCTATGTGGACGTGCTGGGCCTGGTCGAAATCTCAGCGCATTTCCGCGCGGAGCGGCAATCGTGGAAAGTGGATCTGCAACTGCCGGATGGTCGGCAGCTTGAGCTGTTTACTTTCCCCGAGGCGCCAGCCCGGCCGACGCGACCTGAGGCGCTTGGCCTACGTCATCTGGCTTTTCGCGTGGCGGATGTCGCGGCAATGGTCGCGCACCTGGCAGCACAAGGCGTGGCCTGTGAGCCGGTACGCATCGATCCCTATACCGGCATGCCGTTTACCTTCTGCCAAGACCCTGATGGCCTGCCCATCGAGTTCTACGCGGTCTCTCGGCCCGATTGAGCGCGTCATGCACGCGCCATCAAGCGTGGCTATAATCTTTCCATTGTCGGCTTTTTGACCCCTCTTATGGACTTACCCTCTAGTAGAACGACCAAGACCTCCGCTGCCAAATCGAGCTGGCTTGAGCGGCTCACTGCCTTTCTCCTGCGTGAGCCGGAAGATCGCGAAGAATTGGTTGAACTACTGCATTCGGCGTTCGAGCGCCATCTCTTGGACGCCGACGCCCTCGGCATGATCGAAGGCGTGCTGCAGGTCGGTGACTTGCAGGTTCGCGACGTGATGATTCCGCGCTCGCAAATGGATGTGATCGACGTGGATGACGAGCCGAAGGAGTTCATCCCCTTCGTGATCGAGACCGCTCACTCACGTTTTCCTGTTTACGACGGCTCCAAAGACAACATCATCGGCATCCTGCTTGCGAAGGACCTGCTGCGCTATTACGCGGGCGAGGAGTTCGACGTACGCGATATGCTGCGCCCGGCCGTATTCGTGCCGGAATCGAAGCGGCTGAATGTCTTGCTGAAGGACTTCCGCAACAACCGCAATCATATGGCCATCGTGGTTGACGAGTACGGCGGCGTGGCTGGCTTAGTGACGATTGAAGATGTGATGGAGCAGATCGTCGGCGATATCGAGGATGAATACGATTTCGACGAGACCGAAGACAACATCATCCAAGACCGCCAGGGGCGTTGGCGCGTCAAAGCGATCACGCCTGTGACCGACCTCAACGACGTATTGACCAGCAGCTTCAGCGACGAAGAGATGGATACCGTCGGCGGCCTGGTGGTGGCGGAGTTTGGCCGCGTGCCCAAGCGTGGCGATGCAGTCTCTTTTGGTGGCTATCACTTCCAGGTCTTGCGGGCGGATAGCCGACGCATTCATAGCCTTTTGGTTGAGCGCGAAGCCGTGCCTGCTGCGGACATCGCGTGAAGCGCTTGCGTGTAGTGCTGGCCCGCTGTCGGCGTGGCGTGCGCGTCGTATTGGCCGGCGGGCTGCGACTCGTGCCCCCCGCGCTGATTGGCGCGTTGACGCTGTTCTCCTTCGCCCCCTTTCATTTCTGGCCCTTCGCCTGCGTGTCGCTGGCGCTTGCCTTCGGCATGATCGAGGTGGCGCCGACACCCGCGCGTGCAGCACGCGTCGCATGGGCCTATGGCCTCGGTTATTTCGCGGCCAATATCCACTGGATCTATATCGCGCTCTACGATTACGGCGGGATGCCTGCCCCGCTGGCCGTAGCTGCCGTACTGTTGCTGGCCGCCTTTCTGGCGCTCTACCCGGCGCTGGTGGCCTATGCGGGGCGCCGCATAGCCGGCGAATCGCGCGCGGTCCTGCTGATCGTGACGTTGCCTGCATGCTGGTTACTCAGCGAATGGCTGCGCAGCTGGGTATTCACCGGCTTTCCATGGGCCTCTATCGGCTATAGCCAAGTGCCGGGCGGGCCCTTGGCGGGGTGGTTCCCAATTATTGGTGTCTATGGGGTGGGGGGCTTGGTCGCGGCGTTCTCTGGCGTGCTGACTTGGCTGATGGGTCGACGGATCGATCGTCGCGCTGCCGGGGTGGTGCTGGTCGCTGTTGCGGTAGGCCTATCGGGCTATCCGCTGGCGCGCATCGACTGGACGCATCCGGTGGGCAAGCCGCTGCATGTTGCCTTGGCACAAGGGGCGATTCCGCAGAACCAGAAATGGAGCACGGAAGACCTGATCTACAACCTCCGCGTGTACTACCGACTGATCGACGAGGCGCAGGGCGATTTGATCGTGCTGCCGGAAACTGCGTTCCCAATCTTCCTGCATGATGTGCCTGACGATTACATGGACGCCATTCTGGATCAGGCCAAGCGTAAGCATGCAGCCATGATCGTCGGCGTACCGCGCGAAGACGGGGACGACAGCCATTATTTCAACGCGGCGGTACTGTTGACTGACCCGGCCCAGCCGGCCAACTATAAGGCGCACTTGGTGCCCTTTGGTGAATATGTACCCGTCCGACCCGTGTTGGGCTGGGTCTACCGCCAGGTGTTGCACATGCCCCTGGACGATTTCACGGCCGGGGCCTCGCGCCAAACGCCGCTCAAGGTGGCGGACCAGCGGATCGCCGCCAATATCTGCTACGAGGATGTGTTCGGTGAAGAGTTGATCCCGAATGCGCGGCAGGCGACCATCTTGCTCAATCTATCCAACCTGGCTTGGTTCGATGGCTCCCTGGCCCTGGCCCAGCATGGGCAGATTGCGCAGGCGCGATCGCTAGAGACAGGGCGACCCTCCCTGCTGGCAACCAATAGCGGCACGACGGCCATTGTCGATGCGAAGGGGCGGTATCGCGCGAAGCTGCCCGAGCGGGTTCAAGCAGATCTGACCGGCGTGGTTCAAGGTTACGATGGGCTGACGCCCTATCTGCGTTGGGGCAACGCAGCTGCGCTGACGATGGCGGCTGTGGCGCTCGCGGTCACTTGGCGTGCGCGCCGGCGCAGCGCGAGAAACAGATACCCGGTTTGATCTTGGTGATTAGCGGCTGGGCGGCAGCAGGATGATCCGCGTTCCGGCGATGCGATCTTGCAGGAACTGCCGATCGCGGTCGAATACGCTCCACGCAAAGGGTGCAGCCGCCCACGCCAGCGCTACCCAAATGATCCAATGCATGCCGGTTAGGTGTTTGGCTGCCACGACTGCGGGCAGCAAGGGCAAGAACGTCGTCAGTACGACCAGGTACCGTACCGTCATCACACGCCACCCCAGCGCGCCGCTCGGATGGATCAATTTCAGCCGCCAGGTCTGCATGGAGAGCGTCTGGCCTGAGCGATGCCAGCACCAGGCGAAATAGCCGTAGGTCAGCGCAAGCTCGTAAATGAACTCAACGATGCCACCGCTCAACGCGGGGAGTAGTAGCTGAAAGACAATGGCGCTACCGACGACCACCGCAGCGACCAGAAACAGCTCGTAACAAAGCGCCAGCAGGCGGCGCCAGCGTGGCGCAATCTCGAAGGTATCGGTCATGGGTAGGCGGTGTGGCACAGCCGGCAAGACAGGCCATTTGCCTGTTAGTGCGCCGGTGCGGGTTGAGCGGGAGTGGTGCCTGGTGCGACAGGGGCTGCCGGAGCTGGTGTGGCGGGCTTCGCTATTGCATTGGCAGCGGATTTCTCCGCCAGCTTCTTGGCGTGAGCTTGCTTCAGCTGCTGCTTGACCTGTTCGCGCTTTTCGGGGGGCAACTGCTGCACTTTGCGGAAGTTATTGCGGGCGCGGATACGATCTTCCTTGCTCATGCTGGCCCAGTGTTTCAGGCGCGTATCGACGCGCGTCTTCTCTTCGGGCTTCATGGAAGGGTAGTGGTTGGCGACCGCGACGAGGCGGACCTGCTGCTTGGGCGGGTATTCATTCCAGCTCCCGGCGAGCGGCGCCAACACCTGCTGCTGAGCAGGGCTCAGCGAGGCCCAGGGGGTTGCCGCAGGCACGGCCTCTACGGCCAGCGCATGCGTGCTGATGGCGAGCAGCAGGACAGACAGTGCGAAACTGAACAAGCGACCCAGCATGCTTAGCTGCCCTGCGCGATACGGTCAGCCGCATCCGATACATAGGCATCAGGCGGCAATTCGTCCGCCAGCAGCATCGCGTCGACGTCATCGTCCGGCGTCTCGGGCAGACTGTGCCAGTAGCTGACGGCGGCAATCGCGAGCAACATGGCGCAAGCGAATGCGCGGCGCATTTGATACGCCTCGACATGATGCCGATGGAACCAGTCGCCGACGCCCGCCAAAACGCCGACCGGCGCACGAACATGGGCGTGTGCTTCCATGGCACGCATGCGCGCCGCCTTCAGCCGCTCAAGCTGCCGGTGCGTGAGCGGCGCGTCCTTGATCTGCCGGCCAATCTGCCGACCGAAATCATCTGTGGTAATCCGTGTTTTACTCATGGCCATTCCCCTGGGGCGCGACGCCTTTTTCCTTGAGCCAGGCTGCAAGGGAATGTACGGCGCGTGAGCAATGTGTTTTGACGCTGCCTTCCGAGCAACCCATCGCGGCTGCCGTCTCGGCGACGTCCATTTCCTCCAAGTAACGCATCAGGAACGCTTCTCGTTGACGTGCCGGCAGTTGTTGCAGCGCTTCTTCAATTAAAGCAAGGGTTTGCGCGCGATCCAATTGCTGATCCGGGGATTGGTGATCCTCGGTTTGCGGCTCGATGTCGAGTGTTTCGAGGATATCGGCGTCCTCGTCGTCTTCGTTGCCGGATGAAAGTGCGGAGAACAGCGTCGTCCAGGTGGAGCGTACCTTGCTTCGCCGATAGTAGTCTCGGATCGCATTCTGCAAAATGCGCTGGAAAAGAAGGGGCAACTCTTCGGACGGACGGTCGCCGTAGCGCTCGGCGAGCTTGAGCATGGCATCCTGAACCAGGTCGAGGGCCGACTCTTCATTCTGCACGGCGTACATGGCCTGCCGGAAGGCGCGCCGCTCCACTTCTGCAAGAAAGGATGACAGTTGTTCGGTAGTGGCCAAGATTCTCTAACGCAATCGTTCAGTGCAAACCGGTGAATGTTAGCAAACCCAGCCCTTGACCGCACGTGAACTTATTGGCTCTGATTCCCCATGGTCCTCCAGGCGGGGCGCAGTCACCACCTGCACCCGGAATGGCGTGCCAGCTGGTGCGAGAGAGCCCGCCGACCCCTGCGGTTTTGCTGCACTGCCATAAACTCCACTTGACCGGCCTGGCCGGCTCGGCTAACGTCTAACCCATCTATCCGCCACGGAAGGTGCACAACAGCGTATTCCCCGCGACGTGTACCTGCATCGGCAGCGTTTTACGATGGCCGTCTTGCTGCCACAAGCAGCGCCTGACGGCACCCCGGTTGGCCTGGTGCGTTCGCGCACCACTCTTGGAAGCCTTACAGGCTACCTGCTGCATTGGTTGCAGATCATTGAATTCGTCATAAGTCGGCTCGGCGTGCTTTGCATGCCACGATCGCTCCGGTAACGGTGGGACGTGTTCAGTGTCTTTTCCAAGGCACTGGAATCTTCCCCCCTCCCAGGCAAGGCCTGGGCAGTCTCCGCGAGCAAGGTCGCCCGCCGCGCGAACCGATGGTCTGTGTGTGTCCCCTTTACCGAGGAAGACATCATGGAAATTTCCGGTGCGGAAATCCTGGTACGTTGCCTGCAAGAGGAAGCAGTCGAATATGTGTTCGGCTACCCCGGCGGTGCTGTTCTCGAAATCTACGACGCAATCTTTCGGCAAGACAAATTCAAGCATGTGCTGGTAAGGCACGAGCAGGGTGCCGTGCATGCGGCCGACGGCTATTCGCGCTCCAGCCAGAAGGTGGGCGTAGCGCTCGTCACGAGCGGCCCGGGCGCGACCAATGCCGTGACCGGCATTGCCACGGCTTATCTCGACTCCATCCCGCTGGTCGTTATCTCCGGCCAGGTGCCGACGCCCGCAATCGGGCTCGATGCTTTCCAGGAAGTCGATATGGTCGGTATCACCCGGCCTTGCGTGAAGCACAACATTCTGGTCAAGGACGTCCGCGATCTCGCCAGTGCGATGAAGAAAGCGTTCTATATCGCGACAACCGGCCGCCCAGGCCCGGTGGTCGTCGATATCGCCAAGGACGTGACCATCGCCAAGGCGGAATTCCACTATCCGCAGTCTGTGGCCTTGCGCTCTTACAATCCGCCGTCGAAAGGCCATCCTGGCCAGATCAAGAAGGCGGTGAACCTCTTGGGCGACGCCAAGCGGCCACTGTTGTATGTGGGCGGTGGCGCGGTGCTGGCGAATGCGAGCGCACAGGTGACTGAACTCGCCAAGACGCTCGGCGTGCCGGTGGTGAATACGCTGATGGGGCTGGGCGCATTTGATGGGCGCGACCCGCAGAACCTCGGCATGCTCGGCATGCATGGTCTCTACGAAGCCAATATGGCGATGCAACACTGCGACGTGCTGATCGCGATCGGCGCGCGTTTCGACGACCGGGTGATCTCGGTGCCCTCGCACTTCCTGTCATCCCCAAAGAAGATCGTCCATATCGACATCGACCCGTCGAGTATCGCCAAGCGGGTGAAGGTGGATATCCCGATCGTCGGCAATGTGCGCGACGTGCTCGACGAAATGCTGGGTCTGTTCCGCCAGGGCGCGGTGCGACCGAATGCTGAGCATCTCGCGGCATGGTGGCGCCAAGTGGGTGAGTGGCGCGGGCATGATTGCCTGAACTACGACATGGACAGCGACATCATCAAGCCGCAGTTCGTGGTGCAGAAGCTGTATGAGGTCACGGGCGGCGAGGCCTTCGTCACCTCCGATGTTGGTCAACATCAGATGTGGGCCGCGCAGTATTACAAGTTTGGCAAGCCGCGCCAGTGGATCAACTCGGGCGGCCTCGGCACCATGGGCTTCGGCCTGCCGGCCGCCATGGGCGTGCAATTGGCGAACCCAGACTCGACCATCGCCTGTGTGACGGGCGAAGCATCGATCCAGATGTGTATTCAGGAATTGTCGACCTGCAAGCAGTATCACCTGCCGATCAAGGTCATCAACCTGAACAACCGATACCTCGGCATGGTGCGGCAGTGGCAGGAGTTCTTCTACGGCAACCGGTATTCCGAATCGTATATGGATGCCTTGCCCGACTTCGTGAAGCTGGCAGAGAGCTATGGCCACGTTGGCATGCGCATCGAAAAGCCGGGCGATGTGGAAGGCGCGCTGCGTGAAGCGGTCAAGCTGAAGGAGCGTTTGGTGTTTCTCGATTTCCTCACCGACCAGAAGGAGAACGTCTTCCCGATGGTGCAAAACGGTCGCGGGCTGAACCAGATGGATCTGCCGCCGCATATGAGGAATCTGCAGCAAGGTGCCGTCGCGAAAGAACGCGACTACGGCAATCTGAGCTAAGGAGAACGCCATGCGACATATTCTTTCCATCTTGCTGGAAAACGAAGCAGGTGCCTTGAGCCGCGTCGTGGGTCTCTTTTCCGCCCGCGGCTACAACATCGATTCGCTGACGGTATCGACAACCGAAGACCCGACCCTGTCGCGGATGACGGTGGTGACCTCTGGCTCGGATGATGTAATCGAGCAGATCACCAAGCAGCTCAACAAGCTGATCGAAGTGGTGAAGGTGATCGACCTCAATGAGTCTGACCATGTCGAACGCGAAATGATGCTGATTAAGCTGCGTGCGACCGGTAAGGACCGCGAGGAGCTGAAACGGATGTCGGAAATCTTCCGCGGCCGCATCGTCGATGTGACTGAGAAGACCTACACCGTCGAGCTGACAGGCGAAAGCGCCAAGCTTGATGCCTTCATCGAGTCGGTTGATCGCACGCTGATCCTCGAAACCGTCCGCACCGGTGCCTCGGGCATCGGCCGTGGTGAACGCATTCTCAAGATTTGACCCGCTGGCAGAGCGGGAGAGCCCGCCGCCGCGATAACCCAGACAAGCATACAAGGAGCAGTACCATGAAAGTGTATTACGACAAAGACGCCGACCTCTCCCTGATCAAAGGCAAGCAAGTGACCATCGTGGGTTACGGCTCGCAGGGCCACGCCCACGCGCTGAACCTGAAGGATTCCGGCGTCAATGTGACCATCGGCCTGCGCCGTTCGGGCGGTTCCTGGCAAAAGGCCGAAGCTGCCGGCTTGAATGTGAAGGAAGTGGCCGAGGCCGTGAAGCAAGCCGATGTCGTGATGATCCTGCTGCCGGATGAATCCCAACCTGATGTTTACTATCGCGACATCGCGCCGAACATCAAGCAGGGTGCGACCCTTGCCTTCGCCCATGGCTTCAATATCCATTACAACCAGATCGTGCCGCGCGCCGATCTCGATGTGATCATGGTGGCCCCGAAGGGCCCAGGCCACACTGTGCGCTCGACCTACAAGCAAGGTGGCGGTGTACCGAGCCTGATCGCGATCTACCAGGATCGCAGCGGCCGCGCCAAAGACATCGCGCTCTCGTACGCTGCTGCGAACGGTGGCACCAAGGGCGGCGTGATCGAGACGTCCTTCCGCGAAGAAACTGAGACGGACCTCTTCGGCGAACAAGCCGTGCTGTGTGGCGGCGCCGTGGAGCTGGTGAAGATGGGGTTCGAGACGCTGACTGAAGCCGGCTACGCGCCCGAAATGGCGTACTTCGAGTGCCTGCACGAGCTGAAGCTGATCGTCGATCTGATGTACGAGGGCGGCATCGCGAACATGAACTACTCGATCTCGAACAATGCCGAGTACGGTGAGTACGTGACGGGGCCCGAGGTCATCAACGAAACGTCGCGCGCCGCAATGCGCAATGCCTTGAAGCGTATCCAGAATGGCGACTATGCCAAGCAGTTCATTCTGGAAGGCAAGACCAACTACCCGTCGATGACCGCGCGTCGTCGCTTGAATGCGGCCCATTCAATCGAAATCGTCGGCGAAAAGCTGCGCGATATGATGCCGTGGATCAAGGCCAACAAGCTGGTGGACCAGAGCAAGAATTGATCGTTGCAGCGGATAGGCATGCGATGGTCACGGCGGGCTGCCCCCGGGCAGCCCGTTTTTATGGTGAGAGGACGTTGCACATCTGCGCAAGGTAACGCGCGCGGTCATGGCTGGAAGTGGGCTTTACCGCTAAAATAGAGCGTTAACCTATTGCACGCACGAGCGAGACCCCATTGAACGCATACCCCCATCCCATCATCGCCCGCGAAGGCTGGCCCTTCATTGCCATTGCACTCGCGGCTGCGCTTATCGTGGGCTATTTCGCACCGTTGCTGTCGACGCCGCTCTGGCTGGTCGTCATCTTCGTGGTGCAGTTCTTCCGTGATCCACCGCGGACGATCCCGCAACAGGCCAATGCGATCCTCTCGCCGGCTGATGGCCGCATCGTGGTGGTCGAAAAGGCGATGGATCCGCACGCAGGCCGTGAAGCGCTGAAGATCAGCGTGTTCATGAATGTTTTCAACGTCCATTCCAACCGCAGCCCGGTGGATGGTGTGGTCAAGAAGGTGGAGTATTTCCCCGGTGCATTCGTCAATGCTGCGCTCGACAAGGCTTCGACCGAAAACGAGCGCAACGCGGTTGTCGTGGAAACGCCCAACGGCGTAGTGGTGACCTTTGTGCAGATTGCGGGCCTCGTGGCGCGTCGTATCCTTTGCTACACCAAGGCGGGTGATGCCTTGGCGCGCGGCCAGCGTTACGGTTTGATCCGCTTCGGTTCGCGTGTTGATGTCTACCTGCCGCTCGACGCCAAGCCGCGTGTCGTGGTGGGCGACAAGGTCTATGCGACCGAGACCATCCTGGCTGAATTGAACTCATTGCACAGCTGATTTGACCGAATAGCCGAACTGATCGACGAGCGATACGACCCCATGCGCCCTCTGCCTACGTCCAGCCAGGCCCGTAACCTGCGCCGCCAGAGTATCTACCTGCTGCCTAACAGCTTTACGTTGGCGGCGCTGTTTGCAGGTTTCTATGCCGTCGTGCAGGCCATGAACCGCAACTTCGAACCCGCAGCTGTGGCAATCTTTATCGCCATGGTGCTGGATGGTATGGATGGCCGCGTAGCACGGATGACGCATACGCAAAGCGCCTTTGGGGCTGAGTTCGATTCGCTATCAGATATGGTGTCCTTCGGTGTGGCACCCGCACTCGTCGTCTACGAATGGATGCTGCGCGACTTCGGCAAGCTAGGCTGGATCGTGGCTTTCATCTACTGCGCGGCGGCTGCACTGCGGCTTGCGCGCTTCAATACCAATATCGACGTTGTCGACAAGCGTTTCTTTCAGGGCATGCCTTCCCCGACGGCTGCGGCGCTCGTCGCGGGCCTCGTGTGGGTCTCATTGGAGATGGGCTGGAGCGGTGACGTGCTGCGCATTGGCGCATTGGTCATGACGGCCTTTGCCGGCCTGACCATGGTCAGCAATGTGAAGTTCTACAGTTTCAAGGAGATCAATGTACGCAAGACGGTGCCCTTCGCCGTGTTGCTGCCGATTCTCTTTGTACTGGTCGCGATTGCGGCCAAGCCCCCGGTGGCCTTGTTCTCTCTCTTCGTGGCCTATGGCCTGTCGGGTTATATCTGGACC
>Ga0213872_10002358_pt1 | contig 11189 bp, 8 predicted proteins | sample VelepicomBERX_R2_FD_160071 | JGI IMG/M metagenome (GOLD analysis project Ga0213872, IMG submission 160071) | Rhizosphere microbial communities from Vellozia epidendroides in rupestrian grasslands, the National Park of Serra do Cipo, Brazil - RX_R2 | ecosystem: Host-associated > Plants > Roots >... | reverse complement strand
CCCGGGGGGTTCTGTCGGCGGAGACCCAGCTTGCCCCATCGGGACATCATCGCGATCGGAGGATCGCTCGGCGCCGTGGACGCGCTGAAACGCCTGTGCCACGACTTGCCCGGCGACATCGCCGCGACGCTTTTCATAACGCTTCACGTCGGCGCCCACGGCAACGACATGCTGGCGGGCATCTTCGCCGAACATTCGAAGATCACGGTCAGCACCGCTTCCGAGGGCGACGGGCTGCGGCGCGGCCATGCCTATGTCGCCCCGGCGGACCGGCATCTTCTCGTCATCGACGGGGTGATCAAGCTGGGCCAGGGCCCGCGCGAGAACATGTCCCGCCCGGCGATCGACCCGATGTTCCGTTCGATCGGGGCCTGCTTCGGACCGCGCTCGCTGGGGGTCATCCTGACCGGAGGGCTGAATGACGGAGCGTCGGGTCTCGCCGATCTCAAGCTCTGCGGCGGCACCACCATCGCGCAGAATCCCCGCGACGCGCAGGCCCCGGACATGCCGAGGAACGCCTTGCAGAGCAGCAGTGTCGATTTTCGCGCCTCCTTGGCCGACATACCCGCCCTCCTGGTCAAGCTCACCGGCGAGGAAGCCGGCCCCGCGCCCGCCATTCCCGAAGACATCCGCAGCGAAGTCGCCATCGCTCTGGGACGCACCGTCGACGCCCTCCCGCCGGACCCGTCCTGGGCCACGCCCCTGACCTGTCCCGCCTGCGGCGGTGTCCTGTCCCTGGTCAAGCGCGGCCCGGTGCTCCGCTTCCGCTGCCAGGTCGGACATGCCTACACCGCCGAAGCGCTGGCGGCGGACAAGGAGGGGTCGGTCGACGAGGCCCTGCGAATCGCGCTGCGGATCCTCGGGGAGCGCGTCACTCTGACCGAGATGATGGCCGACGAGGCACGCCGCCATGGGCGCCACTCCGCCGCAGCCACCTATCTGAAACGGCTCGATGAGACGCGGAGCCACGCGGATCTGTTGCGCAAGGCGATCGACAGGGGATAAAGACCTAAGGAAGATTCCCGGTCTTGTTCCGCTCTCCGCGCTCACGCAGGGCATCCGCGGAGGCTCCCGCGGCATTTTCCGCAGCTCCGGCGGCCTTGTCCACCCGCCCCTCATTGCGCATCCTGCCGCTGCCCAGGATCCTGCCCAGGCCTTCCTTGACCGCTCCCTTGGCTTTACGGGCGGCTCCGCTCAGTCGACGCTTGTCCATGATCATCTCCCACCGCTGAAGGGGAGCAGCCGGCCGAAGCCGGCTGCTTGGGACGCATCAGTCGTAACGCCCGCGTCCGCGCGACCGGGACGGGCCGCGATAGTCCCGTTCCCGATCGCGCGAATAACGGCCGGGTTCCTCGCCCCAGCCTCGGCGGGCGGCGCGGGAATGGCCTTCGGGGTCGCCGTACCAGCCGCTGCCTTCATGGCTCGACCGTTCCCAGCCGCGCCGGGAGGCTTCCGAGTGGCCCTCGGGATCGCCGTACCAGCCGCTGCCTTCGTGGCTGGAGCGTTCCCAGCCGCGCCGGGACGCTTCGGAATGGCCTTCCGAGTCGCCGAACCAGCCGCCCTGGCCCATGTCCTCGCTATGGCCATAGCGGTCCTGGCCGGCATGGGAGGCCCGTTCCGAGCGCATCTGTGCGCCCCGATGGCGATTGTCGCCCTCATCCTCGTCATAGCGGCCTCGGCCCTGATGGCGATGGGAGGATTCTCCCTGGGAATAGTACCGATCCTCGTCTTCGCGCCCGCGATAGGGCCGATCGCGATAATCGTCTTCGTAATACTCGCGAGATGGCATGATTTTCTCCTTGGGAAGCCACGGTGCCCCTCTTCTAGTCAATGCCCGTCCGTGTCATCGGTTCCGGCCGGACTCAGCGCCTTTTCGCGCCGCCAGCGGCGAAGAAGCGTCAATGTCGCCGCCTCCTCGGGAGAAAGGTCGGCCGCGTTGCCGCGCCGCCGCCCGAACCGGCCGGCCAGATACAGTTCCGGGATGCCCGGATGGACGTAGCAGCGGCGGCACACGGCGACAGTATTGCCGAGGCGTTTGCCGACCTGTTTCATCGCCGTGCCGACCACCCGCCGCCCCCGGGTCACGCCGCCCGGCGGCGGTTCGCGGCTCAGCATGTCGACCATCATCACCGTCGCCGCCCAGGTGCGGAAATCCTTGGCGGTGATCCCCGATCCGACGATCTCGCGCAAATAGGCGTTGACGTCGGTCGAGGTGACGTCGTGCGGGTCGCCGCCCTCGTCGAGATATTGGAACAGGGCCTGGCCCGGCAGCTCCTGGCAGCTCCGCACGATGGCGGCGATGCGCCGGTCGGTGACCCGCAGGCTCCAGGCCTTGCCGCTCTTGCCCTTGAAATTGAAGCGCAGGATGGATTTCTCGACCTCGACATGGGCATTGCGCAGGGTGGTCAGGCCATAGCTGCCGTTCTGCCGGGCATAATCTTCATTGCCGATCCGGATCAGTGTCGTCTGCAGCAGATGGACGATGGTCGCCAGCACCTTGCGGCGCGGCAGATCGGGCAAGGACAGGTCGCGGTTCACCGCCTCGCGCACCCGGGGCAGGACGCGGCCGAAATCGAGCAGATGGTGGAACTTCGCCTCGTCGCGGGCGCGGCGGTACTCCGGGTGATAGATATATTGCTTGCGGTTCTTGGCGTCGCGCCCGGTCGCCTGGAGATGGCCCAGGGGATCGCGGCAGATCCACACCTCGGTCCACGCCGGCGGAATGGCCAGCCCGCGAACGCGCTCCAGCTCCGCCCTGGCGGTAACGCGGCCGCCATCCGGCAGAAGGTAGGTGAAGCCGCGGCCGGATCGCCGCCGGCGGATGCCCGGCTCGCTGTCATGGACATAGATCAGACTTTCGGCCACACGCTCCTCCGCCTTCCTGCAACACGCGGCGCGCGGGCCTGGTTTCCGGCGGAACCACCTCTTTGCGCAGGGCATTGAAACGAGACGATGCCAAAGGCCTCACGCCCCCCATTGGCGGCACTCCTCGGGCCCGGCTTGATCACCGGCGCCGCGGACGACGATCCCAGCGGCATCGCCACCTATGCCCAGGCTGGCGCCGAATTCGGCCCGCACGCGATATGGTCGTTGTTGCTGGCCCTGCCCTTCATGGCCGGCATCCAGGAGATCAGCGCGCGCATCGCCCGCGTTACCGGACGGGGTTTGGCCGACAACATGCTGCACCGCTATCCCCGCTGGCTGGCGCTGGGGCTGATCCTGCTGATGGCGGTCGCCAATATCTGCAATCTCGGAGCCGATCTCGGCGCCATGGCGGCGGCGCTGGCGCTGCTGATCGGCGGACCGGTGAAGCTCTATGTGATCGGCTTCGCGGTGGTTTCGACCGCGCTGCAGATCTTCCTGCGCTATGACGACTATGCCGGGATCCTCAAATGGCTGACCCTGTCGCTGCTGGCTTATGTCGGCTCGGCCTGCGTCGCCGGCGTGCCGTGGGGATCGGTGGCGCTGGCCGTGGTCTGGCCGCATATCGAATGGAGCGGCCGCTACGCCGTCATCATCGTCGCGGTGCTGGGCACCACGATCAGCCCCTATCTGTTCTTCTGGCAGGCCGGTCTCGAAGTCGAACGGCAACGGCAGGAAGTCGGCATGAAGCCGCTGCGCCGTGCGCCGGAACAGGCGCGGGCCGAGATCATGCGAATCCGCTGGGACACGCTGACGGGGATGGTGCTGTCCACCCTGATCGCGCTGTGCATCGCGGTCACCACCTATGGCGGCCTCAATCTGCATGGCGTCACCGAGATCCGCAGCGCCAGCCAGGCCGCCGAAACGCTGCGGCCGATCGCCGGGAATTTCGCCTTTCTGCTGTTCGCCGCCGGTATCATCGGCACCGGTCTGCTGGCCGTGCCCTCGCTGGCCGGATCGGCGGCCTATGCGCTGGGCGCCGCCGCCGGGTTGCGCACCGGACTGGCGTTCAGGTTCGGACGGGCCAAGGGCTTCTACGCCATCCTTGCCGCGGTCACGGCGATCGGCTGCGGACTCGATTTCATCGGCATCGATCCGATGGACGCCCTGGTGTGGAGCGCGGTGCTGAACGGCGTCGCGGCCGCGCCCATCATGGCGACGCTGGTGCGGATGGCGGGCGACCGCAGGGTGATGGGCCTGTTCGTCATCTCCCGGGGCCTCGCGCTCAACGGCTGGGGCGGCACCGCGATGATGGCGGCCGCCGCCGTGGCGATGCTGCTGATGCAGTGAGGGGTCAGACCTCGCCCAGCCACTCCCTCACCGCGGCGACGTCGGGCAGGGTCGCGCGCGCCGCCGTCGGTCCGGCGGGTTTGACCCGGATCGACAGGCCGCCGGCGCCATTGACGTAATCGAAGCCGGATTCGTCCGAGGTATCGTCGCCGATGAACACCGGCCGCCGTCCCGCGAATGGCGCGGCATCCATGAATCGCTCGATGGCGGCGGCCTTGACCCCGGCCAGCGGAACCAGTTCCAGCCCGGCATTGCCGGCCAGGATGCGATAGCCCTCGCCCAGATCCGGCAACGCCTCCTCGGCCGCCGCCATGACCTCGCCCATCATCTCGGGCGCGGCGCGGATATGGATGGCCAGCACCGGCCCCTTGCGCTCGAAATAGACCCCCTCGACTTGCGCGAACCGGCCCGACAGCCGTTCGATGACCGCGGACAGGGCCTCGGGCTCCAGCGCCCGTTCGACCGGCTCGCCCGGCCGCATCCGCATCTCCAGCCCGTAGATGCCGGCGATCGGCAGTTCGAGGGGCAGGAACAGGCGATCGGCCATGGCGATGGTCCGCCCGGTGATCAGCGCCAGCGCGCCGTCGAGCCGCAACGAGACGTCCCACAGCAGCGCCCGCAGGGCGTCGTCCACGGCCACCGCCTCGGGATGGGCCTGATGCTCCAGCAGCGTGCCGTCGATGTCGAGAAAAAGCGCGCGCCGATCGGCGTTCATATCACGCCGGTCTCCGGCGCCGGCGCCGCGCGCCGCATCAGCCGGGCGGCGTCGAGCAACATGGTGCCGGCCCAGCGATAGACATTGTTGTCCTTCACCGTCGCGCGCATGGTACGCATGCGGTCGCGGCGCTCCGGCAACGGCATGGTCAGGCCGGCGAGAAAGGCGTCCGCCATGGCGTCGGCGTCGAACGGGTTGACGATCAGCGCCTCGGTCAATTCGCGCGAGGCGCCGGCGAACTGGCTGAGGACCAGCACGCCGTCCTCGTCGTCGCGGGCGGCGACGAACTCCTTGGCGACCAAATTCATCCCGTCATGCAGGCTGGACACCACGAACAGATCGGCGGCGCGGTAGAGATCCTGCAGCCGGGCATGGTCCTGCTGCTCGACCAGAAGCAGGATCGGCTTGTAGCCGTCGCGTCCGAAGCGGCGGTTGATGTCGTCGACCAGTTCCAGGCATTCCCGGCGCAGCTGGCGATAGGAGCGCAGATGCGCCCGGCTGGGGGCGGCGATCTCGATGAAGGACAGCCGCCCAATCCATTCGGGATGCCTGATGAAGAACGCTTCGAGGCCCTGGAAGCGCTGGAGGATACCCTTGGTGTAGTCGAGCCTTTCGGCCCCGACGGCCAGGGACACCTCGCGCGGCAGGCCGAGATCCTTCACCACCCGCTCCCGGGCGCGGCGGATCTCGCCCGGATCGGCTTCGCTTTCGGGCCATTCGATGGAAATGGGATAGGGCCGCACCACCGTCGCGCTTCCGCCCAGGATCACCGACGATTCCTCCTTGTCGATGCGGGCCTCGAGGAAACGGTCAGCGGCGTCGATGAAATTGTTGCAGTGGAGCTGGATGTGAAACCCCAGGATCGAGCTGCCCAGCAATCCGTCGAGGATCTGCTTGGCCCAGGGGCAGACGCCGAAGATCTCGGCATTCGGCCAGGGAATGTGCCAGAAGGTGATGATCACCGCCTCGGGCAGGCGCTCGCGGATCATGCGCGGCAGCAGGGCGAAATGATAATCCTGCACCAGGATCAAGGGGCGGTCGGTCTTGACCTCCTCGAACACCGCTTCGGCGAATTTGCGGTTGACCGCCTCGTAGCAATCCCAGTCCGCCGCCCGGAACACCGGGCGGGTGAAGGCGATATGGCATAGCGGCCACAGCCCCTCATTGGAAAAGCCCGAGTAATACCCCTTGATCTCCTTCTCGCTCAGCCACACCCGCCGCAGCGTGTAGGCGGGATGATCGACCGGCACCCGCAATCGTCCCTGGGAATCGGCGGTTTCTCGGTCGGCCGAACCGCCGCCATGGGCGATCCAGGTCCCCGAGCAGGTCCGTACGATCGGTTCGAGCGCGGACACCATGCCGCTGGCCGGCGCCACCAGCCGGATTTCGCCATCCGTCCGTTCATGTGAATAAGGTTCCCGATTGGACACGACGATCAGCTCGGTGCCGGCTAATTCGTTCCGATAGATGTAGCGCAAGAGATCCGGGGACCATTGCGTCAAGAGGTCGAGCATGATCGTAGCCATCAACAAGACAACCCGACGATGGGGTTGGACGTTCCTTCGTCACTCCTGCACGAGCAGCCTGATTTCGCCCTCGTTTCCCTCGCCGAGATGGCACACCACGTGATTCCCCAGGCGCTGGAACAGCAAATCGACCTGCGACCTGCCCACCTGCAGGCGCCGCACCGCCAGGCTGTCGATGCCGATCGGCAGCGTCGGGCGGTTGACGACGATCCGCCGGTTCCAACCCTCCACCGACAAGCCGAGGCAGGCCTGGACCAGCATGAAGGCCGCGCCTGCCGACCAGGCCTGCGGCAGGCAGGCGACCGGATAGGGCACCAGCGTTTCCACCGAGGACCGCGTGAAGCCGCAGAACAGCTCGGGCAGCCGCATCTGAAACTGGGTCGCCGCCTCGAACATGCCGCCGGCCAGCTTGATCGCCGCGGCCTTCTGGTTGTAGCGGGCCAGTCCGGCGGCGCAGATGGCGGTATCGTGCGGCCAGACCGAGCCGTTGTGGTAGGACATCGGATTGAACGCGATTTCATCGGCGGCCAGGGTCCGCACCCCCCAGCCGCTGAACAGGGGCGCCGACATCAGCCGCTCGCCCAGCCGCGCGCCGCGCTCGGCGCTGGGCAGGCCGACGAACAGCAGATGGCCGGCATTGGAAGCCCGCACGGCGCATTGTTTTCCGTCGCCGTCGAGCGCCAGGGCGTAATGGCCGGCCTCCTCCATCCAGAACTCGGATTCGACGGCCTCGCGCAGCCCTTCGGACCGCGCCCGCCAGTGCTCGGCGAGATCCGGTTCGTCGCGCCGGGCGGCAAGGTCGGCCAAGCCCTGGAAGGCGCGATAGGCATAGCCCTGAACCTCGACCAGCGCGATCGGACCGCGCGGAATCCTGCCGTCGCGGTGGAACACGGCGTCGTGACTGTCCTTCCAGCCCTGGTTCAACAGACCGCTGCCCTCCATGCGCTGATAGGTGATGAAACCGTGCGGATTGTGGCGGCTGAAATTTTCCATCCAGCCGGCGGCGGCGCGCAGCGACGGCCATAGATGGTCGATCAGCGCCATGTCGCCGGTGCGTTCGGCATAGGCGGCGGCCAGGCAGATGAACAGCGGCGTGGTGTCGACGCCGCCGTAATAGCGGCCGAACGGCAGCTCGCGCAGCGCATTCATCTCGCCGCGCCGCGTCTCGTGCATGATCTTGCCGGGTTCGGCGTCGCTGAACGGCAGGAAATCGGCCGCCTGATGCTCGGCGAGAAATCCCAGCACGCCATGCGCCAATGCCGGCTCAAGCCACAGGGTCTGCAGGGCGGAGATGATGCCGTCGCGTCCGAAGGCGGTCGAGTACCAGGGAATGCCGGCATAGGGATAGGGACCGCTGGCCAATTGCGTCGTCAACAGGGCGATATCCGAGCGCGAGCGCACCAGCCAGTCGTTGAAGATGCGGCCCGAACTCCACAGTGTCGCCCCGGTCTGGCGCTTGGCCCGCATCGCCATCCGCGCCTTGGCGGCGGCCAGGCGGAACCGTTCGGGGCCGGGCGTCTCGGCGGCGCCGTCGCCGATCTCGACATAGACGGTGCGGCTGTCATGGGGCGGCAGCTCGGCGATGAACCGCGCGCTCTCGCCGGTCAGATGGGCGGGCGGCGGACAGAAGGCGACCGTCGAGCGCCGCGTCACCCCGTCGAGCCCCTGATAGAGATTGACCACACCGTCGGAGCCGATCGCCGGCGCGCCCGAGGTGCCGCGCCGCGGCCGGGGAGCGCCGCGCACCTCGAACATATCGCGGAAATCGGCGGCGAATTCGAATTTCAGCGGCACGGTCACCGGCAGATGCCAGTAATTGGTCAGGGTCACCCGCTCGTAAAGACGGTTGCGCCAGAGAAACCGCCGCCGTTCGACATGAACCACGCCGTTGGGCACGCCGCCGTCGCGGAGCGTGCCGCTGTTGCTGAGGTTGGCGGTGAAGAACACATTGTCCTGCGACAGCGACGCCGCCAGCAGCCTGGCCTGCTGATCGCCGATGGTCAGGTGGAACTGCGACAGGATGCGGGTGTCCGAGATGAACAGGCCGTCGCCGACGCCGCTGATGTCGCCCTGCCCGTCGCTGATGACGAAGCAATCCTCGTGCTTCAAGGTGTATTGCTGATGCGGCTGCCGCGCCAGGGCGCTTCCGCTGGTGGCCAGCGTCACCGCCGGATCGATCGACCAGCCGGGCCGGGGGACGGGTGACCGAGCCGACATCGGCGAAGCGTTACCGGGCGCGTCCGCCATCCTGCGGCGGTAGATCTCCTCGTAATCGTTCACCATGCGCTCGGCCGAGAACCGGCGTTCGAACGTCGCGCGGATCAGCGCCGCATCGCACTCCCGCGCCAGACTCACCGCCTCGACCGCCTGATCGACCGAGTCGACGAGGAATCCGGTGATCCCCTGATCGATGATCTCGGGCATGGCGCCCTCGTTCCAGGCGATCACCGGCACGCCGCAGGCCATCGCCTCGATCACCGCCATGCCGAAGGGTTCCGGCCAGTCGATCGGGAACAGCAGGGCGGCGGCGCCCGACAGGAATTCCTCCTTCTCCCCCTCGCCGATCTCGCCCAGATACTCGATCTCGACACCGTCGATCATCGGTTCGACGCGCTCGCGATAGAAATCCTGATCGTCGGCGCCGATTTTGGCGGCCATTTTCAGGCGCATCCCCGATCGGCGGGCGATCTCGATGGCGCGGTCCGGCCGCTTGTCGCGCGACATGCGCCCCAGGAAGGCGAGATAGGGACGTTCGCCGCCGCGCTGCGAATAGAGCCCGGGCGGCAGGCCGTGATAGACGTTGCCGATCCAGTTGGCGGCGGGCAACGGCCGGCGCTGGCTCAGGGAAATCGACACCAGGGGGAAGTCGGGCCAGCGCGCATAGGCCGCCGGGAGGTCGACATAGTCGAGCCGGCCATGCGGCGTGGTGACGACCTTGCCGGCGATCTGGCGGAACAGGGGAAAATGCAGGAAGTGGCTGAGATGGACATGGATGACGTCGAACTCGTCGGCGCGCCGGCACACCTCGTCGAGCATCGAGAGATGCGCCGCGATCGCCGAGGCCGGCGGAGAGACCGCGCCCCGCAGCGCATGGTCGCGGACAGGGACCAATGTGGCGCTGGTCTTCGACTCGGCGGTGGCAAACAAAGTCACCTGATGGTCACGGCGAACCAGTCCCTCGGTAAGGAACGAGATGATGCGCTCGGTCCCGCCGTAATGCCGCGGCGGCACCGCCTCGTAAAGCGGAGAGACCTGCGCAATCCGCATCGATTTGACCCCTCCTCCCACTCGGCTTTTTGTTGAACCTTTACCGGGAGAAAGTGGTTTTCATAAACGATCGCGCAAACCCGTCTGCAAAAAAGCCTCAAAAAAGTCACACGTTGCAGTGCAAAAACAGACTAGAAGGGGTACTCTTCGAGCGCGATGCACGGAGGAAGTTATGATCGTTATGGTCGTGGAAGACGAGTTCTTCATCGGGCGCGAAACCTCCGATTCGCTGCTGGCCATGGGTCATAGCGTTCTGGGACCGATCGGCACCGTCGACGAAGCGCTGCGCGCGCTGGCGGATGGTCCCCTTCCCGATGCCGCGATCGTCGACATCAATCTGCGCGGTGTGTGCTCGCTCGCCGTCGCCGAGGAACTGAAGCGTCATCGCATTCCCTTCGCCTTCACCACCGGATATGGCGACGATCCGGGTCTGCAGCGGCGTTTCGAGGCGGCTCTGTGGTTGCGCAAGCCCTATTCCGAGTTGCAGATACGGGGGCTGCTCGCCAGCATGGACGAGGGCACCCGTCCGTCCTGACTACAGCCTGAAGCTGAAACGTGCCCCACCCAGGGCGGGCGAGCGATCCAGCCGCAGTTCCGCCCCGTGGCCCGAAACGATCTGCCGGGCCAGCGGCAGCCCGATACCGCTGCCATTTTCCTTCGTCGTGAAGAACGGCAGAAAGATGTGGTCGCGCAGATCGGCCGGGACGCCGGGACCGTTGTCCTCGACCGCGACAAGGCAGCGCTCGCCGTCGCGCGACACGGTCACCAGCACCTTGGCGTCCGCCTTTCCCGCCACCGCCTGACAGGCGTTGGACAGCAGATTGAGCAGGGCCTGCGTCATCTGTTCGGCATCCAGCGACGCCAGGCGCGGCGCCCCGGCGCAATCGAGGGCGATCTCCACGCGGTCATCCCATTGGGCGCGCACCATCGCCACGACCCCTTCGGCCCAGCGCAACGGATCGATCGGCGCCGGTTCGGGCGGCGGCAGCCGCGCCAGCGAGCGGGTGCTTTCGGCGAAATGCAAGAGCTGGCGGGCGCGTTCGGCCAGGCGCGCGGTCGCGGTGCGGGCGCGCTCGCGATCCCCTTGCGCCGGATGGGCCAGCAGCTCGGCGGCGGTTTCCGCCAGCGAGGTGATCGGCGTCAGGCTGTTCATCAGCTCGTGGTTGACCACCTGGAACAGATCGCGCATGGCCGAGGCCTCGGCCGCGCGGCGCTCGGCCGAGATGTTGGTCAGCACGCCGAGCCGCCGGGCGACGCCGCTTTCCTCGATGTCGCTCAAGGCCAGCCCATACACGTTCTCGCCCAACACGACCTGCCGGTCCGACGGTGGACGCTCGAAGGCGCCGGCCAAGGCGGCGGGATCGGCGATCACGTCCGAAGTGCCGAACAGGTCCCGCGCGGCGCGGTTCACCGCGACGAAGCGGCCCGCCCCCTCGCGCAATACCAGCGGCGCCGGGGTCATGTCGAGC
>Ga0213872_10002356_pt1 | contig 11202 bp, 28 predicted proteins | sample VelepicomBERX_R2_FD_160071 | JGI IMG/M metagenome (GOLD analysis project Ga0213872, IMG submission 160071) | Rhizosphere microbial communities from Vellozia epidendroides in rupestrian grasslands, the National Park of Serra do Cipo, Brazil - RX_R2 | ecosystem: Host-associated > Plants > Roots >... | reverse complement strand
ATGCGGCTAATTCGCGGGGACTATAAGCCACAGCAGCAGCTTTAAAGGAACCATTATCCACCAAACAGACGGGTATATGAGTTTCGGTAATTTTAGCTCCAAAAACACTGCATTGCAGAGCGTTTACATGCAACCATTCTTCTTTGGTCATATTGGTGGGATTGATATACATGCCCATTTAATCTCCTTTAGATTGAACCCAAGCAATAGCAGCGTCAACACGCGCTTCATGTGCTTCATAACCAGCGATGATTTCAGCGCGAGTCTTTCCGCTATGTCCATATTCTTCTCGCATCTGCTCTGGTGTACAGTTACGAAAAGCTATACGAGCTCCGTATAGATCATCACCGCGCAGGGTATCCAATGCACGGAGAACCAGTTTTTTATGATCGTTCATTTAATCTCCTAATATCGATGCAATAGCGCATCCAATACCGTGCTATCGCTAACACGGTATAAGCTACGTTATCCGATATAGTAGTTACCAGATTTCATAATCTCGGCCCAAGTATCTACAAGATAGACCGCAGTGCCGAATTCTGCATCTGGATCATCTTTGCGTGATCGTAAGTGTTGGATAATGGCTGCATATTCTTCACCTTGCGCACCGCCAGCATCTTCTGTACTATTAGTTGTGGTAAAGAAAATACCACCGAGGCCGCCGCTCCAATCTGGCCACAATTCTACTTTAACCTCCACTAATGAGTTAGTTGCCGGGTTAAGAACGTTTACAATGTCGCCATCCTTAAGGCCGACTATGTCTTCCCAAGTGATGTTACGAGGCATGAAGTTTCTCCCAAACGTAATCGCTGAGTTCTTTTGACCATTTATAATCTTCGTCCTCAGCGTTAACTTTAGCAAAATCTTCTTTGTTACAACTAGTTGCTTTAATACAGGTTAAATTAATTCGTTTAAAATCTTCCCAATTATCGCCACCTTTCCAGGTCTTAAGCCACTCTTGCAGTTGTTCTTCCATACTACCTCCTAAATAAAAGCCGCCTTCGGGCGGCCAGGTTTAACGAGCGTGGCTACTAGCTCCCATAACAGCCAAAGCGTTGCGGCCATTGTGCCCGGTACAGCTTAAAGCGCTTGGCAATGCACTATAGCACGTTGCTACCACAGTGCATTAACTAGAACTTTAGTCTAGTTCGGTCTCACAAATCTCGCACAGCAACCAAAATGGGTTCACTCTAATAGATCTCACATTAGGTAAAGCCATCCAGAAATTATTAGCAATTTCTACAATCTGTGCGTCTTCGAGATCGTTGAATGCTATAACTTTGTGCTCGTACAAAGTACGTTTCCATAAATCCGGATAATAGTTGAGAGCTTTAATGCGCGTATCGAGATCTAGTAGTTTTTGTTGTAATAGTGTCATTACTCCTCCACAATTTCGTATTTGCAGGCGTAGAAGCAGCTAGCTTCACCACCTTCACTAAGTGCAATTGGTTCTACAATTAAGTAGTCATATCCAGGTACGCCGTAAGATGGTTCGCAGGCAACACAGATTGTGGTTTGACCAATAATTTGGTCACGTACACTATAAAATGCGTCAATAAAGTCTAACTCAATAATCCGAATCTTATCGCCGGGTTTAGCGGTTTTCATTACATAGCCTCCACGAGCTCAATTTGTTTCTTAATGCGCAGGATAGCCAGTGCTTTCTCTTCTGCTGGTGTATAATTTCCAGTTGTGCATTTATCAGGATAACCCATTTCTGTATCATAAGTGCTATCACCAGCGTACTGGAACATCACTGCATGGCAGTTGGGACCGAATAATGGGTCTAAAGAATCCTCTGATTTACAGTAGCTAATCCTTTCAGCTTTAAATGTAATTATGCCATTATAATATTCCACACCTTGATCTTTAAACAACTCACTCGCGCCAACCCATCCGAACACACAATGAGCTGTACCACAGTTATTCTCATCATATTTAGTCACGCTGTTAAGCCAAACTTCTTTGTCTTGAACTTTTTGCATAAAATGCAGCAGTTTATTCAAGTTGCTAACAATTAGCTCTTTATTCATTTTACTCTCCTTTTGTTACCACACTATAAGCACACTCAAACAGCCACCATTAACGGAAGCTGTTAAATTGCTCTATACATTCTCTAGTTCTTTAGTCTCCGTTTCAGTATTAACATCAGGCGGCAAAGGACGCAGGCCGCAGGCTGCTATCTCTAATAAACCCCATCTTACCTGAAGGAATATATTCGCCCTTTTCATACGGGCCATTAAATTCCAAACAGCTCCGCGTACCGGACAGGGTTTCTACTAACCACACATCTGTAGCTGTAGCTGTATAATAACGCCCAATGAAAGTTTTGGTAAGGACCAGACCGCCCACGTTTGGTCCTGCTATAATGAGACAGATTTGATTAGGTGCGCAGTTCATTTATTCCTCCAAAATCTCATTAATTGCATCCACCACAGCGCCTTCGATGTCCATATGTTCTTTCATTGTTTCAAAGGCCCAATCTGTAACATCTTTATCTAAACTAATCCCGTTACGGTTAATGGCCACATTATGGCGCATCAGTAGTGCGTGAGCTAGTAGTTTAGCTGCACTAAGCTCCATCGCTTCAGCCGCTGCAAGATATTGGTCTTCGGTGTACATTTTATTCTCCTTAATCCAGTGCAAAGGCGCACTAGCAAGCCGTTTATAGACTTGCTGCTACGTCTTTATTTTGGAGCCACTATCCCAGCCGCTGCCGCATTTCGCGGTTTATAATTTAATTCATAGTGCCAGTATTCTGGTGGGCAGAGCCGCTTTAGTTGTTCCATAAAATTCTCACCATGTCCAGGATTACCAATGTGAGATAGTTCGTGGGCTACGTAATATTGCAAGTAGCCCTCGCGCTTGTCTACCATACACCATTTAGGGATGGTAATGGTTTTAGTGTTATGCCGACACCATCCGCGCCGTTGGTCTACAACATACATCTTCCAGCCGTTCTTGTACGCCTTATCAAAGTAGGCGAGTAACACTGGCCATGATTGTAGTTTATGAAGTAGATCCAGTGTTAGGTTATTGTCTATTAGTTTGACAGTCATTATTGCTCCTTAATGTAATTTAACGGGCCGCTGCGCCCTTTTAGCGCTAGCCGGAGGTTATTGAGGTATGTTAGGAGGTTCATTATTACTCCTCTGGTTTAAAATGCACTGGTGGGATTAAATGTGATAGGGCCACATCCGCCAAATACCGTTTTGGTATTTTCTTGGTCTTAACTGGATATAGTTCTTTATACCACTCGCGTAGCTGATCCGCTTGGCGTTCACATTGAGGCCAAGTATTGATATCTATACCATTCTCCCGTAGGTCATGTAGTGTTTTGGCTGCTACTAAAATGTGGACTGGAATATTTTTAGTTCTGGCCATTAATGTACTCCAATACTTCTGTTAGGCCGGCAAAAGGGTCTGATCCATCAATTTCCAACATAGTTGCTCTATAATTAGCCATTTGCTGTGGCGTCATATTCCAATCAATATCTTCACCCAGCCTGTCTTTTTTAGTACGGTGTTTAATCACCGCAACTTCTTCCAATACAACAGACGGTTTATATTTAGCACGCCATTCTGCATTTCTCTGGTCGTCAATTTTTTTGTTCTGCAAATAAGCGTTAATACGTGCTTGGACAGCAAGTTTCTTAGTTTCGGAAGTAGCTTCGTTTAGCTCTTTTGTCCATATATCTAAATAATCGTGTTTATCAGCTTTTACGCGTAAAGTAATTGCAAAATTATCCGCCTGTGGATGGTTCAAAACCCAAGGTTGCAGAGTCCCCGGCAATTGTGCCGGATTTTCATAAGCTATTTCACGAAGCTGTTCGACTTCAGCGTTAGTTAAGCAACGTTTATGGGCATGCTGTACAATCTTTTCGATAATTTTATCAAATGCTTGATTATGCACAATAGCGGATGGATTCTTATAATCCGATATAATTATTCTTTGTTCCGGACTTAGGAGTCCGCCGTCACTAATAAATTTCCAATCTTCTTCAGTTGCTGTTTCAAAGTCAATAATGTACGGCTTAACTAAACGCCAATAATTATTATAAACGAGAATAACTAAATCATGATATTCAGGTTTAGATGGCAACTTGCCTGGACGCTGCATCATAAAGGTTTGTTTATTGTTTTTAGTATTCACCCAAAATTTAACAGATGTATATACGCCATCGCGCCAAGGGTGTAGAGGATTAATAAATGGATCTTCAGCGCTAACTGTTATGATAAGTTCGCAGTTGCTATCCCAGTCTTTTATGGTAAATTTATCTACCCAATTTTGTGTATCACTCATTTTATAACCCGTATTTAGTGCGGTACGAAATCATACCCATAATTAAAGATTTCTGAATATCTGTGAGTTCGTAGCTATTTCCATTTAATAAATCCCACAAATCTTCCATACTTTCTTCATCAAAATTAATATATTCAAAATTGGGCAATCCTGCGTAAGCATTACCACAATTATAAATACTAAAGATGACTAAGCTGGCGTATTTCATATATTTTGTTGGTTGCCAACCTTTTTCAATACCATTTGAATCGAAAGGGTTTAACTGATAACAAACTCTTTGACCATAATTGTCTTTGGTTTCAACCCAAAACCGGGCTTTGCAAAACTGTCCGTGGGTGTAAGGAAAGTAATCTACTTGGTATGCGTCTAGCTTATTGTTTGCTGTTAAAATTTGCTTCATTTATGTACCCGTGTTTGGTAGTAGTACAGTTAAATTTAATATCAAGTTTGGAAAACAAATTTAATGTTTTTTGTGCTGCAAACTGTAATATATACCCACTGGTATAGGTAAAGCTAGAGTTTTAATGCTGAAAAATGTGTCTTTTAAAAATATTTTGGGAAATCTAGCGGTTAATGGGCATGGCAAAGTTACGAGCCGTGCTAATGCTAATACACAGAGTTTTGCCGGAAAATAAGAAACCTATTTCCTATTATTTTTAACATAAACTCAAAAAAAAAACTATTTTTTACTAATACTATTACCCTTTACCCTATATAAACACCATTATTTTATCAATGGTGAATAACCACTAACCAAAAGCATCTACTAACATAGCCCATTATTTCTAATATCCTATGGTAGTAGGGCTATCTCTAGCCCATACCAACTACTATTTCTTATCCCAAAGAATAACAAAGTTGGGAACTACTACATCACACTTATCTTCAGGGTAGCAATGGATAATGCTAAATGCGAGATCAACATTGCACCATTGATTGTGGCCATACTTAGCAAACATCTTGGCGCAGAAGTCATCCCAAGTGAGCGCTTGCGGCGGATTGTACAATGGCCCAGATGTGGTTACAGTGAATTCGTCCAGACCGGGCAGAGAGTTAGTGCCAGTGTTCATAATATATACTCCATAAAAAGCATGGCGCTGTGCCATAATGCTGAATTGAGAAATACCAAATTGCCAAACCCATCATCTGCGTAGGACAGATGTGGGCCGTGGCGGACGTATTGTGTGGTCATAATTAGCACCAGACTACTTCGCGAGCGTATTGCAACATACGCATCTTAACTACGCGATAGTCACCTGTTTTTAATAAACGTCCATTCGGGTCAAAAAGCCCAAACCAGTAATCTTCACCGATATCCATAATATCTATATGCATTATTAACTCCTTAATTCGAATGAATCACAATAACAGCCGTACACTGCTCGGCAATTTCTGCCGTGGCGTTAGGGCTGCCGCTATCAACAATATCCGACACACAGTCAGCTGGCGACCATGCATGTGCTTCGTGTTCGCCAACAGCCCAGAGCAGAAATGCTAGGAGGGCTGATACAGCAATGGCAAGTTTTAAAGAATTATTCATGGCTCAACTCCAACAGATCAGCCCACGCTTCAGCTGGGTAGCCTTCAATACCCGCAAACAGGGACAATTGAACAATAAAGCTCTTGCGCGGTATAGGATCTTTCAGAATATCGCGCGAAACAGCCAGAAACTTAGCTGCGCCAATGTAATCCTTGATATCTTGGGTTGCTTTGATCCGTTTCTCTTTTGGGTCGGTGATTTTACTGTAATCAATTGTGTAGTGTGACATAACATCCTCCTAGTTTATATTACTATTAATACAACAAACAGCCAGAAATACGCGGGAACATACTTTTGGCTGGTAGCTGTAATGCAAATCATACGGTTTGCACGCATTTTAAGGGGCCGCCAAGGCGTTAAAATGCCCGGTAGGTAGGCCGCACCATACCGGGCATTATTTTGTGCTGTAGGGCCGGTTTTGGGGCCGCTCCTACATTAATGTACTATTCTGCTTCACGCGCCGAAAGGTTCGCTTCGCAGGCTCCCCAGAAGGCGTGCAATTGGTCGTCTTCGAGGTAGAGTTCGTTTTGGTGCAGAGTCCACATCAGTTGGAATGTGTAGAAGGGAACGTGCTTTGGGTAGGTGTTGAGTGAATCTTGAAAAGAACTTGGATCGAGAGCTTCCATGATATGTTCCACCATTTGCAGTGGCGTCAGGTTGCATGGACCATCAGGGATGGCAGCTTCATTGCAAATAGCATCTGCTTCTGCGCGGGTGTAACGGTCGGTCCAAGCACGGAACAGCGCCCAATGGACATCCTTATCTTGTGGCGAATCTTTACGCATGGCCTCGATCATAACTTCAAACGGTTGGCCCGGACCTTCCTTGGCGAATTTTGCTTTGGCAGATTCCAGGGCCAGATTTTTAACAATGGCGTTCATGTTATTCCCCTTCAAAGAAATTGTAGATATCGCCGACGGTTTGGATTTTCTCGGCAGCTTCATCCGAGATGAAGGTTTCAAACTCATCTTCCAGAGCCATGATGAGTTCAACTGCGTCCAGGCTGTCTGCGCCGAAGTCACCAACAATAAGTGATCCTGGTTTAATATCTGCTTGGGAGATACCAAACTGGTCGGCGATGCAGCGATTAATGCGTTCTTTCGTTTCCATTTATATTTCTCCTATATCCCAGCAAAACGCTGGCACAAGCACCCTGTCACGATGCTTGTACTACGTTCTAGCGGTTATTTACTTTCTGTAGATAGAACTCGTGGCCGTTCGTGGTCTTCTTGAACGCAAACTGGCTACGCCAGAATGCACTAAAGCTGCCGGTGGAACCAGAAGCACGGAATGCGCGCAGGGCTTCGTCGATGTGATAATAGCGGAGTTTCATTTTAGTTGCCTTTCTGTTGGATCAGTTCAAAGCCGTTAACGGTGCGGGTGGTCAGCTGGCGAGCATAGCGCTCGTTCTGTTTGGTGTTACTGAACGGGTAGTTCTTGCCAGTGCGGCCGAAACGAGGGGACGGCGCACCACGACCTTTACCACGCGATTTGTATTGACCAGCCCCTGCTTGGATTGCAGCGGTTGCGGCGGACAGCCCTTCTGCCATCATGGCTTGCATTGCTGCAAAGATGGCGAGGGAGCGTTTGAACGGATTTTGCGGTTGCTTGCTCATTTTGATACCTTTTATAGTAATTTACTACCACGGCAACATTGCCGAAATAGAGCCCTGTTGCAAGACTCTATATCTGCAAAGTTACATCCACCGCTGCGCTATCGTGCAGTAACCACGCCAACCCTTGGCGCACCCAGCGCTAAAGTATGCCACCAATTGCGCGGTATCACCGTACCATTTTTTGGCAAATTGATCTGCCTGCTCCTCGCTTGAATTGACCCCAGCCGTCCTGTGACCAAGTTCGTGCAAAATCAACCAGCGCTCTAATACTGGATTGTTATCAGAGCATACACGCGAACTTACCACAATAGTGTTAGTATCATAGAAGTAACGCGCATCGTCTTCTTGTGCACGAATGTCCAAACGCACAAATGCTTCACCAGTTTCAGCGCGAATGGACTCGACCACAGTGTGAATGTGGTTAAAACAAGCGAGGTCTAACATGGCAGTCTCCTAATTCCAGCACCATTTGAATTTGTCGCCTGAGTAATGCAAACGTGCATTGAGCACGCAAGCGCGCTTGGTCTTTTCTTTGACAGTCGCCAGCAGCTTATCCGTTTCTGCATCACGCACTTTGAGCGTAACCAGTGGAAGCTGGATCTGAGGAACACGAGTACGGATATTCATTTTAGTTCTCCCTATAACGAGTCCGGCACCATTGCCGTTCATACCGCCTGTCACGCGGTATTGGCTGCAACAGTCATTTAATGCATCGTTGCCCCGCATTGCTCTATCAGATCACGCGTCTGCGAGGTGGCGGCCATCACGATGTATTCCTCTTCTGTATAGTCGGGGCAGCCGCATTTGTCTGCAAACAGTTCGCCCACAATTGCAGGCATACCAACCAGACCGACGCATTTTGCCACAAATTGCATGCGTGGCAGTTTATCAAGCTTCTGCGCTAGGGCTAGCAACGTCTGCACCAGTTCAAAAGCTTCTGCACCGAGTCCTTCGCGCGTTTCTTTTTCGATCAATGCCATATTGGCGCGAATGTTCTGCACCAGCGTTTTAACTTCTTGCACATTCATGTTATTCCCCCTATACCGGCAACATTGCCGTTAGTGCATTCTGCCACAATGCACTGGCTGCAATATTACTCTTCTGCCAAAATTGCCGCGCAACGGTGCTGCACCTGTTCAATCAAATGCAGGTTCTCAACAATGTATGCATTCAGTTCTTCTGCACGGTAACTTCCATTCTCTATCGCCGCAGTATGCCCGTGCAACATTGCTTTTGCCAAGATGGTAATTGCTGCATCTACTAATACCTTTTCTGTAACGCTATTGTACGCTTCCATCATATACTCCTCTGCCGCTCTATCGCAGCTCTATGTTTAAGGTATATCGCTACCTTTATGCGTTTTGGTATTTTAGGCCATACCACGCAAAGTATCGCGTGCTGTACGGCAGCAATCTTTCTTTCCATGGTACACCTCCAAACAAAAACACCGTAATACAACAATACTAACTATTGCTAATTAGTATTGTTGTATGCCCACTGTTACCAATGGGCTATTGCTGGGTTTTAGCGCGGCAAATAGTTGCCTTGCAGGTCATACACTAGCTCACCATCAACTTCAATGCCTTCAGTTGTTACCACTAACATATCAAGCCACGTAAGGGCCATACTTTTTAACCATTGTGGCGTTACCTCAATGGTAATGTGCTCACCATTATCAAGTGTTTCACTTGTACCAAGCAAACCACTTTCATCATAGCAGTATTGTTGGTCAATTGCAACTTTTGCAATAATAGGCTGCCAGCCGTTTGCTACTAACGCGGCAACAGCTTGTTGTACAGTAGTAATAGTTAACATTTTAACACCGTATTAATAATTTGGCATTATTGCCATTTGTGCAGGCTTGCACAAGGTTGCACAGTGTTACCACATTGCAACCTTTTACCGCCTGCGCCATTTATTACCCTTGCACAATACTTGCATACAAGCGCATATTGTTATTTTTAATATATTGCACCGCTGCACCCTTGTTATTAAAGCAAGCGTATAGTGTACCGTTGGCAGCCTTATTACTTTGCCAACCTTGCATACGCCCAGCAAAACCCTTGCTTACTACCATGTACACCCCGGCAACAATACCTTGCGGTACTGCCGGTAATGGTTTATTGCCAGTGGGTAAGCCAAGGCGTTTAGGTTGCCTTTGGCCAATAATATGTGTTGCCATAATTACACCCCCGTTATTAGTTGGTTAAACAACAAGTAATACTAATTAGTACACTATTGCTAATGTACTAATTAGTATAGCCCTTGGGCTATACTTGCTGTTGTGCAGCATTATGCGGCTGCCGTAGCAGCTTGGTGCGCTTTAGCGGCCAGCGCGTATTGCGTTGCGGCAGTAGCAGGGTTAATGCCAGCGGCAGCGCATGCGGCCAGCGTTGCCTTGCGCACATAACCTTGCGCGGCAGCAATTGCCCATACTTGTTGGCATACACCACTGCCGTGCGGCTGGCGGGGGGTAGTGTTGGCCGCTTTTACCAGCGTAGGCAGCGTAATGCCCAGCGCTGCATACTTGGCTTGCATAGCAGCCAGCTCGGCGGCGTATGCTGCGGTAGCGCGCTGCGCCTTGCGTGCGGCATGGTGCTGTTGGCGTACGGCCAGTGCTTTGGCTACACGTGCAGCCATGCGTGCAGGTGCGTTTTGTTGCGTTTTGGTAACGCTTGCGGGTTTGGTATAGGTTGCCATTTTAGTTACCTTTTAAGTTAAGTTAAACTGCATTTGTGCAACATTGCACAGTAATAACCACTGTTGCCAATAGTTATTACTGTGCCGCCGTATACATAGCACGGCACAGTTACTGCAATGCAACACAAGGCATATTACCCTTTGCTAGCGGGCAATATTGTATGTGTTGCACAATTATACACTTTAGTTGGTTTTAAGCATGTTTGCTTGCAGGTAATGTTATTTGCTTGGCAGTTATATTTACGGCCAGTAAGGGTAGGTGCTTACATAGTGTAATAGTGCTAACAGCGCTGGTACCACTGCTAACATTGTTTTTAATTACACAAAGCTTTACGTTTATGCAAGTTTGCTAAAGTGTTGCTGCTAACCAACCTTGCGGCTATGGCGTTGCAGCGTAGCAAATTGTTAAATATACACAATGGCCGGTTAACTACCCTATAGGTTGCTTGTTAAGCAACAAGGGGCCATTAGCGCTAGGCGCTATGTACGTTAGCGTTGTGTAACGTATGTGTACAGTATAGCGTGCCCACAAGCATTTACAATGGGTTTATATACAGTAGTACTATAATTCTTTCCTATTAACAATTAAAAGTTAATAGGTATAGGCTATTAAAGGGCGGTACAGCTTGGCGCTGGCTATGGCCACACAGTGCCGTTTAAACAGCGTGGAACCGGCCTTAGTGGCCGTGGAACAATTGGCGCGTAGGGTAGTAGCTACTTGGCTTTACTGTGCGCTACGGCGTGCTATTAGTTAGTGTGCTAGGTATTGCTTTACTGGAAGGTATGGCTTGGTGGGTGTTGCTGTAAGTGAATTACCTTGCTTTGCGGCAATATGGGTTCCCAGCTCTACTACAGAAAGTAACTTTGACTTCCTATGATACCTTGTCAACTCCTTACTTAATATTATAACTTACCTCGGGGGGGGGGGTACAAGGGTCACTTCAATACCAGATATCCCAAAAATAAAAAAAAAAAAAAGGGTTAAAAAATACTGTTAAAAAAAAAACAGACGCAGAAGTAAAAACCACTTGTACGCAACAAAA
>Ga0213872_10002355_pt1 | contig 11202 bp, 13 predicted proteins | sample VelepicomBERX_R2_FD_160071 | JGI IMG/M metagenome (GOLD analysis project Ga0213872, IMG submission 160071) | Rhizosphere microbial communities from Vellozia epidendroides in rupestrian grasslands, the National Park of Serra do Cipo, Brazil - RX_R2 | ecosystem: Host-associated > Plants > Roots >... | reverse complement strand
ATCTTCCGCCAAATCGGCGGTTTTCAGCTGGTAAAATCGCTCCACGAAATATTCTTACTGTGCTAGAAGATTTGCTGCGTCACGGCACCCAATCGGACCTTGATTGGACCATCGATCGCCCGGCTCTTGTCCAGGCTGATTACCTCCTCACATGATCATTCATAACAAGGGACCCATGCATGTCCGATCGCTCGCCCGCACATCATAGCCTGCCCCGCGCCCGCATCCTGATGTGCGCGCCCGACCATTTCGAAGTCAGCTACACCATCAATCCCTGGATGAAGCCGGACAGCTGGAAGAACCAGGCCGAACTGCTGGGAGCCCGCTCCACCAGCGGCTGGCACCGATTGACCGAAACTCTGCGCAAGCTTGGCGCCGAGCTCGAGATGGTGCCGCCGGTGGAAGGCTTTCCCGATCTGGTGTTCACCGCCAACGCCGCGGTGATCCTGGACGGCAAGGCGCTGGTCGCCAGCTTCCGCCACCAGCAGCGCCAAGGCGAGACCGCCATCTACCGCAAGGCCTTCGACAGCCTGAAGGCGCGCGGCATCCTGAGCGAGGTGCATGATATGCCGCAAGGCATGATCCTCGAAGGAGCAGGCGATTGCGTATGGGATCCCGTGCGCGACCGTTTCTGGCTGGGTTACGGCCAGCGCTCCGACAAGGAAGCGGCATCGGTGGTGCGCGAGCTGTTCGGTTTCGATGTGGTGCCGCTGAAGCTGGTCGATCCCCGCTTCTATCACATGGATACCTGCCTCTGCCCGCTGACCGGCGGCGAGGTGCTTTATTATCCCGGCGCCTTCGACGATGCGGGCAAGGCCGAGATCCGCGACCGTTTCGGCGCGGAAAATCTGATCGCCGCTCCGGAACAGGATGCCTGCGGCTTCGCGGTCAACGCCGTCAATATCGGCCGCGACATCGTGCTGGCCACCGTCACCCCCAAGCTGAAGTCGATGCTCGAGGAACGCGGCTATCGCCTGCACGAGACCCCGATCTCGGACTTCAATCTGTCCGGCGGCTCGGCTTTCTGCCTGACCTTGAAGCTCGACCGGGCTTCGGGTGGGCGCGACATCCCGGCCGAGCTGGATCTGCCCGCGACGGCCTGATCGTGCAATTCAAGAAGCTCGATCGGATCGATATCCGCATCCTGACTGAATTGCAGAAGGACGGCCGCGTCACCAATCAGGCCTTGTCGGACAAGGTCGGATTGTCGGCGCGGGCCTGCCTGGAACGGGTGAAGCGGCTTGAGAAGGAAGCCATCATCACCCGTTATCAGGCGGTGATCGACGTCCGCCAGATCCAGGCATCCGTCTTCGTGATCGCCCAGATCGCCATGGAGAAGCAGGGCCGCCAGCGCCTCTCGGCCTTCGAGAAAAGGCTGAAGGATACCCCCGAAGTGATCGAGTGCTTCGAGGTCAGCGGCCCCTTCGACTACATAGCGAAAATCGCCTGCCCCGATCTCGAGACCTATCAGGACCTCACCGACAGCTGGATCGACGATGCCCAACTGGGCGTCACCCGCGTGGTGAGCAATGTCGTGTTGCGCCCCCTGCGCGATCTCGGGGTCTATCCGCTGTTCGCCGATCCGTGATATTCAGCTGGCATGAAAATGCAGCAAATCGTCAGCCTCGCTGACATCGAAGCCGCCGCCGCCACCCTGCGCGGCCATATCAACAACACCCCTTGCATTGCGTCCCGCACGCTGTCGCAGATCTGCGGCTGCGACATCTGGGTGAAGTTCGAAAATCTGCAATTCACCGCCAGCTTCAAGGAGCGCGGCGCGCTGAACCGCTTGAGCGCGCTCTCGGACGATGAGCGCAAACGCGGCGTCATCGCCATGTCGGCGGGAAATCATGCGCAAGGCGTGGCCTATCACGCCGGCCGTCTGGGCATTCCCGCCACCATCGTGATGCCGGAAGGCACCCCCTTCATCAAGGTCGAGCATACCGAGAATTTCGGCGCCCGCGTCATTCTGCATGGCCGTACGCTCGAGGAAAGCACGGCCGAGGCCAAGTTCCTGGCCAAGGAACAGAACCTTACCTTCGTCGCCCCCTTCGACGATCCGCACGTGATCGCCGGTCAAGGCACCATCGCGCTCGAAATGCTGGCGGCGGCGCCCGAACTCGACATTCTGATGGTGCCGATCGGCGGCGGCGGGCTGATCTCCGGGATCGCCACCGCGGCCAAAGCGATCAAGCCCGGGATCCAGGTGATCGGCGTGCAGGTCGCCTCCTATCCCACCATGTGGCAGGCGATCAATGGCGAGCCGCCGACAGCCGGCGGCGAAACCATCGCCGAAGGCATCGCCGTCAAGACGGTCGGCAAGCTGACGCTGGAGATCATCAAGCACCAGGTCGATGAGATCCTTCTGGTCGAGGATTGGCAGGTCGAGCAAGCGGTCGCCCTGTTCCTTTCGATCGAAAAGACGGTGTCGGAAGGGGCAGGCGCCACCGGCCTCGCCGCCATCCTGGCCAATCCCGAGCGGTTCAAAGGCAAGAAGGTCGGCCTGGTCCTGTCGGGCGGCAATATCGACAGCCGCATTCTGGCGCAGGTCATCATGCGGCAATTGGTGCATGAGGGCCGCATCGTCTCGCTCAAGGTGGCGATCTCGGATCGTCCCGGCGCCTTGGGCAAGATCGCCACCTTGGTGGGCGAAGCCGGCGGCAATATCATCGAGGCCATGCATCAGCGGCTATTCACCAGCGCCAATGTCAAGGCGGCGGAATTGGAACTGACCGTGGAATGCCGCTCGGCGCAGCATGCGCGCCGTGTGATCGATCTGCTGGAAGAGAACGGCTTCCAGGTCAAACAATAGATGCGGATCGCCCTGTGGCAGACGGGCGGAACCGAGGGGCTTGAACAGGCCGCGACCTGCGGCGCCGATCTGCTGCTGTGTCCGGAACTTTGGACCACCGGCTATCACGATGCCGAGCGAATCAGATCCAGGGCTGAGTCGGCGGACGGTCCCACCGCGAGACGCGTCGCCGGGATCGCCGCCAAACACAAGATCGCCATTGCCTATGGGTACGCCGAGAGTGACGGCGCCCTCTATAATTCGGCGCAAATCTTCAGCAAAGACGGCACTCGCCACGCGCATTACCGCAAGACCCATCTGTTCGGCGATTTCGAGAAAGAGCTGTTCACCACCGGCGACGAGTTGGCGCCGCCGGTAAATGGCATTGGCCTCTTGATCTGCTACGATGTGGAATTCCCCGAAACCGTGCGAAAATTGCGCAGCCAAGGCGCCGAACTGATCCTGGTTCCCACCGCGCTCAGCCATGCGGGCCGCTTCGTCGCCGACACGCTGGTGCCGGCGCGTGCTATCGAAAGCCAGCTGCACATCGCCTATGCCAATCATGCCGGACGGGATTATTGCGGTCTCAGCTGCCTGTGCGGCCCGGAAGGCAAGATCGCGACGGCGGGAACTGATGAGACCTTGTTGATCGCTGACCTCGACGACGACGCTCTGCGCCGCGCCGAGGCCCGCGTACCTTACTGGTCGGACCGGCGGCCCGAGCTTTATTAGGGCTTTACGAACTTCAAGACGAACTGATCGGTCGGCTGCCCTTCCATCTTGAAGAAGGGCTGGTCCTTCGGATCGTTGGGCTGACGCAGGAAATCGGCTTCCGCCGCCTTCTTGAAGCCGGCCGCCTCGACCTCGCTGACCACCACCGATTCCTCGATGCGGTGCAGGCTCTTCCCCACGCTGACCCCTTCGCCCGGCTTGGCGGCATGGTCGACGATGACATAGACGCCGCCTTTCTTCAGCCCGTCGAACACCGCCTTGTTCATCTTGGCGCGATCGATCGGCAGATAGGAGATGTCGTGGTAATTGAGGATCAGGGTAACCGCGTCGAGATCATGCACCGATGCCGGGATCGGCGCCTCAACGCTGGTGTCGCACAGCTCGGTATTGGCCATCACCGGCTTTTTCAGGCGCTCCATCAGATTGTTGCGCGACTTTTCCGGGCTGGTGGGCGCGCTTTGCGCATAGAGATGGCCGTTCGGACCAAGGGCGCGGGCCAGAAGTTCCGAGGTGTAGCCGCCGCCGGCCACCAGATCGAGCACCTTCATCCCCGGCTTGACGCCGATGAAGTCGAGCAGCTGGGCGGGATGGCGATGCGCGTCATTCTTCTTGTCGTCGTCGCTGCGGTCGGCAGCGGCGACCACGGTCTCGCCCAAACTGGCGGCGGAAACCGGATGAGAGGCAAAGGCGGCCAAAGCCAGCATTGCGGCGGCGGCCGAACGCAAAAACCGAATGGTGAACATCATGGTGGGATTCCTCGAAAGGGAGGGACGTCGGATGCTAGTCGAACCGGCATCACTTGGCCACACAACCCGATATTGCATCGCAGCAATGCAATTTTGCGTATGGTGCAGCGCAACAATGTTGAATCATACTAATTTTGGTCACGGTACCATGTTTCAAAGATGACCGAATAACTACAGTAATGGGAGCGACGGCCGCCATGTTGTCTTCGATGGAGATCAATATCATGACGACTTTCGCCAATAGTTTTAAAGCTTTCGTCGCCGTTGCCAGCATGATCGCTTTTCCGGCGCTGGCTGAAGAAGCCAGCGGCAACTACACGCACACCGTGTTCACTCAGATTTCCGGCCATGCCGAATATCCGCGTGCCGCGCGTCTTCTTTCCGAAGAAGGCGTGGTCACCCTGTCGATGGTCGTCGACCATGCCGGCAATGTGGCGAGTCTGAAGCTGGTGAATTCCTCCGGCGTCCCCGCCATCGATCACGCCGCTCTGGAAGCCGCCCTTGCGGCCGCTCCCTATCCGCAGCCGGCCGATCAGCAGGCGGAAGTGCGCGGCAAGATCCGCTTCCAGCTGTAATTGAAAGGCGGCGGTCAAACCTTTGACCGCCGCCTGCCGATTGGCGCATTCTCCCTGGATTGCAGTCCATCAGGGGGGAATGAAGATGAAGTTCCTTGGATTGGCTCCCGCACTCGCCTTGCTGTTGGCGGGATGCTCGGCGCCGGACGTTAAAAAAGCCATCCTCAGTCCAGACGCGCCGGCCCCGATCGGCCCCTACTCGCAAGGGGTGGAAAGTCACGGCATGGTGTTCGTCTCGGCCCAATTGGCGATCGATCCCAAGACCGGCAAAATGGCCGACGACATCAAAGGCCAGACCCGCCAGGTCCTTACCAATATCGCGGCCATTCTCGCCGCCGCCGGCCTGACCCTCGACGATGCGGTGCAATCCCAGGTGTTTCTCACCGACGTCAACGAGTTCCCGGCTATGAACGAGGTCTATGCCACCTTCTTCAAAAACATTCCGCCGGCCCGCACCACCGTCCAGGTCTCCCGCCTGCCGCGGGACGGCAAAATTACCATCTCGATGGTCGCGGCCAGAAAATAGTAGAGTGGCTTTATGACCGACCTTGCCATTTCGCTCGATGACATCATCGGCGCGCAAACCCGCTTGCACGGGATCGCCAATCGCACTCCCGTCCTCACCTCCAGCACGGCCGACGGCCTGACCGGCGCCAGACTGTTTTTCAAAGCCGAGAATTTCCAGCGGGTCGGCGCCTTCAAATTCCGCGGCGCCTATAACGCGCTGGCGCAATTCTCGCCCGGGCAGAAAGCCAAGGGCGTCGTCGCCTTTTCGTCCGGCAATCACGCGCAAGCCATCGCCTTGGCCGCCAAACTTCTGTCGATGCGCGCGGTGATCGTGATGCCGCTGGACGCGCCGTCCATCAAGGTAGCGGCCACCCGCGGCTATGGTGCCGAAGTGGTGCTCTATGATCGCTACCAGGAGGATCGCGAGGCGATCGGCCGCAAATTGTCGGACGAGCAGGGTCTGACCCTGATCCCGCCTTATGACCATCCCTGGGTGATGGCCGGCCAAGGCACTTTGGCGGTCGAACTGATCGACGAGGTCGGCCCGCTCGATTTTCTGTTCGTTCCTCTGGGCGGCGGCGGGCTGTTGTCCGGCTGCGCGGTGGCTACCGCAGCTAAATCGCCGGGCTGCAAGATCATCGGCGTCGAGCCGGAAGCCGGCAATGACGGGCAACAAAGCTTCCGAGCCGGCAAGATCGTGCATATCGACACGCCGAAGACCATCGCCGACGGGGCCCAGACCCAGCGTCTCGGCGATCACACCTTTCCGGTGGTGAAGAGCCTGGTCGCCGACATCGTCACCGTCAGCGACCGGCAATTGGCTGAGGCCATGGCTTTTTTTGCCAGCCGACTGAAAATACTGGTCGAGCCCACCGGCTGCCTGGCGGCCGCCGCCGCTTTCGCCTCCGAGGTCAAAGGCAAGAGAGTCGGCGTAGTGCTGTCGGGCGGCAATGTCGATCTGGCCCGTTTTGCGGAATTGACCAGCGGGCTCTGACGTCATCCCCGCGGAGGCGGGGATGACGGGGGTGGCGCGGGGATGACAAGAGTCAGTCGTCGCTGCCGACTGGCCGGCGGCCCTGCTTGATGGTTTTGGTCACCCGTTTTTCGCTGAGCCGGCGGTTTTTCGAACCCAAGGTCGGACGGGTCGGGCGGCGGGTCACCGGGGCGATCGCCGCCTCGCGCAGCATCTCGAACAGCCGCTCCAGCGCATCTTCGCGGTTGCGCTCCTGCGAGCGGAAACGCTGCGCCTTGATGACGATCACCCCATCCTGATTGAGCTTGCGGCCGGCCAGCCGGTGCAGCCGCTCGCGCACGCCGTCCGACAGCTCCGCTTCGTTGCTGGCGAAGCGAAGCTCCACGGCGGTCGAGACTTTGTTGACGTTCTGCCCGCCCGGTCCGGAAGCGCGAATGGACTCGAAGCTGATATGCCGCTCGTCGATGGCGATGGACCGGGTGATTTGATAGATCATCCGGCCCTTATGCCACATTTAGCGGTGCGAGTCGCCGAACCCCACCCACTTGTCCCTGACCTCTTCATAATGAAGGGTGGGATCATAGAGCTCGACCGCCAGCCCCATCTGTTCGGCGGTGAGCTTGCCGATGCCGTTCAAGAGCTGATAGGCGGCGACCATCTCGTCGTGCTGCGCCTGCACCTCATTGACCTGGGCGGTCAGAAGCTCCTGCTCGGCGTTCAGCACGTCGAGCACGGTCCGGGACCCTACCTGGCTTTCCCGCTGCACGCCTTCGAGGGCAATCTCCGCCGCCTTGATCTGCGCCTGAAAGGAGGCGCGGCGCGCCCGTCCGGTCTGCAAAGACTCCCAAGCGGCGGTGACGCTTTCCTCGACATCGCGCTGCGCCTGGTCGAGCTGGCTGCGGGTCTGGCCCGCCGTCTGCTTCTGGGCTCTGAGCCGGGCATATTCCTGGCCGCCCTGATAGAGCGGCACCGTCACTCCGATAGTGACCTGACCGGCATTCTCGATGCTGTTGGGTCCGTCGAAATTGAAATAGCGGTTGGCCTGGCCGGTCAGCGCCAATTGCGGCAAAAGCTCGCCTTCGATCAGATCGACCCCTTCGACCGCCGCCTGATAAGTGAAGCGGGCGAAGCGGATCGCCGGGCTGGCCTCGATGGCGGTGCTCTGCGCTTCGGCAATGCTGGCCGGCACCAGGGGAAGCTGGTCCGGCGACGCCGCCTTGTCGGCGGCATGGCCCACCGTCTGCAGATAAGCGGCGCGGGCGGTGCGAAGCCCGCCTTCGGCCTGGGTCCGATCCGCGTGCGCCGCCGACAGGCGCGATTGCGCCTGCGCCACGTCGGTCCTGGTCACCTCGCCCACCCGGAAGCGGTCGTCGGTGGCGTCCAATTGCCGCTGCAGCACCTGCTCGTTATTGATCGACAGCTGCAGCACCGCCTGCGCCTGCACCAAATTCATATAGACGGTGGCGACGTTCAGCAGAACCTGGCTTTCCGTCACCTGCAGATTGGCCCGCTCGGCCTCGATTTGCGCTTCCGCCTGACGGGTCTGCGCCACGGTGCGAAAGCCCCGGAACAAAGGCTGGGTCACCTGAACGCCGATGGTCTGGTTGTTGTAAAGCAGCGTCTCGGTCACCGCCGGCTGCGTCCCCGCCGCCTGGTTCGGAGCGCCGGTGCCGATCTTCTCGTAAAGATAAGACCGCGTCACATTGCCGGTGAAGGACACCTGCGGACGCCAGTTCGACAAAGCCTGCGGCACCAATTCATCGGTCGAACGCAGCTTGGCCCGCTCCGCCATCAAGGTCGGATTGCCGCCATAGGCCGCCGCCATCGCTTCTTGCAATGTCTCGCCGCACGCCGGCAACGCGACCGCCGCAAGCAACGCCGCGCATAGTTTCTTGTTCATGGTTCCTGGATCCCCGTTCCGGCACGGGGACGGCCCCCGCGGACTTCACTACTGCATGGGGCATGCCAAATGGATTTCCGCCAATTCACAAGCGCGGTTTGGCGAAATCCACGATTTTTTCGACAAACGTCACATCAGCCATTAGTGGCAATCGCTATCACTGCGGCGGAATCGGCACCGCCTGCCAAGGCTGCGAACAGCTGGCGACCATGGGATAATAGCCGGCCGGATCGGCGCAGTAATAATAGGACGGCACTGCGATCGAATAGGGCATCGGCACAGAACCTTCGCCGTAATAATAAGGCCCGTAATAGCCCGGCCACCAATCATAGAAGCCGAACCCAAACCCTATTCCGCCATAGAAGCCGACATGGCCGCGATGATGACCAAAATGGCCGACGCCGTGCGACGAACCGATATGGCCGCCGCCACGACCGAAGCCGCGCGCCATGGCCGGCTGGGAGCCGGTCAGAGCCAGGACGAAAAGCAAGGTGAGGAACCTGTACATCATGCGCCATCATACCATAAAGTGCGCCGGCCATGACCGACATTCCTCTCGGGACCACCACTTCCAAGGTCTCAGTCACCATCAATCTGGAAGAGCTGCTTGCCACCCGCCTTTTGGTGCAGGGCAATTCCGGCTCGGGCAAATCGCATCTGCTGCGCCGCCTGATCGAGCAATCAGCGCCCTATGTGCAGCAGGTGATTCTCGACCCTGAGGGCGATTATGTGCAACTGGCCGAACGCTTCGGCCATATCGTCATCAAGGGTGACGAATACAGCGTGAAGGGCATCGAGGAGATCGGCGCCCGCGTCCGCCAGCATCGTTATTCCGCCGTGCTTAATCTGGAGCATCTTGCCGATATCGACGGTCAGATGCGCCAGGCCGCCGCCTTCCTGCGCGGCCTGTTCGAAGTGGAGCGCGAACATTGGCATTCGGTTTTGGTGTTCGTCGACGAGGCGCAGATCTTCGCCCCCGCCGGCACCGACGGTTCCGACGATGCCCGCAAGGCCACCTTGTCGGCCATGGTCAATCTGATGTGCCGCGGCCGCAAGCGCGGTCTGGCCGGCGTGATCGCCACCCAGCGCCTGGCCAAGCTGGCCAAGAATGTCGCCGCCGAATGCGCCAATTTCCTCATGGGCCGCACCCTTCTCGACATCGATATGGCGCGCGCCGCCGATTTGCTCGGCATCGAGAAGAAGAAGGCCGAGATGTTCCGCGACCTCACCCCCGGTCGCTTCATCGGTCTGGGTTCGGCCATCGCGCGGCGGCCGATCGAGATCGCCATCGGCGAGGTGGAGACTGCTGGCCGCGGCGGCACCCCGCAATTGGTACCGCCGCCACCGATGCCGGCCGGCTCGGTCGACGACATCCTGTTCGCCGCCCCCGCTCCCGCCATCGAACGGCCGAAGCCGCCGGCGCCCACGGTCAAGCTGGAAACCCCGCCGCCGCCGGAACCCGGTGAGAAGCCGAGCTTCGACGCGCTGATCGCCGCTTTGGCGGCCGAGGAGGCGCATCGCTTCACCGCGGCCAATGATCTCTATCAGGGTTTCCTGCAATCCTGCCGCGGCGTCGGCTTGAACGGCCGCACCATCGATCAGGCGGCGTTCCGCCGCAAGCTGGCCGCCGCCCGCGCCGGCATGCTGCCGCTGCCGGAAGGCGATGCGGAATGGCAACAGACGGTGGGCGTCGCCGACCAGTTGCAGGACGAGGATCGCGGCGTCTTTCTGCTGCTGGCCAAGGCGGCGCGCGAGCGCGAGATCTGCCCGCCGGACAGGCAGCTGGCCTTGGTGCTGGGCAGCCATTCGGCGCGGCGCGGCCGGGCGCTGCTGTCGCATCTGGAAAGCAAGGGCGTCCTCGCGGTGCGCGAGGATCTGAGCGGCCGGCGCATCGTCAGCCTGACTTCGACCGGCTGGGAAACCGAAGCCGGCGATCCCAATCTTTAGGGCTCGATCAGCTTCCCCCGCGCCGCCTTCACCGCCGCTTCGATGCGGGTCGCGACCTGCAGCTTTTCCCGCGCGCTGTCGATATGGAAATCGACGGTGCGCTTGGCCAGACCGAGGATAATGGCGATCTCGGCGGAGGTCTTGCCGCGCGCCGCCCAGGTCAGGGTCTCGATCTCGCGCTCATGCAGATTGACTTCGTCCGGCCAGATGTCATGGCGCGAGGCGCGGGCCAGACGGGTGCGGATAATGGCCTCGAGCAGGTCGAAATCCACCGGCTTCACCACATAATCGTCGGCGCCGAGCTGGCGGCCTTTCAGCTCATTGGCGCGATCGGCCAAGGCGGTGAGAAAGATGAAGGGGATGCGGCCGAATTGCGGCGCCATGGCGCTCAAGCTCTCCAGCAGGTCGAACCCGGTCATTCCCGGCATCGAGATGTCGGACAGCACCAGATCCGGCCTTTCGCGCAAGATCGCCGCCAGCCCTTCGCGCCCGTCATGCGCCAGGATCACGCCCGGACCGAAGCGGTCGGACAGCTCCTCGGCGATCAGCGTCGCCGTTTCCCGGTCATCTTCGACACAGACTATCTTTGGCATCCCGATCCCTCGCTTGACCGAGTGTAGCGGCCGCCAAAGCCATGAGGGAACTGTGATAAATACCGGTTGTTGGCGAAATGGCGTCTGACTAGAGTCGGGCATGAGACAAACGCGCACCATCCGTTTCCGCCTCTCTTCGGCGCTCCTCCTGGTGTTCGCGCTGATGGCGCTGATGGTGCTGGTCGGGCTATGGCGCCTGACCGATTATCATCAGGCCGCCGCCGAAATTCATGACCGCTATCTTCCGGCCACCCAGGTCCTCGGCGATCTCAGCACCCTGACCGCGGAATACCGCACCTTGGAAGCGGAGGGCCGGTCCGATCAGGAGGAAATGGCGCAGATCGACAGCAAGATCGCCGGTGAACTCAGCCTGTATGAAGCGCTGCCGCCGCAGCCGGCGAGCGAGCCTTATTTCCGCGACTTCACCGCCAAATGGCG
>Ga0213872_10002354_pt1 | contig 11207 bp, 16 predicted proteins | sample VelepicomBERX_R2_FD_160071 | JGI IMG/M metagenome (GOLD analysis project Ga0213872, IMG submission 160071) | Rhizosphere microbial communities from Vellozia epidendroides in rupestrian grasslands, the National Park of Serra do Cipo, Brazil - RX_R2 | ecosystem: Host-associated > Plants > Roots >... | reverse complement strand
CCGACATGATCGCCTTCGGCCGCCCCTTCATCGGCAACCCCGATCTGCCCGAACGCCTGCGCCGCAACGCGCCGCTGGTCGAGGCATCGCATGAGGTTTTTTATGGAGGCGGGGCTAGGGGGTATACCGACTTTCCGGCGCTGGCAGGTTAAGCGGTCGCCCAGTTCTCCAACTCGAAAGCCGAGTACGCGCTGAAGGTTTTGATATGTGCGGCCGCCGGTACGAAAGCGCGATCGTCGGTGACGAGAACGGCTTCGACGGCGGCTGCATGGGCGAAAATCATCAAGTCAAGCGGGGCTAGCGTGATCCCCGCGCTGGTCAGGGCGACCCGGATTTCGCCATAACGCTCGGAAACCGCCTGATCCCAGGGCAGCACATCGAGGCGTTGGGAAAGTTCTTTGGCTGCCTGATGCAGCCGGACTGCTTCCGGGCGTTTCATCAAGCCAAACATCATCTCGCCATTGGTGACCGCCGAGATGCACAGAGCCGGGATCGGCAGAGTGACGATGCGATCCCTCACCGTGGCGGTGCCTCTCAAGAGATGGCTGACGATGTTGGTGTCGAGCAAATATCGCTTCACTCGGTCCAGCCCGCGAAGGGATCGCGCTCATGCCCGGTCGTCTGACCGCGTTCATCCCGATCCAGGAAAACGGCCGGAGCCGGGGCGCCATCGACAAGCCGGAAGAAACTGTCCCAATCCGCCGGCTTGCGCGAGAGGATGACGTCGCCGGTTTCCTCGTCCTTGCGCACGAAGACCTCATTACCCTCAAAGCGGAAAGCCGCCGGCAGACGCACTGCCTGACTGCGGCCATTGGTGAAGATTTTCGCGACTTGGCTCATGAGCACCTCATGGCCTCCATCGCATTAGGATGGAGCGTTGAGCGGTATATATCAAAATATATACCATTTAGCGGTGCTTGGGCTAGGGTGGAGTGTCGTTGACATTCACGGCGGCATTCTTCGTGCAATGTTTAGAGGTTATAGGGTGTCATGCTATACGGCTGCATAACGCCGAAGCGCGCCACTATGCTCAATTTCTCTTTTTCGGTATTGAGCAGTATACATCGAATAGGATGGCGGGTTTCATTCCACCAGTTACCGCTGTTCCCAGCATCGCCGAGGACGATATTTTTGTAATTATTATGACATATTCCCGGTATTCGATCTCGCGCTCTCTGTTAATATTTGTTGTACCATTTATTTCTTGAAAATGAATCGTGCTGCTTGCTACAATGATTGCGGCGCCTACAGTCGTTCCGACCGGTGCGTTCAACCGATAAATGGTGTCTGGGTCTCTCGCGGCAGGGCGCTCCGGCAACCGGAGGGAAAGGGGGGATGTGACAGTTTCGCCGCGTCGTATCCAGAGGCGAACACGTTGTCCATAGCCACATCGTAGCTTTTTCCATCCTTCCCTTTCAGGCGCACATGGGTGCCCAAACCTGCATTAGCCACAGGTTTTTACCGTAAAGCTCGGATCGAAATCGTTTAGCGGTTGCGCTTCCTTCGGCTTTACGCAGGCACCAGCAAGGTGATCAGGCGAAAGGCCCTTTACCTTACGGAAGTCTGCCCAAGAGATGTTTGCTTGATCAAAGCGGGTCTTGCCGTCAACCTCGGCGCCAGAGAACACAGCCCCGATGAGCCCAGCTCCCTCGAAGTGTGCTCCTTGCAGATGTGTGTCTCTGAAATCAGTGACCCAGCATCTATACTTCTGCCACTCGGGAATTCGAGTATTGTCATTCAAAGACGCGCCGAGAGCCTCGGAATAACCCACAACATCATTTGCCCCAGCGGAGACACCTCCGAGCCAAGCTCCTTGCAAATATGATCCTCGCAGGCTAGCTCGGCGCAAATGGGATTGGCTCAATTCAGCGTTTTCCAGATGAGCGTTGCCTACCGCAACATCATCAAGGTAGCGGTGATCAAGACGCACTGGTAGCGCCTTGCTCTCCTCTTGCCCTAGGATGTCCATTCCAACCTGAATAACGGCATCGACGGGCTCTCGGACTCCGTCGGATAATGCTGCAGATAGGGCAATTTGAGGGCTGCCTTGGGGCGGGCTACACTCGCTCATGACCTTTCTAATGCGGTCTGTCGCAGCCCGATCATAAAGCACCTGATTGATTGTTTTCCGTACGCGGAAAGTAAATTCCTTTCGAGCGGTTGCGACGGTTTGCATCTCATATAAGGCTGCCACTCTTGCCGCATCCGCCTCCGGCACAAAATTCTTTAACGCCGAACTATATTCGGCCAACAGAGATTGGCTGTAACGAAAGTCGTTGGTAGCCTTCGTCTCATTGCGATCATCAAAATACTTAATTACGCTAAAAACGAATGTGGCCAAAAAGCCGATACCAGCGAGAGCTACACCTGTCGTTGAGCGATAGGCATTCATCAGTTCCAGATATTTCTCCGCGGACGTATTTATATCCTTAGTTCCCACAAGGAATTTGGGCAACCACAGCCATAGGGCGGCCATCACTGCGGCGACAACAAACACAGCCAAGTAAAACACTGGTTGAGGGGACGAATTTGAAGAGGCGATTGTCGTTTCGTCCATTCTGTTGACCTCAGCATAAGGAATTGGTCATTTCGTCCAAAGGCCGACCTTTTGCAGCTGCTTTTTAAAATCGGCGATGAGGCTGGAGGCTAGGGAATCAGCAATCGACGGCGCCGCCGCAAGTGCCACTAGCCAGTCAAAGAAGCCAGGTAGGTCGTCTTCACGAACATGCTTCAAGACTGCCTCCAACCGATCTTTGAGGGGGGCTTTAATCTTGTCAGGGTCCAGCTCATTGACTGGCCAAATGGCGTCCGGTGTTGTCAGGTCGTCCGCCGCAGGAATGACCGGCAGGAAGTATTGCGAAGGATCTTTGGGCAGCGGCCCATTCCAGGGCGACCCATCCGGCTTCTTGGCGTACTTTATGCGGTCATTGGTCGACCAGCCGTTGAAGAGTGAATTCTTCCCATTCAGGATGAATTTGGAGGACAGGTAATCCTTCATATTCGAGCGCCCCAGGAAGAAGTCGTGTTCCCTGAATTTCGGCGCACACCAGCCAGCCAATGCACCCAATCCGGTGCCAGCCAGAGCGTCTTCACCCAGCAATTGCTTGCCGTTGTCAGGCCTGATCCTGTTAGGGACCAGCTGGAATCGGCTGAAGATGTCGTCTCGCGCGAAGAGGTCGAGGTCAGCCGTCAAATAGCGAGCTGCCGACACGAATGTTCCGATCATGACTTTGGCGATTGCAATCATGCTCCAGCCGACCTTCTTGCTCACCGACGCTTGGTCGTCGAGGGGGTCGATCATCAGCATCGCGCGACAGGCCTCTTGTGGCCCCGTCGGATTGCGGCCGACCGTGCCCGCCAATGCCATATGAACAAGGCGAACCGGGTCATTGTTGAAAGTACCGCCATCGACTGCGGTGAATTTGTAAGGCTGACCTTCCTTCGCTTCAGGCAAACTATCCCAATCAGGTACTGGTTGCTCGTAAACGGAGACGAATGGTTTATTGTCGGATTCTCTGACGACGCGCACGTTAGGTCGATAGACGTAGTGTATGAGCGGGCGCTCCAAAATGCGGGCCTTCAAGCCGACGGGCATGGCGCCGCTTGCTCCAGCCCATTGGGCCATTTTGCCGAACCCGTCATCTTCGACCCAGAATTCGTAGGGTTTTGGCACCAATCCGGATGGCTTGTTCAACCATGTTGGGACCGCGAACCAGGCATAGTCGTCATGCTGGACGAACGTTCCGCCACTGAAACCGCTTGGCGGGTGAACAGTCCCGACCAGATATGGGATACCCCGCATATTGCCCACGGTAATTGCGACTGAAAATGGCTGCGCAATCCACTGCCGCTCGACGGTTGGCGGCTGTGTCGCGTATTCCAGAACCAATTTCTCGGCGTCGTCAATCATGGTCGAGTTCAAGGCCGACGGCACCGTCTGTGTGTTGTCGTTTTGATTGCCGGTTTCCTCGTCGAGCTTCTTGCCTTTGAGGTCCCCGCAATTCACAAGCTTGTCGAAGCTAAATGTGTCTATCCATACCTTCCAGAACAGATCGACCGCAGGAACAGCCTTGGGAGCAACGGGAGCCCGATTCGCGATCAGGCCAAGAATGGAGGCGCACACAGCCCCTCCAGAGGATCCTCCCGCCACCGAGAGGAGGACTTTGTGTGGAGGATCTTTCCGTTCGTGCCAGGCATCAAGCGCCTGCACCAGGAAATCTAAAGCCCCGGCGGTATAGGCACCTGCGGAGACGGTTCCACCCAGGACGAGACCTAATTCAAAGGTTCCAGCGTGGGGAAAGGGCCGCACTTCCGGAAAGAGCTGTCTCAGAGTACTTTCATCTGGCGTCTGCGGCGGGGACTGGGGGATCACGCGAGAACCGTCATCCATGCTGCTGTCCTCCATGGTGGCTACGCGCCGCAAACGCGAGGTCCGCGTCGTTTTAAACGCTGAGCTCAGAGTTCGGTGAATGTGTCAGTGAGGCTTGGGGTGATGGCGCCTCTTCCCCGAGAGCATCACAACCTTAAATGGATTTTGGAAAGTTTTACGCGCATCAATATACCCCGTCAAGCTGGCTCATATGACCGCACGATCACCGACAGGGATCGCAAATGGCCACTCCCGAAAATGTCGAGGACCGGAAGGTGAAACCTAGTCAGAAGCAGCATTGGGGAGCCCGCAAGATCCGCGAACTCCTGGTTCGGCGGCTTGCCGATGATACGCGCATCCCGGCGATCAGTACCGTTCATGCCGTCTTAGACCGCTATGGCTTGGTCAAGCACGATCAACGCCGCCGTAACAAGGCAAGTGGTACGCCGCTTATCAGCGGGTAAAGCGCCTAACGATCTGTGGTGCGCCGACTTTAAGGGCGAGTTCAAGCTCGGCAATGGCCAGTATTGCTATCCCTTGACCGTGACCGATCATGCCTCGCGCTTTCTGCTCGAGTGCGAGGCGTTGGATTCCGTTCGCGAAGACCCGGTTATTGCCGCCTTCGAACAGCTCTTTTACGAACGTGGCCTGCTAGGCGCCATTCGCACCAACAATGGTGTTCCCTTTGCCAGTTCGAACGGCCTCTACAATCTGTCCAAACTCTCTGTCTGGTGGTTGCGCCTGGGCATTGGCATCGAGCGGATCAAGCCGGGTCACCCACAGCAGAATGGACCCGGAATCCGATCGCAAGTTGCGGGTGGACTTTACCAGGCGCATTCTGGTCTCGCTTCACGATCTGCGGAAGAACGGCACTGTCGAGAAGATCGGCCATGGTCGCGGGGTACGATGGCGACTTCTCGACTTACCTGAGCCGGATGAGGCTTGACGTCGGTAGATCACATCTTGCCGGTAAGCCATTTCCAAATTTTGCCGAGGGCATAGCGAAGGCGGACAGTCCAACCGCGTCGACGGTTCTCTCGCTCGACCTGGCCGGCGATTGCCGCCTCATCGGCCGCGCGAGCGTAGGCAATCATATGGTCCGTCATCGGGTTGGACCAAACGATGCGACTCTCGACGATGAAGTAGTGTGAGCGGCAGGGAAAATTTGAGTTTCCGATCGAGGGACTGATGCTGACCCTCTCCCCATGCCATTTGAGGTGCCACTGGGCATCGGACAGAGGCGTAATGACTTCTCGGCCACAGCCACAAGCACACAGATGACCTGCTAGATTGAACCGCTCGCTGATATAGAGGACTCCGGGCTGCAGCGGTTCCGGGAGGCTGACGACTTTCCTGGGAGCGAGGGTTTCGATGGTCATTCGTTGCCGCTAGTAAGCAATTGGCCTTCGCTAATAGTGAAGACTTGGTTGGGTGCGCGACGGATATCGTGATAGATGCCGAGATACTGCTTGAAGCGATAGACGGCGATCGCCGCGTTCAAGGCGTTCATTTCGCTGATCTGAATGTTAGAGCCGTAGAGATCATCATCTTCTCCATCTGGCTTGAAACGGGCGCACTTGTCGAGATGGTCGTTCTTGTCCGGCGTACAGATTGTGGTGCGGACCAGGCCATAGACGGCGCCCGAATCCTCGGCCAGTTGCAGCCCCATGCCGCAGTCAATGAACGGAATTCCTTTGGCGAGGAGATGGGTGGTGATTTCACGCCTCGCAGTCTCGCGATCAACGGCGATGAAAACGAAGTCCATATCGTCGAGCTCGCCAAGATTGGCGGCGGTCACATAATCGGGGTGGCCAATTATACCGTTGCGCATGGCGCTATAGAGGTTGGCATAGTGGGTGGCCTTGGGCAGTCGGTTGCGGACATCGTCCTTGCTGAAGGCGCCGGGGGCACGGAAGGCACTGTGCTGGCCGAATGGCTTAGCGTCGTAAAGGTGGATCTCAGGTATTTCGGTCTTGGCTAGGTGGTCTAGCACATAACTGTTGGTCCCGCCGACCCCGACCAGTGCAACTTTGCGGAGGTTTTTCAGCTTGGCGGAGAGATGGCCGAGGCCAGCCCGCGGCGTGGCAGTATCGAGGAAATGAAAGGCAGTGCTTGGCTGCGCTGTGGTGCGCAAGTCACCAGTGCCAATATTGGCGGTGACGTTGGGTTCGAGATAGGTGGCTGGCGCCGAGACAAGGCCAGCATAGTGGGTCAGCTTTTCAAATTCGCTGGTGAAGGCGCGATAGTTCGGGTTGCTGTTCAGGAAGGGGGTAGTCGCGTCTAGTGGCTTGTTAGAGAAATGCCAAGCTGCGGTGAGGCCGGGGTAAATCTGGATCGTGCTTGGATGTTGGCGCAGTTCCGACATTGGTGTGCGGCTGATGCTGCAGGGGAACTCGCCGGCGAACAGAATGGTGTGGTCCTGCGGCTCCTTGATGATATCGCCAGCGAGGGTAGGCGTTGAGACGAGGGCGCCGCGACACACGATACCCTGAGCATCGAGGTACGGCACGTTATGCATGATGAGATACGTGCCGTAGATCTCGATGTCGTACTTGCCCGAGAGCAAGTCGCGGATGACTTGGTCGTCAGGAGCGATTGCTGGGGGCGACGACAAAGTTCATATCCTGCTCGGTTTTGACCTTGCCGCCCGGAGGCAGGACGCCCGAAGGGCCATGGCCGGGAGAAGTGTAGGTGACGGTGTAAGATTCGCCGTCACCAAGCTTGGCGTCCGGGAATGCCAGCTTGACCACGTAATCATAAGTGATTTCACGGTGGTGCGTGCGGCGTTCACGGGTATTCACGAAGATGATGAACTCTTCGTGACGCTCTTCGGCATGATGGTGATGGGCATGTTCGCTATGGCTGTGCGCCTCGCCCTCGCTGTGCTGGTCGTGCATGCATCCCTCCGGAGATCAAAACCGGCTCCGCATCTACTAATCGCGAGTGCGGCCCGTTACACATACCACATAGGCCACAGCCGTCGCCCCGCAAGGGCTGGATGCAAATTTTTATCCACAGCCGTCAGGCGTGTGCTCACGAGAGGACGCGGAGCGCGATTGCCACCCCAGCCGCGACCAAAATCCAGGGAGCGGCTCCTATCGCTCGAACACGATAATGAGACACATCGATCGCGACATCACTGTTCATTCTTGATCTGAAAAGTTTGTATGCAAAAAAGAAGCACAGAGACGAGATAAAAAGGCCACCAAAGACCTCCATTTCAAATGAGCACTCGTGTTGAGAAAACATATTTCCTCCATTGATATTACTTTCTCTCTGCAGGAGCCCGTCGACTGCTGAATGGCCAGCCATAAAGAGTGATCTCGACCTTGGAGACTGGATCCTTCAGCACGACATCCTGTGGCGAACAGCGAACGAGCTTCCAACCCTCTTCTTCTAGGATTTGCAAAGCATCGGTTCGAGTTGCAATCTCGCCCCACTCTGAGGCTCGGATCACCGTCCTAGCCACTTTCCGGATGGCCCATGTCTTTTCTCGTTCGACGCGCACCGGATCTTGACGGTCAATGTGATGGACCCGCATGTGACAGCGCTCATGCAACAGGCGGAGTCGGATAAGGCATTGCTCGAACTCCACCGCTGCGTCGATCGAACAGCTTTTGCAGTCGGCCACACCGCTATGCCAACAGCGGCGGAGGTAGTCGACATGATGAATCTGCCAGTACTTTCCTATCGGCTCTTGGCAGATCGGGCATACGCCGCCCTGCCTTCGCCGTAAGGACTGCTCGACGAACTCCTGCTCGATGCAGGCTCGCGCAAAATTGTCCCAGGCTACAGGGATGTGCCCAAACTGCTTGGATGCGTCCAGTCGATTTACCTGCGGCAGAAGCTGTGCCGCATTCGCATCAAGCACATGATCTGGCAAGCGGGCGACCGGCGGCGGGTTGTTGGATGAACCGGTGGGGGCAGACCCCGGCCGTTTAGGTTTGTACTGGGCCAACCCCTCCCAGGTGGTGAAGCCGGCTTTGACAAGGCGGGACCGGATTGCGCCTTTCGTTCGGCCGTGTTCCTCAGCCAAAACGGCGATAGGCTTATTAGCGGCAAACCCCGCCCCAAGCCGCTTTTCCTCTTCCTTCGTCCAGGCTTGCCCTCGCTTGCTTTCTTCCTCCACCTCACCCTCATGGCTGCTGGCACGAGGCGCCTGCGTTGGTGCCGCTCGAATCAGAGGGGCTCGTTGCTGTCCGATCGAGTAGCCAGGTAGCATTGAGACTGCGCCGCCGCTCAGTTTGGCGACCCCACGTTTGACCGCCTCTTTGATTGCAGCCGCTTGATCGGGGAAGCCGTTTCCGATTTCGGCCCCATTCAGGAGAATTGCGAACATCAGGCTCGATTGGGTGTCTCGGGGTACGGGGCTGGATGCGGGTGCCCCCAACTGATCGGAAGGTCGATCGCATCTTCGTTCGCGCTGAATGTCGATTTTGGATTTTCGGGGCCGGTGTCCGGCATGGCCGGTCGGAAGCTCGCACCACTTTTGGTTGCTGCTGGTTTGAATTTCGCCATCTCAGTCCCCCGAAGATATTGCCAGTTAAATGGTAACGGCAGCATCCGCAGAACCGCAAGACGTGTACCTAATGCTTTTCTGGTGTCTGCTGGGTTGCGGGAGGCGCTGGCATCTTGTCGCTCGGCGCAAACTGCCACACCAGGCCGGTGAGAATCACCGCCGCCCAAATCGCGTCGCGCAGCGGCCAGGTGGCGATCCACACCAGCCAGCCCGGATCTGCGGGAGCATCCGGCGCGCGCCGACGATGGCGGAAGATCAAGAACAGCCAGACCCAGGACAGCAGCGCCAGCGGAATGAAGACCGGCCACATCCAGGCAAAGAGAAGCTGGGCGGTCAGGCCTACAATGGCTATCGCGGCCAGAGGCGCGATCAAGGACAACATGGACCGGTAGGTCTTGTAGGTCGCTACCGCGACCACGGCGTCATCATCGCTGCCGTGCACCATTCAACTCCGCAAAATAGGTCAATTCGTCCTATTATGCCGTTTCGCCCTATTCCCTGTCCATTGCCTCGGGAGGTGATGGTTGGGGACGAAGGACGCCCACGATCCGGCGTACAGCATGATTCTGGAGGGGTTGATCACCCATCGGAAGGCGCTCGGCATGACCCAGACCGATCTCGCCCAGGCCATGGGCACCGATCAATCCCAGATATCGAAATTCGAGCGGCGGGAACGCCGGATCGATGTGATCGACTATCTCCGATATTGCATCGCCTTACAGATCGAACCCGGTGAACTGCTGATTGATGCCCGCACAAAGATCGAGGAAGATAATTAGGGTCAGGACTCATAACCAGTAGCAGACAGTAGCGGCCAGACAGACGGCGGCGAGGAAGTTGTGAGCCAGACGGTCATATCGCGTTGCGATCCTGCGGAAATCCTTGATCCTTCCGAACATGCGCTTGATGGCGTTGCGGTCACGATAGAGATGGGGCGAGAAGCAATTCTTCCAGCGCCTGTTGGACTTGGGCGGGATGTTCGGTGCGGTACCTTTGCTCTCGATCTTTCGGCGAACGGCGTCGGAATCGTAGCCTTTGTCACCGTTGAGGATCGACGTTTGCGGCATCAGGTCGAGCAGTTGATCGGCGGCAATACAATCAGGTACCTGACCGCCGGTCAGGAGAAAGGCGACAGGTCGGCACAGAGCATCGGTCAGGGCGTGGATTTTGGTCGTGCGACCGCCACGAGAACGACCGATCGCTTGGTTGAGTTCCCCCCTTTTCCGCCCGAGGCACTGCGATGTGCTTTCACGGCCGACGAGTCAATCATGAGCTGGGCCGGTGGACCGCCCGTAGAGGCCAGCGCATGAAAGATATCCGTCCAAACACCCTTGCCCGCCCAGCGCACGAAGCGATTGTAGAGCGTCTTGCGCGGGCCATAGACCGGCGGTGCGTCAACCCAACGGCAGCCGGATCTCAGTACATGAACGATCCCGCTGATTACGCGGCGATCATCAACCCGAGGCTTGCCGCGCGTATCGGTCGGGAGATGCGGCTGCAATCGGTGGAATTGTTCGTCGTTAAGCCAGAAAAAATGCTGATCCATCAAAAGGCTCCATTCGGGAACCTTGAATCACAAACCAGCCCGGGCGGGAATCCCTTTTATGGGTCCTGGCCCTAGTATCACTTGTGCGACCGAGAAAAATCGATGCTGAAGGAATTGCTGCGGGCCGTTGTCGAAGATATTTCCAACCTGCCCTGGAAGCGATGGGGCGTTGTCGGAGGTGTCTGGCTCCTCTTGAACGGCGTAATTATTCAGTGCAACGGCTGGTTCAATATGATCGAGCTCTGGTCATTTCCCTGGCGCACCATGCCCTATGTGCAGATCCACTGGACGCTCTTTCCACCGCCATTCTCAGTTTTCTCTACGGTAGTCGGGCTATGGAGCATCGGATATTTGATGATCACGGCGAACCATATGGCCAGAGACATCTAGGAAAAACATTATGCTTGGCTGGGTAATAGACGAGCTTTTTGAACTTCGCGCCAATATCCATACTTCTTCTATCTCCATTGAAGGAGTGGGCCATCGCCTATTGGGATGGGGTGTGGTGGAGGCTACTCATTATCGGCTTCGTCATCGTTCTCGGCACTCTTTACACTTACGGTTTCTTTGAGAAAGAAAGCAGATAAGGCTGCCGCCATCGCGTCGCGATGAATGTCCCTTGGTGAGACTGCTACATAATGCCGTTAGATTGGTGCGCCCGGCGGGATTCGAACCCACGGCCCCAGGATTAGGAATCCTGTGCTCTATCCTGCTGAGCTACGGACGCGCCAGCGGCTTTATCGCATGGGCTGATCGGAGGATCAAGCCGGGGT
>Ga0213872_10002353_pt1 | contig 11216 bp, 8 predicted proteins | sample VelepicomBERX_R2_FD_160071 | JGI IMG/M metagenome (GOLD analysis project Ga0213872, IMG submission 160071) | Rhizosphere microbial communities from Vellozia epidendroides in rupestrian grasslands, the National Park of Serra do Cipo, Brazil - RX_R2 | ecosystem: Host-associated > Plants > Roots >... | reverse complement strand
TGGTTCCTGGCCCTGCTGGGCGGGGAGGTGCTGGTGCGCGGCCTGCACGCCGGGCTGGGCGCCACCGTGCTCGGCTCGCTGTGGCTGACCCTGGGCTACGGCCTGATCGGCGAAGCGCTGCGGCGCAACTTCAGCTCGGCGGGCATCTTCGACAACCGCAAGCGCCTGGTGCAGTGGGTGGTGATCGTGGCGGTGGGCACCTTGTTCAACAGCTTCGGCTACATCGGCCTGCTGTCGCTGGCGGGCCTGGTGCCGGCCGGCGCGCGCGGCGCGGCGCTGCTGCGCTTTGCCATCGGCGACATGGTGGGGGTGCTGGTGTCGATGCCGCTGATCTGGATGCTGGCCAGCCCGGTGGGCCGCCAGCGCCTGCGCGCGACCGTGTGGCAGTGGGAGACGGCGGGCTATCTGCTGCTGTCGATCTGCGTGCTGTACGGGGTGTTCGGTTCGATCGCCAGCTTCGAGTTCAAGCAGTTCTACTTCCTGTTCCTGCCGGTGATCTGGGCCGCCTCGCGCCACGGCCTGTACGGCACGGCGCTGATGGTGTTCCTGCTGCAGGCCGGCATCATCGCCCTGGTCAAGTGGACCCATATGCCGAATATCGACGTACACGAGCTGCAGATGCTGGACGCCGTGCTGGCGCTGGTGGGCTTCTTCATCGGCATCGTGGTGGACGAGCTGCGCAAGGTGGCCAGCGAGCTGAAGCAGACGCTGCGCCTGGCCGCGGCGGGCGAGATGGCGGCCGCGCTGGCGCATGAGCTGAACCAGCCGCTGACGGCGCTGTCGGCCTACGGCAAGGCCTGCGAATTCCTGCTGGAGCGCCAGGGCCACGGCGACGACATGCTGAAGACGGCGATCCACCGCATGATCGTCGAATCGGGCCGCGCCGCCGACGTGGTGCGGCGCCTGCGCGACTTCTTCCGCACCGGCGCCATGAAGCTGGAGCCGGTGCCGCTGGCGCAGCTGGTGTCGCATATCACCCAGCAGTTCTTCACGATCTTGCGCGAGCAGGGCGTTGAGCTGGTGGTGGGCGAGCTGCCCGCCGTGACCTTGCAGGTGGACCGCCTGCAGATCGAGCTGGTGCTGCGCAACCTGCTGGCCAATGCGGTGGAAGCGGTGCAGGCGCGGCCCGCCGGCGCGCGCCGCGTGACCATCTCGGCCGAGCGGCTGGACGGCGTGCGCCTGGGCCTGGTGCCCGGCCGCGGCGCCGACGCGCGCCTGCGCCTGTCGGTGGAGGACAGCGGCCTGGGCGTGTCGGAAGCGCTGGCGGCGCGCCTGTTCGAACCCTTTGTGTCGTCCAAGGCCAGCGGCCTGGGACTGGGCCTGGTGCTGAGCCGGGCCATCGTCGAGGCGCACGGCGGCGCGCTGTGGGCGGAAGTGGCCAGCCATGGCGTGTTCCGCATCGTGCTGCCGCTGGCCGGCGCCGACGAGCGCGACAGTGAACCCGCCACCGAACAACTACAAGAGAACCAAGGAGCCCATCTTGCATCATGATCTGACCATTTTTGTCGTCGACGACGACCCTTCGGTACGCGACGCGCTGGGCCTGCTGCTGGGCGTGCGCGGCTACCGCACCGCCATGTTCGCCAGCGGCGAGGATTTTCTCAAGGCCTGGAAGCCGGAATGGGCCGGCTGCCTGCTGGTGGACATCCGCATGAACGGCATGGACGGCCTGGCCCTGCAGCAGGAGCTGAATGCGCGCGGCAGCCGGCTGCCGGTCATCATCGTCACCGCCCATGGCGACGTGGCGCAGGCGCGCGCGGCCTTCAAGGCCAATGCCAGCGATTTCCTGGAAAAGCCGTTTGACGACGTCAAGCTGATCGGCGCGATCGAGGAGGCGCTGTCGCGCGCCCAGCAGCAGCGCGACGATCAGCAGCGCCGTTCGCGCAGCCTGGACCTGCTGCGCGAGCTGACCCCGCGCGAGCGGGAAGTGATGGAACTGGTGGTGACGGGCCAGCATAACCGCGATATCGGCCCGGCGCTGGGCATCAGCGTGCGCACGGTGGAAGTGCACAAGGCGCGCCTGATGAGCAAGCTGGGGGTCGACAATGTGGCCGACCTGGTGCGCATCAGCATGCTGGAACAGTAAGCCTTACAGCGTCAGCCCGCGCAGGCCCTCGGTGGCCTGGGTGGTGTGGTCGGCGGCGCGCTGCAGCACCAGCTTGCGGTTGCTGGTTTCCTGGTCGCGCTGGTTTTCCTGGTGCCACAGGTGGAACACCTCGGTGGCGTAGGCGCCGTCCTTGCGCATCACGCCGGCGTTATACAGGCGCAGCACCAGGTCGGAATCCTCGTGGCCCCAGCCGGTGAAGCTTTGGTCGAAGCCGTTCACCAGGTCGAGGTCGCTGCGCCAGACCGCCAGGTTGCAGCTCTTGATGCGGCGCCAGCTGAAGCGGCGGCTGGTGCGGCCCAGGTCGGGCAGGGTCAGCAGCAGCGGCAGCACCTTGTTGAGGCCGCCGGCGCGGCGCCAGGCCAGCTTCTCGCCCGTGCCCAGACGCTGCAGGTCGAGATGCTCGGCCAGCACCCGGCCGGTGGCGTGCTGGTCGAGCAGGATGCGGCTGCCCTGCACCAGGTAGCCGCGCTGGGCCAGTTTGCGGTGCTGGCGGATGAAGCTGCGCTGCGGCACGCAGTCGCCATCCAGAAAGACGATGTAGTCGCCCTGGGCGGCCACCGTGCCCAGGTTGCGCACGCGGGCGGCGCGGAAGCCCAGGTCTTCCTGCCAGACGTGGCGCAAGGGCACCGGCGAGCGGCGTTGTAATTCCTCTACGCAAGTTCGCGTGTTGTGGGTGGAGCCGTCATCAGCGATAATGATTTCAAAATTCAGATCGTCCTGCCCAAAACAGGCTTCCACCACGGCAGTCAGGGCGTCGGGACGATTGTAGGTAGTGATGATGACGGAGATTGTTGATGCTTGTTGCATAAGGTCAATGAGGTCGAATGCTGCCCATGTTGATTTTTTGCAAGAATGCCTACAAAAAATGAATAATACCTTATCACCCGCCTCTGCTTCCATCTTCCGCTGTCCGCCGCGCCTGATTTCCCTGCTGATGTTCTCGCTGCCTTTCCTGGTGCTGATCAGCGGCCCCGGCGTCGGCCTGTGCAGCTTTGCCTTCCTGCTGACCGCCTTGCTGAGCTGGCGCGCCGGCCGCGCCGCCCTGGCGGCCGAGTGGCGCCGCCTGCCCCAGCTGCGCTGGGTGCTGCTGGCCTTCCTGCTGAACCTGGCGCTGCCGCTGGCCACCTTCCTGGTGGGCAGCGGGCTGCGCCTGCGCGACCTGGAAAAGCCGGTGCGCGTGCTGGCCGCCGCCAGCGCCATGCTGACCGTGCTGGCCTGCCGCCCCGGCCGCAAGGCGCTGTGGTGGGGCCTGATCGCCGGCGCGCTGGCGGGCGCCGTGTTTGCCGCCTACCAGCGCTGGGGCATGGGCATGGAGCGCCCCGGCGGCCTGATTAACTCGATCACCTTCGGCGACATCGTGCTGTGCATGGGCCTGATGTGCATGGCCGGCGCGCTCGACTTCAAGGGCCGCCAGCAGCTGTGGCCGGCGCTGGGCGCGCTGGCCGGCCTGATCGGCTCGATCGCCACCGGCACGCGCGGCGGCTGGTTCGCGGTGCTGATCGCCGCCGTGGTGTTCGTCAAATACGGCCATGTGCTGCGCGGGCGCTTCCGCAAGGGCCTGGTGGTGCTGGCGGTGGCGCTGCTGGGGGCGTCGTGGTTCGTGCCGCAGCTGGGCGCGCGCGAGCGCATCGTGCAGGGCATCAGCGACGTGCGCAACTACCTCAACGGCGGCAATACCTATACCAATGTCGGTGTGCGCTTCGAGATGTGGAGCACCGCCTCGCTGCTGATCGAGCAGCACCCCTGGCGCGGCGCCGGCGCGGCCGAGGTCAAGGCCGAGATGAAGCAGCTGGTGGAGCAGGGCAAGGTGCCGGCCTTTGTGCTGGAGTTCGAGCACTTCCACAACGACATCCTGCAGGTGCTGGTGTACGGCGGCGTGTTCGGCTTGCTGACCTGGCTGCTGACGGTGCTGATGCCTTTGCTGTTCTTCCGTCGGATTCTGAACGATCCGGCCCAGGCGGCCGCGCAGGCGCCCGCGCTGGCCGGCATGCTGCTGGTGCTGAGTTATTTCAGCTTCGGCCTGACCGAAGTGATTTACTGGTCGGTGCACAGCACCATGTTCTATGCCCTGATGCTGTTCCTGCTGACCGGCCTGTGCCTGACGGCGCAGCCTTCCACTCCGAAAGACGCCGCATGAAGCCTGCACTGGCCCGCACCCTGGTCATCTCCCCCAACTGGATCGGCGACGCCGTGATGGCGCAGCCGCTGCTGCAGCGCCTGCGCGCGGCGCACCCGGAGCGGCCCATCGACGTGCTGGCGCCGCCCGCCGTGTCGCCGGTGTGGCGCCAGATGGCCGAGGTGGACGAGGTGCTGGAGACGCCGTTCCGTCACGGCGCCCTGCAGCTCAGGGAGCGCTGGAAGTACGCCCGCCAGCTGCGCGCGCGCGGCTATGCCGAGGCGTACGTGCTGCCGAATACCCTCAAGTACGCGCTGATCCCCTGGCTGGCCGGGATCGAACGCCGGGTCGGCTACAAGGGCGAGAGCCGCTATGGCCTGATCAACGTGATGCACCACGACGAGACGCCGCCGCGCCCGATGGTGCCGTTCTATGCGGCCCTGTCGGCGCCGCCCGTGGCGGCCATGGACGGCGCCGCGCGCGCCGCCGTGCCGCGCCCGCGCATGGTGGCCAGCGCCGAGCAGATCGCCGCCGCCTGCCGCAAGGGCGGCATCGCGCTGGCGCGTCCGCTGCTGGTGTTCGCGCCCGGCGCGGAATTCGGCGGCGCCAAGCGCTGGCCGGCCGAACACTTCGGCCAGCTGGCGCGCGCCGTCGTCGAGGCCGATCCGCAGGCCCAGGTGGCGCTGCTGGGCTCGCCCAAGGACCAGGAAGCCTGCGCCGCCGTGCAGGCCGCCGCCGGGCAGGGCGGCCATGCCGCCGGCGCCGCCACCTTCAACCTGGCCGGCGCCACCAGCCTGGCCGAAGCCATCGCCCTGATCGCCCGCGCGGCCGGGGTGGTGGCCAACGATTCCGGCCTGCTGCACATCGCCTCGGCGCTGAACCGCCCGGTGGTGGCGCTCTACGGCCCCACCGATCCGGACCACGCGCCGCCGTTCTCCGACCTGGCCGCCGCGCTGTCGCTGCGGCTGGACTGCGCGCCCTGCAAGCAGCGTGAATGCCCGCTGGGCCACCAGGACTGCATGCGCAAGCTGGACGCCGGCATGGTGTGGCAGCGCCTGCGGCCCATGCTGACACCCGGCCAGACGGAAATGGGTGTATAACGACACTCACCATGTCCAAGCGCCACTCCATCAGCTTCCGCGCCGCCGTGTTTGTCGGCGTGGTGTGTGCCTCCCTGGTCGCCATCGACGCCTGGCACAGCTGGAGCGCGCGCAGCCAGCGCCTGGCCGAGGCCGAGCGCGACGCCTTCAACCTGGCGCGCGCCATGGCGCAGCAGGCCGACGACACCATCAAGGCGGCCGACACCTGCCTGGCCGACCTGGTCGAGCGCATCGAGACCGACGGCCTGGGCCCGGCCCAGATCACCCGCATCCATCTGCAGATGGTCAACCAGGTCGATAATCTGCCGCAGCTGTCCGGCCTGTTCGTGTTTGACGACGGCGGCCGCTGGGTGGTCAATTCGCGCCCGGTGCTGCAGCCCGGCCCCACCAACGACGACCGCGAATACTTCATCTACCACCGCCAGCACAACAGCCGCAAAACCTATGTGGGCGTGCCGGTCATCAGCCGCTCCACCGGGCGCTGGATCGTGCCGGTCTCGCGCCGCATCAACCGCGCCGACGGCGGTTTTGGCGGCGTGGTGCTGGCCACCCTGGACATGGCCTATTTCCGCCGCTTCTACCAGAGCTTCGAGATCGGCGACCGCGGCGCGGTGGCGCTGCTCTCCAACGAGGGCGTGCTGATGCTGCGCCGCCCCTTCAACGACGCCGCCATCGGCCACGACGCCAGCCGCAGCGCGGTGTTCCAGGCCTACCGCGAGAACAGCATCGGCAGCGGCGTGTTCACTTCGCCGCAGGACGGCGAAGTGCGGCTCAACAGCTACCGCCCGCTGCAGCACTATCCGCTGTGGGTGCTGGCGGCGCTGTCCAAGGACGAGGTGCTGGCGCCGTGGCGGCGCGACACCCTGCTGCACACCCTGGGCGTGCTGGCGCTGGCGGCCTTGCTGGGCTTTTTCGGCCGCCGTCTGGTGGGGCAGATCGGCTTGCGCGTCAAGACCGAGAGCGAGCTGGCGGACGCGCGCGACGCGCTCGACAGCGCCAACCGCTTGCTGGAGCAGCAGACCACGCTGTGCAATCTGAGCGGTCTGGCCAAGCGCGAGCAGTTCGACCTGATGCTGGACAACGAGTTCGGCCGCGCCCAGCGCCACCAGAGCGCGCTGGCGCTGCTGCTGGTGGATATCGACTACTTCCAGCGCTATAACGACGCCCACGGCAGCCAGGCCGGCGACGACTGCCTGCGCGCCGTGTGCAAGCTGATCCGCGCGCTGACGCCGCGCCGTCCCGGCGATCTGGCGGCGCATTTCCACGGCGGCCAGATCGCCGTGCTGCTGCCCAATACCGACGCGGCCGGCGCGCTGGCGGTGGCGCAGCGCATCCGCAGCGGCATCGAGAATATGCAGCTGCCCCATAGCGGCAGCCCGTATGGCCAGGTGACCCTCAGCGTGGGCGTGGCGGCCTTGCTGCCGCAGCGCGAGCTGCACGCGGCCGCCATGCTGCTGGAGCAGGCCGGGGCGGCGCTGCGCCAGGCCAAGGCCGGCGGGCGCAACCGTGTCTGCACGGCGGCGGATTGCCCGGCCGAGCCGCCGGCGGACGGCGCCGCCGATGCCGCCGCCGGCACCCCGGCCTGAGGCGCTGCGCCTTAGCGCGCCGCCTGCGCCGGCACGCCTTTGCGCGTGTACGACAGCAGCTCCCAGCTGTCGCGGTTATAGGTGCTGCCGTTCCAGTCGGTGTCGTGGTAATCGAGCTTGACGAAGTTGTTCACCTCGGGCACGAACCACAGCGTTTCATGCAGCTGGCCGCTGCCGCCGCGGCTGCCCGTTTCCTCGCCCTGGTAGTAGGCGATCACCACCACCTTGAGCGCGTCGAACTCGCCGGCCGGCACCTTGATCTTGTCCCAGCCTTCCACCTTGCCCTCAATGGTATAGCGCCAGCGCTTGCCGGCCGCGGCATTGTCGCCGCTGGCCTTGGCCTGCCAGGTCTTGCCCGGCTCGAGCGGGAAGGCATAGCGCACGAAGGCCGGCGCGAAATGCATCTTGCCGCGCTCGACCGGATTCATCTCCAGCGTCATGCGCTGCTTGCTCACCAGGGCGCCGCTGGCGGCGCGGCGGATGTCGAGGTTGACGCCATCCTGGTCGACCGCCGTCACCAGCACCTGGTTGACGTTGCCTTTCACGCCCTTCCATACGTCGGTGTACTGGTAGGTCCAGGCGTCGCCCACCGCTGGCACGCTGAGCGGGACGGGGACGTGCTGCTGGGCCAGGGCTGGCAGGCCGGTCAGCGTGGCCAGTGTCAGGACGGCGGTGATGCGCAGGGACGGCAGCGGCATGGCTTCCTCATTTGGTTAAAATGGAAAGATTAATTATATTCTATTTCAATAATGCCATCGCCGGCGAGGCCAGCGCGGGCGGAGCCTGCTCCAGCTTGAACACGCTGACCACCTGGGCCTGATTGCTGGCCTGTTCGCGCAAGGCCTCGGCGGCCGCCGCCGCCTGTTCCACCAGCGCCGCGTTCTGCTGGGTCACGGCATCCATCTCGCTGATGGCGTGGTTGATCTGCTCGATGCCGTCGATCTGCTCGGCGCTGGCGTGGGCGATGTCCTGCATGATGTCGGTGACGCGCTGCACGCTGGCGACGATTTCCTCCATGGTGCTGCCGGCCTGTTGCACCAGCCGGCTGCCGGTCTCCACCTTGCCGACCGAATCGTCGATCAGGGCCTTGATCTCGCGCGCGGCCGCGGCGCTGCGCTGGGCCAGGTTGCGCACCTCGGTGGCGACCACGGCAAAGCCGCGGCCCTGTTCGCCGGCGCGCGCCGCTTCCACCGCCGCGTTCAAGGCCAGGATATTGGTCTGGAAGGCGATGCCGTCGATAACGGCGATGATGTCGGCGATATTGCGCGAGGCCGCCGTGATGCCGTTCATGGTCTCGACCACCTGCGACACCACCGCGCCGCCGCGGCGCGCCACCTCCGAGGCGCTGGCGGCCAGCGCATTGGCGGCGCGCGCGTTGTCGGCGTTCTGCCGCACGGTGCCGGTCAGCTGTTCCATCGACGAGGCGGTTTCCTCCAGCGAGCCGGCCTGCTGCTCGGTGCGCGAAGACAGGTCGTGGTTGCCGCGCGCGATGTCGGCGCTGGCGCTGGCGATGGTGTCGGTGCCGCGCCGCACCTCGCCGACGATGTTGACCAGGCTGCGGTTCATGTCGCCCAGGGCGCGCAGCATCTGCCCCGTTTCATCCTCGGTGGTGGCCTCGATGCTGCTGCGCAGGTCGCCCGCCGCCACGGTGCGCGCCACCTGCACCGCGTGGTTCAGCGGCAGCACGATGCTGCGGCTGAGGATCCAGGCCAGCGTGGCCGCCAGCGCGATGGTGAGCAGGCCGCCGAAGATCAGCACATTGGCCGTCAGCGACTGCAGCGCCTGGGCATCGGCGGCGCGCTGCGCCAGCAGGCCCTGTTCCGCGCCGCTGATCTCGCCCAGCAGGCTGCGCATGGCGTCCATGCCCTGGCGGCCGTGGCCCTCGCGCTCGAACGCCAGCATGGGATCGATGCTGGCGCCGTCGTTGGCCTGGCGGCGCATGTCGAGCACCGGCTGCACCGCCTTGCCGAACCAGGCCGCCTGTTCCTGCGCCAGCTGTTGCAGGCGGCCCTGCTGGGCCGGATTGTCCGCGGTCAGCTCGCGCACCTTGGCCAGATGGCTCTTGAACGCGGCCTGTCCGGCCGTGAGCGGCGCCAGCGACGGCTGCTCGCCCGTCAGCGCATAGCCGCGCTCGCCGGTCTCCATGTTCAGCAGGCTCTCCAGCAAGCTCTTGGTTTCCGCGATGACTTCGTGGGTGTGGTTGTTCCAGCCGTTGGCCGTGGCCAGGCGGGCGAAATTGCTGTAGGCCGTCACCAGCAGCACGGCCAGGATCAGGACCACGGCGCCAAAGCCGATATACAGTTTGCGGCTGATGCCCAGGTTGGAAAAGCGCATGGCAGGTCCTCCGGTGCGAGTGGGTGTGCGAAAACTCTAGCACCTCGCAAGGGCCTGAAAATGCGCGCTTTCTTGCGTAGCGGGATGGTAGTTTGGCCTGTTCAGGACAGGCTCAGCACGCGCTGCAGGGCAGGCCCGGCCACGCCGGCCGGCACCGTGTGGCCGCCGTCGAATTCCTGGTACAGCACGTCGTAGCCTTCGTTGGCCAGCTGGTCGGCCATCTCGCGGCTGCGCACCACCGACAGCACCTTGTCGCCGCTGCCGTGGCAGATGAAGATGCGCGGATCGCCCAGCCGCCGCAGGGGCCGCCGGAAGCCGGGCGAAAAGGCCAGGATGTCGCTGAACAGCTGGCCGTTCATCATGCCGATCGAGAGGGCGTAGGAGGCGCCGTCGGAAAAGCCGCCAATGGCAATGGCGTCGGCCGCGATGGGATAGCGGTGCAGGGTCCAGCTGAGCAGCTGGTCGATGAATTCCAGGTCGGCGCCGTAGCTGCCGCGGATGATGTCCCAACTGGTGCCGGCGGCGTGCGGCACCAGCACGGCGGCGCCCAGGCGCGCGGCCATCGGCAGGGCCAGATGGTCGGCGCCGCCCATGAGGCCGGTGGCGCCGTGCAGCAGCACCAGCAGGGGCAGGGCGCGCGGACCCGCTGCCGGCGCCAGGAACAGGGCGGTGCGGCCGCCCGGAAAGCTCAGGGTATGCAAGCCCACCGCCAGCGGCGCCATGCTGCAGGGCTGGCCGGGGCGCGAGTGCAGGCGGCCGTCGCTGTAGGGCGCCGCCGCGGGTGGCGTGGTCTCCATGGTTGGACAGCATACACCTGTTGGCGCGCGCGGTTTGTTGTGTTTTGTCCAGCACATTTAACAAGCTGACATTATGGTTTATGATGGGAAACCGTCAGCCGAGTTCGCTGGCGTGCCACCGAAGACTGGAATGTTCATGTATTGCAGAATCTGCCGTGTCCTTGCCTGCCTGCTGCTGTGGCTGACGTGTTTGGCCTCCCCGGGGTGTCTGGCGCAGCAGATCGTGCCGGATTACCGCTGCGGATCCGGCCCGTCCGACTGGCAGCCGCTGCCGGAGGCGGGCCTGCTGGTGGCGCGCGGCCAGGCCTGCTGGCTGCGCATCGTCCCGGCCGCAGCGCTGGCGGCGCGCCAGCGTCCCGATTACGTGGTGCTGCAACACTCGCCCATGCTGGGCATGACGCCCGAGCCCGCCTTGCCGGCTTCCGCGCTGGCGCTGGAGCAGGGCTGGCGCGTGCTGCTGCCCCAGCCCGCACCGGGCGCCGCGCCGCTGACCCTGCGCCTGGACGCCGCCAACCGCGCCTTCAGCGAGCGCGTGATCCTGCGCGGCAGCGGCGATCTGCCCGTGCTGCTGCAAGCCCAGCAGCACGACCTGATGACCACCCTGCTGGCCGCCACCTTGCTGCTGACCTCGGCCGCCTTTACCGCCGCCTTCGGCTTTGCCGTGCGCGAGTGGCTGTTCGGCGCTTATGCCGCCTATGCCTTCAGCCTGGGCCTGTCCCTGCTGGGCTACCGCCGCTTCGACCTGCTGCTGTTTGGCAGCGATGGCTACTGGCTGTGGCAGGTGATGACGCCGCTGTCGACCTGCCTGCTGTGCTGGGTCGCGCCGCACTTCGGCCGCTTCCACCAGCGCAGCGCATGGGTGGTGCGGGCGCTGTACCTGATTATTGCGGTCGATGCGGCCTTGCTGCTGTGGTCGCTGCTGGGCCTGGCGGGGCTGGCGCTGCCATCCCTGGCCGGCCTGCCGCTGAGCCGCTTCCAGTTCGAAAACTACCAGGACATGGTGGTCGAGTTCTTCATCATGCTGGGCGGCTGGCTGGTGTGGCGCGCGGACGGGGCCGAACGGCGCGCCGGCCTGCTGCTGGCGCTGGGCCTGATTCCCTCCATGTTCATCGACCTGGTCAACCAGCTGTGGGATCCCTGGCTGGCGCCGTGGCTGCAGGCGCGCTGGGGTGTTGC
>Ga0213872_10002352_pt1 | contig 11227 bp, 10 predicted proteins | sample VelepicomBERX_R2_FD_160071 | JGI IMG/M metagenome (GOLD analysis project Ga0213872, IMG submission 160071) | Rhizosphere microbial communities from Vellozia epidendroides in rupestrian grasslands, the National Park of Serra do Cipo, Brazil - RX_R2 | ecosystem: Host-associated > Plants > Roots >... | reverse complement strand
ACTTGACGACCTGTAATCATATTCATACCTTTAATGAACTATTTTCCTTATATCACCGGATTAATTTTCTACAAGAGTGTTTTTAATATCTTTTAACCATAATTTTTATACATTGATTTTATTGATATTTTTTGACTACAATTGTGTTAATTCTGCTACATACTGAATATAGTTCATTACAAAGTAGGTTTGTTATTGCTTTCATCACAACGAATCGGTAGGTTGCAACCATCGCGGCTATTGTGCCCGATAAGAACAAGACGGAGCGCAGAAGATGATTACGTTTGAAGCATTCATTTCACGTCACGGCGAAGGCTCGGTGCAGGCGATGCTCGAGAATTTTGAACGCTTCAACCAGATTACCGACCACGGCGCTGTGCTGCCGCTCGAACAACGCTGGAACCGCTTTATGTCTTATGATGTTGCCGAAGATACACGTATGGCTGCCTGATAACACACGCGGGGAACAACCATGATGGTGCAACATAAAAACATGACCGTCCTTTTGAAGACGCCCGCGAACCAGCCGGGTGAAAAACCACAGAGCACCAAAGAAGTCGAATTGCCCCGTCCGCGCTTTGCCGCGCGTTTAGTCAACGCCGCGCCCATTATTAATTTGCGCGAACTGACATCCATCAAGGCGTTGACCGCCTTTGTTTCGCACAACCAGAATATTCGCGAAGAAACCGTACGCGCTTTGGTCAGCGCCCAATTCAACGTACCGGCCATTGAACAGCTGAACCGCAAAGATTATGACGATGTGGTTCGTTTCCTGGTTGATCTGCGCGTTGAAATGGAAATGGGCTGAGCCCCCGCCGCAACACACAACTCTCTAGTCTATCGTTTCCCTGTAACGCTTCATGGCAATATAGCCAACGACGACCAGTGCCGCCGCCATGGCCCACAGGTCGGCTGCAATATGATGCAGCCCGATACCCTTAAGCACCAATCCGCGCAGGATCCTGAGCGCATGCGTAATCGGGAAGGCATTCCCAAGATACTGCGCCCAAAGTGGCATGCCCCGGAACGGAAACAGGAAGCCGGACAACAGTAATGACGGCAGGAAATAGAAAAACGTCATCTGCATGGCCTGCAACTGGTTCGTAGCAAAGGTTGAGATGGTAAAACCAATGGCAAGGTTAGCCGCGATATAGATGCTGAGGCCGAATATCAGCAGCAACAACGACCCTTCGATAGGCAGTCCGAACAGGATGTGCGAGACGATCAGGATCACCGCCGCCTGCATATACGCAATGATGATGAAGGGCGTAATCTTGCCGATCATCACCTCAAACGGACGCGCGGGCATAGCCAGCAAATTTTCAAGCGTGCCGCGTTCCCGTTCGCGCGTAATGGCGACCGCCGTCATGGAGATGAGCGTCATATTCAGCAACAGGCCAATAAGGCCCGGCACAATGTTATAGGCGGTCAGCCCTTCCGGATTATAACGATTATGCACCTTGATGGTAAAGGGCGGGCCACGTGTTTGCAGGGCATCGCCCGCTTTCTCCAGGTCGCGCGACAGTGCCGTTGTGTTGATATGCGCGACGGAACTGATGGCATTGCCGATGGCAACCGGGTCGGTCGCATCCGCCACCACCAGCACGTCCGGATGCTCGCCACGCAACAAGTCGCGTGAGAAGTTTTGTGGTATTTCGATAATAAACTGCACATCGCCCTTGGCCATTAAATCCTCGGCCTCAGCCACGGTTGGCGGAAAATCCGTGAAGCTGAAATAACCCGTGTTCTGCATCGCGGCGGTCAGGCTTCGCACATAAAGCGAGTCATCGGCCATCACCACCGCAGTCGGCAGATGCTTGGGGTTGGTGTTGATGGCATAGCCGTAAATCATCAACTGGATGATCGGCATCATGAAAATGATCCCGAAAGTCGAGCGGTCGCGCAGAATCTGGATGAATTCCTTGATGATCAGGGCGCGCATACGTTGCAGTGAGAATTTACCGGATATCATGCGGATGCGTCCTCCCCGGCTTTTTCTTCTATCTGGCTGTCGCGATCGCCGACGGCGGCCATGGTATGGATAAAGATATCCTCAAGGCTCGGCGTAATTTTCTCGGCCTGTGCGGCCGGAAATACCGCCTGCATGGATTCAATTGCGCGTTGTAACGCCTCGGCATCAGCTCCGGCAATATGCAGTTGCGTGCCGAAACTGGTGGCCATTTCAACACCAGCGCGTTTTTGCAGGTCATGCATCACCTCAGCCGTGTTCTGCGCCGTGATGCGCCACGTCGAAAGACGGGACTGCGCAATAATATCCGACACCGCGCCATGCACCAGAAGCTTGCCATCCAGCAAATAACCAATCTGGTGGCAACGCTCTGCCTCGTCCATGTAATGCGTGCTGACCAGTACCGTGATACCCTCTGCCGCAAAAGCGTGGATTTCATCCCAGAATTCGCGCCGGGCCTTGGGGTCAACGCCTGCCGTCGGTTCATCCAGCAACAAAAGACGTGGTTTGTGAAGTACGCAGGCTGCCAGCGCCAGTCGTTGCTTCCAGCCGCCCGATAATTGTCCCGCTAATTGGTTCTGCCGATGATGCAGACCCAGGCGGTGCAGCGCATCGGTGGCAACCTGTTTGGCATCCGGCATTTCATAGAGACGTGCGACAAATTCCAGATTTTCACGAATAGTCAGATCATCATATAGGCCAAATTTCTGTGGCATATAACCGGCCTGACGTTTGATTAACGCCGATTGCGTGCGAATGTTATAGCCAAGGCATGTACCGGTGCCCGCGTCGGGCGTCAACAATCCGCATAACATGCGAATGGTTGTGGTCTTGCCGGTGCCGTTTGGCCCCAGAAAGCCGTAAATATTGCCATAGGGCACGTTGATGGAACAACCACGTACGACGTGCCGCTGACCAAATGATTTGTGCAAATCATGCACGGCAATCGCATAACCTTCCGGCATATGTGCGGATGTTACGCCTGCGTCCTGCATCATTTTTGTTCCACAACCACGTCAACCGGCAAACCGGGATGTATGCGCTCGGGCTGCGCATCTGGTACTGCTTCCAGCATGAACAGCAGCTTGTCACGGTTATCGCGGTTGTACAGTTCCGGCGGCGAGTATTCAGCCTGCGGCGATACATAAGTGATGTGTGCGGACAGCATTTCCTTGATGCCTGTTTCCTTGATCGTCACGGCCTGCCCCACCGCCAGATGCGATAGATCCGTTCCCGGCACAAAGAAACGCACCCTGATATTGGGTGGCGGCAAAAGCGAAACAACTGCCTGCCCGGCATTGATATATTCCCCGGCGCGGTAGATTGTGTCGAAGACATAGGCGTCGGCTGCGGCTGTCACTTTCTTTTCATTCAGCTTCCATTCGGCCTGTGCCTCAGCGGCATCAGCGGCAACTACATCAGCCTGCGCCGCGTGAATGGCATCGTCACGGCCTGTTGTCAGTTGCCCGGTCGCCAACGCCGCTTCGCTGGCCGCCAGTTTAGCCTTGGCCTGTTCCAGTTGCGCCTTATCGTTGTCATAAGTGGCCTGACTGACGGCTTGTGTCTTGATCTGTTTTTCATCGCGGTCAACATTAAGCTTGGCGATCTGTAATGCGGCGGCGGCTTCGTCCCGCGCAGCAACCAACTGATCCAGTTCCGGCTGACGTTTAGCCTTCAGCAAATCCGCCAGTGTCGAGCGCGCGCGGTCAGCCGCAGCCTTGGCTTGATCGACTGCTTCCTGTTCCGCCACATGCTCAAGCGTGAACAGGCTATCTCCCTTATGAACCTGCTGCCCACGTACGACATCCAGCGTTTCAATACGCCCCGCAACCTGTGGCGAGACCAGCACATAGTCACCTTCGCCATATCCCTGATAGGTGGTCACGCCCGGCGGATTGATGCCCAGTAATGCACAAACGGCAATCATCAGACTGTGCAAGTCGTTCATGATTTCACCTTTCCTGCCGCCTTGGCCGCTGCCTTTGGTTGCAGAGAAGCAAAGAAGGCACGAATACAATCGACACCGCTGGTCTGGAAATTCAGATCCTTACGACCTTCCAGAACGCCGTTAATGATGCCCGACATCAGGGATTGCAAAGCGATGGTCGCCAGACGCGGCGTCCAGGGCGTGGGCAACTGCCCCAGTTTATGCGCACGCTGAAACATATGCAGTAACTGGTCAAACATACGGTCCTTGCAATCGCGGCGACGGGTCAGAATCTGCGCCATGTCGTCCACATATTCGCATTTCATCATCATGATACTGACTACACGTTGGCGGCGTTTGTCTTTGCCCATCTGCTTCAACGCTTCGCAGCATGATTGCTCCAAATCCTTCAGCGGCGTCGGGCCTTCGCTGGCGCTCAGGCGTTCCAGAATTTCTTCCTGCGGCAAAAAGACGCGGCGCATCATCGCTTCGCACAATTCAATCTTGTCCTTAAAATGCCAATAAACGGCGCCGCGCGTTACATTGGCTGCGCGCGCAATTTGTTCCAGCGACGTCTTGGCGACGCCATTTTGGAAAAAAACATCCTCGGCCGCATCCAAGATGGCAATGCGTGTCTGCTCAGCTTCGTCTTTGGTTCTGCGCACCATCGTTAGTATCCGTCGTTATACCGGGTCCAAGCTGTTTTTTTCAAACCCACAGCTTTTTCCTATTTACATACAATCATGAATGAATGTATATTACGACAGACAGCGCCCCCTGTAAACTGATTTTTAAGGGCAAGACGGAATGACCCAAAGAACTACTATGCGTCCCAAACACTTCATGCGTACGTCTCCGATCCTTTTGGCCGGCACTATAGTGCTGACCGGATGCGCCGTGGGGCCCGACTTTACGCCGCCCGCCAAACCGACCGAAACCGCTTTTACAGGCCCTGAGGATGCAGGCCAAGATGCCGGTCCCATAGCACAAAAAATGATAACGGGCAAAACCATACCTGCCGCATGGTGGGAATTGTTTGAATCCAAACCCCTGAATGACCTGATCAGCAAAACCGTCAAGCATAACCCGGATCTGGCCGCCGCAGAAGCCTCGTTACGCGTTGCTGAGGAGAACGAAAACGCCACGGATAGCTTGCTCATGCCATCCGTCAGCGGAATATTCAGCACAAACCGCCAAAAAACGTCGGGCAGCAGCTTCGGGGGATCATTCCCCGGACAGCTTTATACATTACATAACGCATCGGTCAGCGTCAGCTATGCGCTCGACATCTTTGGCGCATCCCGCCGTACGATCGAAGCACGCGAAGCACAAACCGAGGTGCAGCGCGACCAGATGGAAGCCGCCTATGTCAGCCTGACCGCAAATGTTGCGACGACAGCGATACACGAAGCTTCATTGCGCGCGCAGATTGCGGCGACCGAGCGTTTGATTACAGCGCAGACCGAACAAGTTGCTGCGATGCGTACGCAATTGGCGGCAGGCGCCATTGCACGCCCTGTTCTGTTGACAGCTGAACAAACCCTGGCGCAGATGCGCGCCACCTTGCCACCCCTGCAGCAACAATTGTCTGCGGCGCGCCATGCGCTGTCCACCCTGTCGGGCACATTGCCAAACCACGCGCCCGCCGCGCATTTCGAACTCGCCAACCTGAAACTACCGCACGAAGTGCCTGTTTCCCTGCCTGCTGAACTTACGGAACAACGACCCGATATACGCGCCGCCGAGGCCAACTTGCACGCGGCAAGCGCCGAGATAGGCGTCAAACTGGCCGAACGGTTGCCCCAGATTTCACTCAGCGCCGATATCGGTTCGGTTGCCAATAACATGGGTCGTTTATTCTCACCAGGCTCAGGGATTTGGTCCGCCGGATTTAGTGCAAGCCAGTTGATCTTTGACGGAGGTGATTTGGAGCATGAACAACGCGCCGCCGAAGCTTCATTTGACGTCGCGGCCGCACAATATCGTTCAACTGTTCTGGCCGCTTTCCAAAATGTGGCCGACTCCCTGCACGCCTTGCAAAACGATGCGCAGACACTCGTCAATCAGCAGCAAAGTGCGCAGGCGGCCGCAGACAGCCAGCGGATCACCAAGGTACAGTTGGATGCCGGCGCGATCAGCAAAATTGCGTATTTGGACACTGTTAAAAACAATGAAACCGCGCAATTGTCGCTGGTGCAGGCCGAAGCGCAGCGTTACGCCGACACAGTCGCCCTGTTTCAGGCGTTAGGCGGTGGTTGGTGGAACCGCACAGATGATATCGCCAAGCTTTATGAACAAACGCGGCAGGAAATGACTTCGAATGCCGACGCACATGACGCGACCGACACCAACACAGCACATTAGGGAACCATCCATGATCAAGCGCATGATAATTATGTTGTTGCTGACCGCGCTCGTCCTCGGCGGCATCTTCGGCTACAAGATCTTCGAAGGCATGACGATCAAGAAGTATATGAGCGCAGGCGGCCCGCCGCCGCAAACCGTTTCGACCCTGCAGGCGAAGCAAGAAAGCTGGCAACCCAAACTGGAAGCTGTGGGTAGTTTCCGTGCCGTCAATGGCGCCGATATATCAGCCGAAGTTCCGGGTATCATCTCGACCCTGTCGTTTGAATCCGGCGCGGATGTTGAAAAAGACGCGGTTCTGGTGCAATTGCGCGCCGAGGACGACATAGCAAAGCTGCACACGCTGGAAGCAGCCGCGCGTATTGCAGACATCACCTATCAGCGCGACCTGAAGCAACTGGCGGTACAAGCCGTCAGTCAGGCGGTTGTTGATAATGACCTTGCCACGCTGGACGGCGCACGCGCGCAAGTCGCAGCACAGCAGGCCCTGGTTGACAAAAAGACGATCAAGGCGCCTTTTGCGGGCCATCTGGGCATTCGTCAGGTGGATGTGGGGCAATATCTGAATGCAGGAACCGCGATTGTAACGTTGCAACAGCTGGATACGCTTTATGTCGATTTCAACCTGCCGGAAACCGCTTTGCCGAAGATCAGCGTCGGGCTGAAGGTTACCGCCACGGTCGAAGCGCAAGGCAACGCTGCCTTTGAAGGCGAGATATCATCCATCAACGCCAAGGTTGACGAAGGCACACGCAATATTCAGGTGCGCGCGACCTTTAAGAACGCAGACCGCAAATTGCTGCCGGGTATGTTTGCCAAATTGTCGGTTGAAACCGGCGCGCCGGTGAATTTTATCACTCTACCGCAAACCGCTATTACCTATAACCCCTATGGTAACACAGTTTACGTCATCGACAGCACGGACGCGAGCAAGCCAGTCGCCAAGCAGACCTTTGTCACGCTCGGTGATGCGCGCGGCGACCAGATCGCCGTCACGTCAGGCGTCAAGGAAGGAGATGAAGTGGTCACCAGCGGGCAGGTCAAACTGCGCAACGGCGCCGCCGTTATCATCAACAATTCGGTTCAGCCCAGCAACGACGCCGCGCCGAAGCCGCAGGATCATTAATACCTCCATCGGGACGGGTTTACAGAATGTCGAGCACTTCTACTTCATCCTTCACGGACATCTTTGTACGCCGTCCGGTTTTGGCGACGGTTATCAGCCTGATGATCCTGGTCATCGGCCTGCGCGCGCTGATGTCCATGCCCGTCCTGCAATTTCCGCACACGGAAAACGCCGTTGTTACGGTCAGCACCACCTATTACGGTGCGGATTCGGACGTTGTGGCCGGATTTATTACAACACCGCTGGAAAACGCTATCGCGCAGGCAAACGGCATCGACTATATGACGTCCGTCAGCCAGACGGGCACCAGCACCATCACCGTCTATCTGCGCCTGAATTATGATTCAGACAAAGCGTTGACGGAAATCAGCACCAAAATCTCGTCCGTCGTGAACCAACTGCCTGCCGGGTCGCAACAACCTGTGCTCAGCATCCAGATCGGGCAAACCATCGACGCTATGTACATTGGCTTCAACAGCGACACCCTGCCACAGAACAATATTACCGATTATCTGGTCCGCGTCGTGCAGCCCCGCCTGCAATCGGTCGAAGGTGTGCAAACCGCCGAAATTCTGGGTGCACAAAACTTTGCGCTGCGCGCCTGGCTGGACCCGCAGAAACTGGCCGCTTATGGCCTGACCGCCGCCGATATCAGCAACGCGTTGGCTAAAAACGACTATGTTTCCGGTCTTGGCAACACCAAGGGTCAGATGGTGCAGATCAACCTGAACGCCTCAACCGACCTGCATTCGCTGGATGATTTCCGTAACCTGATCGTCAAACAAAATGGCAGCGCCATTGTACGTCTGAAAGATGTGGCGAACGTCACGCTGGGGTCGGATGATTATGAATCCCATGTCGGGTTCGACGGCAAACAGGCTGTTTATATCGGCATTCAGGTAGCACCCGCCGCCAACCTGCTGGACGTCATCGACGGCATTCGCAAAATATTTCCCGATATCCAGTCGCAACTGCCGCAGGGCATTCATGGCAATATCGTGTATGATTCAACCGCTTTCGTGAAAAGTTCTATCCACGAGGTTGTGATGACGCTGATCGAGGCGCTACTGATCGTCTCCTTCGTCGTGTTTGCGTTTCTCGGCTCGCCCCGCGCCGTTGCCATTCCGACAATCGCCATTCCTTTATCGCTGATTGGCGCGTTTATCTTTATGCTGGCATTTCATTTCTCTATCAACCTGCTGACGCTGCTCGCGCTTGTGCTGGGCATCGGCCTTGTGGTTGATGACGCGATTATCGTTGTTGAAAACGTCAATCGTCACATCGAAGAAGGCATGAAGCCGGTCGACGCCGCCCTTCAGGCCGCACGCGAACTGACGGGTCCCATCATCGCCATGACCATCGTTCTGGTCGCCGTTTATGTGCCGATTGGTTTCCAGGGCGGCCTGACGGGCGCGTTGTTCACGGAATTTGCCTTTACGCTTGTCGGCGCGGTCACAGTGTCGGCTGTCATCGCGTTAACGCTGTCACCCATGATGTCATCCAAATTCCTGAAGGCCCATAATCACGGCGAAAAGGGTTGGGAGGAAAAACTGGTTGAGGCCATCGACCGCCGCTTTGACAAAATCCGCGCCGGTTATGAAAAGCGCCTGCGCGGCAGTCTGCGCTTTGTACCTGTAACCATTACCTTTGCCGCCATCATTCTTGGCAGCATTTATTTCCTGTATAGCTTCTCAAAAACCGAATTGGCGCCACAGGAAGACCAGGGGGTTATCATCTCCCTGCTGACGGCGGCACCGGATGCGACGCTGCAGCAACGCCTGATCTATGGCGAGCAGACCTATCACATCTTTGCGGGTTATCCGGAAACGGCGCATGTGTTCCAGTTGGACAGCCCCGGCCAGTCCATCGCCGGTATGGTGATGAAGCCATGGGATGAACGCACACGCACATCCAACCTGTTACAACCGCAAGTGCAGAGAGACCTGGCCGGTATTGCGGGTGTGAATGCGGTTGCGTTCCAACCGCCGCCATTGCCTGGTGCTCGCGGTCTGCCCATCCAGTTTGTTATTCAAACGACACAGGGTTTCGACAGGTTGAACGATGTGGCGCAGAACTTCCTGATGGCGGCGATGAAATCCGGCCAGTTTATCTTTCTGGATAAAGATCTGAAGATCGACAGCCCGCAGGCAACCGTTGTCATCAACCGTGAAAAGGCCGCCGAGTTCGGCCTGACCATGAATGATGTCGGCAGCGCGCTGTCATCCATGTTGGGTGGCGGTTATGTGAATTATTTCAGCTTGTCGGGCCGTTCCTATAAGGTTATCCCGCAGGTCGAGCAGCGTTCACGCCTGACGACCGACCAATTGAATAACTATTACATCCATACCGCAGGCGGCGCGACCGTGGCTCTGTCCACGCTGGCCAGCATTCGGACGCAAACTGTGCCGGAAACCCTGAACCATTTTCAGCAAATGAACGCCGCGACAATCTCCGGCGTTGCCATGCCTGGCATTGCCAATGGCGATGCGTTGAAGACGCTTAGGCAGATTGCGGCGGAAACCCTGCCCGAAGGCTATAACATCGACTTCGGCGGACAGTCGCGTCAGTTTGCGCAGGAGTCGAGCGCGTTTGTCGTCACCTTCGCTTTTGCTCTCATCATCATCTTCCTGTCGCTCGCGGCGCAGTTTGAAAGCTTCCGCGATCCGCTGATCATCCTCATCTCTGTCCCCATGTCGATTGCGGGCGCGCTGATCTTTATCTGCCTTGGCATTGGCGGCGCCAGCGTCAACATCTATACGCAGGTGGGGCTTGTGACATTGATGGGCCTGATCAGCAAACACGGCATTCTGATCACCGAATTCGCCAATAATCTGCAGGCCTCGGGCCGCAGTAAAACGGACGCGATTGTTGAAGCCGCCGCCATTCGTTTGCGTCCCATCCTGATGACAACCGCCGCCATGGTCCTGGGCGTTGTGCCGCTGATCACATCGACCGGTGCGGGCGCTTTGTCACGCTTTAACATGGGTCTTGTTATCGCGGCAGGTCTGTCGATTGGCACCCTGTTCACGTTGTTCGTCGTCCCGGCCGTTTACATGGTTCTGGCGGCCGATCATCACAAAAAGAAGGGTGAATGAGTCGGCTAAAAGCCCGCTTTTTTAATCTTTGATTCACCATGAAAATGCGATTTGTGCCTGTGGCACAGCGATTCACGCGATATTAACAATTTTAGATAAATAATAGACATATTCGAGACAAATTTATTGAAAATGCCCGAAGGTAAAAACCAACGGGTTTTGAAAGGGGAAAAAACATGATGCTGTCACGTCAAACCATTGAGACCCTGAGCGACCTGATCGAAAACCGTCTGGCGATGATGATCATCGGCGACCAGGATGACCTGCGTGAAAAAGTGACGCTGCAACGTGCCCTGGTAGAATTGCGCGGCGATGGCAGCGATATGCCGGCCGGTGTTTTAAGCGAGTTTGCAAATATTCCGCGTCGTGGCCGCCGTCGTAAAATCAGCGGCATGTTGTCGGCATAACCCCTTGCAATATATAACAGAAACGAAAACCTCACTCCGGTGGGGTTTTTTGTTGAATCGCGCAAAACCGTTTTGTTACTTTGTACAAGATATTGGAATGCATATTTTTTGAATGACTGACACCTTTTTCCCTTTGGGCTTTGTTTTTACAGGGCCGCCAAGCGCCGGTAAAACCACAACGCTGGAAGCCATCGCCCGTTTAAGACCCGACTGGCAAACCATGTCGGAAAGTGCCCGCAAGGTCTTTGAAGAAGCCAAGGCTAAGGGCGACCCCAACATTACCGTTAAAAACCGCGCCTTTTCCGATATCGTCTTTTTGCGTCAGCGCGAACGTGAAAA
>Ga0213872_10002351_pt1 | contig 11234 bp, 12 predicted proteins | sample VelepicomBERX_R2_FD_160071 | JGI IMG/M metagenome (GOLD analysis project Ga0213872, IMG submission 160071) | Rhizosphere microbial communities from Vellozia epidendroides in rupestrian grasslands, the National Park of Serra do Cipo, Brazil - RX_R2 | ecosystem: Host-associated > Plants > Roots >... | reverse complement strand
CTACGGAGGCCAGTTCGAAAATCAGCAGAGAGCCACCAGGCGGCTGTTCTTAATCGTGCCGATCGTAATCGCTGTCATTTTTCTGCTGCTATATCTGACGTTCCAGTCCGTAAAGCAAGCAGCCCTCGTGGTCGGCAACATTCCTTTCGCCCTTGTGGGAGGAATCGCTGCACTTTGGATTCGGGGAATGAACCTGAACCTCTCTGCGTCGATCGGCTTTATCGCGTTGTTCGGAGTGGCCATGCTAAATGGAGTTGTCTTGATCAGCTCGATTAACCAGCTCCGTAGAGAGGGCGAGAACACTCGCGCCGCAGTCCTTGCAGGCGCGAGACGGAGACTGCGGCCGGTATTGATGACAGCCCTGGTCGCGAGCTTCGGCTTTATCCCGATGGCGGTTTCCACCTCGACTGGTGCAGAAGTACAACGGCCCCTAGCGTCCGTTGTAATCGGAGGGCTTTTCAGCTCGACGATTCTGACTCTTTTTCTCCTTCCGCTGCTCTACGATTGGATATTCGGAAAGAACATCGTCACTCACGACAGCGCCACTACGCTGACAGCCGCTTCAGCTGCTCCCATGTCATAAGGTCCGTTCTCGAACTCATGGTTGCCGACCCAGTGCGCGCAGCCATTGTGGTGATACCGTTGTGTAAAGGCTAGGCAAGACTTCTCGAAATGTATGCACGAGGTTTAAACTCACTCCGATCTCAACGTCGTCGCCGGGTCCACACCAACTGCTCTTCGAAATGGGACCCAGCACGCGATCAACGTAAGGACAAACAACAAGCTTCCAACAGCAGCGAACACCCAGGGAAGATCTCCAAGCTGATACGTTTGCTCGGGCAGTAACCGGTATCCTGTTAGAGCCACCAGACTTCCAATTACCACACCGGTCGCACTGACGCTTAGCCCATGCCCGAGAACCATTTCTGCAACTTGGAGGCTTGTGGCGCCTAGAGCGATCCGGATGCCCAGTTCCTGTGTGCGCCGCTGGACGGCACGAGCAATCACGGCATACAGCCCGCCTGAGGCGATTAACACGGCGATTCCCGCGAACAGTCCAACCAGGAGAGTAGATAACCGCTCTCGCCAAAGCGAATCGCCCACCACCTGCGTCATCATACTCGACTCGACAATCGCGATCTGAGGATCGGTCTCATGAACGATGCGATCCAGCGCGTTTGCCACAGAAGCGGCATCCCCTCGTGCGCGCGCGACAAGCCATGCGTTCGCGCTCGGCAGTTGCGCCATGGGCCAAAAGACTTCCGGTAACGGCTTGCTGTCCATCCCCTCCATTCGAACATCGGCAGCAACACCCACAATAGTCATCCGCCGCGCATAGCTCGTCATGTCGATGACTATTCGCTTGCCGATCGGGTCCTCGTTCGCAAAAAACTTGCGCACCATAGCTTCGTTGACGACAGCAACCACCGGCGAATCCGGACCGTCGTGCTGGTCAAATGCGCGTCCTCGGATCAGAGGAATCCCCAAAGCTGCAAAATATCCGGGAGAAACAGGTTGCGTTGAAACGTCACCCTGCATGGGCAGCCCCCAACGCTTACTGGTCAGAGAGCGACGGTCGCGGGCGGGAGCAGGCGGCCTTCCTTCAATGCTGATGCTCCACGGATTCCAGAATTGGCGCAACGGCAGTTTCTCAGCTATTCCAGCCACCTGCACACTCGAGATGGATTGAGCGGATGTTTCGAGCCGATAATAGAGCTTCTGGCGCGGCGCATTCTTGCCGCCGACTTCATAACTGCCGTATCGATTGTTGGGAATCGCGAGCCGGAGCGCGATGCATTTTGTTGGTCGAAAGCCAGGATCGGTGTGAAGCAGTCTCAGAAAGGCACGTGAGAGGAGGCTGCCTCCGACCAGGAGCACCAGCGACAATGCAATTTCGGCAACAACGAGCGCATCGCTCAGCCGGCCTTCGCTCCTGCCCAAGGAATTACCTCGACCGCGCGCATTCAAGCCCGACGAGACATCGCCGCCGGCGGCGCGAATAGCCGGAGCTAGTCCAAAAAGCAGACCGGCGATCATCGAAATTATCAGCGTGAAGGACAAAACACGCCAATCTACCTGGACCTGATCCAGCCGTGGAATTGCACTCGCCGCAGGCAGCAGAGCGAGCACCGGTCGCGTCAGCAGCGGGCTTAGTGCTGCCCCCAGCAGCCCTCCACCTAATGCGGTCAGCAGACTCTCGACTAGCACCTGCCGCAAAATCGTCGCACTAGAAGCTCCCAGAGCCGATCGCACCGCAAACTCGCGCCTCCGTTCGAGGGCGCGCGCCAGGAATAGATTCGCAACATTGGCGCAAGCTATAAGCAAAACAAGCCCTACCGCGATTAGCAGCAGAGCGAACATACGTTCGTGCTGGGCGAAGAGATATTTGTCGAGCGGAGCTACGATGACGCCGAATGTGTAATCGCCAGCGCGTGCGGCTCGCATCCGTGTCGCGACTGTATCCATCTCCGCTTGCGCTTGCGCAACCGTCACGCCGTCGTTGAGGCGAGCGTAAACCCGGTTACCCCACAGCACAAAGCTATATTTTGTCGCCGGGTCCCAGCGCAATGGGAGCCAAAACTGCGGATCGCTTCCGGAGCCGGTCGGCAGAAAGCCCGGTGGCATGACGCCGACCACTCGATAACCGGCGCCGTTGAGCGTGATTTCACGGCCGACGATCGAACGGTCGGCATTGTACCGGCTGCGCCAGATGCGATCCGCCAGAACAACGGCGCGCGATCCATTAGTTCCATAGTCACTAGGGATGAGATACCGCCCGAGACGGGCGGGAACGCCCAATGTAGGGAAGAAATCATCATCGACCAGCAGGCCGTCGGCGACGGAAGCGCGATCGCCGTCCATGATCGTCGCTTGGGTGTGCTGGACGGCCGCCATGCTTTTGAAGCAATGTGAGTGTTCGCGCCAATCCTGATACACTCCTGGCCGGACGGTGATCAGGTTAGAGACACCGGGTTGAAAGCGCTCCCCGAGCCAAGCTTCGAAAACGAGAACCATGCGGTCCGGGCTTGGGAACGGAAGAGGCGCAAAGATCGCTGCCTTGGCAACGCTGTAGACCGCGGTGCTCGCGCCAATTCCCAGTGCCAGAATCGTGATCGCAGTCACAGCAAAGATAGGGAATTTGCGCAGCTGCCGAATCGAGTAGCGTGAGTCTCGCAGCACGGTCTCCAGGAACGGTAGTCGCCGCTGATCGCGATATTCCTCCTTGATCGCCTCGATGGCGCCGAACTTCAGTACTGCTTGGCGCCGCGCCTCGGCCAGCGACAAACCAGCCCGGACATTTTCCTCAGTTTGTAGCGCTAGGTGCTCCTCGATCTCCTGCCGCAGTCGCTCTTCCTGACGGTGTCCGAATGTGCAAGCGTTCAATCGCGTTATTAACCGCCTAAGCGCCTTCATTTCAAATCCTCCACCTTAGCGGCAAAGAACCGGCCCATGATCCGTACGGTCTGTTCCCAACTCCGAGTCTCGTACTCGAGTCGCTTACGTCTTTTGCGTGTTAGCCGGTAAAAACGCGCCTTTCGGTTGCTGTCTGATAGACCCCATTTGGATGTGATCGCACCCTCCTGCTCCAGCTTCAACAGCACGAGATACAGGGTGCCTTGGTTCACCGCAAGCAAGTCGCCGCTGATTTGCTCGATCCGGCGCGCAATGCCATACCCATGCAAGGTTCCGAGCACATCAAGAGTCTTTAGCACCATCAGGGCCACTGTGCCCCGCCGGACATCAGACTGTTCCTTCACGAGGACGATTCCCTTTTGGGTTTCCTACATGTAGATTGCCACCCTTCCTTTTGGAACACAACAGAGCAGTTTAAGCAGACGCAGAGATACTTGGCCGCATGATCGAGGCATACAAGATACTCTTAAGCGTGGGTTGAACGATAGCGAGATTGGCCGCATAATCGATTGGGGTCTCGCGCAACCCTGCGTAAGAGGCATCGTCTTACAGCCGATACAGGCCGCCGGACGTTTCGAAAACTTCGACCCGGCTCGCAATCGCCTCACGCTCACTGAAGTTCGCCGTAAAATTTTCGAGCAGACGAAAGTCTTCCGCGCAGAAGACATTATTCCGGTGCCTTGCCATCCCGATTCGCTGGCGATGGCCTATGCACTAAAACTCGGCGATCGAGTCATTCCGCTCACCGGCATGGTGGATCCGAAAATCTTGATTGAAGGTGGCCGAAACACAATCGTCTTCGAGGCTGACGAAGGGCTGCAGAAACAATTGTTCCGCCTGTTCTCAACCAATCACTCACCACGCTCGAGCGCGTGTACACTGCGCGATCTTCTGTGCTGCCTCCCGCGGATCGCCACGCCAGAGAACATCGACTACAGCAATATCTTCCGCGTGATCATTATGCAATTTATCGATGCCTGGGGCTTCGATGTGCGAAGCGTCAAGAAGACCTGCGTTCACATCGTCCATCCCGATGGAAAGCGTATCATCCCGTTCGATACATACAATCTGTTCTATCGGGATCACCTAGAGAAGACCGTTCTGCAGCCGCTACGGCGCGAACGGGAAGCGCGGATTCCGGAAACCCGTGACGAACTTACCCAGATCGTCTAGCACACGAAATGGAACCGGAGCCGGAACAGTCGCAAATAACTGTTGACAGCATCGGACGGGGAGTCGCAATTAGTGCCGTATGCCAACTCGGATTCATTATTGTTCTGGCCGTACTTGGGCTAGGGTCTCTTAGTCTCACCTTCCGAGGATTTGGAATTTCAAGAATTTTTATGCCGATGTTCATGGGCTGGGGAGTCGTGCAGTGGGTTGCGCTTATTCCGTTTACCTCGCTCAGAAGCGAAAAGGACATTCGCTCACAGCCAAAGGCATCCTCATCACCGGTGGCATCGGATTCTTGCTCAATGCAGCGTGCACCGGACTGCTGTTCGGAGTCTTTCTTAGACCCCATTGACGTAGAAGGCAGGCTATGCAGGGCACCCATTTTTTCAGTGGTCGAAATACCGCGATATCGCCGACTGAAGCCTCGGCGTCCGCTTCGAGCCGATTTCGATTGTCAATGGAAGACATCGGCACTTGACCGCAACCTGCCGATTACTTCCCCTTAGTGCGATCACTCGACCTTGGCGAAAGCACTGCTAATCGGGAATAGGGGCCCGTTCACGGGATGGCTCATCACTTTGGGCTGGGATTTTTACCGCAAACATAAGCCAAAAGCCCGTTGTCACTTCGGCGATGGCCATCGGTGCCCAACCATATTGGAGCATTGCTGCGTGTCCTGGAAAAATCAGATTCCCAAACAACATAATCGTCACAATGATCGAAGCAAACACTCCAAATCCTGACAGGAGTCTGGGGATATATCTCGATTTCAAAAAGACGTAAAAGAAAAGGATTGAGCCGAGACTGAAGAAAGTGGCGCTGATGTTGGTTAAGACAGAACCGGCATAGTTCGTCAGGTCAAGCGAAACCTGTAACTGGTCGGTTCCCAATGCCCCTATCGGCTGCGGGCGACTATAAAGGCGTAGCGCGAGAAAACCGACAATGGTACCCACGCCGCCGAGGAATGCTTCTCCGAGCCTCCAGTACATTGCGAATTGGGCCAGAAGGCTACCGGCCTCGACTCGCGCGGCCTGCCTGCTTCCGTCGTAGTGGAGGCCGGCTCGCTGTTCGAAGCGGCGGCGAGCGGCCTCGAAGAACTGCACAAGAAAGGTTGCCTCCTCACCGAAGTACAGATCCTGGTGCACGAACCGGGCAAACGCTACACCGTGCGGCCACGCCAGCTCGAAAAGTGGCTGCGGACCTATGAGCGCGAGGATGCGGTCGGCATTCGGGCGCTCAAAAGCCGGGCCAGCGGAATCCTTAAACACAGCCCCACAGAGTGAGTACGCAAGAAAACAATGACCATTCTGGAGCCGGTCGAGGGCAGGGAAGACAGCGCGGAGGTTCTTCCCGGAAGACAGATAACCATTGCCGGCATTCCGGTGCCGCCTTTCTTTGCGCCCGAACCCCGGACCGCGAAACGCTTCGTGACAAATGGGTAATGAACTCGATAGTGTTGGCGCCGAGGCCCTCGTGAGTTCCGCGCCAGCCCAGTGCGGCGATTGGCAGTAAACAGATCAGAAAGGTAGCGAGCTTTAACCACCGGGTTGACATAACGCAACACGCCGTTAGTTTAGAAGTTCTTCCGCAGGTCCATTCCGTTGTACAGACTGGCAACTTGGCTGCCGTACCCGTTGAATTTCTGCGTGGGCCGCTTAAAGAATTCGCCCAGCCGGCGCTCTGTCGCTTGGCTCCAGCGCGGACGGTCGACCTCGGGATTCACGTTCGAATAGAATCCGTATTCACCGGGAGCAATCAGATTCCAGGTGGTCGGCGGCTTCTTCTCAACGAAGCGAATCCTCACGATTCGGTTTCACAAGTCTGCTGCTAATGCTTCCACTCTCGGTAGCGTCGACCGCAGCATGGATCCGGCGCCTCGGGGGGAAGCGCTGGCCGCAGTTACATCGACTTGTATATTTAATTGCCGCTGGAGGTGTTATCCACTATTACGGGCTCGTAAAATGGGATATCAGATTACCTGTTCTTTACGGTGTGCTCCTGAGCGTTCTATTAGCGTATCGTCTGTTCTTCTTCCTCGCGAAGCAGCGCATAAAGCAGAGACGTATGTTACCTCAAGTTGCGGCCGGTAAGCAGTAGGGAGCGGTACTTTCGAAGGCCCTGGGAGCGACTCTGATGGCCCAATGATCGCCCGCTCCCACGCCTTATTTTCCGGCCAATAGAAGATTCGTCAGTCAAGACGAATGACAATGGGACAGTTGATAGAAAAGCCGAAGCTGCCAAACTTTTTCCCGCCCGGGCCGGTCAGCAGGCCATCCTGCACGAAGGTCAGGATTTGGAACTCCTCCCGCAATTGCCCTCGGAATCCTTTATCGATCGCCTCCTGAGTCCATTCATACAAATTGGCATCCCAGATAGGACTGTAATCGAGCGCAATTGTCGGAATCCCGCCCACGACGTTGTTCGGCCGGAAGCTATCCGCCAGATCCGCCGAAAGACCCTGCCGCAGTGGGTTGTTGCAACTTCCTTCCTCAGGTCCGTTTGTGGCAATAAAGATCCGCTCAATGGGACTCGAGAAACTATCGTCTCTGCCCAGTGGCAGAGCTGCTTGTAACGGCGCGAACGTATTATGCTCAATAGCGGCGCCGAGAGCTGAACTTGTCTCCATTGACAAGTACCAGACGGGACGCCCAAAACTGAAGCCGTTTATGACGTTCAGGGTCACGGTCATGTTGGCTGGATCGATTGCCACGACCTGGTCGTGTACTTTGCTGTAATCCACATTCCCATTCGGGAACTCGATCTCGTTTGCTTCAACGCCGAAGGCCACGATCGAGGCGTTGTAAATGGTGCCTCCATCGTTTAGAACTCGAACCAAAGGGCTATAGTTCTTGTCCCCAACAGCTCCGGGCTGCGCCGATACCGGGGGGAATTCATGGCCTGCGGGACCTGCAATGATCTTCCGATCGGGGCTGAAGGTGACGGTTCCTTTGTCAAATACTAGGTTTCCTAGATCGTCTAAGTTTGCTGTTCTCGCCCCAACCGCGGCGAAAGTGAGTTTGGCCGAATAGTTGAGACCGAGTTCGGCAGCGACACCCGGATCATCGACATCGGTTAGGATGTACCAGACATTCTTTTTAGTGCCAGCCATGTGCCCCAGATACAACGGCAAAGTAATCGTGCCATGTGCGACATCAAGTTGGCCCGACTTCAGCAATTGTTCCGGACCAACCAAGCTGGGATTCTGGGTGGAAGGCGGCGGACCAAAATACGACAGAGGAACCGTCGTGCCGATAGACGCTGGGGCTGGAAAGAGATCGCACCCGGGACCGGGGCCGAGCGGGCCCGGGCCGGGCCCTTGCGCGGCATTAAAATTCGACTCCGCGAAAGTCTGCACTTCAGGAATCGTTGGCCTCGGCCTTTTATGAGATTGGACCATTTTTTTTGATGTCGCGACCGCTCCTGATGCCTGGGAGGTGTCGGAAGCGGCTGATTGCGCAAACGCGGCTGTACCTAACATGCTTGCGAGTGCAAACAAATGAATGGCCCGAGGGACCTTATTAAAGGGTCGTTGATGCTTGACCTTTTGATTCAAGTTGATTCTCCTTGTCTCTTGTGGTGATCGTTCGTAAGTTCGGCTGTTCGAGTCCGCCTTACTGTACGGTCATTCGGAGTCTTTGATCCGAAGTCACGGTAGAACCTTGCTGGGCCCGGAAATTCACAAATCCTTTACAACTCAGTTCGACTGACCGGAACCTCACGCAATGGTGCGCCTTACGGAGCTGTGGAGTTCGCTGAACGTTAAGTTTTGGGTCGCGATGTACGAAGGTGTCCCGTAACTTCGTCTGCATCCTGAGCGAAGTTCCTTATGGTGAGAAACAGGATTTCGGATTGCCGGCGATTAGATCCACTCTGAGCGTGCGTGAGTTTTTGGCTGCCGTTCGCCTCGCTGGCTTGTCTTCAAGTTTCATCGGTCGACAAACAAGCTCCCAAGCCGGCGCTGATCGCGAAAGCTCTGACTCAATATCTGGCACCCCTCGATTGCTGCTTGGGAGCCGAACGATCGAGATAAGCTTCGGTCTTGGCGGCTTCGATTTGCCGCGCAAATCGATCATCGCGTATGTGCCAATGTGCCAATGAGATCGGTGATTCAAATTTAAGCCCAGTGTCTTCGCGGAAATGCTCGCCGATTCGCATTATCGGGATGCTGGGGCTATGGCCTCTGATTTACGCACGCGTTGCTGAAAGCTCACATTCCGGCTCTGAGATGGAGCAAACGATGAAACTGGCAAGACATGTTGTTGCAGGCAATGGGGAAGAAGATCACGTGGTCGGAGGCGGCCTAGATTAGGCGATGCGAGGTGAACTCTTAAGTCTGAAACAGGAAAGCCGAGTTATACCGATTCAGTTCCGAATCGAACCGGTTCACGTTGAGAACGTGGGAAACGAACCGGTGGTCGTCGCGCCGTGCTGCTCAATGCGAAACTTTAGCGCAGAGAGTTTTTCCGTTCCATCAATCCCAACAGCGATTTTCGACCAAGAATGACCAGGTTTCAGGCGTGTTTATCCGAGATTCCCCGAAGAAGTTGCCCGGAACTCCGTTGAAAGTTAGCGACTCTCGAATCCATAGGCTACGCGATGGCAGCCTTCTTCGCAACCGGCTTTTGTGAAACCGGGTTGGCCATAGAAGATAACAACAAAGGAATCTGACGATAGCCAATCACCTTACGAAATTGCTGCTCTGCGACGAGTAGGCCGGAGCCGACCCAACGTTCGATTTGATCGCCGTCTCGCCATCGCTTTACGTTGCGACAGACGGTCTCGACAATGGAGAATGCTGATTCGATGACGTTGGTGCAAGACAAGGTGCGACGAAGTTGATCCGGTACTCGCAACTTATGGACCGTGAGCGTCTCTTCAAGACCTTCCTCGAGACTGCGAGCTGCACTCGGATTCAACTCCATCAGTTCACGATGCAGCCGCTCTAGCGCTCGCTTGGCGTCCGCATAATCGCTCATGGAATAGGCGTTTTGTAGCTTCCTTCGGACGTCGACTTTGTAGTCTTCGGGCAAATGGTCCACGACGTTCCGTTTCTTGTGAACCTGACAGCGCTGAATAAATGCGGCCTCGCCAGCATGCCGGCGTACTGCCGCATGCAATGCCTTGCCCCCATCCAAGACATATAGGCGTGGCGTTGCGAAATCCAAACCGCGCTGCAGCAGATCGCTTAACAGAGCTCCCACCACTGTCGCGTTTTCGGTCGCTCCTTCTCGCAAGCCCAGCACTACTTTGCGCCCATCACAACCGATGCCCAAGGCTACCACCATCTGCCGATCCTTAAAGGGAGTACCGTCGATCAACACGGCGCACAGCCGCAGCTAGCCGAGCGGCCGCTCCATCAATTGCTTCACCTTCTCCCGGCTGGCCTCGATGAAGTTCTCGCTCACTGCTGACTTCTCGATGCCGTAGGCGGTGCTGAACTCTTTCACCACCGCCCCATAATTCCGGGTAGACAAGCCACGCATCATCTTGTCCCACACCCCTTGTTGCAAAGGCCCGCTGCGCTGGAATAATTCGTAGCTCCCGAGCCGCTGTTCGCGCTTATCTTTAGTCCGCAATCGTGTCCTCTGGATGGGCACCTTCTGTCCATCGATCACGCAATAACCATCTTCTTTGCCCCATCTGTGCACTCGCCGCCCCTCGTGCTGCTGGTGCCGCTCGCCTGCCAAATGACGCACTTCCTCATCCATCACCAGGCTCATCAGAGCCAAGCCTGCTTCTCTCAACAGGTGCCCCACTCCTTGCTGCAACAGCCTGACAATCTCGGCCATCGGCAGGACCATCTGAACATTTGCGTTCTCTTGTGCAGCCAGCTGGCGAAACTCGTTCACCGCTCGCTGTTTCTCGATCTGATACCGTCTCTTCATAGCGACTCTCTCCTTTTTCTTGCCGGAAAAATTTCCTGAAGGCTATCACGCCTTCAGGTTGAGAGTCGCTAATTTTCTACGAACTAACGGGCATCCTCTCCCCGAATGGGGACACGTTAAGCGCCTTGCCAAAAGAATAACGTCAGGTTGTAACACCCGTGCATCAGAGCGGCCGTAAGAGTGGACTGCGATCTGATTCGCAGGAGACCGTACATGGTGCCCGTCAACGTAATCGAGAGCAGCGCCGAGAGTGGTGGAAGCTGGCGCCTGTAGACACCATGGTACAGAGCGAAAACAATACCAGTCAGCAAGGCAGCCATAAACGGCTTCGTATGCCGGAGAATGACCGGAAGGATAGCTCCCCTCCAGATGGTCTCTTCGACCAGTCCCGCAAAGAAGACACCCTGGATCAGCGCTTCTGCGGGGCTGTGGAAGTGAATCTGAAACCGTGTTGGGTTTTCAAGGGCCATTATGAGAAGACCCAGCGCCGCTCCTCCCGCTGCTGCAATGGCCCAATCGAGCGGGCGACGCGGGGGGACCCAGCCTAAAGCTGTCCACGGACTGCGCTTGTAGCGCAATCGCAAGATTAAGTACAGAATTCCAAGCGGCCCTGGAACTTCGGTGATGGCTCCGGCCGCTGCAGCAGACAAACCGAAGTGGAGAACAATCTGGTAGAGGGAGACGATCAGCAGAAGCATTCCGACAGCCAATAGCGCGAGATCGCTCCATCCCCAAAATGGCTGGCGTGTCCTCTGCGCGGTG
>Ga0213872_10002350_pt1 | contig 11234 bp, 12 predicted proteins | sample VelepicomBERX_R2_FD_160071 | JGI IMG/M metagenome (GOLD analysis project Ga0213872, IMG submission 160071) | Rhizosphere microbial communities from Vellozia epidendroides in rupestrian grasslands, the National Park of Serra do Cipo, Brazil - RX_R2 | ecosystem: Host-associated > Plants > Roots >... | reverse complement strand
TCGGGCACATGGGCGCTGCCCTGGCTGAAGGCGGGCACCTCCATGTCGCTGTCCAGCCCGAAGGTCTGGCGCACGCTGATGGTGATGTCGGGCATGTCGAGGGGATGTTCGGCCAGGATGCCGGGAGCGGGGCTGGAATCGGTCATGATCGTTTATGCTAAGCTTTCCATCAGGGTTTTGTAAGCCTGGCCGATGCGCTTGAAGCGTTCTTCGGCCTGCTTGTCGCCGCCATTGGCGTCGGGGTGATGCAGTTTGCAGAGCTCCTTGTACCGCGCTCGCACCATGTCGACGGTCAAGGGATAAGCCAGGTTCATCTCTTTCAGGGCGCTCATCTCGGCCGCCGAGGCGGCAGGCGCCGGCGGCTGGGTCGGCTCGCCGAAATTTTCGCCGAACACGCCGAATCCGTCGCGCATCTTCGAGGCGTCGAAGCCGAATCTTCCGCTCATGCGCTTGCCCAGCGGCCAGGTCGGGCGCTGCCAGGTGGTGTCGCTGCGCACCATGGTCTCGATCTCGTCGGCGCCGAGACCCGCGTAATAATCCCACGACGAGTTGTAAGCCCGCACATGGTCGAGGCAGAACCAGAAATATTCGTTCAGCGCGTCGCGCGATTTCGGTGCGCGGTAATCCCCATAATCGCGGCAGCCCGGATGGTCGCACGGACGGAAATCGGTGCGTGGGGCGTTCTTCTTGCCGGGGGATTTCGGCCAGAAGTGACGGCTGCGTTCTTCGGTCATCGTATGATAATGAGGTTTGGCGTGCTGCCTTGCAACATGCCGGAGGTATTATTCCCGGCTTTCCGGCTTGGGCGGCATCACCTTGACCAGGGTGATCTGGTTCCGGAGACGCCGCATCACCTCGAAGCGGAAACCGTGGAACAGAAACAGCTGGCCGGCATCGGGGATCATCCGCGATTCATGAAGGATCAGACCGGCCAGGGTCACCGCATTCTCGTCGGGCAGGCGCCAGTCGAAATCGCGGTTGAGGTCGCGGATGGTGACGTCGCCATTGACCAGGAAACTGCCGTCGGCCTGCTGCTTGACGCCGGCGACGGCGACGTCGGTCTCGTCCGAGATGTCGCCGACGATCTCCTCGAGAATGTCTTCCAGCGTCACGATGCCCTGCAACGCGCCATATTCGTCGACCACGAGGGCAAAGTGCTCGCGCCGCTCGCGGAAGGCCTGCAGCTGGTCGAACAGGGTGGTCTGGTCGGGAATGAACCAGGGCGCCGAGGCCAGGGTCTCGATCTTGATGTCGTCGAGCTTGCCGTCATTCTCGCGCAGCACCCGCAGCAGCGCCTTGGAGTGGAGCACGCCGACGATGTTGTCGGGATCGCCCAGCCACAGAGGCAGGCGGGAGAACGGGCTGGCGATCACCTGGTCGAGCAATTGCGCCATCGGCTGGCCGGCATCCAGGGTCATGATGTTCTTGCGATGCGTCATCACCTCGCCGACCTGCACCTCGTCGAGATCGAGGATCGAGCGCAGCATCTTGCCCTCGTGCCGCACTTCGCCCTCGGCGGTGTGGATGTCGATGGCGCCGCGCAGCTCGGCGCGCATCGCGTCGAGATCCAGCGAGGTATGGATCGGCACGCGGACCAGCTTCAGCACGGCATTGACCACCGTCTGCACGGCGATGCTGATGGGACCGAACACCCAGACGATCACCCGCATCGGCCAGGCGAGAATCGGCGCCAGCTTGTTGGCGTTGTTGAGCGCCACGGTCTTGGGCAGGATTTCGCAGGCGATCAGCACCACCACCGTCATCAGCGCGGTGCCATAGGCGACGCCGACATCGCCGGCCAGACGGATTGCCACCGAGGTCGCCAGCGCCGAAGCCAGGATCTGAGTCAGGGTGTTGCCCAGCAGGATCGAGCCGAGCAGTTGGTCGCGCTTGGACAGCAGCCGATTGACCAGCCGGGCGCGCTTGTCGCCCTCGCTCTCCAGCGTATGCATCAGCGGCCGCGACACGACGGTCAGCGATGTCTCGGCGCTGGAGAAAAAGAACAGGAGCAGAAGAAGGAACCCGATCAGCAGGAAATCGCCGATCATCGCACCGCCTCCGACCAATCCTTCAGAACCTCACGCAGCTTGTCCTCTGGCACGTCGCGGCTGATGAAGCTTTGGCCGATGCCGCGCGCCAGGATGAAGGTCAGGCGGCCCTGGTCGACCTTCTTGTCATGGGCGAAATGGGCCATCAGCCGCTCGACCCGCCAGCCGCCGGAGAGGACGGGCAGGCGCGTCGGCATCCCCACCGCATCGAGATGGGCCCGCAACCGATCGAAATCGGCGGCGGGGCTCAGCCCCAGGCGCGCCGACAAATCGAACGCCATCAGCGAGCCCAGCGCCACCGCCTCGCCATGCAGGATTTTGGTCGAGAAGCCGGTCTCGGCCTCCAGCGCATGGCCGAAAGTATGGCCGAGATTAAGCAACGCGCGGGTGCCCGATTCCCGCTCGTCGCCAGCTACCGTGCGGGCCTTGGCCTGGCAGGAATGGCGCACCGCATAGGCGCGCGCTTCCGCATCGCCGTCCAGCAAGGCCGGGCCGTGCTTTTCCAGCCAGGCGAAGAAGTCCGGATCGTCGATCAGGCCGTATTTGACCACCTCGGCATAGCCAGAAGCCAATTCCCGGCGCGGCAGGGTGGACAGCAGATCAATGTCGGCCAGCACCAGGCGCGGCTGGTGGAAGCTGCCGACCAGATTCTTGCCCTGCGCCATATTGATGCCGGTCTTGCCGCCCACCGAGCTGTCGACCTGGGACAGCAACGTCGTCGGGATCTGGATGAAGGGCACGCCGCGCAGCAGGATCGAGGCGGCGAAACCGGTCAGATCGCCGACCACGCCGCCGCCGAAAGCCAGCAGCGCCGTAGATCGTTCCGGTTTCGTATCGAGAATGGCCGAGAGCAGATTCTCCAGGCGGGCGAAGCTCTTGCTGCCCTCGCCCGACGGCACGCGATAGAGATCATGGGCAATGCCGGCGTCATCGAGCGACGCCGCCAGGGTCGGCCAATGCAGGTCCGCAACAGTCTCGTCGGCCACGACGAACAGGGTCGGCATCTTCAGCAGCGGGCGGATCAGGGAACCGGCGCGAGCCAGCAGCCCGGATCCGACATGGATGTCGTAGCTGCGCTCACCCAGGTCGAGGCGAACCGGGGAAGGGGCAACAAGGTTCATGCTTAAGCTTCCTGTATGACGCGGTCGCCGGGGCTGTGGGTAGCCAGGGCCTGCAGCACCGCGTGGACGGTGAGGTCGGTGGGCTGGTCGAGGCTTTCGACCACCAGATCCGCCTCGGCATAGATCGGATAGCGCTTATCCATCAGCTCGGTCAGGATCACGCGGGGATCGCCGGCCTTCAAAAGCGGCCGGTGGTCGCGGCCGACGACCCTTTTGTAAAGCACTTCGATATCGGCGCGCAGCCAGACCGAGAGGCCGCGTTCGGCGATCAGGGCGCGCGTGGTGGGGTCGATGAAGGCGCCGCCGCCGGTGGCGATCACCGCGCGCGGGCCGTCGAGCAGCCGGCACACCACGCGCCGCTCGCCGGCACGGAAATCGGCCTCGCCATAGCGAGCGAACAAATCGCTGATGGAGCAGCCGGCGGCCGCCTCGATCTCGGCGTCGGCGTCGAAGAAAGGCAGGCCGAGCCGGCTGGCGACGCGGCGCCCGACCGAAGACTTGCCGGCGCCCATCAGCCCGACCAGCACGATGCTGCGATCAGACGCCATGGCCCATCCCCCACCCCGAGGGGCGCCGTTGCAGTCCGTCGCGGGCACCGATAAACTTCGACCGGATCATCATTTTCTCAACTTATCACACAGATCGGCGCCGCTGTATGTTTCTGCGATTGAAGCCTTATCTTGCGGCCCTGGCCGGGCTGACCCTGCCCGCCTCCGCTTTGTTCGCTCAAGTGTCGCTGGCGCCGGCTCCCGCCGCCCAACCAGCCCAACCCATCCAGCCAGCCTTCCAGGGCGAGAAGCCGCCGGAGCGCATCCAGGTGCAGGAACTGGCCAGCGTCAAACCCGACGAGGCCGGCCTGCTCGACGAGGCGCACGGCGCCCTGGGCCAGGCGATGTGGAGCGGCAGCTCGTTGGGGCTGATCACCCGCGGCCTGTCGCTGCTGCCCAATCAGCCGGGCTGGCACGCTTTGCGCGGGCTGGAACTGCGCCTGCTGGAAAGCCCGGCCTCGCTGCCCGACGGCAAGCAGGGCGGCGAATCGGTGATCAGCCTGCGGGCGGGAAAGCTCGAAGCGACAGGCGCCTCTGACGCCGCCAGCCAGCTGCTGGGCCGCATCCCCGGCCCGCAAATGACCCCGACCCAGCGCCGCCTGCAGGTCGATGCGACCTTGCTGGCCGGCGATTATGCCGCCGCTTGCGCCCAAGAACCGGCCCTGCGCGCCGCCTTGCAGACCGACAGCTATGCGCAGCAGGTCCAGGTGCTGTGCCAATTCGTCGCGGGCAAGGGTAACGAAGCCGGCCTCGGGATCGATCTGTTGCGCGACCAGAAGCTGAAGGACCCCGCCTTCTTCGCCGCCGCCGACGCCTTGGCCGGCGTGCCGCCGGCCAAGCTCGATTGGGTCGCCCAGGTTTCGCCGGCCTCGCTGGCGATGGCGGTGCTGGCCAAGCTTCCGTTGGCCGATACGGCGGTCGCCAATGCCGCGCCCGCCGTACTGCCGGCCCTGGCGCGCGATCAGGCCTTGGCGCCCGAGACCCGCATCGCCGCCGCCGAACGATCGGTCGGGATGGGCGCGATGCCCGCCGATTTGCTGCGCCAGCTCTATGAATCGACGCCGGGCGACGTCGCCACCGCCGCCGCCGAAACCGGCAAGTCGCCGAAGAGCCGCGCCTTGCTCTATAAGGCGGTGGAATCGCAGCCGATCCCCACCCAGCGCGCCGAATTGATCCAAAAGGCTTTGGCCGGAGATCCGGCCAGCGCGCCGATGGTCTACGCTCCGGTGATCGTCGCGATCCAACCGACTCCGGATCTGGTGTCCTTCGCGCCCTGGGCCATCCGTTCCCTGCTGGCGGCTGGTCAGGCTGACGCGACCAGGCCGTGGTTCGGCCTGCTGCGCGCGGAAGGTCTGGTCAGCGGCGGACAAGCGGCTGCCGCTCTGAAGCCCTTGGCCCGCATCGCCGGCTTCGCCGACCCGCTGAACGCCAGCGACCTCGCCGCCTGGCGCCAGGCCCGCAACGAAGCCCCCGCCGAAGCCGCCAAGCGCACATTGCTGCTGATGTCGCTGATCTCCGCCCTGGGCGACACCCCGCCCGAAGAGGATTGGCTGCCTCTGCTCGACGGCCCCTCGGTGATCAGCGGCAAGGTGTCGCGCAGCGCGCTGTCGGTCGGGCTGATGACCGCCGCCGGTGCCCAGCGCAAGGGCGAGACCGTGCTCTATACGCTGCTCGCCCTGGGCGACACGCGCGACGCCGAGCCGGCCGAGTTCGCCCGCCTGATCGCCGCGCTCAACGCCGCGGGGTTGAAGAACGACGCCCGCGCGCTGGCGCTCGAAGTGGCGCTGGCTTACGGCATCTGAGAGCCATGAACGCCTCCGCGCATGTCGAGGCGTTCCTGGAGATGATGGCGGCCGAGCGTGGCGCCTCGCGGCACACGCTCGACGCCTATTTCCGCGATCTCGACGATTTCGCCGGCTTCGCGCTGAGCCGAGGTCACGCGGTCGAGGCGGCAGATACCGAGACGCTGCGCGACTTTCTCACCGACATGGCCGATCGCGGATTGGCACCCCGCACGGCGGCCAGGCGCCTGTCGGCGCTGCGGCAGTTCTTCCATTTCCTGATGGCCGACGGGCGCCGGGCCGACGATCCGACCCACGGGCTCGACAGCCCGCGCCTGGGACGGCCGTTGCCGAAATATCTCGGCGAATCGGCGATCGACAAGCTGCTCACCGCAGCCAAGGCCGAAGAAGGCGCCAAGGGACGGCGCACCGAGGCGATCGTCGAATTGCTCTACGCCACCGGCATGCGCGTGTCGGAATTGTGCGGCCTGCCGGTCGCCTCCTTCGCGCGGGGACAAAGCACGCTGGTGGTGCGCGGCAAAGGCAACAAGGAACGGATGATCCCGCTCGGACTGCCGGCCCTGCGCGCCGTCGAGGCCTGGATGAAGATGCGCCAGCCCAAGACCAGCCGCTGGCTGTTTCCGGCCGCGGGCGGCGTCAAGCCGATCTCGCGCAGCGTGGTCGCCACCCTGTTGAAGAAGCTGGCGGCGGATGCCGGGGTGCCGCCCTCGACCTTGTCGCCGCACGTGCTGCGCCATTCCTTCGCCAGCCATCTGCTGGCCGGCGGCGCCGATCTCCGCAGCGTGCAGCAGATGCTCGGCCATGCCGACATCGCCACTACCGAGATCTACACCCATGTCCAGGAGGAACGCCTGTCCGCCCTGGTCAAAAGCAGCCATCCGTTAGCCGGGAAAAAGGGCTGACGCCCGCACTTCCTCGGGACTCAACCCCTTTTCTCGCAGGGAGCGGATCGAGGGCGCTCCGTCGCGCTTGGCCAGGCGCTTGCCGTCCGGCCCGTTCAACAGCGGATGGTGATGCCAGCGCGGCACCGGCAGATCGAGCAAAGCCTGCAGCAGCCGGTGCAGATGGGTGGCGGGGAACAGATCGATGCCGCGAGTGACGAGGGAAACGCCCTGCTTGGCGTCGTCCCAGGTCACCGCCAGATGATAGCTGGCCGGGGTGTCCTTGCGGGCCAGCACCACGTCACCGAACACGTCGGGCCGCGCCTCCTGCGGGCCGGCCGACAAATCCTCCCACTGCAACGGCCCGGCAACGCGGATCGCCTCGTCCATCCTGAGGCGCAGCGCGAAGGGCCGGCCCGCCTCTCGCCGCGCCTCGCGCTCATCGTCGGATAGATGGCGGCAGAGGCCCGGATAGATCGGCCCGTCGGGACCGTGCGGGGCGCCGCCCATGTCCTTGATGTCGGCCCGGGTGCAGAAACAGGGATAGAGCAGGCCGAGGGCGGTCAGCTTGTCGAGCGCCTGGGCATATTCGGCGAAATGCAGCGATTGGCGACGCACCCCGGCGTCCCACGACAGGCCGAGCCAAGCCAGATCCTCGAAGATCGCTTCGACGAATTCCTCGCGGCAGCGGCCCTGGTCGATATCCTCGAGGCGCAGCAGAAAGCGTCCGCCATCGGCCTGCTCGGCGGCGAAGCAGGCCGAGGCGGCGTGGCCGAGATGCAGCAGGCCGGTCGGGCTGGGCGCGAAACGGGTGGTGAGGATGGTCATGGCGTGAGACTATCAGAGCCTTATCCTGGCGTGGAGTTCCCCGAACATGTCGTTGCCCTTGTCCGGCCCCACCGTCTCTCCGCGCTCGGGCAATCCGCCGAAGCGGGTGGTGGTCTTCGTGCATGGGCTGGGCGCCGACGGCGACGATCTGATCGGGCTGGCGCCCTATTTCGCCGACGTGCTGCCCGACGCCGAATTCCTCTCGCCGCACGCGCCCTATCCCTGCGACATGGCGCCTTTCGGCCGGCAATGGTTCAGCCTGCGCGATTTCAGCGGAGAAGCGATCGCCGCTGGACTGGACGCCGTGCGGCCGGTGTTCGACAGCTATCTCGACGCGCTGCTGGCCAGCCGCGGCCTGACCGACGCCGACCTGGCGCTGGTCGGCTTCTCGCAAGGCACCATGCTGTCGCTCCATACCGCGCTGCGCCGTCAGGCTCCGGTCGCCTCGGCGGTTGGCTTTTCCGGACTGCTGGCGGCGCCCGACCGGCTGTTGACCGACCTCACGGTGCGCCCGCCGGTGCTGCTGGTGCATGGCGAAGAGGATCCGGTGGTCAATTTCGGTTTCATGGATCTCGCGGCGCGCGCGCTGGATGCGCTGGGCGTGCCGGTCCAGACTTTGGCGCGGCCGGGACTGGGTCATTCCATCGACGATGAGGGGTTGGCGCGCAGTATCGGCTTCGTCGCCGGTGGATTTAACCAAAAGCAAGTGTGATAGTTGAATTTCACGCAATTGTTATGCTTGCGTAGTAGGTGTATCTGGTAGATACCCTATATGTAGTGAGGTAACGGCATTTAAGGGGGCTCACTTGTCCCTAGCGCTTCAAAGCTGTCCGGCTCTTGTCCTCAATGCGGATTTCCGTCCGCTAAGCTACTATCCTTTGTCTTTATGGTCCTGGCAGGAAGCCATAAAGGCGGTGGTGGCCGAGCGCGTCAATGTCGTGTCCGTCTATAACCGAACGATCCATTCTCCCTCCTCGGAGATGTCGCTACCCAGCGTGATTTCCCTCAAGGAATATATCCCGACCTCGCGAAGGCCGGCCTTCACCCGGTTCAACGTGTTCCTGCGCGACCGCTTCGCCTGCCAATATTGCGGCGAATCCCTGCCCACCCACGACCTGACCTTCGACCATGTGATCCCCCGCTCGCGCGGCGGACGCACGACCTGGGACAATGTCGTCACCGCCTGTTCGCCCTGCAATCTGGTCAAGGGCAACCAATTGCCGCATGTCGCGCACATGTTCCCGCTGGTGCGCCCGACCGAGCCGACCAGCTTCCTGCTGCAGGAACATGGCCGTGCCTTCCCGCCCAACTATCTGCACGAGAGCTGGCGCGACTTCCTGTACTGGGATTCCGAACTGGAACAGGCGTAAAGCTCAGATCCGCTCTGAGAGCCAGATCGCCAATTTGGTGCCGGCGCTGATCGCCGTATAGAGCACCGGATAGGCGGCCGCCTGCTCCGCGCCCTGCTCGATCGCCGCCTTCCTGTGTTCGACCTCTTCGGCGCGGAATTGCTGGACGGTCGCCTTCAGCTCCGGCTGGTCGTCGAGCACCGTCTCCTGGCGGGCGTAATGCTCCTCGATGACGTCTTCCACCGCCACCGTGCAGGCCATGGCCGCCTTCTCGCCCAGGAGAGCCGTGCCGGCGCCGAGGGCGAAACCGGCCAGGTGCCACAAAGGCTGCAGCAGGGTCGGACGCACGCGATGCTGGGCCGCCAGCTTGTTGAAGCGGGCCAGATGCTCGCGCTCCTGCTCTTCCATATGTTTGAGGGCGGCATTGCGGCGCAGGACGGCGCGCTGGCCCTGATAGATGCGCACGGCGCCATATTCGCCGGCCTGGTCGACGCGGATGATGCGGGCGAGCTGTTCCTTGCGGTCGGGATCGCCCAGCATGCGCTGCGGTTGATCGCTCATTAAGTCGGCCCCGTCAGGCGCTTGGCGGCCAGCGCGCTGAAACCCGCCAGCACGAGGCTGGCCAGGACATTATAGCCGGCCATGCTGACGCCGAACAGCGACCAGGCCACCTTGTCGCACTGGGGGATGTTGATCGGCTTGGACAGCAGCGCCGCCAGATCCTCGACCGAATGCACGGTACCCAAGCCCCCGGTGCAGGAGGTGGGACCGGCCCACCAATGCTGTTCGACGCCGACATGGTAGAAGGCGAGGCCGCCGCCGACCGCGAACGCCAGGGCGCAAGCCCCCAGCAGCAGCGCCGACAGCTTCGCGTCGAGGCGCAGGCCGAGGCCAAGCAGCGCCAGGAGGATCACCACGCCATAGGGCACGCGCTGAAACAGGCAAAGCTCGCAGGGCCGCAGGCCGAAGCCATATTGCGACGTGAAGACGGCAGCCAGAATGGCGATCGACGCCATCAGCACGATGAAAATCGGATCACGCGTACGGGTCATATGGGATCGGGTCCTTACAGCCAGCGGAGGGCGACGAAACCGCCGACCAACACCACCAGCCCTCCGGTGGTCACCAGAGTCAGGCGCTTTTCGATGAAATCACGAATAGACTCGCCGAACAGCCGCAGCAGCACGGCCACCAGGAAGAAGCGCAGCGCCCGCGAGGCGAAAGCGGCGACCGTGAAGGTGACGGGATCGAGGCGGGCGATGCCGGCGACGATGGTGACCAGCTTGAAGGGGATCGGCAGCAGGCCCTTGATCAGGATGTACCAGCCGCCATGGGCCTGGATCTCGGCCTGCAGGCGCGCGAAGCCGGTTTCCATATGGTAGAGCGCGATCACCTTGTGCCCGATGGTGTCGTACAAAGTGGCGCCGATGCCGTAGCCGAGCCAGCCGCCCGCCACCGACGCCACGGTCGCAACCAGGGCGACGCGCCACCAGCGCGACGGCGCCGCCAGCACCATGGGGATCAGCATGACGTCGGGGGGAATGGGGAACACCGACGCTTCGACGAACGAGACCAGTGCCAGCCACAACAGCGCCCGCTCGGAAGAAGCCAGGCGCATCAGCCATTGATAGATGCGCGTAATCATTGCCGAGCTTTTTACCAGCCCGCGCGCGAGCCCGCAAATGATTAGCCCATTGACCACAGGCCGGACGCTTCGCTATACGTCACCTTCCTCGCTGTGCCCCAGTGGTGGAATGGTAGACGCGGCAGACTCAAAATCTGTTGTCCGAGAGGGCGTGCTGGTTCGAGTCCGGCCTGGGGCACCAACGCTTTCAGCGTGATCGCTGACAATTCCGAAAAGCTGATTTGATCCCCATCCGTCCGCCAAAAGCGCATGATGGGGCGATATTTCTTCCTTGCCGCGGCCTCGTATTTGTCACGCGGTGCTGGGTTTCGATTATTTCATAATCATCAATAGTCAATTTACGTCACGCCATATTATCGCCCCTACTGAAACTTAGTACTCCTTGCTCGATAAGGCGGTCCCGCCTCCGAGACCGACGTAAGGAGAGATGCTGAATGCTCAGTTCAAGATTGGCGGCCACAAGCCGCGCCAAGGGATTGGCGATCGCAACCTGCGCGCTCGCCGCGGTCACCGCGTTCTCGCTTCCTGGGATGGCTCACGCGGCGCCCCCGGGATTTCATGAAACCACCCCCGCCGCGGACCAGGTCACCTACGGCAGCATCAAGATCGACGGCTTGAACATCGCTTTCCGCGAGGCGGGCGATCCGAAGAATCCCAAGCTCGTCCTTTTGCACGGGTTCCCCTCGTCATCGCACCAATACCGCGACCTCATGCGCGTCCTGGCGGGGAAATTCCATGTCATTGCGCCGGATTATCCGGGTTTCGGGAACAGCGATGTCCCTGATCCGGCCACTTTCCACTACACCTTCGACACGCTCTCCGACGTGGTGGAAAAATTCCTGGCCGCGAAGGGCTTCGATCATTTCGGGCTGTTCGTTCAGGACTATGGCGGCCCCGTCGGGTTCCGCGTCGTCGGCCGCCACCCGGAGATGCTCGATTGGCTGATCATCCAGAACTCGAACGCTTACGAGGAAGGCTTTACCCCCGCGTGGGATGGTTTGCGGGGAGCGCT
>Ga0213872_10002349_pt1 | contig 11240 bp, 8 predicted proteins | sample VelepicomBERX_R2_FD_160071 | JGI IMG/M metagenome (GOLD analysis project Ga0213872, IMG submission 160071) | Rhizosphere microbial communities from Vellozia epidendroides in rupestrian grasslands, the National Park of Serra do Cipo, Brazil - RX_R2 | ecosystem: Host-associated > Plants > Roots >... | reverse complement strand
CGACACCGAGCTGGTTGCAGCGCCGGATCACCGCGGCGCCGGCCGGCGTGAGGCCGCCGTGCACGGGCGCCTCGGTCTGGATGTCGCCGAGGTCGTTTACGCGGTAATGGGTGAGCTGGAGATGGCGCAGCGCCCAGCGCTCGTAGGCTTCGTCGAGGGCCGCGACGCTGCCCTCGAGGAAGTCGCCGCCTTCGGCCGTGACGACGATCGCCGGGTCGCTGCCGCGCGCCGCGTCGAGCTCGCCCGCGGCGCGCACGACGCGCAGGCCCTGGTCGCGCGCGAGCTCGTGCACGCGCGCGAACGACTGCTCGGCGTAGGCAAGCAGCTCGCCGGGCGCCGGGTCGCGGAACGGCCGGATGCGCTGGTCGGCGGTGACATGGGGGGTCGGCGAGTCCGACGCGATCGCGAGGCACAGCACGGCCATGCCGCCGTCGCGCATCGGCGCCGCGACCGGCAGGAAGGCGCCGCCGTGCCGGACCCGGTCGACCCCGATCACGTGGCCCGCGTGCGTGTGGATGTCGACGCTCGCGAAGGTGTCGAGCAGGCGGCGGGATTCATCCGATGCGGGCGCGGGCTCGAGTTCGGGCATCGCGCTCGCCCAGCCTGGCCGCGTCGCCGCTGCGGCGGCCGCCCACGCAAGCGTGCGCAACGCGTCGCGCCGCGTGGTTTGTTCCTGCAGGGTCGCGGAGTCGGTGCGTTTCATGGGTGCTGGCGTATTGACGACCCGCCGGATCCTAAAAGCAAAAAGCCCGGTACCTTGCGGTACCGGGCTCGTGCTATTCAATGGTCGGGGTGGCGGGATTCGAACTCGCGACCCCTTGCACCCCATGCAAGTGCGCTACCAGGCTGCGCTACACCCCGACTGAAGCTCGCTAGTATAGCGTAGTTTCCCGGGCCTCAGAACAGCAGCTGTTCGCGGATCGAGCGCAGCTCGGCGCGGACCTGGTCGATCGTGAGCTTGGCGAGCGCCGTGTCGGCGCGCTCGAGCACGGCGAGGTCGCCGTCGTCGAGCAGGTCGTCCTCGTCGATGAACTGGGCCGCCTCGGCCTCCTGGCGGAAGCTCGCCGTGACTTCGCCGCGCACGACGGCGCCCTCGGTCAGCTGGTTGCGCGCGCCGCTGATCGTGAAGCCCTGGTCGTAGAGCAGCTCGCGGATGCGTCGGATCAGCAGCACCTCGTGGTGCTGGTAATAGCGCCGGTTGCCGCGCCGCTTCATCGGCTTGAGCTGCGTGAACTCCTGCTCCCAGTAGCGCAGCACATAGGGCTTGACGCCACAAAGCTCGCTGACCTCACCGATCGTGAAGTAGCGTTTGGCAGGGATGGGCGGGAGCGCTTTGTCCATTCAAAACAAGAGGTTCTGACGGGAGTTGGAGACTCTACTCGAAGTCTTCCCCGAGGTTTGTATCGCCTTGCACAAGCGCCTTGAGCTTGTGGCTCGCATGGAACGTCACGACGTTGCGCGCGGCGATCGGGATCGACTCGCCGGTGCGCGGGTTGCGCCCCGGGCGCGAGGCCTTGCGGCGGATGTTGAAGTTGCCGAAGCCCGACAGCTTGACGTCGTCGCCGCGTGCGAGCGTCGCGTGGACGATGTCGAAGAAGGCCTCGACCATGTCCTTGGACTCGCGCTTGTTCAGGCCCAGACGATCGAACAGCAGCTCGGAGAGCTCGGCCTTGGTCAGCGTCGGCGTCTCGAGGCTCGGCAGCAGCACGGGCGCGGCCTTGGCTTCGGGCTGGTCGTCGTCGATCATCGTGATCTTCTCCATTGCGAGTCGTCGTCAGGCGCGCAGGCGTGCGCCGAGTTGCGTCGTCAGGGCCTCGACGAGCGCGGCCATCGTCGCGTCGATGCGCTCGTCGGTCAGCGTCGTCTCGTCGTCGAGCAGCTCGAAGCGCAGCGCCATGCTGCGCTCGCCCTCGCGCAACTCGCCGCCCGGCTGGGCCGGCTTGAACACGTCGAACAGGCGCGCCGAACGCACGAGCGGCTGGCGCGCGGCCGCGACGGCCGTCATCAGCGCGTCGTGCGTCACATGCTCGCCGACGATCAGTGCGAGGTCGCGCTGCGCGGCCTGCTGGCGCGGCACGCCCTGGCCCTCGGGCAGTTCGCGCGCGAGCACCGCGTCGAGCGCGAGCTCGAACAGGATAGGCGCGCCGGGCGCGGCCGGCAGCTCGTAGGCCTGGCGCCATTTCGGGTGCAGCTCGCCGACCACGCCGACGTCAACGCCGTCGAGCTCGACGCGCGCGCTGCGGCCCGGGTGCAGGGCCGGGTGCGCGGCCGGCACGAAGCGCAGCTGGCGCGGCGCGAACAGCGCCTCGAGGTCGCCCTTGACGTCGTAGAAGTCGACGGCGCGGTCGCGCTGGCTCCATTGCTGCTGCTCGGCCGGGCCCCAGGCGAGGCCCGCGACGCGCATCGGCTGGGCCACGCCCGCGATCGACGTGTCGCTCGCGACGACGCTCGCGTCGCGCAGGAACACGCGGCCGATCTCGAACACGCGCACGCGCGGCGCCTTGCGCGCGAGGTTGTTGCGCAGCACCTGGACCAGGCTGCCGAGCAGGCTCGTGCGCATCACGGCGAGCGGCGCGGCGATCGGGTTCAGGAGCTTGATCGGGTCGGCGTTGCCGGCAAGCTCATGCTCCCAGCGCGCCTCGACAAAGCTGAAGTTGATCGTCTCGAAGTAGTCGCGGCCCGCGAGCAGGTGGCGCAGCGCGTGCGTCGCGCGGCGCGATTCGCTCGCGACCTTCGCGACCACCGGCGCGAGCGGCGGCGTCGCCGGCAGCGTCGGGTAGCCGAGCACGCGGATCACTTCCTCGATCAGGTCTTCCTCGATCTGGAGGTCGAAGCGCCAGCTCGGCGGCGTGACGGTCAGCGTGCCCTCGCCTTCGCTGAACGCGAGGCCCAGGCGGCGCAGCACGCCCGCGCATTGGGCCTGCGTGAGCGGCATGCCGATGATCTTGGCCGCGCGCGCGACGCGCAGGGTCACGGGCTTGCGCTCGGGCAGCGCCGCAATCTGGTCGTCGAGCGGGCCGGCCTGGCCGCCGCAGACCTGCTGGATCAGCGCGGTGATGCGCTCGATGTGCAGGGCGGTCTCGGCCGGGTCGACGCCGCGCTCGAAGCGGTGGCCGGCGTCGGTCGAGAAGTTGTAGCGGCGCGAACGGCCCATCACGGCCTTGGGCCACCAGAACGCGGCCTCCACGTAGATGTTGGTCGTGGTGTCGCTGACGGCCGTTGCGTCGCCGCCCATGATGCCGGCGAGCGATTCGACCTCGCGTTCGTCGGCGATCACGCCGACCGTCGCGTCGACCTCGATCGTGTTGCCGTTGAGCAGCTTGAGCTTTTCGCCCGCCTCGCCCCAGCGCACCACGAGGCCGCCGTGGATCTTGTCGAGGTCGAAGATATGCGAGGGCCGGCCGAGCTCGAACATCACGTAGTTCGAGATGTCGACGAGCGGCGAGACCGAGCGCTGGCCGCAGCGCGCGAGGCGGTCGACCAGCCATTGCGGCGTGGGCACCTGCGTGTTCACGCCGCGGATGATGCGGCCCGAGAAGCGGCCGCACAGCTCGGGCGCGGCGATCTTCACGGGCAGCTTGTCCTGGTGCGCGACCGGAGCCGGCGCGATCTCGGGCGCCTTCAGCGGCGCGCCGGTCAGCGCCGCGACCTCGCGCGCGATGCCGTAGACCGACAGGCAATGCGCGAGATTCGGCGTGAGCTTGAGCGTGAACAGGGTGTCGTCGAGCTGCAGGTGGGCGCGGATGTCCTCGCCGACCTTGGCGTCGGCGGCCAGCTCGAGCAGGCCGCCGTGTTCGTCGCTGAGCTGGAGCTCGCGCGCCGAGCACAGCATGCCGAAGCTCTCGACGCCGCGCAGCTTGCCGACGCCGATCTTGAACGGCTTGCCATCGGCACCCGGCGGCAGCTCGGCGCCGACGGTGGCGAGCGGCACCTTGATGCCGGCGCGCGCGTTCGGCGCGCCGCAGACGATCTGCAGCGGCTCAGGGCCGCCCGCGTCGACCTTGCACACGCGCAGCTTGTCGGCGTTCGGGTGCTGCTCGGCCTCGAGAATCGTCGCGACGACGATGCCCGTGAACGGCGGCGCGACCGGGCGCAGCTCCTCGACCTCGAGGCCGGCCATGGTCAGCGTTTCGGCGAGCTGCTGCGTGTTCAGCGCGGGGTCGCAGAAGCTGCGCAGCCAGGATTCAGGAAATTGCATGACGTTTGACTTGAACTGACTACTTACTTGAACTGGCTCAGGAAGCGCAGGTCGCCGTCGAAGAACAGGCGCAGGTCGCCGACGCCGTAGCGCAGCATCGCGAGGCGGTCGATGCCCGAGCCGAACGCGAAGCCGACGTAATGCTCGGGGTCCAGGCCCATATTGCGGATCACCTGCGGATGCACCTGGCCCGAACCCGAGACCTCGAGCCAGCGGCCCTTGAGCGGGCCCGCGCCGAACATCAGGTCGATCTCGGCGCTCGGCTCGGTGAACGGGAAGTAGCTCGGGCGGAAGCGGATCTCCATGTCCGTCGTCTCGAAGAACTGCTGCATGAAGTTCAGGTAGACGGACTTGAGGTCCTTGAAGCTGATGTTCTGGCCGACCCACAGGCCCTCGACCTGGTGGAACATCGGCGAATGCGTGGCGTCGCTGTCGACGCGGTAGGTGCGGCCCGGCGCGATCACGCGGATCTCGGGCATGGGCTGGCCCGCGTCGATCAGCGCGCGGTGCTTCTTCACGTGCTGGACCGCATAGCGGATCTGCATCGGGCTCGTGTGCGTGCGCAGCAGGTGCCCGCCTTCGACGTAGAAGGTGTCGTGCATCGAACGCGCCGGGTGGTCCTCGGGCGTGTTCAGCGCCGTGAAGTTGAACCAGTCGTTCTCGATCTCGGGGCCGTCGGCGACGTCGAAGCCCATCGAGCCGAAGATCGCCTCGATGCGCGCCATCGCGCGCGTGATCGGATGCAGGCCGCCGCTGCCGCGCTGGCGGCCCGGCAGCGTGACGTCGAGCGCCTCGGCCTCGAGCTGGCGCTCGAGCTCGGCGTCGGCGAGCGCCTGGCGGCGCGCGCCCAAGGCGGCCTCGATGCCGGTCTTGAGCTGATTGATCTCGGCGCCGCGCGCCTTCTTGGCGTCGATGTCGAGGCCGCCGAGGCCCTTCATCAGCTCGGTCACGCGGCCGGATTTGCCAAGATAGCGGGCCTTGGCGTTTTCGAGTTCGGCCGGCGTCGGCGCTTGCGCGAAATCGCTTTGGGCCGCCTGCAACAGGGCGTCGAGATCACTCATTCGGAATTTGCAAATAAAAAGGGGCCGACCCGATGGGCCTGCCCCCGAACAGATGCGGACCCCGGCGGATCGCCGGGGCGGAACGCAATCAGGCGAGCGCGGCCTTCACCTTCTCGAAGATGCTGGCAAAGCCGGCAGGATCGTTGACGGCGAGATCGGCCAGGACCTTGCGGTCGATGTCGATCTGGGCCTTCTTCAGGCCGGCCACGAACTTGCTGTAGGTCAGGCCCAGACCGCGGCTGGCCGCGTTGATACGGGCGATCCACAGCTGACGGAACACGCGCTTCTTGGTGCGACGGTCACGGTAGGCGTACTGGCCCGCCTTCATCACCGCCTGCTTGGCGATGCGGAAGACGTTCTTGCGACGACCACGGAAGCCCTTGGCCAGAGCCAGGACCTTCTTGTGACGGGCACGAGCGGTAACACCACGTTTAACGCGAGGCATAGGTTTCTCCTTGAGTTAAATGGTGGGGTTACAGACCGGACAGGGGCAGCATCTGAGCGATGTGGCCCATATTGGTCTCGTGGACGTTCAGCGAGCCGCGCAGGTGGCGCTTGTTCTTCGTCGTCTTCTTCGTCAAGATGTGGCGCTTGAACGCCTGACCGCGCTTGACGGTACCGCCCGGACGGACGCGGAAGCGCTTCTTCGCGCTGCTCTTGGTCTTCATTTTGGGCATGACATGCTCCTTTTTAGATGTCGGCTCAGGCGGTTGCGACGCAACGCTTTCGGGGCCCGGTCCGACTAATAAGGCTCGCTGACGACCAATCAACGAGCCCGAACTTCAAAACCTATACCGGCTCAACGCTTCTTCGGCGCCAGCACCATGATCATCTGGCGGCCTTCGAGCTTGGGCATGTTCTCGACCACCGCCACGTCGGCCAGTTCGTCGCGAATGCGCTCGAGCAGGCGCATGCCGATTTCCTGGTGGGTGATCTCGCGACCGCGGTAGCGCAGCGTGACCTTGCCCTTGTCGCCGTCCTCGGCGATGAAGCGGCGCAGATTGCGCATCTTGATCTGGTAGTCGCCCTCGTCCGTGCCCGGACGGAACTTGACTTCCTTGATCTCGATGATCTTCTGCTTGGCCTTGGCTTCCGCCGCGCGCTTCTGCTCCTGGTACTTGAACTTGCCGTAGTCCATCAGCCGGCAGACCGGCGGATTCGCGGTGGCCGAGATCTCGACCAGGTCGACGTCCATGTCGCCCGCCATGCGCAGGGCTTCCTGGATGCTGACGACGCCGATGGGCTCGTTTTCGGGCCCGTTCAGACGAACTTCGGGAGCAGTAATTTCGCGGTTGAGCCTGTGCTTGCGCTCAGGAATCGCCCGACGATCAGCAAAAGTAGCGATGGTGCGTACCTTTCAATGGCCTCCAAGGCGAGAAGAAGCCGAAAAAAGCAAAAGCGCGCCCTGGAGGCCGATCGTTCAGACCTTGTCGCCGATCGCCCTGGTGATTCTCTCTTGGAAGTCCGCCAAAGCCATGACGCCGAGGTCCTGATTGCCACGGGCGCGCACCGCAACGGCCCCGTTCGCCTTCTCCTTGTCGCCTACGACAAGGATGTACGGGACCTTTTGCAGGGAATGCTCGCGGATTTTATACGTGATTTTCTCGTTGCGCAAATCAACATGGGCCCTAAGCCCTTGTTTTTGCAGCGAATTCACGATCTCCTGGGCGTAGTCGGCCTGGGCGTCGGTGATATTCGCGACGACGACCTGCACCGGCGCGAGCCAGACCGGCAGCGCGCCCGCGTGCTGCTCGATCAAAATCCCGATGAAACGCTCGAGGCTGCCGACGATCGCGCGGTGCAGCATCAGCGGCGTGTGACGGCCGCTGTCCTCGCCCACGTACTCGGCGCCGAGGCGCTCGGGCATGTTCGGGTCGACCTGGATCGTGCCGCACTGCCATTCGCGACCCAGCGCGTCCTTCAGCGTGTACTCGATCTTCGGGCCGTAGAACGCGCCCTCGCCCGGCAGGTAGGTGAAGTCGCAGCCCGACGCGCGCAGGCCCTCGGCGAGCGCGAGCTCGGCGCGGTCCCAGCTTTCCTCGCTGCCGAGGCGCTTGTCGGGGCGCGTCGACAGCTTGTAGATGATGTCGCTGAAGCCGAAGTCCTTGTAGACCTTCTGCAACAGGGCCGTGAAGGCCGTGACCTCGGCCTGGATCTGGCTCTCCATGCAGAAGATATGGCCGTCGTCCTGGGTGAAGCCGCGCACGCGCATGATGCCGTGCAGGCCGCCCGTGGGCTCGTTGCGGTGGCATTGGCCGAACTCGCCGAAGCGCAGCGGCAGGTCGCGGTAGCTCTTGATGCCGTGCTTGAAGATCAGGATGTGACCCGGGCAGTTCATCGGCTTGAGCGCGTAGTCGCGCTTCTCCGACTCGGTCGTGAACATGTTCTCGCGGTACTTGTCCCAATGGCCCGTGGCCTCCCACAGGCTCTTGTCGAGCAGTTGCGGGCCCTTGACCTCCTGGTAGCCGTTGTCGCGATACACGCGGCGCATGTACTGCTCGACCTCCTGCCAGACCGCCCAGCCCTTCGGGTGCCAGAACACGACGCCCGGCGCGTGCTCGTCGATGTGGAACAGGTCGAGCTCGCGGCCGAGCTTGCGGTGGTCGCGCTTCTCGGCCTCCTCGAGCATCACGAGGTATTTCTGCAGGTCGTCCTTGGTCGCCCAGGCCGTGCCGTAGATGCGCTGAAGCTGCTCGTTACGGTGGTCGCCGCGCCAGTAGGCGCCGGCGACCTTCATGAGCTTGAAATGCTTGAGCTTGCCCGTCGACGGCACGTGCGGGCCGCGGCACAGGTCGGTGAACCCGCCTTCGGCGTACAGCGACACGTCCTCGCCGGCCGGGATGCTCGCGATGATCTCGGCCTTGTAGGCCTCGCCGATGCCCTTGAAGTAGGCGACCGCCGCGTCGCGCGGCAGCACCGAGCGCGTGACCGGCTCGTCCTTCTTCGCGAGCTCGGCCATCTTGGCCTCGATCGCGGCGAGGTCCTCGGGCGTGAACGGGCGCTTGTACGAGAAGTCGTAGTAGAAGCCGTTGTCGATGACCGGGCCGATCGTGACCTGGGCCTCGGGGAACAGCGCCTTGACCGCGTAGGCGAGCAGGTGGGCCGTCGAGTGGCGGATCACCTCGAGGCCGTCGGCGTCCTTGTCGGTGACGATCGCGAGCTGGGCGTCGCGCTCGATCAGGTGGCTGGTGTCGACGAGCTGGCCGTCGACGCGGCCCGCGAGCGCGGCCTTCGCGAGGCCGGCGCCGATCGACGCGGCGACCTGGCCGACCGTGACGGGCGCGTCGAACTCGCGCTTGGAACCGTCGGGGAGTTGGATGGCGATCATGATGAACAAAATCCTTGCATGCTGAAAAACAAAAAGCGCGGCCAGTGCCGCGCTTCTTGTCTTGGGAACGGAATGGACGTGAGCAGGCCGCGGCGACTAAACCCGAGTGGGGGTGGTCGTAGTTCGCGGTGTCATAACCATCGTGCCTTTCTCGCCCTTGTGGATTGCAGGAACGGCCATTGTAGGGGGAAGAACGCCGTTCAGGCCCCGTCGCCGAGCTGCTGGCGTGCGTAATCTGCACCGGAGCCCTTGGGCGCGAGCTCGAGATAGGTCTTGTAGGCGTCCTTCGCGTGCGCGGCATCGCCGCCCTTCGCGAGCGCGTCGCCGAGGTTCAGGTAGGCGATCGCGCGCGACGGGTCGAGCGTGATCGCGTTGTGGAACCAGCGCGCGGCCTCGGCGTATTTCTCCTGCTTGAAGTAGACGAAGCCGAGGTTGTTGGCCGCCTGGGCGAAGTCGGGGCGCAGCTTGAGCGCCTCGGTGAAGCCGGCCTCGGCGTCGGCGTAGCGCTTCTCCTTGTACGCGAGCAGGCCGCGGTCGTTCGCCTGCTGGGCCGCCTGGCGCAGGCTCGGCGCGGCGAGCACCGGCGCCTTGATCGTCTGGTCCTGGCCCGCGAGGTCCTTGACGACGACCGGCGCGACCTGCGCGGGCCGCCCGGGCGCGCCCGGCTGCACGGCCGGCTCGGCTGCCGCGATCTTCGCGTTCAGCGCGATCGCCGCGCCGCCGAGCTGGGTCGTGTCGCCGCTGATGAACTCCTGCTGCGCGGGCAGCTCGAACACGAAATCGCCGCCCTGCGAGCCCGGCAGGCTGCCGAAGCTCGGCGTCTGCAGCGACACGCTCGCGACGGCCGGCGCCACGTAGGCCGCGAGCTCGGTCGCCGTGATCAGGCCGTCGCCGTTCAGGTCGGCCTTGCCCGCGAGGCCCTGCAGCAGCGTCCACGTGAACACCGAATGGCCGTCGGGGCCGTCGTCGGCGACCTCCTGGTCGGCGCCGCCGGCCGTGAGCATCTGGCGCGCGGTGCGCCGGGCGTTGTCGCGCAGGTAGTTGCCGGCGCCGCCGCGCGTGAGGCCGAGGCCGCTGAAGCAGGCGTCCATCACGAAGAACACGTGTTTCGCCTCGAGGCTCTCGGCGACGTTCTGGACCTCGCTCATCGAGATCGCGTCGGTCGCGGTGTCCTGCGGGTCGGCGTCGACCGGCACGATATAGCCGACCTCGCGGCCCGAGGGGAGCTGGCGCGTCGCGCCATGGCCCGCGTAGTAGACGAACAATCGGTCGTTGCGCTGCAGCTTGCCGTCGCCGAAGCGCTCGTGGAAGGTGCTCAGGATGCCGTTGCGCGTCGCGTCGGCGTTCTTCAGAAGCACCACGTGCGAGGCGTCGAAGCCGAGCCGGTTGACCAGGGCGTCGCGCACGCTCTCGGCGTCGTGGACCGCGTGCTTGAGCTTCGGCCACTTCGCGTAGTCGTCGATGCCGATCACGACGGCCCAGGACTCGGCGTAGCCGCTCGTGACCGGTGCGGCCGCGGCCGTCGCGTCGGCCTTCACGCTGAAACCCTGGCCGTCCCAGGCCGCGAAGCGGTAGCCGTCGGCGACGAGGCGGTCGAGCACGATCGGCAGGGCCTTGATCGCCTGCGGGTGGATGTCGTGGAACAGCACGATGCCGCGGCCCTGCTTGGTGACCTCGGCGAGCACGCGCGCGGCGACCGAGCTCGGCACCGGGTCGGCCCAGTCGAGCGAGTCGACGTTCCACATCACCGAGCGCAGCTTGGCCTCGTCGAGCACCTTGAGCCCCTCGGCGTTGCGCGCGCCGTAGGGGAAGCGGAAGATCGGCGCGCGCCGCGCGTCGACCGCGCGCAGCAGCGCGTCGGTCTGCAGCACCTCGGCCTCGAGCGCCGCGCCGGTCTCCTTGTTCAGCTGGGCGTGGCTGAAGCTGTGGTTGCCGACCGCGTAGCCCTCGTCGACGAGGCGCTTGCTGACGGCCGCGGCCGGCAGCAGGTGGGCGTGCTGCTGGGCGTCAAGCGTGCCGAGGTTGCGGCCGACCTCGAAGAAAGTGCCGGGCACGCCGTACTGCTTGAGGATCGCGACGATCTCGTCGGTGTAGACCGGGTGCGGGCCGTCGTCGAAGGTCAGCGCGATCGTCTTCGGCGGCAGGCCGTTGCCGAAGATCTCGGCCGGCGTGTCGTCCTGCGGCAGGTCCTTGGGGTCGTAGGGCACGATCACGCCGAACGCCTTGAGCACCTGCTCGCGCGAGATCAGCCGGTTCAGCTTGGCCAGGTAGTCGTCCCATTTCTCGCGCTTGAGCACGATGCCGCGCTGGTCGAGGCCCGCGAAGCTGCGGCTGATTTCCTTGTCGTAGTTGCGCTCGATCTCGTCGAGCGCGTCGAGGTCCTCGCCGATGCGCTTGTGCAGCTTGATCGCGGGCAGGCTCGCGTCGCCGGCGAGCGCGGCGCGCAGGCTCACCAGGGCTTCGCGAAACGCGAGCCGGTCGGCGTCGAACAGATCCGGCGCCGACTCCATGTAGTCGAGCGAATCCTGCAGCGGCGCCAGCCCCGCGCCGCCCTGCTTCGGGTCGAGCAGGGTCTGGGCGCGCGCGGCGACGCGCGCCTCGACGTCGAGCTTGTCGTGGAACAGCGCCTGGCCGACCGCGAGCACCTGTTTCG
>Ga0213872_10002348_pt1 | contig 11241 bp, 10 predicted proteins | sample VelepicomBERX_R2_FD_160071 | JGI IMG/M metagenome (GOLD analysis project Ga0213872, IMG submission 160071) | Rhizosphere microbial communities from Vellozia epidendroides in rupestrian grasslands, the National Park of Serra do Cipo, Brazil - RX_R2 | ecosystem: Host-associated > Plants > Roots >... | reverse complement strand
TCACTAATCCGAACGTGGTGCGAAGTTGCGGATGCGGCAGCTCTTTTGAAGTTTCTCGTGAAGCTTAGTCGATATTCCTTTCTTGTTTGCCCGCCAGCTGAGCCATGAAAACGGTCGAGCTTGGACGCTCCAGCAGAAGACCTCGTCAACAACCTGAAAGCGACAATCTATTCGGTTGGGCGGTTTTTATACTATTACTCTGCGGATTTGCCCTGGCATGTTGGATAGGCACGTTTTACATCTTCACGCACCCGGAAGAACCGTTCAATTACCAGATTCTGGCGAAGCTCAAGAAACTGGATCCGCCGAAGCGTTTTGAGCTGACCGCTGCGCCGACGGGAGAGTTTTTAGCACCGGATAAGCTCCTGGCGAAGTATGGCGCAATGACCGCCTGGCAACTTGACGAAGAAAGCAAGAACCTGTTGCGGGCGTTTCTCCGCAATTACGACCATCAGGTCGGCAGGGTTCCATACTTGAGTGGGAAATTTACGGTCCTTGACAGTTTTCCTTTCTCGCCGAACAAATTTTTTGACTCGGGCGTCGCGGTTGTTGCCCAGTCGGTCGATGTACCGACGGTTTACATCGAGCACTTGTTCCCGGCTTCGCCCGAGCATCTGCCGGCTATGCAGCGAACGCTCACGACCGGCCTCGGTATTGAGCTTCGGCGCTCCTATGATTTGTCAGCGATAATTCATATAGACAATCTCGGAGGAGCCCGCCTCCTTTTCACCTGTGTTCCATTGCTCTACGGCCCATATGGAACCACCCAGGGCGGTTCCGGTTTCCAACTCGACCCACCTAAGGTGGTGAACCTGAAGGCGGGATTACCTTCGGTGAGTCATGCTCAGCTGCACGACGCGGAATTACGATTCGCCCAGTATCATCGGGCGATGGAGGCGCAGCAAACGGCGTCGGCGCAAACTAACGGAAAATCGCCGGCGAGTCTGGTGGGCTCGGAACCAACCCCGCAACCCTCGCCGGCATCGGGAACCGCGAAGACCGGCTTGGCTGAGACAAGTCCGACTGCCATGACGACTCCGATTGCAAAAGTAAGCCCGCATCAGACAGCAACCGCCCCGGCACCGAGAGCATTGCCGGTAACTGCCTCGACACCACCGGCATTGGCCGCCACACAACCACTGCAACCGTTCCTGACCGCCTCTCCGGCGCCTGCGACGAACGGGCGAGTGGGTGAATGGCAAATGTATCGGCCAGGGCAGATGCCTCGAGGACACCTGCTCGACGTCGACCAGACCGTGGAACTGGCCGATAAAGGTGTGGGGAACGAGACGATTTATCTGCGCGGAGATTTTACGGTCACAGCCGCGCGCGACAACCGCGCGGTGCTCCGACCACGACAATCTTTGACGGATCGGGTCCTGAACCGTGGCAACGCGCGGATCATTGTCGAGTTTCCGCGAGGCATGCCGGCGCCTCGAGAAGGTGAAAGCTTCCAGCGCGCACCGGATCGACCGTTTCAGATCGTTGACGTTCGCCGCGGTGCAGATGGCCAGGTCAATATCTACGTGCGCGAAGTGACGAGCGAGTAGAGAGAAGGAGTTCAGGAGTCAGGAGTTGCAGGAGTTCAGGAGTCAGAAGAATCCGGGCACAGGGATCCTGATTCAGTGTGGAGAAAGTTGCGGGTTGAGGAAATCGGATGAGCCTGACTTCTCGGCTCCTAGTACACGTCCCGCTTATAGCGCTTTTGCTTCCTGAGCGTCTCGACATATTCGGCGGCGGCCTCCGAAGACATGGCACCCTCCTTCTCAACGATCTGATGCAGAGCTAGGTCGACGTCTTTCGCCATCCGGGCCTCATCTCCGCAAACGAAAAAATGAGCTCCCTCCTGAAGCCAGGCATACACTTCTTTGGAGTTCTCCAGCAAGCGATGTTGCACATAAATTTTGTAAGCCTGATCGCGGGAAAAAGCAGTGTCAAACCGGGTCAGCACACCCTCATTCTGCATAGCGGCAAATTCGTCCCGATAGAAGAAATCGCAGCGAGCCCGCTGCTCGCCAAAGATAAGCCAGTTTTTGCCCGGCGCCCCTATCGCTTTTCTCTCTTGAAGATAAGCGCGAAATGGGGCCACCCCAGTACCGGGCCCGACCATAATAATCGGCGTTGCCGGGTCTTCCGGAAGACGGAAGCCTTTCGCCACGTGAACGAACATCGGAATTGGCGTGTTTTTGCCGACGCGGTCAGCGAGATAAGTCGTGGCCACGCCTTCCCGCTTCCGGCCGTGACTCTCGTACCGCACGATGGCAGCGATATGGTGCACCTGCTCTGGATAGGCCTTCAAGCTGGAAGCCACCGAATACAGCCGCGGCTGCAACTTCCGAAGTTTGCTGACAAATTCGTCGGGAGTAAAGCGGATGGGAGGTTGTTGGAGCAGGAAATCGATGACTTCCAGGCCCCAGAGAAACCGATCGAGTTCGTTCTTGCGGTCCGGATGCAATAACTCTCTCAATTTGGTCGCACCAGGCGACTTTTCGACAATGGCCTCCAAAAACTGTTTCGAGGGCTGGGTTATGTGGAAGTGCTTCATGAGACCTTCGCGCATTGAGAATGTCTCTCCCTCTTTGTTCTTGACCTGCTCATTTCCCGAAAAGTGCAATGCTTCTAGAAGCTCTTGCACCAGGTGCGGGTTATTTTGAGGGAAAATGCCCATCGAATCCCCAACCTCGTACTGCAGGCCGGACCCGACCAACGAGAACTCGTAGTGCCAGGTCTCCTTTTCCGAACCCTCCAGATTCAGCTTCTGACTCACGAGTATTTTGGCGGGAAAAGGATTCTTGCGCGAATGGAGAGGCGGCGGCGACGAAAGCTTAGACATAAAAGCCAAAGATTATTGATAGAGCGAATTAGGGGTCAAGCGACTTTAACAAGGGGGGTCAACAGATCCTCGGCGCTCACGACTCCGATCGGATTACCTTCCGCGTCAACGACGGCCGCGAGGCTGTTGGGGGAAGCCCGGAGTCTCCGCAGCACGATCGAGGCCTGCTCGTCCGGTTTGGCGGTCAGGATGCGGCGCATGTAATCTCTGGCTGTGGAGACCACGGGCCGGTCAACGATGAGGTCAAAGACATTCACCAACCCGATGATTCTGCCCGTAGACTCTACTACCGGAAAACGGTTGAATCGCGAGCGCCGGGAGAGCTCGACCAGTTGTTGGGTGGTGGTCTCCGGGCGCACAGTCACAACGTTGGACAGTTTAACCATAACATCACGGACTTTGACTGACCGGAAATCCACCACGTTATGAATCATTTGCCGTTCGATGCTGCTCAACATGCCCATCCGTTCAACTTCGCTAGTGACATATTTCAAGTCCTCCCTGGCGACGAAGATTTCGCGCGGACGCCTCAGCCCGAGAACACCCGTAGCAAAAAGAGATCCGACATAAATGGCCGGTGTTAGCACGATGGATGCGAGATCGAGGAGGATAGCCAGCGATGCTAGCCTTCGGTAGGGGATCCGTCGAAACACCGCCTGCGGCAAAAGCTCCACAACTAGAAGAAACAGGGGCAAACCGAAAACGAGTGTGAAGAAATACCCTGGCCAGCCAAACCAGCTGACCAACGTATTCACGAGCAAAACCAAGGCGACAATGTTCAGCAGACTGGTAATGATCAGGGCGGTCACCAGCAGTCGCGCGGGCCGTTCTAAAAGCTGCTGAAGTTGAATCGCAGCACGATCTTTCTGGCGCGCAAGGTGCCGCAGGCGAAGCCGGTTCAAAGAGAGTATGCCTGCCTCTGTGCCAGAGAACAGAAATGATGCTGCGAGGCAAAAAATTAAGACAAACCAGGTCATGCGCCGGGCTCCGATGACGACGTTTTTTCGACCGCTACTTCGAGAACACGTTTGCGGCTGCTTTGGCGGATTTCCAAATGGAGCGGAGGGATATCCACAGTTGTGCCGCGCTTCGGTAAATACCCGAGTTGATTAAAGATCAACCCGCCGATAGTATCGAGGCCTTCCCGCTTCAGATCGACACCAATCAGTTCGCCCAGATCGTCGAGCCGAGCGCTTCCGCTCGCCAGCCACTTTCCCTTGCCGACCTCTTCAATGTACAGGGACTCGTCTCCACGCGGTACAGCGTCGCCAATCACCTCTTCGACGATATCGTTAAACGTGATGACGCCTTCGGTACCGCCAAACTCATCCAGCACGATGGCGAGACGCTGGGTGTGCCTAAGAAAAGCCCGCAGCAAATCCAACGCCCGCATTGTTTCCGGTACGAAGGAGGGCGCCTCCAGGTGCTCAGTGTAATGTTCGTCATGATCCAGCAGGAAACGTCTCACATCGAGTACCCCCAGGATTTCGTCCGGACTATCGCCATAGACCGGGACTCTGCTGTGCCGTTTGATTCGGACCAATGCGATCACCTCCTCATTCGACAGGCTATCCGGTATAGCAAAGGCGTCGACTCGGGGTGTCATGCAATCCTTCACCGTCTTGTCTCCCAGTTTGATTATCTCCTGGATCATTTCCCGTTCGCCCGGGCTGAGTTGCCCCTCTTCGGCGCTCAACTCGACCAGGGTCACGAGCTCTTCTTCATCGAGGCGATCCGGGGGAATCGGTTGCTCCTTCGCGACGAGGTCAGCGGCTCGTTCAGCGAGCTCCTGCAGAGAGCGCGAAAGCGGCTCTGCGACCGGCATCAGCACGCCAAGTATCTGGATCGCGCTTTTCATGAAGTGAAACGGATTTGTCAGCGCCAGAACCTTTGGCAGAAGATCGCAAACAAAGACAATCAGTCCGAAAATCGCGAGAGCCTTGAGCCAATTCGGTGCCGGCATTGGAATTGCATTGATGAAGACCAGCGCAAGAATGATCAGAGGAATGTTGATGAGCGTACTGGTTAAAAGGATCACGCTGAGGACGGGCCTTGGATTCACCATCAATTTTTCAAACTGTTCCGCGACTGCGGGGTCACGCTCCTTCCAGCGCCGCACTTGAAATCCGCTGATCGAGAAAAGGGCTGTCTCCATACCGGAAAAGAAGGCTGCGGCGCCAGCCAACAATGCAAGGACAACAAAGCTCAACACCGCTAGTTCGATCGACATTTGCCGCAATCCGCCCAGGCGGATTTCCAACTGCACCGAATTCTCTTTGCGCTCAGCGGAGTGACAAGCAAATTCAAGAGGAGCGGGAATGAAAAAAGCCGAACGAATCCAAGCGTACGTTGAATCCCTGGGCACAGGGTCGCAGCACGATCCATGTTACCTCGGGTACTTTATTTGCTTCAACGAACAGAAGTACTACGAAGCGCACGACGTACTGGAGCAGCTTTGGCTTAAGTCCACCGAACCCACTGACCAATTTTTCAAGGGTCTGATACAATTAGCCGGAGCCTTCGTGCATCTGCAGAAGCAGCACAGGCGTCCGGAACATTTGACCGACGGGCGTCGCATTGCTCCGGCCTGGCGGTTGTTCAAGCTCGCCCGTGCAAACCTCGAGCCCTTCTCACCCCGTTTTCTGGATCTTGACGTTCGATCGGTCGTCGAACTTTGTTCCAGGCACATTCTTGAGATTGAGGGAGCGGAGTTCCAGCGCAATCCCTGGAAGCCCGGTGCCGCTCCCAAGCTGGACCTCGAATCAACACACGTCATCGAACAAGCATGCGCAACCGCGAAGGAAAGCTAAACCGGCGGTGGCAATGTTCCCTTTGCAATGGGGAAAATATTCTTCAAAAGCAATATTCAGAAGGAACAATAGCGGCATGCACGACTTCTCGATTGCCTTGCCGCGGAAGACAAATAGAGTTTCCGCCATTTAGGATAGCATGCGGAATATTGTGAAAACTCTTTTGGTCGGAGCCGTTTTTCTCAGGTTGATATCTGCGGCTATGGCGCAAATCGCGGCCGCCTACGTCGTTGCTGATCATACCACAGGCTATATTCTGGATGCCTACAAGGCTGGAGAAAAACGTCAGGTGGCGAGTCTAACCAAGATCGCTACGGGGAAAGTTGTGCTGGATTGGGCAGCGAAAACCGGCGCGGACCTCTCGCAGCAGGTCGTGGTGCCTCAGCAGGCCATTCTGGAGTCAGGCGGTACAAATCCGATGGGCCTTCAGCCGAACGATCTGATCAGTTACCGGGATTTGATATATGCTGCATTGATGCAATCAGATAACACCGCGGCTGCCACTCTGGCGTACTATGTCGGAGCGGCGCTCCGTCCGGAGGGTGGTGAACGCATGCGTGAACTCGGCGCAATTGAGGCATTTGTCGCCCAAATGAATGCCCTGGCAAGGCAATTGGGCATGGAGCGAACGCTCTTTGTGAATCCACACGGTCTGGAACCGCGCAAAGGCCTCCAACCGTACTCCACAGCGCTCGATATGGCAAAACTGAGCGCCTATGCAATGAAAGACGCTGCCTTCCGGTTTTACGTCTCGCAAAAAGAACGTAGGATTTCGTTTAACAGGGGTGGTCAGGTTTTCCAATACCTCTTGCGTAATACTAATGAGCTCGTCGGAACCTCGGGAATAGACGGCGTCAAGACCGGCCGGACTGCGAAGGCCGGCGAGTGTATTATCATTTCATCACAGCGAGATCCTGAAATAACCCAGCAGGGCAGCACCACGCTGGTCACGCCAAGGCGTCTGAACGTGGTGATTTTGGGAGCTACCGACCGGATCGCGGCGGCAAATCAATTACTAAGCCGCGGCTGGACGCTCTACGATCAGTGGGCGGCGGCCGGGCGGCCAATGGAAAATCAAGCTGTTCAGCGATAGCCAGGAAGCCAACTCATCCCAATCCCCCACCCTTACTATTCCCAATGGACCCTTTGCTCGAGCTGCTTCATCAAAACGCCAATATTCCCCGAGCGGATCTGGCGAAAATGCTAAATCTCTCAATCGAAGAGATCGACCGTCGGATCGATCAATACGAGAAGGAGCGGGTTATTCTGGCCTATCAGGCCGTGGTCGATCCCGAAAAAATCGATGCTGACGCGGTAACGGCATTCATCGAAGTCAGCATCACTCCGGAAAGAGGAGGCGGCTTCGATCGGCTCGCTGAACGGATCGCGCGTTTCGACGAGGTTAAAAATTGTTGGTTGATGAGCGGCGGATACGATCTCGCCATCATGGTAGAGGGCAGTAATCTCCGGGAAATCGCCAGATTTGTTTCTGAGAAACTGAGCACAGTGGACGGAGTTATCTCGACCGCGACGCGATTCCGCCTGAAGACTTACAAACAAAACGGCGTGTTGCTAAGTCAGCCCGTTGACGCCGAGAGGTTGCCAGTGTCCCCGTAGAAATGCATGAGAGCCGCGGCTCCGGTAGGGCGAAGCTCCGCCTGAGCCGCGGTTGAGGACGAAGCCTCGCCCTACCGGAGCCTCGCCCACCATGCTTCCAGCCTAATTTTCGCCAATGGATTTCACCAAATATATTGCCAATCATGTCCGTGAGATTCCGCGCTCCGGGATTCGAGACTTTTTCGAAGTGGTGCAAACAATGACCGACGTCATTTCTCTCGGCATCGGCGAACCGGACTACGTTACCCCTTGGCGCATCCGGGAAGCCGCTATCTTCGCGATGGAGAAAGGGAGGACTGGATATACCTCGAACCTCGGTTTGCCGAAGCTGCGTCAGGCGGTTGCGAAGTATATCGAGCAACGGTGCAGAGTGAGTTATCGACCCCAGACCGAGGTTTTGATCAGTGTCGGGGTATCGGAAGCGCTGGACCTTGCCCTGCGAGCGTTGCTCAACCCCGGCGACGAGGTCATCTTTCACGAGCCGAGTTATGTTTCGTATAACCCGAGCGTACTGCTATCTTACGGCAAGCCGGTGGCGGTCCGCACTTCCTCTGAACATGAGTTTCGTGTTCTGGCGCAAGATATCGAGCGGGTCATCACGCCGCGTTCCAAAGCGCTGTTGTTGAGCTTCCCGACAAATCCGACCGGGGGAATTCTCCGGGCGGAAGATCTAGAACCCATCGCCGAAATTTGCAGGCGGCGCGATCTAGTCGTCCTCTCTGACGAAATCTACTGCGAATTGGTTTACGACGGCACTGGGCACGTTTCCATTGCCTCTCTGCCGGGGATGAAAGAGCGGACGGTCCTCTTAAATGGCTGTTCTAAGTCCTATGCGATGACCGGTTTTCGCGTTGGTTACGCTTGCGCCCCCGGCCCAATGATCGAGGCGATGATGAAGATCCATCAATACGCCATCATGTGTGCTTCGATCATGTCACAGGAGGCGGCTATCGAAGCGCTTGAGAACTGTCAAAAAGAGGTGGAAATCATGCGTGAAGACTACGAGCGCCGCCGGAACTTTGTGGTTAATCGGCTGAACGAGATCGGCCTTGCGTGCCACATGCCGAAAGGCACTTTCTATGCGTTTCCCGAAATCAGTTCGACGGGTCTGAAGAGCAAAGATTTCTCCCTTCAATTACTGAGATCCAAGAAGGTCGCAGTTGTTCCCGGCAGCGCTTTTGGGGTTTCGGGCGAAGGTTTTGTGCGTTGCTGTTTCGCCACCGGGCTCGACAAACTGAAAGAGGCCATGGACAGGATTGCGGAGTTTGTGGAAGAGATCGGATCCAGGTAGGCATGAGCGAACCAGTGACGAAGGCGGTCATCCTCGCTGCGGGACGCGGTTCACGCATGCGGGAATTGACCCGCAACATGCCCAAGCCAATGGTAGAAGTTTGCGGTAAGCCGATCCTGCGGTACATCGTCGACGGCCTTCGCGATGTGGGGATCCCGGAAGTACTGGTCGTTGTCGGGTATCGGCAGGAGGTGGTTCGGAAGCATTTCCGGGACGGTTCTGCGTTTGGGGTGGAAATAACTTACGTAGAGCAAGTTACCCAAGATGGCACCGGAAAAGTGCTTGAACTTGCCAAAGAATTCTGTGGAAGCAATCCGTTCATTCTTAGCTACGGCGATATCCTGGTTGAACCATCAAGTTACATCCCCCTCACCCAGCCCGGTGATCCCGAACTGATGCTGACCGTGCGGTATACTGAAGACACCTCAAAAGGAGGCGCTGTTTATGTCAACAATGCCTTCGAGGTGGTCGATATCCAAGAAAAGCAGGGTCCCGACCAAGCGCGCACACCGTGGTACAATGCCGGTATTTACACCTTCAAACCGACGATTTTTTCTTATGTCGCCCGTTTACGGAAGTCACCCAGAGGCGAATACGAATTGACCGACGCAATTCGCGCCATGGTTCGGGATGGAAAGAAGGTGAAGGCGGTCGAGATCAAAGGCTATTGGACCGACGTCCGGGACCCGGAGGCTTTGGCGGAGGCTAACGAGAAACCGCCGAGGCCGCAATGAAGCGACCAGCTCATGGCGGGCTACTTATATGCGGATTGGTTTTGCACAGATCGACACAACCGTAGGCGACCTCCGAGGAAACCGGGGCCTGATTTTTGCCGCCTATGAGAAGGCGGTGTCCTCAGGAGCAGATTTGGTGCTGACTCCGGAGCTGGCGCTGACCGGATACCCGCCTCAAGATCTCGTATTCAAATCCCGGTTTGTCCCGGAGACGCTTGAGTCATTGAACTGGTTGCACGGAGCCGTTGGCCATGTCCCGCTTCTGGTTGGATATGTCGACTTTAATCCAGGTCGGACCGGTAAACCGTTTGTAAATGCTTGCGCTGTTTTGGCCAAAGGGGAACCGATTCGGAAGGTTTTCAAGACGTTATTACCAACGTACGACGTATTCGATGAAGCCAGGTATTTCGATCCTGCACCTGATCAGGAACCGATCGAACTGCTTGGCACGAAAATCGGTATAACAATCTGCGAGGACATCTGGACCGATAAGTACCTGAAGCGCGACCTGTACCGGCAGGACCCGGTTTCTATCCTGGCCTCGAAAGGAGCGCAGGCCATTGTGAACTTGAGTTCATCCCCGTATTACGTCGGAAAGCCCGCGCTTCGGCGCCAGATGGTCAGTGAACTCGCCGCCACCTACCGAGTGCCGTTCTTTTACTGCAACGGAGTAGGCGGAAATGACGAATTGATTTTTGATGGCAACTCCTTTGCCATAGACGCGGCCGGCAATACCATTTTCCAGATGCCCGGTTTCCGTGAGCAGGTTGCGGTCATAGAATCGTCCGCGGAGCCGGTCTGTGCAGCCGACTTGCCGCCCGAGCAAGAGATCTACGAGGCGCTTTTGCTAGGCGTACGGGATTATTTTTCCAAGTGCGGATTCAAAACCGCAGTGCTCGGCTTGAGCGGTGGGATCGATTCGGCGGTCACAGCGGCGCTAGCGGTAGCGGCCCTGGGTAAAGAGAATGTGGTGGGGGTTTCCATGCCAAGTCAGTACTCGTCTCAAGGAAGCCTGGATGACGCAGCGAGTCTGGCCAGAAATCTTGGAATTGTGCGTCACGTCATATCGATTAAGGAGCCCTTCGACGTATTGAAGAGTCAGTTCAAAGAAATCTTTGCCGGCAGAGGGGAAGATACTACAGAAGAGAACATGCAGTCCAGATTACGCGGCCTGACTCTGATGTCGATGTCGAACAAATTTGGCCATCTGCTTCTGACAACCGGGAACAAGAGCGAACTCGCGGTCGGCTATTGCACAATTTACGGCGACATGTGCGGCGGGCTCGCGGTGATCAGCGATGTACCGAAGACAATGATTTACAAACTGGCGCGCTGGATAAACCGCGAAAGGGAAGTCATCCCAAGCAACTCAATCACGAAGCCGCCGAGTGCGGAGCTTAAACCGGACCAGAGGGATCAGGATACGTTGCCGTCGTATGAAGTGTTGGACGAGCTCCTAAGACTATACGTAGAAGAGCTTTTAAGTCCGGAAGAGATCGCGGCCCGCGGTTTTGATCCCGAAACCGTTCGCTGGGTTCAGAGAAGGGTGGATATGAACGAATACAAAAGGCGTCAGGCTGCACCCGGTCTAAAGGTCACCAGCCTTGCGTTCGGGATCGGCTGGCGAATGCCTATCGCTCAGCGTTATCTTCGGTAAGTGCCAACCGAAATGAAAGAGTACATTGTTGCACGCCAGAAATTGGTGGACAGGGCGCTGGAAGGGTTTCTCCCAAAGCCGAGCGTCAAGCCGAAAACGATACATAAGGCAATGCGATACAGCATATTCGCTGGTGGCAAACGGTTACGGCCAATCTTATGCATTGCAGCCGACGAGTGTTGCGGCGGTGAGCTGACACAGTCTATCCCGCTGGCCTGCGCAGTTGAATGTATTCACACTTATTCGCTGATTCACGATGACCTGCCTTGCATGGATGATGACGACCTTCGCCGTGGGGT
>Ga0213872_10002347_pt1 | contig 11242 bp, 9 predicted proteins | sample VelepicomBERX_R2_FD_160071 | JGI IMG/M metagenome (GOLD analysis project Ga0213872, IMG submission 160071) | Rhizosphere microbial communities from Vellozia epidendroides in rupestrian grasslands, the National Park of Serra do Cipo, Brazil - RX_R2 | ecosystem: Host-associated > Plants > Roots >... | reverse complement strand
CAGGCGCGCGCTCCCGCCGGACCTGGTCGCTGGCATGAGCGAGCGGACCATGCAATCTGTCCCATATGCGGCGCGCTGCGTCGGGGAGCACGTCGATGTCGAATCCCTCGATCTCATCCGTGGTTGTATTGTGGAGCGCGGCGATAAACCAAGTGTCCTGCGGAATCTCAATCTGCCGTTGCCGGAGTGCAGCCCTGACCGCAGTTTGGTTGAGCAGCTGGGCCAGGCTGCGGGCGTTGACCTCGCCGGTTTGTCCGCAGCATGCGCCGCAATCGAGCCCCGACGCATGTGCATTGTTGGCCGACTGGCTACCATGGCCGACGAGCATCACCAACGGCGCGAAATTGCGTACCAACCCCATCGCCTTGAGCACTTTGCTTGCAAGCGATGCTCTCTCTTCGATGCTCAAGCCTGTGAGCATCGGTCGCGTGATCTGACGATAGCGGCCTGGCAGCCCGAATTGATCATCTCTGGATCGTGCGGCAGACGGGGGGGCGACCCATGACCAGAGTTTGCCCAGATAGCCAATCCCGATCGATTCCACCGTTGAAAACGCCGCGCCGGGCCAACGTGTGACAGATTGCCATTGGTCATGCCGCGCTAGGTTCTGCTGCCTTGCAGATTTGGCTGCCTCGTTCAATTGGGCGGCCATATCGCAGCTGTTCTCGCCCGCTGGCGAGATGTCGTCCTTGACCTTGATCGATGCGGCCAGCAGGCCCGGTAGTTGTGGCCGCTCCAAATCGGTACCCAACGGCGTATAGCTGATGGGAAGGCCGAAGAAGCCGGCAAAACCGATGGTTTGTACGTCTGGCCAGATGGTCTCCAGCGCCCGCCTGATACGCTCGCTGCGCACATCTATGCAGAATGCAGCTTGGACCGTGCAGCGTAGCGTCACTGGGTCGGATTGGTTGGCATAGCTCAGGCGGCCCGCAAGTTGCCGTTGATACGCGATCTCGAGGGTCGATTGCCAGACTTCATCCACGCAAAGCAGTGATTCGGCCCATTCGAATCGGCTTTGCTTGTCCTGCCAAGCCAATTTCAGGCGGGTGAAGGCTGCGGCCGACGCAGCATCGTCCAGGCATTTGAGCAGAATTGCCCCCCAGGCGACGCGAATGGCAAGCAGATCCCGAATATGGTCATCATGCCTGCCAGCCAGAGCGGCCTCCCATTTCAGATAGGCACACCAGGATGCCCATCCGTTGATGGTGAGCAGGACGGCTTCCAGGTAATCAGCCCAGACATCGGTCGGCAAGCCCAACTGGCGCATGGCCCAGTTTTCCGCTTCCGCGCGTGTTGCGGGGAGCGCGCTTAATTGCGCTGCAAGATTGGGCAAACCCATCAGTACGCCGATGCCATGATCGTGCTGAATGGTGTCGAGCCAGAACCGATAGAGTGAGGACTTCTCCCTGGGGCGCCAATCTGCTTGTGCCTGGTCAAAATAGGCAGCACAGGTTTGGCTGACCTGATGCGTGATGGCCTCGCGCCATGAAAGACGTCCGTGTTTGTTCGGATCGGTATCCAGCTCGTCGATCAGCAATGGGAGGCGTGCGATGTTCGGCTCATGGTCAATCGCAGCGATACAGTGCTCCGCCGTCATCGGGTTCGGTGCCGAGGAGTACATGACCAAGGCGGCATCCAGGTCCGGACGTGTGATCAGTCCGCTCTCCCACTGGCCGCGGACGTAGGCGCGCGATGGGAAGACCTGTACGCCGCCGAGCAACGCCAGGTTTGCAGCGACTTGCCGTAACGGTTTGTCGATGCGCGACCAGTGCGGATTGACCGCGATCGAACGATCCAGCGGCCAAACCGGCGCAATCGCCTGACACGCTGCCTCGTATGCGGCTTCAACGATTTCGGCGAGGGGTGGGGTGTCGGCGGAGACCGGCGTACTCCCCTCGGCGAAACGGTGCGTCAGGTCTGCCCGTATGGAGGTATCAGTATGAGAAAGATGCATCACGGTTACTCTTTGGCTGATTCAACGAACTGATCCGGCGTACGCAGATGTCTGGGATGCGACAGCCGGGTGAACCATCGACTTGGGCATCCAGGTATTTGCGCGCCAGCGGAGGATGAGCCGTGTATACCGCTCATCCAGGTAGTAGCCGGCATAGCTCCAACGCCGCCATGGCTCGATCACGTCGGGCCTTACGCGCAACGTTGCCTGTATCCCGTACAGCAACGCCATGCCCGTCAACGTCAGTAATCCAAGCAGGTCATTGGGCGTGTCGTGTAGACCAAACGGCAGGAGGTGGCCCAGGCTGGTGAGCAACGTCAACCCCGCAATCGCGACCAAGCCCGACACCCCCAGTTTGAGGTTGAATTGCGCGTGTCCTGGCCGATTGGCTGGCAGCCAAAGCAGCGGAGACCAGGCGAACGCGAGGATCACACTCCACCACCTAGGCCAATTTGGGTGAATCCAAACCGATTGCGCCAGAAAGACGATCAGCATTGCAGCAACCGGCGCGGCGACGAGGCTGACAACGCTTGGCGAGGCAGCTTGCATGAACTGCCTCAAGCGTGTTTCGCGGACGACGGTCGACGCCGCAAGGAATCGATGGGCCTTGTAGAGGGAGTGACCGATGATGTGCATCGCAGCCAGCGAGTAGAGCCCAAGGCCGCACTCAAGCACCATGAAGCCCATCTGTGCGACGGTGGACCAGGCAAGGCCAACCTTGATGCTGATTCGGGTCAGCATGACGATGCCAGCGAAAACCGCGGTCATGAGCCCAAAGGCCACCAAGGCCCCTCGCGCCCAGGGCGCATGCGAGATCAGCGGTGCGAAGCGGATCAGCACGAACCCGCCCAGATTGACGACGCCGGCGTGCAGCAGCGCGGATACAGGCGTAGGCGCTTCCATGACCTGGATCAGCCAACCGTGCGCGGGCATCAATGCCGTTCGAAAGATCACGGCGACGACGAGGCAGAGTGCACTGGCTTCAAGGACTGGGGTTGTCCCGTGGGACGCCACGAAGTGCATCAGGTCAAAGATCGAACCTGACCCGACCTGCCAGTAGGCAAGCCCGGCGGCGGCAATCAAGAAGACGTCGGCCAGCCGGTCTGCAGCACGTTTTTTCAGCGCCGCAAGTTGGGCGAACGGCCGCTCGGTATAGAAGCACAGCAGGCGTTCAAGTGCCACGCCGGTCATGGCCCAACAGACAATGATCATTAGCCAGTGATCCGAGACAATGAGCAGTTGAACCAGCCCAAGGACAACGGAAAAGGCAGCGACATATCGGCGCTGACCCGGTTCGCCCGAGAGATAGCGGGCGGAGAATATGCCGATGACAGTGCCGATGACCTGGACCAGCATTGCAAGACAGGCGCCAAATGGCGACAGCCACCACCATCCGCCTGGCTCCGGCGAATGGGTCAATCCCATTTCCACCGGGCTTGCTGCGGTCAACGCCAGATTCAGCACGGTGATGATGGCTGCGCCGATGGAGAGCGCTGTAAAGACACGCCAATAGCGTGCCCCATCTTGCCTGAAGGCGACGGTGGCGAAGCCACTTGTCCACATCAAGACTGCGGGCACCAACGTCAGTACCCAAGTGCATGGTTGCTGCATGCTTGCCCCTTTTGACTTACATGCGCGCATCTTGCTTTTGGGTGTTAGTTCTGTAAATTACAATGAAAGTAATGGAAACATACAGAAAACAGAATGAAAGAGCTTGCACGACTCAACTTCCATCACCTCTTCTATTTCTGGCGCGTGGCTAAGCTGGGGCAACTCACCCAGGCGGCGCAGGAGCTTCACACCTCCCAATCGTCGCTCTCCACGCAGATCAGACTGCTTGAGGACCGGATCGGGGCTGCACTATTTGAGCGGGAGGGAAAACGACTCCTACTGACCGAGACTGGCCAGCTTGTGCTGTCCTATGCCGAAAATATCTTTGGACTGGGGCAGGAGTTACTGGGCAGATTGCAAGGGCAGCAAGAGGGTGTCACACGACTCCGGGTTGGCAGCGTGGCGACCCTGTCTCGTAACTACCAGGAAAACTGGATTCGCCCGCTGCTCTCGGATGCCTCGGTCATGCTGACGCTCGAATCAGGCCCACTGGAAGGGCTGCTTGAGAGACTCCTCATCCACCAACTGGACGTCATCCTGGCGAGCGAAGCGGTACCGTCAAATGTGGGTCGACCCTTGCACTGCCGCTATCTCGGTAGCCAGCCGATCTCGCTGGTGGGGCCTGCGGCAAGATGGCACGGAGAAACATTGCGAATACCGGATGACCTGAATGACCTTGAAGTGGCCCTACCCGGGCCACGGCACGTCATCCGGCCGCAGTTTGACGCACTCTGCCTCACCGCCAGCGTCAAACCACGAATTAGGGCGGAAGTGGACGACATGGCGATGCTCCGGCTGATCGCACGGGACAGTGGCTGGCTGACCCTGCTGCCGGAGGTGGTCGTTCAAGATGAGCTTCGTTCGGGTGCACTGGCGATCGTTGGCCGTTCCCACCAGCTTAAAGAGCATTTTTATGCGATTACTACGTCCCATCGACACCGATTGGCGCTTCTGGACAGACTGTTGCCCTCTTCAGAAAGTTGAGTTTCTTATGGGGCAGGCTTGGTAAAGAACAGCGTAACCTGGCCCACTTCAATACCGAATTTCCGCATTGAAGCCCGATTGACCGCATGTGTCTTATCGATCAGGTAGCTCCAATCGTCGAAACTGAAATCGTATGAAGAAGACCCGACAGGTACGGTGAGCACGTATTCCCATTGCAGTGCATTCCCCTCAGTCTGGCCCGTGGCCGTACCGACCACATCGGAGGCGGTGCCCGACCAGCTGTTTGTGCCTGTGCGCACCAGATGCCACTGGCGGTGTTGTCTCTCGCCGTCGTTGTAGATGAAGGATTCGTTCAACACGAACTCCTTGCCCTGCCATGCGCCTTCCATATCGACCGTGAATCGCCGGACGACTTCTCCATTTCGTTTTTGGAACATCCCCCAGGCTTCGGTGTGACCGGCAAAGAAGACCGAGGGGTCGAATGCAGGCTGTTCGTTGCGATAGTGATCGATGTCGGGCGACGCACAGGCGGTGAGCAAGAGCGTGGCCACAAGGGTACTGCGGATGAGAATTGGCATATCCGTACTGCTCCTTGAAATGGTTTGGTGTCAGAGGGAATCCAACTGCGAGAGGTATTGCTTCGCCGTCACCCGTATCGCCTGTTTCTCATCGGCATTTACCAATGCCCAGTTTCGATAAGGGAGCGCCATGCGGGGGTTACGCCCCAGCGTTTCTCCATGCCGGTCGATAAAGTCCCAATAGAGAACATTGAACGGGCATGCACCTGTGCCATGCCTGCGCCTGGCGTCGTATTGACAGGTGTGGCAGTAGTCAGATTGCTTGCGAATGTAATTTGCCCCGGCGGCATAGGGCTTGCTGGCCAGCACGCCCCCGTCGGCAAATTGGCTCATGCCGCGTGTATTAGGTAATTCGACCCATTCAAAGGCGTCGATATAGATACCGAGGTACCAGGCATCCACTTCGTCGGGGGCAATACCGGCAAGCAGCGCGAAGTTGCCAGTGATCATGAGCCGCTGAATGTGATGCGCGTACGCAAGCGAAAGAGACTGGCTGATCGCGGCACGAAGACAATGCATGTTTGTCTTCGCAGTCCAATACCATTCAGGCAGCGGACGGCTGGCACCGAGGGCATTCACACTGCTGTAAGCCGGCATGCATGCCCAGTAGACGGCCCTCACAAACTCACGCCAGCCAATGATCTGGCGGATGAAGCCTTCAACCGCCGCGAGTGGCGCCGTACCCTCTTCCCATGCGCCAATCGCGGCATCGACCACCTCCCTTGGGTGCAGCATCTTTGTATTCAATGCGAAGCTCAGTGCCGAGTGAAACAGAAGCGGGGCGTGTGCGCTCATTGCATCCTGAAAGCGCCCAAATTCAGGCAGGCTATGCCGGATAAATGCGACCAGTCCGGCGCGTGCCTCCTTGCGTGTAATGGGCCATCGAACCTGATCGGGGTTGGGGTCGCCCATGGTTGCTACCCCCGCATGCTGGATCTCCTGCCAGATGGCGCGCAGGTCATGGGCTTGCCACGGCCAGTCGGGCGCTGCAGGGGTGCCAGGCCAACGCGCGCGATTCTCCTCGTCAAAGTTCCAGCGCCCACCATGGGGCTGCCCCGATGGGTCGATCAGCAGACCCAACTTTTTGCGCAAGCCGCGGTAGAAATACTCCATGCGGGGTACGCGTTCAGCGAATTGTCGACTGACTTCCGCGCGGCCGACGAGAAAGTGTTCCGCATCAACGACCCGACAAGGGATGCCCAAGGCGCTCGCGACCTCATCCAGTGCTTGTTCCACGCGCCATTCGTCCGCCTCCATTCGCTCCCAGCGATCGGCGCTACAGGTACGTACTGTTTCACGGATATTGTCCGCAAAGGTTTGACGGTTGGCCGTATCTCCGATTCGGTAGTAGTGCACGCGATGGCCCGCAAGCCGCAGTGCATCCGCAAACGCCCGCATCGCGGCAAACAAGGCGATTACTTTTTGGGCATGGTGTCGCACATAGTCGGTCTCACTCCGGATTTCCATCATGAGGTAGCACACATCCGGCCGAGCTTCGCGGAACCAGCTGTGTGCTGCGTTCAACTGGTCGCCGAGAATCAATCTGACTGTTGTCACGGTATATTCCGCTCACGGTTCTGTCTGGCTCGACGGCAACGCTCTGAGCAATATATGACGCGATCCCAATCCCGCGCCCATTTGCGTCGCCAAGCGAACGGGCGACCGCACGCTGCGCAGTATTTATTCGGTAATGTCAGCTTGTGGTGCATGGTCACGTGTACCGATGCCAAAGAGATGCGCGCCCACGCGATCGGTCAGCTTCGGCAACACGTTCAGACTTTGGGTAATGGGTGTAGGACTGCATGCCCCCCATCGACGGAGATTTGCTGTCCTGTAATCCATCGCGCCGCATCCGAGAGCAAAAACGCGATGACGGAAGCGGTGTCCTGTCCATCGCCCAATCGACCCATCGGATTGCTCTTTGCGTTGCGTGCGACGGCTTCGGGGGTGCTGGTGAGTCGGGCGGACATCTTTGAGATGGTCAATCCCGGGTGCACGCAATTCACGCGAATACCGCGTTCTGCATAAGTGGCCGCAGCAGATTCGGAGAGGGCCGCCACGGCCGCTTTGGCCGACGCGATGGCCTCGTGATTCGGGAATCCCGCCCTCGCCACCAAGCTGCCGACCAGCACCGCGCTGGCCGCGCTCTGCTGCTCAAGCTGTAGCGCAATAAAGGCTTTGAGCGCCCAGGCGGCGCTGAAGAAGTTGTGCCTGACGACGCGTTCAAGATCACCATGCGTCGTGAGGTGCAAAGGGCGAATCAGCGTCGAACCCACGCAATGTGCAAATCCGTCGATCTGACCCAGCTCCTCGACTGCATCAGCCAGTACGTCAGCGGCGGCATCGGGCTCACTCAAGTCGGCTGCCTTAACCACGGTTCGCACATCGAGCGATGACGCAAGCGCGTTCAGGGAATCGACGTCGCGCCCAGTCAATACCAAGGGTCGACCCGTCGCTTGCAGGCTGTGTGCAAGCGCAGAACCAATCGCGCCGCTTGCGCCAGTGATCCAGATTGCGCCCATTGCTTTCTCCTATTTACTGATGAGTAAACGATGCTACTATATGGTAACTTTTTTAACTTGCCAATCCAAAATCGCTCAAGAAGATGAGAGGGTCTAGGTCAATGTCCTTGCGTGAATTCATTGCGACGGGCCTGCTGGGAATGGCCGTACTCCTGTATCCGTGCACCGCAAGGGCAGACTGGCGCACCGATCTCGGGGCGGCGCAGTTGTCCGGTGAAGGCGATTTCAGGTTTTGGGGATTCAGGCTCTACACCGCACAGCTGTGGGTGGCGAGACTGCCTTTCGATGCATCCAGGCCGTTTGCGCTTCACCTGACCTACCATCGTCACATCCCCCGCGAGCGGCTGGTTTCATCAGGCATGGATGAGATGCAACGCATTCTTGGCGAAGGATGGCGAGAGGATGTGGGCGCACAGTGGAAAGCTGCGATGGAGCGTGCATTCGCCGACGTCAACGAAGGGGACAGCATCACTGGGGTTTGTCTACCAGGAACAGGGGCACGTTTCTACCGCAATGGCGTGCTCACGGCTGATGTGGCTGATCCCGCTTTCGCGCAGGCGTTTTTTTCGATCTGGTTGGGTCCGCATACGCGCGCGCCGCAGCTTAGGGCCGAATTGATCAATCATCGAACGGAGAACTGAAGCATGATGCTGACGCGATGGGGTCTTTATCTGGCAGAGCGGGGATGGATTCCCGATATATTGGTTCGAGCCGGGATTCGGCTTCTGCTCAAACGCAGGCTTCAGGAGATCCATGCCGATCGGAGTGATGACGGGGCCGACCTGACGGCTGATTTTGTAGAGCATATGCGTCAATCGCCGATTGCGCCGGTCCCAGAGCAGGCCAACGCACAGCATTACGAGGTGCCATCACGATTCTTCGAGCTCTGCCTCGGGCCTCGGCGCAAATACAGTAGCTGCTATTGGCCCGATGGCAACAAGACCTTGGATGAGGCCGAAGAAGGGGCGCTCGCGTTGACTGCGCAGCATGCAGACCTTGCGGACGGGCAGGATATTCTGGAACTGGGATGTGGTTGGGGTTCGTTGACCTTGTGGATGGCCGAGCGATATCCAGGTAGCCGCATTGTCGCCGTCAGCAATTCCCAGTCTCAGCGCGAATACATCGAGCAGTTGGCCCGGCAGCGAAAGCTCAACAATGTGCGCGTGATTACGTGTGACATGAACGTATTCCAGCCGAGCGCGTTTGGCCTCTACGGTCACTTCGATCGCATCGTCTCAGTCGAGATGTTCGAGCACATGCGCAACTACGATGCGCTTTACGACCGTGTGCATGATTGGCTCAAACCCGGCGGCAAGTTCTTCAAGCATATTTTCGTTCACCGGCAGGTCCCCTACGTATTCGAGACGACCGGTGAGGATGACTGGATGGGCCAGTATTTCTTCACCGGCGGCATCATGCCGAGCGATGACCTACCGCTGCATTTCCAGGCCCATCTCAAATTGATCAGGCGATGGCGCTGGGATGGCCGTCACTATGCCAAGACGCTGAATGCCTGGCTGGCGCGTATGGATGCGCACCGGGAAGAGGCCAACGAGATCATTGCTGAGGCCTATGGTGTTCGGCAGGCCAGGGTCTGGCGCAATCGTTGGCGAATCTTCTATATGGCTTGCGCCGAGCTGTTCGGCTTCAACAATGGCCAGGAGTGGTGGGTCAGCCATTACCTGTTCCAACGTCCATTATGAAGCCGGGGGGCATACGTCTATTGAATTTCCTGGCCTATCAGGTCGGGTGGTTCAGCACCGTGCTCGGTGCTGCGCACGGCATCGGGTGGCTTGGGCCACTGTTCGTGGGAGGGCTGACTTACCGCCATGTGATATTGGCGACTGACCGCCGGGCAGAGATCACGATGCTGGTTATTGTGACCTTCGCCGGCTGCCTGTTCGATCAACTTATGCTCACTGCCGGCTGGGTCAGCTACCCCGCTTCAGATTGGCCCGCATCGTTGTTGCCGGTTTGGATGGTCGGCCTATGGCTGAGTTTCGCGACTACCTTGAATGTCAGTACACGATGGCTGCATAAACGTAGCCTGCTCGCCCTGCTCCTTGGGGCAATCGGCGGACCGCTCGCTTACGCGGGTGGGGCGCGGCTCGGTGCCATGAGTTGGTCGCCAGATCATCCCGTGGGGCTTGCGCTTGGCGTGGGTATAGGCCTGTTGTTGCCTTTTCAGTGCTTGGTGGCAGCCAAGTTCGATGGGTTTGGAGAGCGTCTGACATGAATTGGCATGCATATCAAAACGCGCCTGCAGTGCTGATCGGCATGGCCTTGATTGGCTGGGCCTATTCCGCCGTGCGCCGAAACGTCAACATCGTCGACGTAATGTGGAGTCTGTTCTTCCTCGTGTCGAGCATCGTCTACTGCTTGGGTGCGGGTAGTAGTACAAACTTGCTTCGTGCTCACCTGGTGCTTGTCATGGTCGCGCTGTGGGCAACCCGTCTGGCGACTTATCTTGCGCTGCGAAGCCACGGAGCGGCCGAAGACCGTCGCTATCGGCGAATCCGTATCAACAATGAACCGTTCTGGATACGGAGCCTGTACCTCGTCTTCGGCTTGCAGGCATTGCTTGCTTGGGTGATTTCGCTGCCGCTTTTCGGGGCCATCCAGGGCAGCCCCTCGATCAATGTGCTTGATGTTGCCGGATGCATGCTGTGGCTGTTGGGATTTTGCTGGGAGGGGATTGCAGACTGGCAGCTGGCCCGATTCAAAGCCATGCCGGCAAACCGGGGGCGCCTCATGACCGAGGGCTTGTGGCGCTATTCGCGTCACCCCAACTATTTTGGCGAATGCTGCCTCTGGTGGGGCTACTACCTGATGGCATGCGCGGCCGGCGCATGGTGGAGCCTGCCTGGCCCGGCGCTGATCACATTCCTCCTGCTGCGGGTGAGTGGTGTCACATTGCTGGAGGCGGACATGCGCGATCGGCGGCCAGACTATGCGGAATATGTGAAGACAACCAACAGTTTCTTTCCTTGGCGTCCACGTCACGCCGATATGCCGCTCAACTCGGCTGAATAGCCTTTGTTTGGTGCCGCACACACGAGGCAAAGACATGAAAGACAAGATTTCTCGCATTGCAGTCATTGGGGCAGGAATGGCAGGCATGACATGCGCTAAACGGCTCTCAGCTGCCGGCGTGCACGTCGAGGTATTTGAGAAGAGCAGAGGCATAGGCGGCCGATTGAATACGCGCCGTGGTGACGACTGGCAATGTGATCTCGGCGCGCAGTATTTTACGGCCAGCACACCTGCTTTTCAGGTCGAGGTAGACCACTGGATCGAAAAGAATGCCGTCCTTCCCTGGTACCCGCGCTTGTTCATCTATGACGAGGAAGGGTTGTTCAGGCATACCGGTGCAGATACCGTGCGCCATGTTGGGGTACCCAAGATGAATGCCATGCTGGGCTGCCTCGACGGCAACGTTGCCCTTCATCTGAACGTCCAAGTAAACGGATTGGTGCTGCACGACGACGCGTGGTACTTGGACTTGGGTTCGGCCGGGCCACGCGTGGGGCCTTTCGATGCAGTCCTCTGCGCGGTCCCTGCGCCGCAGGCTTTTCCGCTCGTTGCACCTTGGAGCCCCGAACTCGGGCAAATCGCATCATCGGTTGAAATGC
>Ga0213872_10002346_pt1 | contig 11248 bp, 9 predicted proteins | sample VelepicomBERX_R2_FD_160071 | JGI IMG/M metagenome (GOLD analysis project Ga0213872, IMG submission 160071) | Rhizosphere microbial communities from Vellozia epidendroides in rupestrian grasslands, the National Park of Serra do Cipo, Brazil - RX_R2 | ecosystem: Host-associated > Plants > Roots >... | reverse complement strand
ATGTCGTCAGCACTCGCGGGAACGGTCAAAACAAACGCAAGGGTACAGGCGGCGAGCGCCCAGGCACAACAATACTTCACAGATTAAGAGTAATGGACGTTCCGCCCGCGTTTTCCGTTTACGCCTGTTTTTCCGCCAAGTCGCCCACGATGGGGAGCTTCACCTTGCGCCCGTTATAGGCGGTGTACATCATGTACAACCAGAGAATAAAGATGAGAATGCTGAAGAGCGGAAAGATCATCACGGAAAAGCCGTGCGTCGCAATCGCCAGCAGAACCCAAATGACGATGATTGCCAGGTGGCCGAAGATCGATTGGAACGCGTGAAAGCGCACGGTCCTGTTCTGGTTGTAAGGCGCGAGGACCAGAAAGATAATTCCGGTGACTAAACCCAGCAGGTAGCAGAGAGCGCTGGCTACGTTGTCGGTCAGGCCCGAAGCCTGTACACCGGCGGGAGAGCCGGGGGGAACATAGGCAGGATTCGGGCCGCCGCCTGCACCTGCCACGGCTGAACCGCAATTCGGGCAGAACTTTCCGCTGGTTTCGGTCCCGCAGTTCGGACAGAATGCCATGAACCCCTCCCGGTTCGGCTAATAGATTTCGACTGCTATGAGTCTATTGCAATCCGGCGCGAAATGCCAGACCCGGGACGCTGCTCTCACAGAGCGCCGAACTCCAGACTGAGCTGAGCCGGCTGCTTGGACAGTGATGTCCGAATGGGCAGGGACACAGGCTGACCCCAATGCTCCAAGATCCAGCTCTTTTCCCATTCCAGGCGGTGAACGGCCAGCACATCCTCTTTCGCTCGCGTTGCATTGGCCATGAGCTCGAGGACTTCATAAGCCTCGGCGAGCCGATCGTAATGCTTCAGCAGAGCCACCATTGCGCGGCCCAGCGAGATCAAAGCGGTCCATGACTCGCGGCCATCCACCAGCAGTTTGTTCAAGTGCCATTGGGCATCCCCCAAGGCATGCAGGCACACGTCCGCATTTCGCGTCCATGAGGCGAAGAGCGCCATTACCTCCTCAAGCGGACGCGGGGTTGGTGGGGGACTTGGCGACGAGAAGATCACCGACGTCTTGCCTTCAAAAGCGACCAGTTCCCTATCCGCAGCATCGACGTGCTCAAAAATGAAAAGGCAACGCCGATGGGCGCAGAAGTCCCGAAGGGCTCTCCAGTTCTGCTCCGCAGCATCCGAAAGCCTCAAGCCGAGGGCCTGGGCAGTGTCGCCCAGGATGCCAGCGCGGCTCCTACGGGCGCAGTTTAACCAAAACACGCCTTCGAAGTCGTCCGTATAGGTGTGGGCGAAAGCAAGCGCCGTTTCCGGGTTGATGTCGATTTCCAACCCCGGCCGGTCTGCCAGCCGGCGCTCAAGTTCGGGGAGGATGTCGCAGGCGGTCGCAGTGGCGGGACATGGTTCCGGAAGCTCAAGCGGGTTTTCGAACGGGGAATCCTGTTCCAATATCCAGCGTTTCAGCGCCCGCTGGCCGGCAAGCCTGTCTTGAGACAGGTCGAAAAAATTGTGGCGGCGGAGCAATTCCGGGAATTTACAGTTCCGCAATAGTAGGAAGGCGACCTGTGTGCCGAGTTCGCGAGGATTATCGAGAAGAACCGGTTCCCATTTGTCCCGCGGCCACGTTTTGGGAACGGAATCGGGCGAAAGCAGGGTCAAAACGAGTTCTGCGGAGAGTGCCCACTCGACCGCATCGACTAAGTCGCGGCCAGTGCCGACGAGTCCCTCTTCGCGAGACACGATGAGCGGACAATTCGATTCGAGGAAGCTGGCAAGCTCGCTGGCAAAGCCTGCATCCTCGCTGGCGTGACAAAGTACCGCGGATCGCATCCGAAGCACTGCCATTATCGCATCGGCTTGAAAAGGCCCAACGGCGCCGGCACGACGGGCCGTGGACAGGTCCTGCTCTAGATTCTTGGCCAGCTTGTCTGAGAACTTCTCTCTCAGATTTGGGCCAGAGCTCTGGTGATAGCTTTCAGGAGAGCGCTCAGCTTTCAACCCAAAATGGAGTGAACCCCGAAGATGAGACACTCGCGAGGAGACAGCGCTCAGCGGTAACCCGCTGTTTCGCCGAGTGTCTCATCCAAGGGGTTCAGCCCAAAAAAAGCTGACGGCTGAGCACTCTCGGCTGAGCGCTGAAAGCTTTCTTGACCGTTGAAAGCTCTCCTCGGCGAAATAGATTTCAAGTATCCTTGGCTAGGTCTAGGCGGTTACCGCAACCGGACGGCTTACCACCGGGCGCATGATCAGGTTGATGACGATCATGAGGCAAGAGAATATCGGGATCAGCATCAAAGCGCGGTGGTACTGATTGCCTTCCGCGAGCGCACCGATAATTCTGGAACTCACGGCGAGACCGATCCAGCCGAAGGTGATAACGATCCCCATGGCGGTTGCCGTTCCGCGCGGGAAGGTATCGGCGGTAATCGCCAGCGTGGTGGGAAAGACCGGCGCCATGCTGAGGCCCGCGCAAAAGACGGCAGCGGTAACGCCAGCATAGGACTGAAGCTGCAGCATGGCGAATGTCGTGATGGCCATCAGCACTGCGGCAGTGAGCGTGACGGTCAGGGCGGACACCTTTGTCAGCACACGGGAGACGACGACGCGGCCGACCAGGATACCGAACGCGAAACCGTAGCTGACGACATGTCCGGCCGTGGTCGCATCGAAGATCGGACTTCCGTCCGCAGCTTTGAGGCTGACGAGATAGGTTTTGAGCCAGTTCCACACGCCCACTTCGCAGGCCACGTACAGGAAGAGGAAGAAGCAGAGCAGGAGCAGCGCGGGCCGCGAGAGCAGGGCTGGAATCTCATTCACCCGGAAACTGGCCACGCCGGTGGGCGACGGCATCTTGGTTGCGGCGTTCACCAACAGGGCAATCGCGGTAAGGCCCGCGATTCCGTAGCAGACGGTGGCGGGATCAACGTGCTCGCTGGCGACGTACGTTGTGATAATGCCGCCGAGACCGAAGAACAGATTCAGGAAGTTGAGCGCGGATCCGCGACGATTGGGATCGACAGCGCCCACCAGAGCGTTCGCACCCGTGACAACGATACCGCCGCCGACGCCGAGAATGAAGTAGACAAAAAGAAGACCCCCGTACCCGCCGGCATTCGGAGCGGCAGCGAGCGAAGCAACGATCAGCGCCAGGCCCGTCAGCAGGGCCACTTTATTACCCTTTATGTCGACGACCGGCCCAGCCGTGAGAGATGCTACCACCAGGCCGATCGCCTGCACGGTAGCAAGCCAGCCTTGCTCCGCAGCAGATAAGCCGTAAGTGGGGAGGAGGGCACCCAGGATGGGCGCGATCAGGCCGTAGACAAAGATCGCCAGCGTCGCCGAGAGAATGAGCACGGAGAAATGGTATCAGACAGATACGCCGGAGAGCGATTTGCCGGCAACAACCGCATTGAGCGCTGCAACGGCGCGCTCGCAATCGTGACGCGTGACGTCGAGATGCGTCACCATGCGCATGTGAGTCGCATTGATACCGTTCGCAAGCACACCGCGGGACTTCAGTTCGCGGCTTAATTCCGTGGTTCCGACACCCAGGCCCGAGATGTCGAAAATGACGATATTGGTCTTGACGCCTGAAGGATCGAGCTGAATGCCAGGGAGTTCGGCCAGCTTTTCAGCCAGGAAACGCGCGTTCTCATGATCGTGGTGAAGGCGCCGTGGCGATTCTTCGAGAGCAATGAGACCGGCCGCTGCTAAAATGCCGGCCTGCCGCATGCCGCCGCCGAGGCGCTTGCGATAGAGGCGGCCGCCTTCGATGGCTTCCGCCGTTCCTGCAACCAGAGAACCCACCGGCGCGCCGAGGCCCTTGGAGAGGCAGAACATGACGGTATCTACATCACGCACGATGCGTGCGACGGGTGTATTGAGGGCTACGGCGGCGTTGAAGACGCGCGCGCCGTCCATGTGGACCTTCAGGCCGCGCGCATGAGCGTTGGCGCAGATTTCGTCGATGATCGCGAGCGGATAGACAGCGCCGCCCGCCATATTGTGCGTGTTCTCGAGTGAGATGAGAGTCGTCGGGGCGTTATTCCTGCCACCCGGGCGAAGATTGGCTTCAATCTGGCTCCAGGTGAGAATGCCGTCGCTGGTCGGGATGGGACGGGCGAGGCAGCCGGAAAACCAGGCGAGCATCGAGAGTTCCCAATCGAGCAGGTGGGAGCGGGAATCACACAGGACTTCTTCGCCGTGGCGGGTATGCAGCTTGACCGCGACGGTGTTGCCCATGGTGCCGGTGGGCACAAAGAGGGCGGCTTCTTTGCCGAGGATCTCGGCGGCGCGGTCTTCCAGTCGATTGATGGTGGGATCTTCGCCGTAGACGTCGTCGCCAACTTCGGCCTGCGCCATGGCGCTGCGCATCTTTTCGTTGGGCTTCGTTACGGTATCGCTGCGAAGGTCAATCAATTGCGCAGGCATTCAGGAATTCCTGGAAGACTTCGTTCGAAACTAACACGCCTTGCGGGGACAGACGGAGACGCGAGCCATAGCGCTCGAGCATACCGGCTTGAAGCCAGCGATCGATCGGCTGGGCGAAGCGCGTCCACTCTTCAGGGGTGGGCTCGATGCCTTCGGTGAGGCGGAGGCCGACGAAGAAGTGCTCCTCCGACGGATCTGTGCCGGTGACCTCCATGCGGCGCCCGGATTGGGCAACGTAAGCCGGGAGCGTATCCGGATTGCCCCAGCGCTGGCGGCCATCGAAGGAATGAGCGTCGAGACCGAAGCCGATGTAGGGCTCCAGACGCCAGTACTTGAGATTGTGTCGTGACTGGTAGCCCCCGGCAGCAAAGTTCGAGATCTCATAGCGGTGGATGCCGAATGAAGCGAGACGCTCCACGGCACGTTCGTAGAACGCCGCGACGAGTTCATCGCCCGGGACGCGTTGGGCGCCGTAGCGCGTGCCACCCAGGATCAGTTCCTTACCAAGGCGGCTTTCTTCATCGACTTCAAAAATATAGACAGAGACGTGCGGCGGGTTCAGCCGCTCGACCCAGCCCAGCGATTCTTCCCAGGATGCCGGAGTCTGATCCGGAAGACCGGCAATGAGATCTACGTTGAGATTTGGGATGCCGATGGTGCGGAGTGTCTCAATATCCCGCTCGACGGTTTCGGAGGTGTGGCGGCGGCCGGTCTGGCGGAGTTCGGCAGCGACGAATGACTGGACACCAAGGCTGACCCGATTGACGCCGGCGCGAAGCCAGGCCTCGGCGGTTTGCGCGGTGAACGTGCCCGGGGCGCATTCGAGTGTAACCTCGGCGAGCCGGGAGGAAGGAATGGAGCGCATGATTTCCGCAAGAAGTTCCAGCGGCATGAGGCTGGGAGTACCGCCGCCAAAGTAAAGGGTCTCCGGAGACCACTGCCATTCATGGCGATGGATCTGTTCGAGAAGCGCTCGATGATAGCCTGCCTGGGCTTCTTGAGAACCGACACCCGACGCGAAGTTGCAGAAACTGCACTTCTGGTTGCAGAAAGGGTACGAAATGTAGACGCCGGGCACAGAGAACTACAGGGTGACTTCTTCGCCGATCTGGCGTTCGATCGCGGTGGTGATCAACTGTTCCAAATCCTCCCCGGTATCCGGGAGGACAAACCTGTTGCGTGCGGCGTCCCAATCGAGTTTGAAGCTTTTGGAGTGCGCGGATACCCAGATCTGGCGAACCGGCGTATTTGGGCTGACGACAAAACGCCCCTTGGGCTCATCAAAGTCGATAGAGAGAGCGCCGGCGTTGAAGTCCGGTTCGAAATCGTAACGCTCGGAAGCAGAAGTGAGCTTCCGAAAAAGCGATTCGAGGGCGGTATCCGACTTGGTTTTGAATTCTTGTTCATCCATTTCTGAGTGGAGCCTATCTACATTCTCTACTCACGAGGCAACTTTTGGTAACTTTGGCTTGCGAGTGGTCATCTGCTAACTGCGCGTCAAACTATGGAGGCATCGTGTGTCCGCCAGAGTCTCGTTCCGGGAACGAGCAAGCTGTACACCGACTTTCTCTATCATTTCGATAGAGTAAGTCACTTTTATCCCTACTCACCTTTTGAATGGACCAATTTCCTGGCTGCGGCCGGAAAGATGAAGTACCCGGAGGCGCGCCGGAAGGCGCTGGTTTCGGCACTTCGCGAGCAGAATGAGGACGAGACGGCGCTCGAAAGGCTGGCGCAGCCTGGAACGGTCGCGGTTGTCACGGGCCAGCAGGTAGGGCTGTTCTCGGGTCCCGCCTACACCATCTTCAAGGCACTCACAGCCGTCAAGATAGCCAGGGAATTGAGTGAGCAGGGCATCCCTGCCGTGCCAATCTTCTGGCTGGCGACGGAAGACCATGATCTTGCCGAAGTGGATCATGTCTGGATGTTCGACCAGGATGCGACGCCAAGGAAGGTCACCGTCACGAACAGCGTTGTTTCGGCCGGCGGCCCGGTGGGCGATGTACGTTTCAATGAGATTCCGCTGGCGGACTTGCGTGAGGCATTAGGCGAACTTCCGTTTGCAGATGACGTGGTGGCGCGTGTGGCGAAGGCCTATCGGCCGGGCGTCAGCTTTGGAGAAGCATTCCGTGCTCTGCTGCACGACATTCTGCAGGGTTACGGGCTGCTGTATCTGGATCCCTTAGCCGCACCGGTTCGCGAGATTGCAGCGCCACTGCTGGCTGAAGCCGTGCAGCGGGTCCCGGAGTTGCTTGAAGGACTGCGAGAGCGAAACACGGAGCTGACGGCGGCTGGATATCACGCGCAGGTTCACCTGGATGAGGACGCTTCCCTGCTCTTCCTGCTAGGCGACGGCAAAAGAACCGCAATCCGATGGGATGGCCAGCGGTTGATGACGCGGGATAAGACTTTTACGCCGGCGAAGCTAGCCGAATGGGCGCCGCGGCTGTCGCCCAACGCGCTGCTGCGCCCGGTAATGCAGGATTATCTGCTGCCAACGGTAAGCTACGTGGGCGGACCTGCAGAGATCGCCTACATGGCTCAGAGCCAGGTGCTGTATCAGAAGCTATTGGGGCGCATGCCGGTGCTCTTTCCGCGGAACAGCTTCACACTGCTGGGGGCGCGCGGAACCAAATTGATGGACCGCTATGATTTGCGGCTGCCGGATCTGCTCGATCACGAAGAGAAAGTGAAAAGCCGGATTGCAAGCCGCCTGGTATCGCCGGGACTGCTCGATGAGTTCGCCGAAGTCAGGGCAGGCACGGCAGCAGCGCTCGAGAAGTTGAAGGCCAGGCTGCATGGATTCGACCCGACGCTCGAAGCGGCCGCGAAGAACAGCACGGCTAAGATGCTGTATCAGATGGACCGGCTGGCGCAGAAAACGGCTCGCGAGGCGCTGCGGCGCGATGAGCGCGCCAACCGCGACGCGAATTTCCTCATCAACCTGGTTTACCCGCGCAAGCATTTGCAGGAGCGAATCTATTCGATTCTGCCCTTCATGGCAAAGCACGGACTCGATCTGCCGGAAAGGCTGATGGGAATGATCCAGCTTGGATGTCCGGACCACATGGTGCGGACGGTTTAGCTTTCAGCGGTCAGCTTTCAGCCTTCAGCTTTCAGCCTTCAGCTTTCAGCCTTCAGCTTTCACCCAAAAAAAGGCCTCCCTTGACAGCTTTTGTGTCGCGGTGTTTTCAAGGGGATCCGCTGGAGGGCCGGGAAGTAGAAAGGGAGCCGGGAGCATAAGCGGCGTTGACTGGAAAGGTGTCACTACCCAGTCAGAACGCGCCCCAAGCGCGCCCGTTGCTGACGGCTGACGGCTGATCGCTGAAAGCTTTCTTGGGCGCTGACAGCTTTCTTGACTCGCCACGCTTTCGCGACGCCGTCGATACAATAACGCTTTCTGTCGAAGCGTGAATCGCCTAGCCCTTCTTATCGCTTTGTCGTCGCTGGCCTGCGCCGCCGAGAAAGGCTACCTTGGACGGGACGTGTGTGCGGGCTGTCACAAGGACATCGCCGCTGCACAAGCCCAGACCGCCATGGCACGCACATGGCAGGGGACCGCAACGAAACTGCTTCCTGCGGATTATTCCGGAACTCACGAAGAAGGGCCGGAGCCGGACATACAGTACCGTGTGCGCAGATCCGCGAAAGGAATTCGATTCCAGGTGCAGATGCCGGGTGCGGCACCGCTGGAATTTCCGGTTGAGGCCACGACGGGCGGTTCGCGGCACGGCCTCAGCTTTTTCATTCGCGTTCAGAATGTGGATGGGGTGGCGCTGCCACGCGCTCCGCGGGTCGAGACCAGGTACCTCTACTCTGCTCCGGATCATCAACTGGCGTTGTCTCCCGGATTCCCAACGGAGAAGCCAGCCAATTACGAAACGGCATTCGGACGGGTGCTTACACCGGGATTCGAGAACAAGTGCCTCACATGTCACGGCCAACCGCGAAACGAAGGTGGGCACACGGCGGAGGGGGTCACGTGCGAGAGCTGTCACGGGCCCGGCCAGCAGCACCTGGCGGCGCTCGGTAAGAAGACAGAAGACAAGGGAATTCTCAATCCAAGGCGACTGCCCGCCGCGGAGCAGATGCGGCCGTGCGCGCAGTGCCATTCCGGATTCAGCACGGTGCAGGATCCGATGCCCGACGATCTGCTGATTTCAGATCAAGTCCGGGCGCTAAGCAATAGTGAATGCTGGCGGCAATCGGGCGGCGAGATCGGGTGCGTGAATTGCCACAACCCGCACCAGGACGCCCCTCGCGACGTGCTGGTAGCAAAATCGGAGAAGACGTGCCTCGGATGCCACAGCGCAGCCGTTCAAAAGCATGCAGGACTCTGCCCGGTAAACCGGGCGAGCGGCTGCGTCGGCTGCCATATGCCGGACACGACCAAACAGCGGCCCTTCGTGATTGCGGATCACTGGATTCGCGTTCATCCGGAGCAAAAGGTCAAGGCGCCGCCTGCAGAGCGGGAGTGGCGCAGCCAGGTAGTTCCAAAGCACGAATACCTGCGAATGCTGGTGTTGAACAGCGCAGAGGAAGCAGCGGATGTGCATCAACAATTGCAGGCAGGAGGGTCTTTCTTCGACCTGGCGCGAGCGAAATCGGTGGATCAGGCTACGACCCTCAATGGAGGCTTCCTGGGAGACCTGGAGGCGCCGGAGATGAATTCGGCATGGGCCGGGGCGGCGCTCGCGCTGCAGCCGGGCGAGATTTCGGACGTAGTTACGGCCGGCGGCAAGAGCTACATCCTGCAGCGCATGCCGCGTAATTTTCGCGAGGATGGCGAACAGCGGTTCAACGACGCGATGAAGCTGCGCGACCAGGGCGACCGGCGGCAGGCCATAACAGAACTGGTGGAGGCTTTGAAAATCTATCCCCGGCTGCTGCGCGCTCTGACTTATCTGGGAGTTATGTATGCAGAGGCCGGAAATCCGCAAACCGGGGCCGGCGTCCTGAACCTCGCAACTCGACTGTATCCCGAAGACGCGGGAGCCCATTTCAACCTGGGGGCCGCGTATGGCGCGATGGGTAAAGAAGACGAGGAGATCGAGGAGTACAAGAAGGCGCTCGAGATTGATCCGAATCATGTGCCGGCTTACTTAAACTGGGGAGGCGCATTGTTTGCGAAGGGGCGCTACGACGAGGCAATCGAGTTGTACCGCAAGGGAATTCAGGTGAACCCGCTGGTGGCTTCGCTGCACTACAGTTTGAGCCTGGCGCTTGAAAAGACTAACAGCCCATCGGAAGCCCAGGCGGAAATGGCGCTGGCGTTGAAGATCAACCCGAAAGTGGCGGGCCAGTGAGCAGAGCTCCCTTATAATGTCGAGTGATTGAATGCCGTTCGCACTTTTCTCGCGGTGTGTCTGCTTTGCGCAGCCGTCGAAGCACAGGATCCTGAAGAGTGGGCGCAACAGGCGGAGCAACTGATCCGGCAGGGCGATCAACCGGGTGCGTTGAGCGCATTGGAGAAAGCAGCAGACGCGAGTCCCGCGACGGCGCAATCGGAAGATCGTATCGGATTTCTCTATGCGGTGCTGCAACGGCAGGACGATGCGATAACGCACTTTAAGAAAGCGACGTCGCTCGACGCGGGCTATGCGGCGGCGCACTATCACCTGGGAATGGCGTATTGGATCGCGAAACAGCAGGAGCTTGCGCTTCCGGAGCTCGAGCAGGCAGCGAAAGCAGGGCCTAATGTTTTCGACTATGAATACCGGCTGGGCTCCGCATACCTGCGCGCCGGGGATCCGTCCAAGGCGATTCCCGGGTTGAAGCAAGCGGTTACATTGGACGCTTCCAAATTCGCGGCCTGGTATGACCTGGGAACGGCTTTGAAGCAAACCGGCGATTTGCCGGGCGCGGTGGACGCGTACCAGCATGCCCTGGCGCTAGACGCCTCAAACAACGAAGCGCGCAACGATTACGCTTATGTGTTGATCGAGACGCGGCAACCGGATCGCGGCATTGCCGAATCACGTACCGTGCTGGAACACGACCCGAAAAATACGTCGGCGCTGATGAACATTGGATACGCCTATCTCAAGACCGGGGATTTTAATGGGGCGGAGAGGGTTTACCGGCAGTCGCTCGCAATCGATCCGAATTCCGCGGCGGCACATTACGACCTGGGGCTGGCGCTCAAGATGAAGGACCAGATTGAAGCGGCGCAGGCGGAGTTTAAGGAAGCCATGCGGATCGATCCGACGCTGGCGCAGGCGCATTATTCGCTAGGGATCACCTACTGGCAGACCGGAGATTTCGAAGCGGCCAAGAAAGAAATGCAGGCGGCCATCGCGGCGGTTCCGGATTATGCGGAGGCGCACTACACATTGGGGATCGTACTGAAGCAGACAGGCAATCTGGACAGCGCCATTCCCGAGTTGAAGGAGGCGATTCGCCTCGATCCGAGCACGCCCGGACCCTACAACACGCTGGGGCAGATTCTGCGGATCAAGGGCGATAAGCAGGCGAGCGAAGAGATGTTCGCAACCGGTGCGCGGTTGAAGCGCGAAAACGAGTCGATGCTGGCGAACACGCTTGAACAGGGCATGCGCGGCGGCGAAGTGATGAAACCGATTGCGCCGGCCGCACAGAGCACCCCGGAGGCGCCGCGCTAAATTGGCCACGTTATGAACACGCATGAACACGAATAAAAGAAGGGGGCTTTGCCGCAGGGGCTTTGTGAAATCGTTGTGTGCGACGGTGCCGGTGTTCTCACTGGATCAGTTGCTCGCCGGCACGCCCCTTGGGGTTCAGTTCGTGAACGTAGCACGGGAAGCGGGTCTGAACGCGAAGACGATTT
>Ga0213872_10002345_pt1 | contig 11249 bp, 12 predicted proteins | sample VelepicomBERX_R2_FD_160071 | JGI IMG/M metagenome (GOLD analysis project Ga0213872, IMG submission 160071) | Rhizosphere microbial communities from Vellozia epidendroides in rupestrian grasslands, the National Park of Serra do Cipo, Brazil - RX_R2 | ecosystem: Host-associated > Plants > Roots >... | reverse complement strand
CAAAGGGAAGACGACCATAGCTTGCCGCGCCTGGCCTTCTCCCACTATGCCACTACCGCCAGCGCTTCGAAGCAGTTTCTCTCACTCACAACGCGCCCCAAGCGCGCCCGTTGCTGACGGCTGTCTGACGGGCAAGTTCCCAGAAAAGCTGGCCAAGAACCTAAGATTTGCCGCCGCCAAAGATGCGCTGGAAGAACTGTTTCCAGTGCCATTTCGGCTCCTGGCATTCGGCGGCGGGCGCGAACATAATGGTCTTGGTTCCGCGCTCGACTCCGAGAGACTGCAGTTCGGTTCCACCGGCCTGCACGTTCACGGTCACAAAGGTCTTGCAGCCATCGACGTTGACGATATGCCAAGGCGAACTGATGGAGTGACCCCAGTCCTGCATAAACCGCCCGAAATCATAATTCGGGCAGGGGGTGGTTGCGGTGCATCCCCAGTCTGTATAGGCCTGCTGGTACTCGCGTGCGTTCACCTGAGCAAGGAAGTGCTTGACCGCCTGTTTCTCGAAGTAATCATGAAAGATGAGGTAGAGAATCCACCAGATGATCAGGGCAGCGATGACCGCCAGTATGATCGACTTGATGATACGGTTGCGGCGTTCTTCGCCTGCCCCATACTGCTGCAAATAGCTGCCCATAGTGTTTCCTCAGTACGTTTGCCGTGACGAGCAGAGTTTTACTTGCCCGCGTAGGCTTTATCGTAATCGGCAGTCGCTTCGGCCGTGATGTCGAGTGCCGGCTTGAAATATAGCGTATTGGTTATGTTGATCACGACATCGATTCCGCGCTGTTCCGAAATCTTCTTAATTACATCAGCCATTTGACGGCCGGCGCGGCTGAGGACGTCCTGCCGCTCATTGTTCACATCACTTTGCAGATCTTCGCTGAGGCGCTGCAGCTTCTTCTGTTTATCGGTGCCCGTCTGTCGGAGCTGCGCTTCTTTGTCAGGCGGCAGATTCGGGGTGCTCAACTGCTGCTGGATGCTATTCAGATCGTTCTGCAAGCTCTGGATCTGCTGCGTGCGGGGCCGGTACTTGGCTTCGAGGGCCGCCTGCGCCTTCTTAATATCCTGGGTGTCGGCGACGGCTTTCTGGAAGTCGACAATGGCCACTTTGGCTGGCTGAATGGGCGCCTGCGCCACGGCGGCGGTAGAAAATGCGGCGAACGCCGCGAGGAGCAGTGTGCTCCGGAGATTCAAAAGCATTCCTTTATTCGGGCTCCTATGACTAGTTTGGCCGGACGTGATTGAGCCTTCGCCTCGCACAAGGGCGCGGGCTGATTGCTTTGAACCTTCGCCTCGCTGAAAAGCGCGGGCTCATACCACAACGCAATTTTCACGTGCCTGCCGAGGAAAGACATTAGGCTAGCACGCGCCCCTGTCTGCACTTTGGCCTTGAATGCGGCCTTCAGTGTCGATCGCGAGGACGCGGTCACGCCAGCGGACTTCCCGTCCGGCATAGGACGCGGCCCAAACAGCGAACGAGTACAGATCCCAGACGGGCGCCAGCCAACAGAGGGCGGCAAGCGAACTCCGCAGGACGAAGCCGGCTGCCAGGAGCGCCGAAAAGACCCGTGCAATCGCCAGAACGGCGGCTGGAAGCCACGCCCCGGCCGCAAGCGCAAAAAGGATCCAGAGGCCGGCGTGCGTGATGGGTAGACCGGCATAACCGCCACCTTTGGAGAAGCGGATGGTGCGCGCCCAGCGGACCTGGTGGTTCCAGATGCCAGACCATGAGGCATCGCCTAGGGAGGTCTCAACCGTGTAAGTGGAGAGGAGCGCCCGCCCGCCCAAGCTGGTGACGCGCCTGGCGAGCTGATAATCGTCGGCCAAATAATCAGCGATGGCTCGAAAGCCGCCGGCACGCTGGAGGTCATCGGCACGGAAAGCCAGAGTAGAGCCCAGACCGAACTCGCGCACACCCAAAAGCTGGGCAACGAGCGTGCTGGGCATGAAATCCGTGGCTATGCCGAACGACTCCCAACCCGCCGGAAGGGTGTGGGGCCGGGCGCGATAAGGGCAGGTAACGATGCCGACCGACTCATCAACGAGCGGCGCCACTACCTGCGCGAGGTAATCCGGCGACACTTTGATGTCGCTGTCGTTCACGACCCATACGGGATAGCGCGCATGCCGCGCGAGGTTCATAAGAACACCGACCTTGCCGTTGGCCGCGGGTTCGGAACCGACGATAAGACAGATGGAAGCGGCAGGATGATCGCGCTGAAGACGGCGGACTTCCCCGGCGGCAGGGTCATTCTCGTCACCCACGCCAAACAGAATTTCGAATTGCGGGTAATTCTGTTGGATTTGCGAAACAAAAGCGGCATGGGTATTCGGGTCAAGGCCACGCAGCGGCTTAAGAACAGAGACGCCGGGACGAAAGGAGGTAGGGGCGTATACCGCCCGGCGCGCGAGGTGGCGGAGAGAAGCAAATATGGCGAGGAGCTGATAGGCAATCGCCGGAAGAAAGAGGATCCAGAAAAAGGGCACGGCGCCGACTCAGGTTAACGAGCCAGCAGCAACACGCCGCCAAGCACCAGGAGCGCGCCGAAGGCACGGCGCTTGCCCACATCTTCTTTGAGAATCAGTTTGGCGAGCAGCGTTTCAAGGACGAACGTTGCCGCCGAAGCAGGCACGGCAAAGCTCAGCGGAGCAACCTGTACGAGAGCCATGAATGCAAAGAACGAGAAGGCCATGCAGACGATGGCGAGGACGAGATACCGGCGGCTGACCAGCATGCGAAGCAGCCGCGCAAGGCCGCGCGCATTTACGCTCTGGGTGCCGCTTCGCTTCATCTCATGGCTCTGCAGCAGATCGGCAAGAACAGTGGCGACGACGATGATCGCAAGGAGTAACCACTTCATGCTCCGTTCTCCGTTTTCTGATTCGTTGTACCGACCATAGCGGTTCCGATGAATATGACGAAAATGCCCAGCCAATGAAAGCTGCTGATAGCTTCGTGCAGGAACACTTTTCCGAGCAGCGCGGACAGAACGTACCCGGAGCCTGTTACGGGCAGAACGAAACTCAGGTCAGCCCAGCTCAGCAGAGCCATGCGCGTGAGCATCCAGAGGATCAGCAGACAGATACCGAGATCGACAGATGGATTCAACATGGCTCTGAGGTAACCGAGCGGGTTCGTTCCGACGGAATCCGCGTGGTGCATGCCCCAGGCGAGCGAAAGATTGCCGAACGAGTTCAACAGCACTACGGCCATAACAAGCGAGAGCGTCTTTATCTTCGACACCCGTCCGGACGCGGACGGAAGAGTGCCGGAGAGCTCGACGGCTGACGATTGTTCAGCGGTCAACTAGTCTCCCGCGCTCAGAACGGCGGGCCGCTCGTCCTTCTGCTGCTTCTGTTCTTTGACGAACTGCTTGCGCTTAGAGCGAAGCGCGAGATATTCGCGCGCCTCTTTGTAGAGCCGTTTGCGCTCGTCGCCATCAAACATGGCTTTGCCAATGAGACGAAGAGCCACCTTGGGCCGGAAGTAGAATTCGCCGTAGAACCGTTCGACCCAGTCGACGAGTTCAGCGCGATCGAGACCCGGATATTGGTAGTTCGGGAGCTGGTGGCCGGCTTCATCAGTCATGGCTTCGTCGATAGTTATGAGACCGTTCTTTTTGACGTGGTCGTAAAACTCGGTGCCGGGGAACGGATGGCCGATAGAAACCTGAATGGTTTCGACATCGAGCTCCTTGGCGAAATCGATGCTCTTACGGATGGTCTCGCGAGTTTCGCCGGGCAGACCCACGATGAAGTCGCCGTGGATAGTGAGTCCGAGCTTCTTGCAGTTGGCAGTGAAGCGGCGCGCCATGTCGATTGTGGCGCCCTTTTTGATGTTCTTCAGGATCTGCTGATCGCCTGATTCGTAACCGACGATCAGGAGCCGGCAGCCTGCATCCTTCATCGCCTTCAACGTGTCGTAATCGGTGGTGACGCGAGAGGTGCAGCTCCAGGTGAAGTTCAGCTTCTTGAGTTTGGCGCAGAGCTCGATGGTACGCGCCTTCTGGTAATTGAAGGTGTCGTCATCGAAAAAGATTTCCTTAAGGCCGGGGAAATTTTCGAGCGCCCAGCGGCATTCGTTGACGATGTCGTCAGACGAACGCAGCCGCCAGCGGTGGCCCGAGTGAGTCTGCGGCCAAAGGCAGAAGGTGCATTGGGCGGGACAACCGCGTGTCGTATAGAACGAGATATACGGATGCAGTAGAAATGGAACGTTGTAACGGCGGAAATCGAGGTCGCGCTTGTAGACTTTCGTGACCCACGGCAAAGCATCTAGATCTTCAATGACCGGAGCTTCGGGGTTGTGCTGAAAGCCCCCGTCTTTGCGGAATACGACACTGGGTATTTCTTCGAGTGGCTTGCCCATCGCGAAGTCGCGAATCGGGTAATCGAACTCGCGTTTAACGACGAAATCGATGGCCTTCGAAGCGCGCAGGCTCTTTTCGGGTTCGACGGTGACGGGAGGACCGACAAAGGCGACCTTCAACTTCGGATTGGTGTCCTTCATCATCTCGGCGATCTTTACGTCCACGTTGAAACCGGGGGTGGAGGTGAAGAGCACGAGCAGCTCGTAATCGGTGGCCATCGCCACCGTCTGGTCGATAGAGATCTTGTGCGGGGGGGCGTCAACGACCTTGCTATCGGGGATCAAGCCCGCGGGATAGCCAAGCCAGACCGGGTACCAATATGACTCGATCTCGCGAGCCGCCGGCCAACGCGAGCCGGCACCACCATCAAATCCTTCGAAGGAAGGGGGGTTCAAAAAAAGAGTTCTCATGCGCTCCCTTGAAGCTAAACCTCTAGGTTACTTTGTTCAATCGACCGGACTCAATCGCAGCTGGCCGACCGGAGCTTATCCGGACCGTACCGGCGAATCCTTCGAGGCGAATGGACTCGACGTCCAACGCCGAGGTTCAATCAGCGGCAGCGACCGCGATTGCAGGGCGTACACCGCTGTCGGACCCTTCCTCGTCAGAAGCATCCACTGCCGAAGAAAAGTTCGAGTAGTATACATCGAGCTCAACCGTACCGACCACATGAGCATTAATCGTGCTCGTCATGTGCTCGGGGAGCCACTTGCCATCACGAATCGTGTAGGCACGCTCGAAATCTACTCGCTTGAAAAAGATGCTAGGGTTCTTTACGAAGCGGCCTTTCTCATAAACAGGGAGATAGGTTTGCGCGTCAATCCACAACTCACCCCTAAACAACCCGACCCTCTTCTTGCGGGGCGAAAGATTAAAGACGTAAACGGCGGGGCACACGGTTCCATCGCGCTCGCCTTCGTACTTGAATTTGTAATTCGCAGGGGTGATTGCCATCGTGCGGTCGCCCTGAGCCTTCTGCTCAGCTTCCAGATAACGAGCAATGACCTGCTGCTTTACCGTGTTATCGCCCTGGAACGAAAGGACGCGATACGTACTGTGTCCCAGCCGCGAGATTTTTTTGAGCGCCCGTAAATGTCCCTGTTTCTGGAGCTTGGGGAGAGAGGCGCTGATATCCATTTCCACCGAACCACTGTCCCCGACGTTTTGCTGGCCTTCTGTGGCGGCAACGAACTTGCTGATGATGTCCGCTGAAGTGCCGTCCGCATCCATTGTGTCCACATCTGCGGCACGAACATTGGCCGCAGGCAGAAGCAGCAGCGCCGCGAGAGCAATAAACGAGACTCTTTTCAAATGGTTAAAAAACACGGCGTCGACCGAAAGAGCGTCGCGAGACCCCAGAATCCCACCAGATTAGCAGATCAAACATGTATGATTGCTTTCGCTCCAATGGTTTGGATGCCTCGACCACTGGCGAAAGTTGCAGGTATGGCGTCCTCCGGACAGGCGAATGCAGGTTCGCAGCTCAGAATGAGCGGGCAAAGCGCCCGAAATACTGCCATAGTATGAGAGGGCAGGCCGATTATTACCTTCTGCTGCAGCCCGATTACCTTTCTATGCGACGCGATTACCACAACTGGTACAGTCATCGGCTTGGCCACCAGATGGAGTTGCTTGCATTCGGGCACGGCGGCGCCCCGATCCTGGTTTTTCCATCGTCGCGGGGCAGGTTTTTCGAGTACGAGAACACCGGGATGGTGCAGGCGCTTTCCGGGAAAATCGACGCCGGAAACATCCAGCTTTTTTGCGTAGACAGTGCCGACGGAGAAAGCTGGTACAACCGGGGCCTTCATCCGCATGATCGGGTGATGCGGCATGGCGCCTATGAGAACTATATTCTTTACGAGGTGGTGCCGCTGATTAAAGGGGTTAACTGTGCACAGCAGATCTCGACCACAGGCGTCAGCCTCGGGGCGTACCACGCACTGAATTTCGGGCTGCGGCATCCGGATGTAACGTCACGCGTCGTGGCAATGAGCGGCACGTTCGACATGCGGCCGTTCATGGACGGGTATTACGACCAGGATTTTTACTTCAACAATCCGGTGGATTACATTCCGAACATGAACGATTCCTGGTTCCTGGATCACTACCACCGGATGAATATTGTGATGGGCGTGGGGGACTGGGACATCTGCCTGGGTGAGAATTTCAAAATGGCTGAGATCCTGGGTAAAAAGGGGATTCCCCACTGGCTGGATGTCTGGACGGGCGGCCAGCAACATGACTGGCCTTTATGGCAGCGCATGGCGGTAAAATTCTTTTGAGAAATTCACCGCCCGGCCTGGCCGGATGGGATCCGAAAATCGGTGGCCGGAGGTGATCGGCATGAGCAAGATCGGGATTGTCTACGGGATGGAGACGACGTTTCCCTCCGCCCTAGTGGACCGGATCAACAGCAAGAATATTCCCGGCATCGAGGCCGAGCATTTGCGCATCGGGCCGGTAAAGATGGCCGAGCCGAGCGGGTATCGGGTAATCGTGGACCGGATCTCGCACGATATCGAGTTCTACCGCGCTTACCTCAAAAACGCGGTGCTAAGCGGGACAATTGTGATCAACAACCCGTTCTGGTGGTCAGCGGACGACAAGTTCTTCAACTACGCCCTGGCGAGCAAGATCGGCGTTGCGGTTCCGAAAACGGTGCTGTTACCGCACAAAATGCATCCGCCCGGAACCGGAGTGCAATCCATGCGCAACCTGGCGTTCCCGCTGAACTGGGACGAAGTCTTCGAATACATCGGCTTTCCGGCGTTCCTGAAGCCCTTCAGCGGCGGCGGATGGAAGCACGTATATAAGGTACACTCACGCGAAGAGTTTTTCGAAGCCTACGACCAGACCGGCACGCTTTGCATGACTCTGCAAGCCGCTGTGAACTTCACGGACTATTTCCGCTGCTATGTAGTGGGCCAGGAAAAAGTGCGGGTGATGAAGTACGATCCAGGCCAACCTCATCATCTGCGATATCTGAGGGATGACCACACCAGCGCACATCACTTGTACGAGCGGGTGGTGAAGGATTGCCTGACCTTGTGCCGGGCGCTCGGGTACGACTTTAATACGGTGGAACTCGCAGTGCAGGACGGAATTCCGTACGCTATCGATTTTCTGAATCCGGCTCCGGACGCGGACGTGAACTCGGTTGGCCAGGCGAACTTTGAATGGGTTGTGGAGAATGTGGCGCAACTGGCGATCGATAAGGCGCTGAGCGACGAGCAACCTCAGACGTATTTCCGCTGGAACCAGTTCCTGACCCAGGAGCAGGCGGCGAGGGCCGCCAGGTAAGAGGAAAAGTGGGGAGAGGAGCAGATTGTCCTCTCGCGGAAGTTTGCCTCCTCCGGAGACAGGTGACGAAGATGCCGCAAGTCTCTATTTTTCGTGTGGGAGGAATCAGGCGATGAAGCCAAGCTTTACGATAGGCGTCGAGGAAGAGTACCAGACAATCGACCCGGTCACGCGAGACCTCCGGTCTCACATCGATTCCGAAATCATCGCGAAGGGCAAGCTGCTGCTGAAAGAAGCGGTGAAAGCCGAGATGCACCAATCGGTGGTGGAGGTGGGAACCGGCATCTGCAAAGACATCAAAGAAGCGAGCCAGGAATTGAGGGGTCTACGCAGCCGCATCTGTGAACTGGCACGGGAGAACGGGCTGCGCGTGGCGTCGGCCGGTACGCACCCCTTTGCCGACTGGCGCAAACAGGACATTTACCCTGACGAGCGGTATTACAACATCGTGCAGGACATGAAAATGGTGGCGCGGGCAAACCTCATTTTCGGTTTGCACGTGCACATCGGCGTGGAGGACCGCGAGGCGGCGATCCATCTGATGAACGCGGCCCGGTATTTTCTGCCGCACATTCTTGCACTCTCCACAAATTCGCCATTCTGGCTAAGCATGGACACGGGCCTCAAATCGTACCGCTGCAAAGTCTTCGATAAGTTCCCGCGGACGAATATTCCGGATTACTTCAACAGCTACGGAGAGTACGAGCGGTTTGTCAATCTGCTGGTGAAGACGAATTGCATTGACAATGCGAAGAAGATCTGGTGGGACATCCGGCCGCATCCGAACTTTCCCACGCTGGAGTTCCGCATCTGTGACGCACCTATGCGGGTGGACGAGACGCTCGCGATTACGGCGCTGATTCAAGCGACGGTCGCGAAGCTTTACAAGCTATATGCGGCAAACCAGGGCTTCCGGCTGTATCGCAGAGCGTTAATCATGGAGAACAAGTGGAGGGCGGCGCGCTACGGCCTCGACGGCAAGCTGATCGATTTCGGGAAGGAAATAGAAGTACCGGTTCGCGATTTGATATACGAATATCTGCGTTTCGTCGATGACGTAGTGGATGAACTGGATTCGCGAGACGAGATCAACTACATTCACCGGATTCTGGAGCATGGAACCGGCGCGGACCGCCAATTGCGGATCTTCCAGGAAACGGGAGATTTGACCAAGGTAGTGGATTACATCGCCTATGAAACAGAGGCCGGACTCACCAGGGCAACGGTGGGCGCAGGCGCTGCGTAGATGCCAATAGATTTGATCGAGAAACCGTTTGACCCTGAACTGACCCCGGGCGCGCACAACGCTGTTTTTGTCTGCCTGAAGGTTCAGCCGACTGAAAAGGTGACGTTGATCACCGACCACGCGTGCGAAGAGATTGCAGCCAGTCTCGCGGCGGAGTTGGAGAAGTGCCGCTGCAGTTACCGCACGTTTCTTCTGGAAGATCTGGCACCGCGGCCATTGACCGAGATGCCCCGCGAGATTCTCGAAGATATGGAAACGAGCCAAGTGAGCATCTTTGCGGTGCGCGCGCAAGCGAACGAGCTGAAGACGCGCATGCAAATGTGTGAAGTAGTGAACCGCAAGAAGCTGCGCCACGCCCACATGGTGAACATCGAGAAAAAGATCATGCTGAACGGCATGCGCGCAGATTTCAATAAGGAGGACGAACTGACGCTGCGGGTGATGAACATCGTGAACAAGGCGAAGAGTATTCGCGCCGTGACGCCCGCGGGTACGGATATCCACGCAGAGCTGACGCCGGAATACAGGTGGATCAAGACGAGCGGCATTATCAGCCGCGATAAGTGGGGCAATCTGCCGGGCGGCGAGACTTTCACCTCGCCGCTCGAGGTGAACGGCACATTTGTGGTGGATGGTGTGGTGGGGGATTACCTTTGTGCAAAGTTCGGCGATCTGAAGAATACACCGCTGACGCTGAAGGTGGAACACAACCGGCTGACCCAGGTTGATTGCGAGAACGCGGAACTACGGAACGAGTTCTGGGAGTACACACACCGCGATGCCAACAGCGACCGCGTGGGCGAGTTCGCGATCGGGACAAACCTGGCGTGTACGGAAGTAGTGGGAAACATTCTGCAGGACGAGAAGATTCCCGGCATTCACATGGCATTCGGCGATCCGTACGGCTCGCATACGGGTGCGGAGTGGACTTCCTCGACCCATATCGATGTCGTCGGCAGGAATTTCGATATCTGGGCCGACGACCAGCAGATCATGCGGAACGGCCAGTTCCTGGTATAAACTAGCGCTGGGTCGGGCTCTCGCCGACTCGCACAGCGTGATACCTTCGCTACGCAGGCAGTTCAACCAACGGTACCGGCCGGAGCTTTACGAGCAGTTTCTGCGCGGGCTGGACGAAGCTGCAGGTACACATATAAGCTTTCGCTGCAGTGAGACGCCGGTGTTTCTTCCCGCGCCGCTGCTGGACAAAATGGTGCGGTACGGGCAGGAGCTGTATCAGCAGCTCGCCGATAATCCGGAATACCGCGAAGCGTCGGAAGCGACCATTCCGAGCAATTTCCGCGTGCCCGGCGAGGCGGATTATCCGCTATTCCTACAGGCGGATTTCGGCCTGGTTCGCGAACCGGATGGAAGCCTGGAACCGAAGTTGGTAGAGATACAGGGGTTTCCTTCCATCTACTGCCTGCAGGCGGCATTGGCGGAAGAATACATGGGCGTGTACCGGCTCGATGAACTAGACGCGCGCCTGACAACGTTTCTGGGCGGCCTTGATCGCGCGGCTTTTGAAGGCCTGATGCGGCGGGCGATCGTTGGCAAACATGCGCCCGAAGAAGTGGTGCTGCTCGAAATTGAGCCCTATGAGCAGAAGACGCTGGCTGATTTTCTTATCACGCAGAAACTGCTCGGCATTAAGATCGCGTGCCTCACGGAGCTGAAGCGGAGCGGCAGCAGGCTGTATCTGGCGGATGGAACTCCGATCAAGAGGATTTACAACCGGGTGATAGCGGATGAGCTCATCAGGAAAAATATTCAATCGGAGTTTCACTTCACGGATGACGTAGAGGTGGAATGGGCAGGACATCCGAACTGGTTTTTCCGGATCAGCAAGTTCTCGCTCCCCTGGTTCCGGCATGAGTGCGTTCCGGAGACTGCCTTCTTAAGTAATCTCGCGAGCCCGCCTGAGAACCTCGACGATTATGTTCTGAAGCCGCTGTATTCGTTCGCGGGGCTGGGCGTAAAGATCGGGCTTTCGCGGGAGGACATCGACGCGATCCCGCAAGACCAGCGGGCGGAGTTCATTCTGCAGCGAAAGATGGATTTCGTACCCACGATCGATACACCGAGTGGGATGACGAAAGTGGAGGTGCGGATCATGTACGTCTGGGACGGCGGGTTGAAGCCGGTGACCACGGTCATCCGCACCGGCAGGGGCAAGATGATGGGAGTAGACTTCAACAAGAACCTGGATTGGGTGGGCGCGTCAGCGGGATTTACCGTTCGCGATGTGTAACTCGCCCTTCCGGCCGCATCACACAGCAGCACGAAAGAGAGATTGGCAATGGCTATCGACGCGCACGCGGGCA
>Ga0213872_10002344_pt1 | contig 11249 bp, 6 predicted proteins | sample VelepicomBERX_R2_FD_160071 | JGI IMG/M metagenome (GOLD analysis project Ga0213872, IMG submission 160071) | Rhizosphere microbial communities from Vellozia epidendroides in rupestrian grasslands, the National Park of Serra do Cipo, Brazil - RX_R2 | ecosystem: Host-associated > Plants > Roots >... | reverse complement strand
TCATAGAGGCCGCCTCGGCGCCGGTCAACAGCTTGCCGCGCATCAGGAATTCCTTGGCGCGCTGCGGCCCGACCAGCAGCGGCCATACGACGGCGCCGCCATCGCCGGCGACCAGTCCGACCTTGACATGGGTATCGCCCAGCCGCGCATCCTCGGCCACCACGCTCATGTCGCAAAACAGCGCGATGGTCATGCCCAGCCCGATGGCGTCGCCGTTCACCGCAGCGATGATCGGCTGCGGGGTCAGCAGCATGTGTTCGAAGATGCGCAGCGTGTTCTGCGGAACGCGCAGGGCGTATTTGAGACCGAACTCGGTGCCGGCCCGCGCCGCCATCTTCTTGATGTCGCCGCCCGCCGAAAAGGCGCGGCCAGCCCCGGTGAAGACGATGGCCTTGATCTGTTCGTCCTGGGCCAGGTCGACCCAGATATATTCGAGTTCCTTGTGATTTTCCGGTCCGACCGCGTTCAGCTTGTCGGGGTCGGTCATGGTGACGGTGGCGACGCCGTTGCCGTCGATCTCGACCTTCAGGAAGGTGTATTTGCTGTAGTCGGTCATGGAAATCCTTTCACCGGTCAAGAGCGGCTCTGCTGCCATTCGGCAAATGTGGTTCCCTCGCGCGCCAGCTCGCGCAGCAGGTCGGCGGGTTCCAGGGAAGGATCGTCGGTATCGGCGCGGAAGGCGTCAAGCCGCTCGACGATGGTCCGCAACCCGACGGCGTCGGCATGGAACAGCGGACCTCCCCGCCAGCGCGGCCAGCCATAGCCGTTGACGAACACCACGTCGACATCGGACGGCCGCAGGGCGATGCCGTCGCTGAGCACGCGGGCGCTTTCATTGATCATCGGAAACAGGGCGCGCTCGATGATCTCCTCGGGCGAAATCCGCCGCCGCGCGATACCGAGCCGCTCCGATGTGTCGAGGATCAGCGCTTCGATCTCGGGGTTGGGCAGCGGCGTCCGCGATCCGGCTTCATAGCGGTAATAGCCCTGCCCGGTCTTCTGGCCGAACCAGCCTCTCTCGCAGACCGCATCGGCGATCGGAAAGGGCGTTCCGCGCCGTTTGCGGATCGACCAGCCGACGTCGAGCCCAGACATGTCGTTGATCTCGAGCGGGCCCATGGGAAAGCCGAAATCGCGCATCGCCGCGTCGATCTCGGCCGGTGTGGCGCCCTGCTGCAGCAGCCGATCCACCGCGGCCGAACGCTTGGCGATGATGCGGTTGCCGATGAAACCATCGCAATTGCCCGACAGGACAGGCACCTTGCCAATGCGGCGCCCGACGGCCATCGCCGTGGCGATCGCCTCGGGACTGCTGTGCTCGGCGCGGACCACTTCGAGCAGCTTCATCACATTGGCCGGCGCGAAGAAGTGCAGGCCGACGAAATCCTCAGGCCGGCCGGCAGCAACGGCGATTTCATCGATGTCGAGCGCCGACGTGTTCGAGGCCAGTATGGCACCGGGGCGGGTGATCCTGCCCAGCTCTTCGAAGATCTCCTTCTTCAGGTCCATGCTCTCGAACACCGCTTCGACGACCAGATCGGCATTTGCCGCGGCCGCCCGCTCGGTCGCCCCGGAGATCAGCGCCATCTGACTGTCCATCCGTTCCTGGCTCTGCGACCCGCGCTTGACCGAACCGGCATAGTTCGCGCGGATCCGTTCGATGCCCTTGTCCAGTGCCTCGGTCGTGGCGTCGATCAGCATGACCGGTATGCCGGCGCCGGCGAAGCTCATGGCGATGCCGCCGCCCATGGTACCGGCGCCGATCACCGCCACCGAGGCGATCTCGCGCGGGTAAAGGCCGGACGGCAGGCCAGGCAGCTTCGCGGCCTCGCGCTCGGCGAAGAACAGATGGCGCAGCGCGCGCGATTGTGCCCCTGCCATCAGCTCGGCATTGGCGCGGGCATCTTCTGCCAGCGCCTCGTCGAGCGGCAGGGTGAAGGAACGCCGCACCGAGGCGATTGTGGCGGCGGGCGCCAATTGCCCTGCGGCATTCTTCGTCAGACGCGCCGCCAGCGCGTCGAAGGACGCCGGATCGGACCGCGCCTCGGCCAGCTTGTCCTCGCGGTCGCGCACCGGCACGGCTGCCAGCCCCTCGGTGATCACGCGGCGGGCGAAAGCAAGGCCGGCCTCGACGGGATCGCCGTCGATCACCGCATCCAGGATTCCCAGCGCCAGCGCCTGGTCGGCGTCGACCGGCTTGCCCGACAGGACGAATTCGAGCGCCTTCTCGGGCCCGATCAAGCGTGGCAGGCGCTGCGTGCCGCCGGCGCCGGCGAACAGGCCGAGAGCGATCTCGGGCAGGCCGAGCTTGGCGTCCGGCACGGCGATGCGGAACGGGCAGCCCAGCGCCACCTCCAGCCCGCCCCCCAACGCCGTGCCGTGGATCGCTGCGACGATCGGCTTGGCACAGGATTCGAGGGCGGCAATGACTTCCTGCAGGAATGGCTCGCGCTTCGGCTTGCCGAATTCGGTGATGTCGGCGCCGGCGAAAAAAGTGCGGCCGCGGCAGGCCAGCACGATCACTCCTACCGCCTCCTCGGCCGCGAACTCGTTCACTGCCCGGACCAGCCCGTCACGCACCGCGTGGCTGAGCGCGTTCACCGGCGGATGGTCGGACAGGATGATGCCGATCCCGTCCTCCACCCGCGTCGAAATCACCTCGTTGATCTGAGTCATGTCCGCTTCGCCGCTTGATTAGGTCTCCCTCACCAGCCTTGCGCCGGCCTTTCCTGTCAAGAAACGCCCCCGCCTCCGCCGCCACTCATCGCGGATGCGTAGAGTTGGGCCCGGACCCCCGACATCGCTTCGCCGCCGGCCCCTCTTGCTCTATGCCGTGGCATGGTGGCGAGTAAGGAGTGACCATGCAGTTCGCATTGACCGAAGAACAGTCGATGTTCCGCGACTCGGTGGCGGCGTTCGCCCGCCGCCACCTGGCCGATGGCGCGCTGGCGCGAGCCCATTCGGACGACTATCCCTGGGAAGTGGCGCGGCTGATGGCCGGACAGGGACTGCTTGGCATTACCATTCCGGAGGAGAAAGGCGGGATCGGTGGCAGTCTGATCGACGCCGTGATCGCCATCGAGCAGGTCGCCGCGGTCTGCCCGCGCTCGGCGGACGTGATCCAGGCCGGCAATTTCGGCGCCATCCGCACCTTCGCCCAGTTCGCCAGCGAGGGGCAGCAGGCCGACTATCTGCAGCCCTTGCTGACGGGAGACGGGCTGATCGCGGTGGCGATGACCGAGCCCGACGCCGGCTCGGCCGTCACCGAGCTGACCACCCGCGCCGTTCCGGACGGTGACGGCTTTCGGATCAGCGGCCAGAAGATCTTCACCACCCACGGGCTGCATGCCACCGTGTTCCTGGTCTATGTGCGCTACGGACCGGGCACCGGCAATATCGGCTCGGTGCTGATCGAGCGCGGCCAGGAGGGCTTCACCTTCGGCAAGCCGGTCCGCTTCCTGTCCGGCGAGGAATGGAACCCGCTCTTCTTCGACGAGGTCTACGTACCCAAGGAAAAAGTCCTGCTCGGCCCCGGCGGCTTCAAGAAGCAGATCGCCGGCTTCAATGTCGAACGGATCGGTAATACCGCGCGCAGCCTGGCGCTCGGGCGCTTCGCCTACCAGGCCGCGCTCGAGCACGCCAGGACGCGCAAGCAGTTCGGCCGGCCGCTTTGCGAATTCCAGGGCCTGCAATGGAAATTCGCCGAGATGAAGATCAAGCTCGACGCCGCCCAATTGCTGCTCTACCGCGCCGCGGTGAATGCCGATGCCGGCTTTCCCTCCGCCGAGGAGACGGCCATCGCCAAGGTCGCCTGCAACCGGGCCGGCTTCGATTGCGCCAACGAAGCGATGCAGATCATGGGCGGAGCCGGCTTCGGCGAGGATACGCTGGTGGAATACTGCCTGAGACGTACCCGCGGCTGGATGATCGCGGGCGGCACCATCGAGATTCTTTTGAACCGCATCGCGGAGACCGCCTTCGACCGGCGCTTCGCCCAGGGACCCGCATAAAAAGGAGGAACGGCATCATGAACGATATGGGGAAAACCCCTCAGCTTCCCGACCGCGAGGAGGTTCGGCCCGACTTCATTCCCGCCGACTCCTACATCTCGCCGGACTTCGTGCGGCTGGAGAAGGAACGGCTGTGGCCACGAGTCTGGCAAGTTGCCTGCCGCGAGGAGGAGATCGCGACGCCCGGCAGTTTCTACACCTACGAGATCGCCGACGAATCGATCAGCGTGGTGCGCCAGCCCTCGGGCGAAATCGCCGCCTATTACAATGTCTGTCCCCACCGCGGCCGGCGCCTCACCGAGGGCTGCGGCCATATGGGAAAATTCCATTGCAAATATCACGGGTGGCAATGGACCCTCGACGGCAAGCCGGCCGAGGTGGTCGACCGTCATGACTGGGGCGAATTGCTGTGCGACGAGGACATCTCGCTGTCTCCGGTGAAGGTCGGAACATGGGGCGGCTGGGTCTTCCTCAACATGGACCCCGATTGCGAACCGCTCGAGGAGTTCCTCGAACCGGCCAAATCGATGCTCGATGCGTTCGAATTCGATAAGATGCGCTATGTCTGGCGCAAGCGGATCGTCATGCCGTGTAACTGGAAGGTCGCGCTCGAGGCCTTCAATGAGGGCTATCACGTCCAGACCACCCATCGGCAGCTGCTGCGCTACATCGACGACGTCACCTACAGCGAGGCCAGGGGCAAGCACGGCATGTTCGGCTATGCGCCGGGCCGGCTGTTCGGCGTGCCCAGCCCGCGCCTGGGCGAGGTCAAGGAGCGCGTCGACATGCGCCGCGGGCTGCACGCCTTCAACCAGGAGATCTGGGACACGCTGCAGGCGACCACCACCCGCGAGATGCTGGCGGCCGGCGCCCGGCTGATGGAACTGCCCGAGGATGCCGACCCCATGACCATCTACGGCGCCTTCGCCCAATTCCACCGCGAGGAGGCGGCCAAGAACAACCGCCCGTTCCCCGAAGTGCCGGTCGAAACGCTGATCGCCGCCGGTACCGACTGGCACATCTTCCCCAATCTGGTCTTCCTGCACCAGCCGACCAACGTGCTGTTCTATCGGGCCCGCCCCAATGGCGACGATCCCGACAGCTGCATCTTCGAAATCAACGTCCTGGAAAGACTGGCCGAAGGCGCGGAAGGCGACGTTCCGGTCGAGGTGGGCGCGGACTGGGCCGACGTCGATTGGGGCCTGATTCTCGCCCAGGATTTCCAGAACATGGGCGAAGTGCAGAAAGGCATGAAGTCGCGAGGCTTCAGGGGCGCGCGCACCAGCCCGGTGCAAGAACGCGCCATCAGCAATTTCCACGCCACATTGCGCCATTATCTGTCGGGGAAGAACTGATGAGCGAACGTCACTGGGACGAAACCGCCGACTTCGTCATCGTCGGCTCGGGGGGCGGCTCGATGGTCGCCGCCCTCTATCTGAAATCGATCGGCAAGCGCCCGCTGATCCTCGAGAAGACCGACAAGATCGGCGGCTCGACGGCGATGTCGGGCGGCGTTCTGTGGATTCCCAACCATCCCCTGCAGAAGCGCTTCGGCGTCGAGGACAGCGAAGACGCCGGACGCCGCTATCTTTACGGCGTGGTCGGCGACGACGCCGGCCCCGGCTCGACACCGGCGCGCAAGGAGGCCTTCCTCAGGTCCGGCCCGCCGATGATCGACTTCCTGGAAAGCCAGGGCATGAAATTCATCCGCACCGAGGGCTGGTCGGACTATTACGACGATCGCGACGGCGGCTGCCCTCGCAGCCGGTCACTGGCAGCGCCCATGCTCGACCCCGCCGAGATGGGGCCGCTCTATGATAAATTGCGCAAGGGGCCGATGGCCATTCCGCTGCCGGCCGACCAGACCCGCAGCATTACATTGGCGACCCGCACGCCGCGCGGCATGTGGGAGGGCGTCAAGCTGCTGATGCGCCTCAAGCGCGCGGCCAAGCGCGGCATCCCTCCCCATCTCAGCTATGGCGGCGCGCTGCAGGGACGCATGCTGATGTTGAGCGACGCCAAGGGGGTTCCCATCCGGACCGGCGTCGCCATCACCGATCTGGTCGAGGAGAACGGACGGGTGGCCGGAATCGTCGCGCAGGAAGGCGGCAGGACCGTGACGATCCGGGCGCTGGACGGCGTCCTGATCAATGCCGGAGGATTCTCGCACAATCGGAAGATGCGCGAGACCTTTGGGCCGAAACCGGCATCGACCCGCTGGACCAACGCCAATCCGGGCGACACCGGCGAGATGATCGAGATCGCGGTGCAGCACGGGGCGGCCATCGACCTGATGGACCAAGCCTGGTGGGTGCCGGGCACACTGCCCCCGTCCGGCCAGGTCTTCATGCATGTCACGGACCTGTCCAAGCCCCATGTCATCGTGGTGGACCGCCATGCCCGGCGCATCATGAATGAGAGCCAATCCTACATGGCCAATGGTCATGCCCTATACCAGGCGGGGGTGCCGGCCTGGGTGATCATGGACAGCCGCCATCGCAAGCGTTATGGCTGGGGCCTTCAGCCGCCCGGCCAGACGCCGCCCGACTGGGAGTCCAGCGGCTATATGAAGGTCGCGGACAGTATCGAGGGCTTGGCCGCGAAGATCGGACTGGCGCCCGCGGCCCTCAAGGAAGAGATCGAGCGTTTCAACGGCTTCGCGAGGACCGGCAAGGACCTCGACTTCCACCGCGGCGAGCGCGCCTATGACAATTGGTTCGGCGACCCCACCGTAAAGCCCAACCCCAATCTCGGCGCCATCGAGAAGCCGCCCTTCCTGGCCTTCTCGATGGTCCCGGGCGACGTGGGAACGGCGGGCGGCGTCGTCACCGATGAGCATGCGCGCGTCCTGCGCGAGGATGGCAGCGCGATTCCCGGACTCTATGCGACGGGCAACTCGACCGCTTCGGTGATGGGGCGGGTCTATCCCGGCGCCGGCGCCAGCATCGCCGCCTCCTTCGTCTTCGCCTGGCTCGCCGCCCACCACGCCGCGGACCATGCCGACAATGCGCAACGGAAAGCGGAAGCCGCGGCCGGTTAATCCCGGCCGCGCGCATCCTCCCGGATCAGATCGAACGCCTTTTCAGCGATCATCACCGTCGCGGCGTGCGGATTGCCCGACACCAGCGCCGGCATGACCGAACAATCCACCACCCGCAGCCCGTCCACGCCGTAGACGCGCAGACGCGAATCGAGCGCCGCCCGCCCCTCCGGCCCCATCGCGCAGGTGCCCGCGGGATGATAGGCGGTCGAACCGGTCCGCCGGGCATAGGCCAGCAGCGCCTCGTCGTCCACGGCGTCCTCGCCCGGGACCAGCTCCCGCTCGAGCAGCGGCGCCAGGACCCGTTGGTGCAATATATGCCGGGCCCAACGCAAGGCGGCCACGGTGCCTCTGCGATCCGCCTCGTCGTCGAGATAGTTGGGCGCGATGGCCGGGGCGTCGCGCCAGTCCGGGCTCCGGAGGTGAATCGTCCCGCGCGAGCGCGGCCGCATGACGTAGGCGCCGATGGTGAAGCCGGGCTGCCGCTCCATGCGGAACTTACGGCGCTGGATGAAATGGGCCGTGTCCACCGTTCCCGGGCTGGCGAAGAATTGCAGGTCCGGCAGGTCGAGGGCCGGATCCGATTTCAGAAAGGCGGTCAGGCTGGAGCCGCCCACCGCCAGCAGCCCGCTGCGGGTAAAGACGAATCGCAGCATCTGCCCGGCAAGCGCCGCCCCGCGTGACAGGGCGTTGAAGCTGGGCGATCCGGGTTTCAACCGGATGCGGGACATGACCGCGAAATGATCCTGCAGATGCTCCCCCACATGCGGATTGTCGACGATCGGCTCGATCCCAAGCCCTCTCAGGCGCTCGGCCTGTCCGATCCCCGACAGCTCCAGCAGCTGCGGCGAATTGATTGCGCCGCCGGCCAGCAGGATCTCCCGGCCTGCCCGGACCATGACTGCTTCGCCGCCCCGGTGATATTCGACCCCCACCGCGCGGCGGCCGTCGAACAGGATGCGCGATACCTGCGCGCCGGTGACGATCCGCAGATTGTCCCGCCGCTCCGCCGCCCGCAGATAGGTCGCCGCCGTGGACCGCCGCAAGCCGGCGCGGCTGTTGATGCGCACGCGCGCGAAGCCTTCGCGCGCGTGGCCGTTGAGATCGGGACTCTCCGGCGCGCCCGCGTCGCGAAAGGCCTGGGCAAGAAGATCGAGGCCGGGATGCTTCATCGGCGTGGATCCCACATCGAGCAGACCGTCGCGGCCGGCTTCCGGATCGTCGGTATCCGCCTGCCGCTCGGCGCGGCGGAACAGGGGAGCGACGTCCTGCCACGACCAGCCGGCGCAGCCGAGCTGCCGCCAGCCGTCATAATCTTCGGGCAGTCCCCGCACATAGAGCATGCCGTTGATGGAAGAGGATCCCCCCAGCACCTTGCCCCGAGGGATCGCGTAGCACCGTCCGCCGGCGGCCGGATCGGGCTCGGACAGATAGTTCCAATTCACCTTCGCATCAGTCAGCAGCCGGGTGAAGCCCGCCGGCAGATGGATATTGATGGTGCTGAGAAAGGCATTAAGGGCCTTCAGCGGCCGGTCATCGCCGCCGGCCTCGATTAGCAGGACGCGGTGCCGTCCGCTCTCGCTGAGCCGGTTGGCCAGGACACAGCCGGCCGAACCGGCGCCGATCACGATATAGTCCGCTGTTTGCGCTTCCATGCCGACGCCTCCTCTCCGTCATTCTCCATTCTCCTGCCGGCCCTGGCGAGAGAGAAGGGATGCCCATCGCCGATGTGATCGATCGCGCGGGGCGGTCGTCTCGCTGCCCGCGAAGGCCTAACAATGCCGGCTACAGGAAAGGAGAACCGTCATGAGCGACATGTTTTCCCTGGCTGGCCGGACGGCCCTGGTGACCGGCGCGTCGCGTGGTCTCGGCCGCGCGATGGCGATCGGGCTGGCCAAAGCGGGGGCGCGCCTTATCCTGGCGGCCCGCGACGAAGCCAGGCTGCACGAGGTCGCCGGCGAAATCCGCGCCGGCGGCGGCGATACGGAAATCCTGGCTTTCGACCTGGCCGATCTGTCCGCGGTGGAAACGGCGGCCCGCCTCGCCGCCGGCGAACGGCGGGTGGACATCCTGGTCAACAACGGCGCCATCGCCGGATGGGGGCCGCTCGCCGAGTCCAGCCTCGACCGCTGGCAGGGCATGTTCGACGTCAATGTCGCCTCGATGTATCTGCTGTGCCGCGAACTGTCCCGCGGCATGGTCGACCGACGCTGGGGCCGCATCATCAATTTCGCCTCCTACGTCTCGCAGACCGGCCGCCCCAACCTTTCGGCCTATACCGCCAGCAAGCACGCCGTCCTCGGGCTCACCCGGGCCGTGGCCGCCGAGCTGGCACCGTACGGCGTCACCTGCAACGCCATCGCGCCCGGCTTCTTCGACACCGACATGGCGGCGCCGACGGTGGGCAATCCGGCGCGCGCCAAGGTCTTCCGCGACGCCATCGCCCTGGGGCGCTTCGGCGATCCTTCGGAAATCGTCGGACCGGCGCTGTTTCTCGCCTCGGAAGCCTCGTCCTATGTCACCGGCCATATGCTCCATGTCGACGGGGGTGTTGCCGGCATCCTCTCGCTGCCGGTCGTGGTATCCGACTGAGGCCGCGAGATCACGTATCTGATCCATGCGAGGGATTGTCGCCCATCACTTTGCGGTTCCCGTGAATCGATTTTTAGTGGAAGCCATGGCGAGGCCAATCGCCGCTCGCATCCCCGGATAAAAAGGGGACCAGTTCACGGGAACACGTCGAGGAGAGCGCCGGAATGCGTAGTCATCTGCTGCAAGGGGCCGCTGCGGGGGCCATAGTGATCGTTCTGGGCATGGGGACGGGAACGGCGCGAGCGGAAAATGCTCCCGCAGCCACGCCGCAAGCACAGTCGGAACAGCTCGACGAGGTGGTGGTCACCGCCCGGCGGAAAGCGGAAAACATCCAGGATGTGCCGATCGCGGTGACCGCGCTGTCCGCGGAAGCGCTCGAGCATCTGTCGATCAAGAGCGCCGAGGACGTCCAGTTCCATGTACCCGAGCTGCAGAGCAACCCCGACCAGTATTATCAGAGCGCGGCGCCCAACTACACGCTGCGCGCCGAAAGCACCACCTCGCCCGGCGGGACCATCGGCGACACGGCGGTGGTGACCCTGTTCGGCGACGTGCCGCTGATCAATACGCGCCTGATCGGACACAGCATCTTCGATCTCGGCGACATCCAGGTACTGAAGGGGCCGCAGGGAACCCTGTTCGGCAAGAACAGCACCGGCGGCGCCGTGATCTTCGATCCCGCCAAACCGACCGACCGCTTCGAGGGAATGGCCGGGATCACGCTCGGCGACTATGGACGCAACGAATATACCGCCATGATCAACGCCCCGGTGGACGACAGCCTCGACATACGAGCCGCCGCCAAGCTCGGCCGGCGTGACGGCTATATCAAGAATCTGAGCGGGCCGAACCTTGGCGACGAGGATTACCAGTCGGGCCGCCTGTCGGTGAATTACCACCCCACCGAGACGTTCGAAACCCTGACGGTGGCCAATTTCGAAGATTCCCACGAGAACATGGCGCCCAAGGAACTGAGCTACGCCACCCCTCCCGCAACCTCGACCTACGGCCTGCCCCTCGGCTACACCTTCGCCAATCCCAATCTGGGGGCGGGCGCCACCCTGGCGGCCCAGACCTCGCTGCAACAGGCGCTCGGCCCCTATAAGCTCTATCTGATCGGCGACAATTTCGGCCACCAGGAGAATTACTTCGTCGAGAACGTCTCGCAGGTCCATTTCAACGAGGATCTCGACCTCAAGAACATACTGGGCTACCAGCACAGCAAGGCACTGTTCAGCATCTCGCAGAACAGCTCGCTGATCGACCTCATCCCCGTACGCGAACCGGACAATACCAGCCAATTCAGCGAGGAAATGCAGCTGCTGGGCAAGGCGTTCGACAAAAAGCTAGACTGGATAGTCGGCGCTTTCTATTCGCACGCCAAGGATTGGAACGTCGATGCCAACAACATCTTCCCCAATTACAATCCCTTCATCCCGCTGAAGGGCGCCCTGCTCGACACCATCACGACCAATGCGCATACCGACTCGACGGCGGTGTTCGGCCACGGCACGGTCGATCTCGCCTCGCTGCTGCCGGGCCTGAAATTCTCGGCCGGCTACCGCTATTCCTGGGACCGGAAATACCAGGACAGCAACTATGTCCAA
>Ga0213872_10002342_pt1 | contig 11252 bp, 11 predicted proteins | sample VelepicomBERX_R2_FD_160071 | JGI IMG/M metagenome (GOLD analysis project Ga0213872, IMG submission 160071) | Rhizosphere microbial communities from Vellozia epidendroides in rupestrian grasslands, the National Park of Serra do Cipo, Brazil - RX_R2 | ecosystem: Host-associated > Plants > Roots >... | reverse complement strand
TGCCCTTGTAGCGCTCGATCATCGCCGGTACTTGCTCGCTTTGGTCCGGGTGGACGATAAATACGATTTCATAGTGACGCATGTAGACTCCTTATGGACTTATTGAGACGCCCACCCCGGCGTCAAGACGGGTGTGGGAAGAGGAAAACCGAAGATCATACTCGGTTTTGGACACGACAGCAACGTTCAGGTGTACTTCCCTGCACTTCCTGCAGCCTCATGGCGACAATCCTCCTCATCCGAGCGAAGGCTGTCTATTTATCTGTCTATATATAAGCCACAAAATCCTGCGATTCCATGCCATGAGCGCGGCGGCGCCAAAGATTCCCGCATGTTGCCATTGACACATGGAATGATGCTGTATAAAAATACAGACTGTTCATACAAACAGCCTTCCACCCCGGAAGGCCACCCTCATGCTCAAACTGACCGCGCGCCAGGAACAGATCCTGAACCTGATCAAGAACGCCATCGAGAACACCGGCTTCCCGCCTACGCGCGCCGAGATTGCGGCCGAGCTGGGCTTCCGCTCTGCCAATGCCGCCGAGGAACACCTCCAGGCCCTGGCCCGCAAGGGCGCCATCGAGATCTCTCCCGGCACCTCGCGCGGGATCCGGCTGCGTGATTCCGGCGCCGGCGCCGCGCTGGCAGGACGGCAGCTGGCCCTGCCCCACCCGGCCCTGATGCAGCTGAGCCTGCCCCTGATCGGGCGCGTCGCCGCCGGCTCCCCCATCCTGGCCCAGGAACACGTGGAAAAGACCTACCAGGTCGATCCCGCCATGTTCTCCGGCAAGCCGGACTACCTGCTCAAGGTACGCGGCATGTCCATGCGCGACGCCGGCATCCTCGACGGCGACCTGCTGGCCGTGCGCAAGACCGACCAGGTACGCAACGGCCAGATCGTGGTGGCCCGCCTGGCTGACGAGGTCACCGTCAAGCGCTACCAGAAGAGCGGTTCCATCATCACGCTGCTGCCGGAGAATCCGGAATTCGAGCCCATCATCGTCAAGCCAGACGAAGACCAATTCGCCCTGGAAGGGCTGGCCGTGGGCCTGATGCGCAGCTGGAACTGAGCCCGGCGAGGTCCGGACCAGGTCCAGACCAGGCCCCGCCAACGGCGAGCACAAAAAAACCTTCGCTTAAAATGAAGGTTTTTTGCTTTCTGTTTCTGCCTTCGCGATGTCAGGCTTGAGCATATTATGCCCGCTGGATAGCTATGCCCGGCGCCACCGATGCGCCCAATTACCAGGATCTTCTCGATGTCCACGCGCAAGAGCAGCAACAAGCACGGCCACCACGCCCTCCCAGCCAAGAAGCCCCAGCCGGCCACCAAGGTCTCGCAGCCAGCAGCGCCCAAGTACGATCTGCAGGATCTGCTGGAAATCCGCAAATGCCTGGATCTTCTCGACAACCGCAAGTCCGAGGAAGCAAAGGCGATCTGCATGGCCGTCCTGGCGCGCAATCCCACTCTGGTGTTCGCCAATCATGCTCGCGGACTGGTGGCGATGCAGGAAAGCAAGTTCGCCGAAGGGGAACATTACCTGCTCAAGGCGGTCGAGGCCGATCCTGACAATGCAGACTACCTGGGCAACCTGGCCACCTGCATTCTGAGCCAGGACCGCATCGATGAATCCATCAAGGTGTACGAACGTGCCATCGCAATTGACAAGGACAACCGCGCCGCGCGCGTTGGCCTGGCCAATGCCCTGCACCAGAAGAACGATCCCGAGGCATCCATTGCCTACTTCCAGGATGCGGTGCAGCGCGAACCAGAGGCGCCGGGGCCGCTCTCGCATCTGGGCCGGGCACTGATCGATGCCAAGCGCTACGAAGAAGCGGTGGCCACCATCCTCAAGTCGCTCGAGCTACAGATCAGCTTCGCCCCCTCACATACCGCCCTGGGCGAAGCCTTCCACGCCATGGAGATGTACAAGGAAGCAATCGAGTCCCACAAGACGGCCATCCTGCTGGATCCGCAAGACACCTACGCCCACAACAAGATCGCCGATACCTACCTGAAGCTCAAGCGGGTGGATGAAGCGCACGAGCACATGATGCGCGTCATCGAGATCGCACCCAAAGATCCCAACGGATACGTCAAGCTCGGCGCCAGCTACTTCACCGCCAAGGATGACTTCGAGGCCTCCATGGCCATGTTCCGCCGCGCACTGGAGGTCGACCCGAAATACGCGTTGACGTATAACAACATCGGCGCGGTCCAGCACGATCATGGCGAAACCCATGAAGCGGTCGCCAACTTCCGCAGGGCACTCGAGTTGCGCCCCAACTACCCCACTGCAAAGCACAACCTGGCACTGAGCCTGTTATTGCATGGCGAATTCAAGGAAGGCTGGGAGTGCCACGAAAGCCGACTGATCACGCGCGAACGCTCCCACGTCTACCGTGTCATCCACAAGCTCTTCGAGGTCATTCCGAAGTGGGATGGCAAGTCCTCGCTGGAGGGCAAGTACATCCTGCTGATGCACGAGCAAGGCTTCGGCGATAGCATCCAGTTCCTGCGCTATGCCCGCAAGGTCATGGAGATGGGCGCGCGCGTGGCGGTTCACGTCAAGAACCCCCTGTACCGGCTGTTCCAGTCCTTTACCCCCGAGGTGACCCTGATTCGCGAAAGCGACCCGCTGCCGCCTGCCGACTGCTCTTACGTATTGATGAGCCTGCCTTACGCCATGGGCATGGAACGGGTGGAGGATATTCCCACCTACCCCAGCTACCTGTCCGCCGACAAGATACTGGCCGCCAGCTGGCAAGAGAAGATTGCCGCCCTGAGCAAGTCGCCTCAGCACCTGCGCGTGGGTATCGTCTGGGGCGGCAACCCCGAGCACGGCAATGACCGTCATCGCTCCATCCCCCTGGATCGGGTCAAACAGCTGTTCACCCTGCCCAAGATCGAATTCTATTCATTGCAAAAGGGCAAGCCACTGGAAGGCCTGAAAGACCTCCCCCCCGAGATGGTAGTCCACGACCTCGGCAGCGCTTGCGAAGACTTTGCCGATACGGCCGCAGCCATCAGCAACCTGGACCTGGTCATCAGCGTGGATACCTCGGTAGTCCACCTGGCCGGTGCCATGGGCCACCCAACCTGGGTACTGCTGCCCCACGTCCCTGACTGGCGCTGGCTCAACGATCGCGCTGACTCGCCCTGGTACCCGAGCATGCGCCTGTTCCGCCAGCCCGCGATCCAGGATTGGGACTCGGTCATGCGACACGTCGCCCAGGAATTAATTGCCTTGCAACAAAAAAAGGGGTAGATCGCCAAATTTGCCCTCCGGAAAGCCGCCCGCCCAGGGCGGTTTTCTTTTGGAAACTGAAATTGCCTGGCCACAACGTAAAAATCCCTAAAGTTTTCCCGAATGCCGTCGAAAAAGGATTTGCTTGGATTTTAAAAGCACGTAGTTTTAGTTCGGAAAGCCTTGAAAAAGATTTTTTGCTCAAAGCCCTAAACTTTTTCCAAGACTGCCCGATAAAGCAATCAACAGAGGTTGAAACGCCTGAGGCTCATGGGTAAAAGACCAAAGTTACGCGCTGAAACTAGGTTCATCGGTCTCAAATCTTAGGAGAATTAACATGGCATCAATCATTAACACCAATATTGCGTCGATTGACACCCAGCGCAATTTGAACATGTCGCAGGCGTCCCTGCAGACCTCGATCCAACGCCTGTCCTCTGGTCTGCGCGTCAACAGCGCAAAGGACGACGCCGCCGGCCTGGCCATCGCTACCCGTATGGACTCCCAAGTCCGCGGCCTGGCAGTGGCACAACGTAACGCCAACGACGGTATCTCGATGGCGCAAACCGCTGAAGGCGCACTGTCGACCGTGAACGACAACCTGCAGCGTATGCGTGAACTGGCTGTGCAGGCTGCCAACGGCACCAACAGCGCACAAGACCGCAAGACCCTCAACGACGAATACACCCAGCTGTCGCAGGAAGTCTTCCGCGTCCTGAACGGCACCAGCTTCAACGGCCAAAACCTGTTCACCGGTGTCGGCCAAGGTGCTTCGGCTGGCGTTGGTTCGGATTCGGCCAACGTCTCGGCCGCTCTGACGCTGTCCTTCCAGGTCGGCGCCAACGTCGTGAACAACAAGCTCAACGACCAGATCACCCTGACCCTGGATGACCTGTCGAACAACTCGACCATCGCCAACGTCATCGGCACCAGCGCCAAGGGCCTGATCGGTCTGGGCGACACCACCGGCGTGAGCACCGCGCAAGCGACCTACACCTCGGCACAAGCTGCCCTGGACAACCTGTTTGCGACCGGTTCCTCGCTGTCGGCGACCGCCCTGGCGTCGTCGGCTGTGACCCTGCAAGCTGCCGTTGACAGCGCCAAGCTGGCCCTGGACGCTGCCGTTGCCCAGCCGTCGGCACAAAGCGATGCACAAAAGGCCATCCAGAACCTGGACCTGGCGATCAATCTGATCTCCTCGAAGCGTTCGGAATTCGGTGCCGTGCAGAACCGCTTCACCGCCGTCATCAGTAACTTGCAGGTGTCGAGCGAAAACATCACGGCATCCAAGAGCCGTATCATGGACACGGATTACGCGTCGGAAACTGCCAACCTGACTCGTGCCCAGATCCTGCAACAAGCTGGTACCGCCATGTTGTCGCAGGCGAACTCCTCGCCGCAGTCGGTCCTGTCTCTGTTGAAATAAGGCCAATAGCTAGGTAGGATGACGTGCGGAGGATACGCAATATTCTCCGCACGTTTTTTTAAGTAAGGGAGTAGGACCATGTCGATTGCACCACTGAACATTACCAGCGCGGCCGATTCCGGTACTGCCTATCCGCCTGTACAAGCCGCCAACAATTCGAACCCGGTTGCACCTGCCGTGGCACCTGCGCCCCCCGCTGCGACCACAACGACCAGCGATGCGCCCAAGCCGACCGACAAGCAGGTCGACCATGCCGTGAGCAAGCTCAACGACTTTGCGGCCGCCAATGCATCCTCGCTCAGCTTCGCCAAGGATGACACCTCGGGCAAGATGGTCATCAAGATCATGGATACTGAAACAAATACCCTGATCCGCCAGATTCCCAGCGAAGAAGCAATCAATATTGCGCAGTCGATCGACAAGCTGCAAGGTCTGCTGCTCAAGGAAAAAGCCTGAGTCTGGTACGAACTGCAGTGATCGACATAAAGCATGCATCATCGCCCCGCGGCAGGTTGCATGATAGGATCGGTTACCCCAGTTCATAACGGATTTAACCAGTTATCTGCACAGCGTCCTTCGCCGCCGACGCCGTACTTGAGAGTTGCTCTCCTGTTGACTGCGCTTGCGAACCCGACAGCGCTGTGCACAAAGCGAAACATCAGGAGTAATCATGGCGACTTCCACCGGTACCATTACCACCTCAGCAGGTCCCCTAGACGTCAACACGCTCGTCAGCAACCTGATGCAGGCCGAGAGCGCCCAGGACCTGACTCCGCTGACCAACCAGGCCAGCAGCTACAATGCACTCATCTCCGCCTATGGCACCCTCAAGAGCGCCCTGAGTACTTACCAGAGCGCCATCCAGGGCATGACCACGGCCAGTTTCAGCTCCCAGAAAAGCTCGGTCTCCAATGCCGGCACGGGTAGCAATCTGACCAGCAATCCCTTCACGGCCACCATCAACAGCGACTCGTCGACCCAGATCCTGGCCCAGAAGATCCAATCGGCCGGCGTGGCCAGCGGTACGACGTTCAACGCCGGCGACTCCATCGCCATCAAGGTCGGCAGCGGCTCGCCCACCTTCGTCACGCTCAAGGCCAATTCGACGATAGCCGGCGTGCGCGATGCCATCAATGCCGCCAACGCCGGCGTAACGGCCTCGGTGGTAACCGATGGGAGTGGCGACCATCTGGTGCTGGAATCCAATACCGGCGGTACCGCCAATACCATCAAGGTGTCGGCCAACAACACCCTGTCCGGATTCGCCTACGACCCCTCCAGCTCGACTCCCAGCACCATGACCCAGACGCAGGCGCCACGTGATGCGACCTCCGCCGCCTCTGGCAACTATGCAGTGTCGATCTCGCAACTGGCGCAAACGGCGAAACTGAGCTCGGCGGGCATTGCCCCCGGAACCACATTTGACAGTGGCCTGCTGGCTATCAAGACTGGCACAGGTTCAACCGCGGTCATCCAGCCCGCCACCAACACCCTGGCCGGTGTGCGTGATGCCATCAACGCCAGCAGCGCCGGCGTGAATGCCACCATCGTCAGCGATGGCACCAATGACCACCTGGTCATCACTGCCAAGAACAGTGGCGCGGCCAACACCATCAAGATCACCGGTACTGGCAGCTATTCCGTGTTCAGCAGCGACCCCAGCGGCAACACGATCTCGCCCAATGTCTCGACCTCTCAGACCTATGCCAGTGGCACCCTGAACCTGAAGGTCGGCGATACAACGGTCGCGATCAACCCCACCGCCAACGGAAGCGGCACCATCGACCTGACACAGGTGATGAGCGCCATCAACGGCGCCAACGCCGGTGTTACGGCCTCGATTACCAATGACGGCACCAATAATCACCTGGTGCTCACGCCAACCGGCAGCAGTTCCACCAGCGCCGTGGCGTTAACCGGCACGGGCGACTATTCCGGGCTGACCATGGCCGGTATGGGCCAGATGATCAAGGCCCAGGATGCCAAGCTGTCCATCGATGGCGTGACCGTCACCAGCCCCAGCAACCAGGTCGAGAACGTGATCTCAGGCGTCACATTGAATTTGAACAGTGTGACGAATTCCTCAGACAATCTGACTCTCAATATTTCCAACGATACCTCCGGCCTGACCACGGCGGCCAACACCTTCGTATCGGCTTACAACACGCTGGAGAAGGCCATCTCCAGCCTGACCGCGCAAACGCCGTCGACTACCCTTGGGCAGTCCACCAACTCTTCCCCGCTGGCTAGCGAGTCGTCGGTGCAGACCATCGTCGACCAGTTGCGCAATACCTTGTTTGCGACGGTCAATGGTGGCAACGGCATCAGCTCGCTGTCCGACATCGGCATTGCATTCCAGAAAGATGGTACGCTGGCACTTGATTCGACCAAGCTTTCGACTGCCGCCTCCAGCAATTTCGCCGGCATTGCCAATCTGTTCACAGCTACCGATCCGGATCCGACCAACACCACATCTGCCAACAATGGTATCGTCACAAAATTGCAGACGCTGATGACGAGTCTGCTAAGTGATACCGGCCTGATCGCCACCAAGACCAATGGACTGCAAACCAGCCTGAAGCTCAACCAGGACGAGCAAACCGCAGTTCAGACACGCCTGACCGCCATGCAAGATGCTTACACCAATCAGTTCAACCAGTTGAACACGACCTTGTCGAGCATGCAGGCCACACAAAGCTACCTGACCCAGCAGCTGGCCAACCTGCCCAAGACCAGCTAAGGCTCAACCCGCGAACTCTGGAGAATGCGATGTTCGGAACCATGAAACGTGGCGCCAACGCCTATGCCAACATCGGCATGGAAACCGGCGTGCTGGCAGCCAATCCGCACAAGCTCATCACGATGCTGTTCGACGGCGCACTGGTCGCCATTGCCCTGGGCAAGAAGCACATGGCCGACGGTGACATCCGCAGCAAGGGCAAGTCGATCACCCATGCCATCCTGATCATTGACAATGGCCTGCGTGCCAGCCTGAACAAGGACGTCGGCGGCGAACTGGCCCTGAACCTGGATTCGCTCTACGAGTACATGAGCCGCCGCCTGTTCCAGGCCAACGCCACCAATGACCCGGCCATCCTGGACGAAGTCCACGGACTGCTCACCGACATCCGTTCAGCCTGGGAACAGATCAATCCCAATGGCACACCCGGCGTGGCGCCACAAGTCCCGGCGGCCTACGAGGCAGCCGTTTCGCCAACCCGCCTTGCAAAGGTCTAATCAGACATGAACGGTGATGACGTCATCGCCATCTACGAGTCGATCACGCAATTGACCGAGCAGATGCTGAGTGCCGCGCATGCGGCTGACTGGGAACTGCTAGCCGCGCTGGAGAACCAGTGCGGCATGCACATAGCGAACCTGCGCATCTGTGAGGAGAACATTGTCTTGACCCAGGCGCAGCGCGACCGAAAGGTCGTTTTCATCACCAAGATCCTGGAAGACGATCGCGACATCCGCAACCTGACCGAGCCCGGCCTGCGCAAGCTGTCGGCACTCATCCAAAGCAATCACACCGAACGCAAACTGCTCAACACCTACGGCATAGGTAGCTGATCATGTTGCCGCGGGCAGATATCGCCACGGCTGTGCAGCCCGTCAACCCAGTCGAGCCGGCCACCGCCGTCGTCTCCGTCGCCGATGCCAAGCAGGAAGCCTTCAGCCGCCTGGCGCAAATCGCCGTGGGCCAGCAACTGGCCGGGCGCATCCTTTCCACCTTCGACGACGGCACCTTCCTGGTGCGCATTGCCAATACGGCCGCGCGCATGGTGCTGCCCCCCAATGCCCGCACCGGTGACTCGCTGATCCTGACCCTGGTCTCCAAGGATCCGCGTCCAACCTTCGCCGTCAAGGAAGACAGCATCGGCCAGGACAGCGAGAGCAGTTCGGTCGCCCTCAGTACGGCAGGCCGGGCGATGCAGAAGGACTTGAAGTCACTGCAGTTCGTCACGCGCGACGAAAGCGGCGCCGGCCAGATCGCCGAGCACGAGGAAGTCCCGCTCGATGTCCTCACCAAGGGAGGCCAGTCCGGCCAGGCCGGCACGCCCACCAGCACCCCGACTACCCTGAGCAATGCCGCCAGACTGATCAATAGCCTGCTGCAGGCCTCGCAACGGGGTGACATGGCCGACTACGTCAGCCCGTCGACGGCACTGCTGGCCAGGGCCGGCGCCCCGACCGACCAGATGGCAAGCGCCTTGCAGAATGCAATCACCTACAGCGGCGTCTTCTACGAATCCCATGTCTCCGCCTGGGCGGCCGGGCAGCGGCCCGCCGAGGAGCTGATGAAGGAGCCGCAGGCCCAGGTCGCCGCCCAGAGAGGAGGCGAAATCAATCTGCTGAGCACCGATGACCCGGCCCAGAACCAGCTGGGGCAGATCATCAACCTGCAGCTCAATGCCCTGGAGCAGCAGCGTGTGCTCTGGCACGGCGAGGTCTGGCCCGGCCAGAAGATGGAATGGGAAATCAGCCAGGAAGATGGCAACGACAAGCCCAAGACGCCCGGCGAGGCGCAGGAACCGCCCAGCTGGCATAGCGTGGTGCGCTTCAACTTCGTCCATCTGGGTAGCGTGACAGCCTCGATTCGCCTCATCGGCCAGCAGATCCACGTGCAGGTCAAGGCCGATAGTGAAGCCGCCACCGCCACCCTGCGCGGCAACACCCCGATGTTCGCCGATGCCATGGCAGCGGCTGGCACCTCCCTGGACTCCCTGATCGTCAAGCAAGCCGATGGAGAAATCTAACATCCCCATGCAGAATGCGGTCGCCCTGGCCTACAACGCCAACCAGGCGGCCCCGCAGGTGGTAGCCAAGGGCCGTGGCCTGGTGGCCGAAGCCATCATCGCCCGCGCCCGCGAGAGCGGGGTCTATGTGCACGAATCCAAGGAGCTGGTATCGCTGCTGATGCAGGTGGAGCTGGATCAGCAAATCCCCCCTGCCCTGTACCGTACCGTGGCCGAATTGCTGGCCTGGCTATATCGTATTGAAAATATGCAATTAGGGCAGTCGGTGATGTATGATACGAAGTTAAATTATTCCAATAATCCCCCAGGGGAAGGCGATCCCACTCGCTGAATTCAGACGTACCAAGACGCACAGATGGCCAATCACGACGAGATCGACGACGACAGCCCATACCGGGTTCATTCACGGAGGGAGATCATTTCCCTGCTGACCAGCATGATGGAGAAAAACCAACTGCTGAGCCTGCTGATCAAGGGAGGATCGGAGTCGGTCATCACCTCCATTCTCGAAGTGGACGACGACGATGACGCCATGATCATCGATGCCGCGCCCAGCGCCATGCTCAACGACAGCATCGTTTCCAGCAAGCGCATCAACTTCGAAGCGATCTACAACAGCATCCGCATCACCTTCGCCGTGGACAGTGCAAGCCAGGTCGAATACCAGAACCGTCCCGCCCTGCGCGTGCCGCTGCCGGAAAGTCTGGTGCGCCTGCAACGCCGCGAATACTTCCGCATTCCCACACCGATCGCCAAGCCGCTGCGCTGCACCTTCCGCATCACGCAGCCGGATGGCTCGTTCATCACCGTGGTCACGATGCTCAACAACATCAGCGCCGGTGGCGTGGGCATCACCGACGAAAAGAAGCTCCTTCCCACCACCCAGGGCACGATCTACGAAGACTGCCAGCTGGAGCTGGGCGACAGCACCCTGGTATCGGTCAAGCTGCAGGTGCGCGACTGCAAGGAGTTCAAGATGACCACCGGCAAGACGGTGCACCGCTTCGGCTGCCAGTTCGTGGACATTCCGCGCACCGTGCTGGCCGCCATCCAGCGCTTCATCACCAAGCTCGAACGCGAACAGAACGCCAAGGCCTCTGGCATGATTTAAGTCCGGCAAGCACCCGGCAACAAAACACCCCAGGAACCGCTGCAACGGTTGCTGGGGTGTTTTTTTTACTCCCGGCCACGACCGGGAGAATGAATAAACGATCTATACCTGCATCGTCATGATGTCGCGGTAGGCCGACACCAGCTTGTTACGCACCTGAATACTGGTCTGGAAGGAGATGCTGGCCTTTTGCGATGCGATCATCACATCCGACAAGTTCACGTTGTCATCGCCCATGGCGAAGGCCTGGGACATTTTTGCCGCCTGCTGCTGGGAATCGTTGACCTGGTTGATCGCGCCCTTGAGAACGTCGGCAAAATCCACGCGCGGCGCGGCTTTCTCGGTGACAACATTGTTCTGCACCGGGTCCACGCCACCCTGGGCGCGCGCCGCCGCGGCCTTCAACTGGGCCACCATTGCCTCGATCTTGCTGGTATCAATCACGCTGTCGATCGCCATTTCTCATCCCTTGATTGCCGTATAACAGAACCTGCCGGCGCGTAGCACGTACTACCGCCATCTACAGCAGCACCTTAACACCATTGCATTGACAAATCGCACCAATAAGCGGGGAATTTGCCATTCTGTTCGGGCGATCAAATTCCCAACTCCAAAGGACAATCCAGACTGAGCAAAAAACCTCTTAAGGGTAGGCAAGCAGTGAACAAAGTCATTATCAAGCTGGCAATCGCAGGTCTGCCAGAGGG
>Ga0213872_10002341_pt1 | contig 11261 bp, 9 predicted proteins | sample VelepicomBERX_R2_FD_160071 | JGI IMG/M metagenome (GOLD analysis project Ga0213872, IMG submission 160071) | Rhizosphere microbial communities from Vellozia epidendroides in rupestrian grasslands, the National Park of Serra do Cipo, Brazil - RX_R2 | ecosystem: Host-associated > Plants > Roots >... | reverse complement strand
CGGTTGAACTTTTCGGCGGGGATGACGGCGATGAGGCCGATGCCCATGTTGAAGGTGCGGAGCATCTCGTCCTGCTCCACGTTGCCTAGCTCACTGAGGTGCTCGAAGACGGGCAGCACGGGCCATGAGCCCAGGTTGACGCAGGCGGCGAGACCCTTTGGCAGGATGCGCGGCAGATTTTCGGTGATGCCGCCACCGGTAATGTGAGCCATGCCGGCGACAAGGTCGGCGGCGGTGAGCTTCTGGATGGCGTGCAAGTAGCTGCGATGGGTCTTCATGAGGGCCGCGCCGGCCTTTTCCTTGAGTGCATTGATGTATTGCTCGGGGCGGTATCCGGCGGTTTCGAAGAAGAGCTTGCGGGCAAGAGAATAGCCGTTGGTGTGAAGGCCGGTGGAAGGGAGGCCGATGAGGACGTCTCCGGCCTTGATTTTGGAGCCGGTGATGACCTTTTCGCGGTCGACGACGCCAACGATAAAGCCGGCGAGATCGTACTCGCCATCGGCATAGAAGCCGGGCATCTGGGCGGTTTCGCCGCCGATGAGCGCGCATCCGTTAGCGCGGCAGGCATCGGCAAGGCCGGTGACGATTTTCTCCGTTACTTCGCCGTCCAGGGCTCCGGTGGCCAGATAGTCGAGGAAGAAAAGGGGAGCCGCGCCCTGAACGGCAATGTCGTTGACGCAGTGGTTGACGAGGTCGGCTCCCACGGTGTGGTGGATGCCGAGTTCAAAGGCGATTTTGAGCTTGGTGCCCACACCGTCGGCGCTTGAGACAAGGACGGGTTGGTCGTATTTGGCGATGTCGAGCTTGAAGAGGCCTCCGAAGCCTCCGATTTCACTCAGGACGTTGCGGGTGAAGGTGCGCTGGGCGAGGTACTTGATGCGCTGCTTGGTGCGGTCGCCACTTGAGATATCGACTCCGGCGTCGGCATACGTGATGGAGGGCCTGTTGCTGGGCTCGGACTTCTTCTGGGATTCGGGCAAAGGGATTTCTCAACGTGCGATCTCAGGCGTAAGGGACCCGGAAGCTTAAGTTTAGCATCGTGTGCGCCGGCGCCGGCGAGGGCTGTGGCGCGATGTCGGGCACGCAGCGCGTGAGATATGGCGGGTCAACGCAGGCAAATCTGCGGTAAAGTGAAGCTCTTCGGGAATGCAAGATGGATCCGCAGGTCACAAGTGAAGATTCAGCCGTGAAGCCACCGCCGGGCGGGACTGAGGACGGTCATAAAGGCGCGGGCGCGACCAGGCCTCCGGAGGAACTGGTCGACCTGACGATAGCATTTGCGGCTGGCGGGCCTCTGGCTTCGCAGGCGCGCCGTATCGTGCAGATTTTTTCGCTCCTTTGGGATCACTCCCCCGAGCAAAAGTTCAACGAGGGCCTGGTGCACTGGGCAGATTTCGTTGAACAAAATGCTGAGCTGCGGGCGCGTTTCCGAGCGTCGTGGGAGGCGATGGTTGCGGGGCTGAACTCCGTCTCGTTTTTCGGAGAGGCGGGGCTGCCCTCGCACAACGCGCTGATTCCGGAGATGACGCAGCGGCTTTTCCAGAGGCTGCTGCCGTCGGCGCGAGAGGAGACCGATGCCGCGAGGATTTTCACTCCGGTATTTGCGTCGCAGCACGCAGTGCAACGGTTTCTGGGGCTGGATGCGGCGCTGTTTAGGCGGCTGGCGGCGATTTTCTGGGATGAATGGGGGCTGGATGCCTTTCCGAGCATACGCCACGGCATTCACGAAGCGACGCGGCTGCTGGCGTCGCGGGTTGCGGGACGCGGGAGCAGTCCAGGGGTGCGGCAGCGGGCCACGTCGAAGGACGTGGAGGAGTCTCCGTTCTACCAGCTGATTTTTGCGACGGAGAAGTTTATCGAGCCGGATGCGGCCGCTCCCGTGGGCAGCCGCAGAGAGCGTTGGCTCGAAGCTGTCTACGCCTGTCGCGGCGAGCTGGCGCTGGTACGGATCCACATGGAAGATGCGGGCGTGAGCACAGGGCTGGTCTTTGACCTGAGCGTGATGGATGCGGCTCTTGACCGGATGGAGTTGTTGGCCGCGCTGCTGGCGAGATCGACCAACAAGCTGGAGGCAACACGACGGCTGCTGAATACGCTGTTCGCGGGGCTGCTGGCGGATACGCGGGTATCGGCGCTGGTGCGTCAGAATCTGAATCTGCTGGCGCGGAAGACTGTGGAGCGCACGGGCCACAGTGGCGAGCACTACATTGCGCAGAGCCGCAAGGAATACTGGCAGATGTGGGGCGCGGCGATCGGCGGCGGACTGGTGACGGTCTTTACGGGGGCGATCAAGCTGCATATCGTCGCGCAGGCGTGGGTGCCGTTCGTCGAGGGTTTTCTGATCGGCACGAATTATGCAATCAGCTTTCTGATATTGCAGATCTTCGGACTGGCGCTGGCGACCAAGCAGCCATCGATGACGGCGGCAACGCTGGCGAACATCATTCGAAGAAACCGGGGGGACGCGCGGCGCACGAAGATTGCGGATTTCGCGGCGTCGATCAGCAGAAGCCAACTTGCGGCTGCGATGGGAAATGTGATCGCGGTGTCGGCCGGAGCAGTGGCCTTCGATCAGTTCTGGCGCATGACGCACGGGCATGCGTATCTGGCCACGAAGCAGGCTGAGCAGGTGTACCTGTCGCTGCGTCCACTCGCGTCCGGCACGGCGTTTTTTGCAGCGGCAACGGGTGTTCTGTTGTGGCTGGCGGGGCTGATCGGCGGCTGGTGCGAAAACTTTGCCATCTACAACCACATTCCCGAAGCGATTGCACAACATCCGCTGGGGCAGCGTATCGGGGCGGAGCGGATGAAAAGGCTGGCGAAGTGGGTGGACCGCAACGTAGCTCCCTGGAGCAACAGCATCGCGTTGGGATACCTGATGGGTTTCGCGCCCGAAATTGCGCACTTCTTCGGCCTTCCGATGGATATACGGCATGTGACGCTGAATACGGGCATGTTTGCGTTCTCCGCGGCGAAGTTCGGCCTGGCGGCGTTCCGCCAGTTGTGGCTGTATTCGGCGATCGGCGGGATCGCGGTGATGTTTGTGCTGAACCTGGGCGTGAGCTTCTCGATTGCGTCGATCGTTGCGCTGCGGGCGTATGACGTGAGGTGGCAGGAACAGACGCTGATTCTGAAGGCGGCGTTCAAGGAGATTCTTCGGTCCCCGCTGCAGTTTCTGCTGCCGGTAGAGAAGAAGGCGCCGGCTGTTCTCGCGCCAGCGGAAAATCCCGAGGTGGTCAGCGGCGCGGTTGCGAGCAAGAACGCTGAGAAGTTCTGAGACTAATAGTGCCCCGTGACAATGTTCACGAGCGGCTCGCCTTTCATGTAACGCTGGAGCTGCGTAGAAACGAAATCAAGGGCGCGAGGCACAAACGCCGGGGTAGTTCCCCCGATGTGGGGAGTAATGAAGACGTTCGGAGCCTTCCACAGAGGATGATCGTGCGGGAGCGGCTCCGGATCGGTGACGTCAAGAACCGCGCGAATACGGCCGCTCTGAAGTGCTGCGAGCAGGGCATCGGTCTTGACGACGGGGCCGCGAGCGGCGTTTACGAGCAGAGCACCCTGCTTCATGGCGGCGAATTCGTGCTCGGCGATCATGCCGGTTGTCTCGGGCGTGAGCGGCACGATGAGGACGATAACGTCGGCAGCGGGCAGCAGGTCGAGAAGGCGGTCGATGCTGCAGACGCCGTCGCGGGCGCGACGTGCGACGCGGACGATTTCGACGCCGAAGGGAACGAGGCGCTCTTCGATGGACTGCCCGATTGAGCCGTAGCCGACGATGAGGACGCGCTTGCCGTAGAGCTCTTCCTGAAGGGACATCGGCAGGGAGTCCGGCGTATCGGGAAACATGGCGCGAAAGCGGTCGTCGACTTCTCTGCGGCGACGCCAATCGGCGGACTGCTGCAGCTCGAAATAGAAGGGGAAGTATTTGAGAGCGGCGAGGATGGCGGACAGGGTCCACTCTGCGGTGGGAATGTTGTGCAGACCCTGGGCATCGCAGAGGATCAGGCCGGGCGGAAGCAGGTTAATTAGCCAGTCGACGCCAGCATAAAGAGACTGCACGACGCGGGTGCCGCGAAGATGAGGCAAGGCCTGGGCGGCGTCTTTGGCGGTGACGGGCGGGATCCAGAACTCGACGTCGATGGTGCGCTCAGGGCTGGCTTCGACGCGTGCGATTTCGATTCCGGAAGGCAGGCGGCTGAACCACACGGGATCGATCCACCAGGGCACGCCGACTTTCAGCATTCGCGCAGGTCCTTTCGAGGGCTCTGAGGAACTGCTTCGATACTAACCGTGAACGAAGTGCGCTCCTATTGTGGGGGCCTCAATCAGTCTTTTGGTGGAAGATTTTGCTGTTGATGTCCGGCCAGAATTCCTTGAAGATCCAATCGACACTGTCGAGGGCTACGCTGCTTGCCCAACGCTGTCCAGTTTTGGTCCAGGTTCGATACTGTTCCGGATAGTAGAGGTTGGAAATGCCTGCGGCAGCGCCTGCGCCCACGATCTCCGATATGTTGACGGTCTCGTTGCCTGAATCTGTCCTGGTGATGAATGCGCGCGAGAAGGCGTAGCCCGTCCGCTTGACGATGCCGCCGTGCCCGAGCGTGTAAAAGCGCGGATCCTGGTGGAAGGCGACCGGCAAGATGAACTCCACCCAGTAGTTTTCGTCTGTCTGATCGACGAAGGTGTGCCAGTAATAGCGGCCATAGCCGGCGGCTCCCTGGTGAAACGCGGGATAGGAGTCAGACCACATGGAGATGCCAGCGAGTAAGCCGGTGTAGATAAATGAGGAATAGTCGAAGCTGTCCTTGGTGGCGCCCACAAATTTTTCCTTCACCGTCATCGGTGGCAGCTTTTCGTCGACCGAGACGGCGCGGAAGTTGGGAATGATCCAGAGGATGCGCTTGGTTTGCTTGCCTTCGAGGCTGGTAGTGCTATTTGTCGAGGTTGATGTTGTAGAGGAGGATGACGTGACCTGCGCTGCCTGGGGCGCGTCGGGCAGCGTGGCGTTATCGGGCTCTGAGACGAGTTGCTGCGCGCGAGCAGATGGGGTGAGCGAAGCAAGCAGGCTCAACACTGCAACAGTGATGCAACTTCGGGAGAGTGCAATCAAATTAGATGGCATGCTGTAGAGATTACTTTGGAACAAGGATCGGTGCAGGGAAAGCAAGTCCTGCCCGAAGGTTAGACGCAGTGCACCTGCGAATCGGCTCAATTCTTATGATCGCGGTTAAGGAATCTTCACGCAACAGAAATCCATCGATCAGCGTCGCCCTGGAGCGCTTTTGAAATAGCTCTTCAATGCAGCCAGGCCTGCGTTGATGGCGTCGGTGGACATTGAGTATCCGAAGCGCACGTGGCCCTCGCCCTGGGCGCCGAAGACGACCCCGGGAACGGTTGCGACGTGCGCTTTTTCAAGCAGCATTGCGGCGACTTTGCGGCTGTCTTTGTTGATCTTAGTCACGTCGGGAAATGCGTAGAAGGCGCCCTCCGGCGGGTCGCATTCGAGGCCGCATTCGCGTAATCCGGCGACGAGCAGATCGCGCTTGGTGCGATATTCTTCGCGACGCGCGTCGATGCCGGATTGCGGCGTAGCGAGCGCGTCGAGGGCGGCCCACTGGGTGGGCGTGGAGACTCCGTTGATGGAGTAGAGGACGAGCTTGCGCAGGCCGGTCATAAAGGGCTCGCGGGCGACGGCGTAGCCAATGCGCCATCCGGTCATGGCGTAGGACTTCGAGAAAGTGAAGGTGGAAATGGTACGGTCGAACATGCCGGGCAGCGATGCGATCGAGACGTGCTCGCCTTCGTATACGAGGTCCTCATAGGCTTCGTCGGCAATGACAATGAGATTGCGCTTCTTTGCGAAGGCCGCAACTTCTTCCGCTTCGGCGCGCGAGAAGACGGTGCCGGCGGGGTTCTGCGGTGTGTTGTAGTAGATGGCGCGTGTGTTGGGGGTGGAGAACTGCTCGAGTGTGGCCGTGAGGCCGGTGCGGCGCGCGGTGGCTGTGGGCACCAGAAGGGCACGCGCTTCGGCTCCGGTGACCATGTCGCGGATGGGTGTCCAGAAGGGCGAGAAAATGAGGACGTCGTCCCCGGGATTGAGGACGCACTGAAAGGCGACATGCAGGGCGTGCGCTCCCCCGGCGGTGATGATGACGTCTTCGGGGCTCGCCTCAATCTGGTTTTTCTCCCGGAGCTTCTTCGCGACCGCGGCCCGCAATGGCTCGATGCCGGAGGAGGGCGCATAGCGGGTTTTGTTCTCGACCAGCGCCTTCAACATGGCGTATTTGATGGGCTCGGGAGTGTCGAACCAGGGCTCGCCGCCGTGGAAGGCATGCACGGCCTGGCCGGAGGCGCGCAGCTCCAGGACTTTATTCCGAATCTGCACGATGTCGGAGAAGCCTACTTCGTCAAGTCGCCTGGCCAGGCGCAGTTCAGTTCTTTTGGTCATTCATGCCTCTTGTGCCGGCCTTCGGTCAGCGCCGGACTCAATAGCTTAAGGCATCCGGGCCGTTTGCGTGCGACCGCGGTCAGGGAGGGGCAGTTTTTTCATGCGGGCATCAGCCCGGTGTAGACAGCCATTCCGGCGACGGCGTCGACACCAATGGCATCGAGGGCGTCGATTTCAGCGCGCTCGCGGATACCACCTGCGACGATGAGCTGGCGGGAAGTGAGGGCGCGCAGGGTGCGGGCGCGCTCGAAGGGAAAGCCTCGGAGGGTGCCTTCAGTGTCGACGTGAGTGTAGAGGAACGCCGAACAGTATGGCTCGAGGGCGGCGATGGCCTGCTCGGGTGTGAGGTTGACAGTTTCCTTCCAGCCGCGGATGGCGACTCGTCCCGATTTTGTATCAATGCCTGCTACGACGTTATCGGGGCCGATGTCGAGGGAAATGGCCTCTGCGTGCTCTCTGTTGACGCCATGTTCGTTGAAAAGAGCGGAGCCGAAGATGACGCGGCGCGCGCCGATGTCGAGGATTTGTTTAGCGCGGTCTGAGGTGCGGATGCCTCCGCCGACCTGGCAGGGGAGGCGTTTCACGAATTGCTCGACGAGCGCTGAGTTGTTTCCCTTGCCCATGGCGGCATCAAGGTCGATGAGCTGGACGATGGGGTAGGAAGAGAAGCGGTCGATCCAGTACTCGAAGTCATCGAAGGCGAGCTTCAGCTCGGCGCCCTGCACGAGCTGGACGATGCGGCCGCCCATGAGATCGATCGACGGGATCAGCACGGCAGCCTCACGGGAATGCCGTCGCGGGCAAGCTCCTGTTTGAGAGCGCGGGCATCGGCAATTCCGAAGTGGAAGATGCTGGCGGCGAGGGCGGCGTCGGCCTTTCCGCGCAGGAAGACTTCGGAGAAATGGCGGGCGGACCCCGCGCCTCCGGAGGCGATAACGGGAATCTCGACGGCGGCGCTGACGCTTGCGGTGAGCTCGCAGTCAAAGCCGGCGCGTGTGCCGTCGGCGTCCATGGAGGTGAGGAGAATTTCGCCGGCGCCGCGCTGCTCGGCCTCTCGTGCCCAGTCAAGGGCTTTGCGGCCCGCGGGAGTGCGGCCACCATTGATGTAGACGTCGGCTTCGTCCTCAGAGCGGCGGGCATCAATGGCGACGATGACGGCCTGGGCTCCAAAGCGCGCGCCGATTTCGTCGATAAGGGCGGGGCGGCGGAGCGCGGCGGAATTGATGCTGACCTTGTCGGCTCCGGCATCGAAGAGGGCGGAGGCATCGTCGAGGGTGCGGACTCCACCACCGACGGTGAAAGGGATGAAGATCTGGCGGGCAGCGCGGCGAACGCCGTCGAGAAGGGTGCTGCGGCCCTCGTGCGTGGCGGTGATGTCGAGCAGAACGATTTCGTCTGCACCGGATGCAGCGTGGCGGGCGGCGAGCTCGGCGGGGTCGCCGGCGTCGATGAGGTCGACGAACTGCACGCCTTTGACGACACGGCCGGCGGTGACGTCGAGGCAGGCGATGACGCGGCGGGTCAGCAAGGCAGCTCCACAAAATTCCGTAGGATCTCGAGGCCGACGGGGCCGGACTTTTCGGGATGGAACTGAACGCCCATGACATTGGCGTCTTCGGCGGCCGCAGTAAAGGGTGTGCTGTAATCTGTAACTGCCACGGTGGCACGAATGACAGGCGCACGGTAGGAGTGGGTGAAGTAGACGAAGCTGCCGTCGGGGATGCTGCGGAGCAGGCGGGAATCCTCGCGGATGGCAAGGGAGTTCCAGCCGACGTGAGGGACTTTTTGTCCGGAGGCAAAGCGGTCGCAGGTGGCGTCGAATGCGCCAAGTCCGGGGATAGCGGGCGCTTCGGTACTTCCACGGAAGAGCCACTGCAGGCCAACGCAGATGCCGAGGAAGGGGACTCCGACGGCGATGCGGTCAGCGATTGCGTCCTTCAGGCCGTGCTTTTCGAGGAAGGTGGTGGCCTGGAAGTGTCCCACGCCAGGGAGGATGATGCTGCGGGCGCGTCTTACGACTTCAGGATCGTCAGTAGAGACGGCGTCGTCTGCGCCGATCGCGGCAAGAGCCTTCATGACAGAGGTGAGGTTTCCGGCTTTGTAGTCCACAACAGCGATCACAGCAGCCCCTTGGTGCTCGGCAGCATTTCGCCAAGTTGTTTGTCGCGCGAGCAGGCTACGCGGAGGGCCCGCGCGAAAGCCTTGAATAATGCTTCGATCTTGTGGTGGCTGGAACGGCCGTACATGGTCTTGACGTGAACATTGGCGCGGGCGCCGCGCGCGAAGCCCTCGAAGAAGTCGTCGACTAGCTCGGACTGGAGGTCGCCGACGAGGCGCGCTTTGACTTTTGTGTCGATGAGGGAGGCCACACGGCCGCTAAGGTCGATGGCGGCGAGGCCGAGGGTCTCGTCCATGGTCATGAGGAAATAACCGGCACGGAGGATGCCGCGTTTATCTCCGAGGGCCTTGTCGAAGGCTTCGCCGAGGGCGATGCCGACGTCTTCGACGGTATGGTGCTGGTCGACGTCGAGGTCGCCTCGGCAGGTGAGGTCGAGGTCGAAGGCACCATGACGCGTGAAAAGCTCGAGCATGTGATCAAGGAAGCGGATGCCGGTGGAGATGTTGTATCGGCCGGTCCCTTCGATGGTGAGACGCAGGTGGATTTTGGTCTCGGCGGTTTTGCGGTCGATGACGGCAATGCGCTTTTGAAAGATCTTTCGGTTCATCGCACGGGTCATTGATCGCCTCCGGGGGCGGTTCCTGTCCACTCGATTTCGCGGAGAGATTCGCCCATGGCGTGGGCGGCCCGCTGCATCTGGTCGGTTGTGCCGATGGTGATGCGAACGCAGCCGGCGCGGCCGGGGTCGGCGGAGCGGTCGCGGACGAGGATGCCGCGGCTGCGCATGGCGCGACAGAAGTCAGCGTGACGTGGGCCGATGGAGACGAGAATGAAGTTGGCTTCGGAGGGCCAGAAGGGTACGCCCATTCCTTCAAGGGCGGCGGCGAACTCGCCGCGCGCGAGGAGAACTTCGTTTACGTAGTTTTCGATATAGTGACGGTCTTCCAGCGCTGCGGGGAGGCAAACCAGGGCGAGCGAGTTAACGCTGTAGGGCGAGATGACGCGGCGAATCCACCTCATGGTTTCATCGTCAGCAGCGAGGAGGCCGAGGCGAAGGCCGGCGAGGCCGTAGGCTTTGGAAAATGTACGCGTGACGATTACGTTTGGCACACGGCCGATGAGGTCGAGGACCGTCTGTCCGTGGAAATGGAAGTAGGCTTCGTCGATCAGGACAATCGCCTGCGGCGCAGCTTCGATCAGCTTGAGAATGGCTGCGCGACCGACGGCCTGACCGGTGGGGCTGTTGGGGTTGGCGATGGCGATGAGCTTGGTTGTGGGCGTGATCTGGGCGAGCATCGCGTCGAGGGGGAAGCGGAAGTCGGGGCCTGCGGCGACTTCGACGAGCCTTGCGTCGGTTGCAGACGCGTAGACGGCATACATGGAATAGGTCGGGACGGGCAGGAGCATTTCGTCTCCGGCGCCGAGGTACGTTTGGCAGAGGATGTGAATCGCTTCGTCGACGCCGTTGGTGAGCAAGACCTGTGACGGATTCAGATTGAGATGGCCCGCGGCGAGCGCTTCGGCGCGCTCGCGCTCGGGATACATGGTGAGCTCGGAGCGCGAGATTTGTGCCAGAACCTCGAGAACGCGCGGCGAGCAGGCGACGGTGTTCTCGTTGAAATCCAGGCGGAGGCCGCTGCGATCGCCGAGCGGAGGGTGGTACTCCTTCATGCGCCGGATGGTTTCGCGGGGCTGGGGCGTGCGGGTTGTGAGGTCAGGCATGGGGGGCCTCCAGACGTTTGCGAATGGCGGCGGCGTGGCCGTGCAGGCCTTCAGCTTCGGCGAGAGTGACTGCCGCGGGACCGAGTTTGTTGACGGCTTCGGGCGTGTATTGCTGCACGGTGATGATCTTGAGGAAGTCGGCGACGCTCAGGCCTCCGCGGACGCGAGCAAGACCGCTGGTGGGCAGCGTGTGATTGGGGCCGGAGATATAGTCTCCCAGTGGCTGCGCGGAGCATGGACCGACGAAGACAGAGCCGGCGTTGCGTACCCAGGCCAGATCGGCCTCAGTGTCGATAGTGAGGTGCTCAGGGGCAAGGCGGTTCGTGATGTCGTGGGCTTCGTCTGCCGTGCGCGCGACGATGGCACAGCCGTTATTGCGGATGGCTTCGCGGGCGATGGGGTTGGAGCGCGTCTGCTGTTTGACTTCGGCAACGACGGAGCGCGCTAATGTATTCGATGTAGTTACGAATAGGGCGAGCGTGTCTGGATCGTGCTCGGACTGGGCGACGAGGTCGGCGGCGATCCACTGCGGGTTGCCGTTTTCGCTGATGACGACGATTTCGGTCGGGCCGGCGAGCATGTCAATAGCGCATTCGAGGGGGGCGCAGTCGAAGGCAACGAGCTTTTTAGCGGCGGTCACGTAGGCGTTTCCGGGCCCGACGATCTTGTCGACCGCCGCGATGCTCTCGGTGCCGTAGGCGAGCGCGGCGATGGCGTGCGCTCCACCGATGCGGTAGAACTCGGTGACGCCGAGCATGGCGGCTGCGGCGAGGGTTTCGGGCGCGGGGCGAGGAGAGGCAACAACAATGCGCAGCACGCCGGCAACCTGTGCGGGAATGACGGTCATGAGCATGGTTGAGGGCAGCGGGTAGCGGCCGCCGGGAACATAACAGCCGACGGCGTCGATGGGGCGAACGAGCTGTCCCACGGAGAGCCCGGCGACAGAGGCGAAAGACCATTCTTTCGGGC
>Ga0213872_10002339_pt1 | contig 11267 bp, 8 predicted proteins | sample VelepicomBERX_R2_FD_160071 | JGI IMG/M metagenome (GOLD analysis project Ga0213872, IMG submission 160071) | Rhizosphere microbial communities from Vellozia epidendroides in rupestrian grasslands, the National Park of Serra do Cipo, Brazil - RX_R2 | ecosystem: Host-associated > Plants > Roots >... | reverse complement strand
CGCGAGCAGCGCGTAATGCTGCCAGCGCTTGCGGGTGAAGACCATCCCCGCGTAGATGGCAGCGAAGATCACATAGAAACCGGCGAACCCGATCCAATAGGCCCGGTTATGGCGCACGATCGGCTCGATGAAGAAGAAGAACGAGTAGGCGATCCAGACGAAGTCTCCGAGGTCGGGGTGCTTGACGCTCTTGCCCAAAATGTTGCGTGGCGTATGGCCCGGACCTGAGGAATACGCGGCACCCGCCGCGTCGAGCACTCGCATTCCGCCCACATTGGAACAGTTCATGCCTTCGCCTCGCTCCGTGTAAAGATCAGCCAGGCTGCGCCCAACATCAGGCAAGTAAAGCCTATCAGAGCCTCCCAGTGTCCGGATATCGCCACGCCGGGCTGTGCGTAACCGAAGATGTTCAGCGCAAGCTGCGCGTAGTGGTACGTTGGCAGTGCCGGGGCGATCTTCTGCAACCAATGCGGCAGCATGCTTAATGGCATCCACAGGCCCGATGCGAACGACATCGGCAGATAAATCAGGTTGATGATGCCCGGCGCGGCTGTGGCCGGCATCACAAGGGAGAGCAACAGTCCCATGCTGGCAAATGGGACCGCGCCCGCCAGTGTGATGCCGGCCAGCTTGAGGACCTCTGCCGCTGTCATGCTTACGCCGCCCAGGGTTACGCCCAGCGTAACCAGCAGCGCAACAATGATCAGCGCAAAGGCCGAACATGAAACCATCTTGGCGGCGAGATACGTCAGCCGCGGCATTGGACTGGCTTGCTTCAACTCCAGCCATCCCTGCATCCGCTCCATCGCGATGCCCGCGCCTAGGCCGAAAAGGGAAGCGCCCACCATGCCGAAACAGCTGTAGCTCGCCAGCAGGTAGCGCGCCCACTCCGTGTGCCTGTTTGCCACGCCGAACAGGAAGTAGAACATTACCGGAAAGCCCACCACAGACAGAGAAAACGCGCGCAGCCGCAGCATCTTCAGGAACTCATAGCGGATCTCCTGCCGCAGCAACCGAACGTAATAACTGAATCCGAATGTTGCCGCACGCGCCGTGACAACAGCCGTAGCCATAAATAACTCCTATGTGACAACAACAGTTACGAGTTAGTCCTTCGCATTGCATCCGGTCAGGGCCAGAAACGCATCTTCAAGCCCCGGAGCCGAGATTTCGAGCCCGCGCAGTGTTACATCGCGCAGCAGCATTTCTCGAACGACCTTCTCGGCTTCATTCGCCGTGATAATCACCGCCTCGCGGTCGCGCTGGACATTCACCACCGAGGGCAGCGTCAACAGGAACGATGCATCCAGCTCCGTAATGCAGCGAATCCTGCGTCCACTTACGCGATGCTTGATCTGCGCCGGCGTCCCCTCGGCGATCACACGCCCTTTATCGATCACTACAACCCTGCTGGCCAGCGCGTCAGCCTCTTCCAGGTAATGTGTCGTCAGCAGAACCGTCTTGCCCTGTGACGCCAGCCACCGTATCTGCTCCCACAGCCCGCGCCGCGACTCGATGTCCATGCCAACCGTCGGCTCATCGAGAAAAATCAGATCGGGATCTCCCGACAGCGCCAGCCCGAAAAGCACGCGCTGCTTCTGGCCGCCCGACAGCTTGCCGTAAAACTTGTTCTCCAGCCCCTCGAGCTTCGCAATGCGCACAATCTCCGCGGCCGGCAGCGGATTCGGATAGTAGCTGCGAAACCAGTCGATGTGCTCGCGCACCTTCAGGGTCTCGGGAACCCGCGTCACCTGCAGCATGGCTCCTATGCCTGTGCGGGCGGAGGCGTCCCGTGGGTCACGCCCCATCACCCGCACGCTGCCCGAGGTTGGCGCGATCAACCCCAGGAGCAAACGAACCGCCGTAGTTTTGCCCGCACCGTTCGGGCCGAGCAGCGCGACAACTTCACCGGGATAAAGATTCAGCGTCAGCTGATCGAGCGCTGTTGTCTGCCCATAGCGCTTCGTTACCGAATGCATCCGCGCGACTGCGTGCTTCACATGCGACGGGGCAGGGAAGGGAGCTGTCAGAGGCTCAACCTGTAATCCTGATGCGTATGCCGCCATACCGTCTCCTTTGCTGAAGACAGCATCTCTCGGAACCGGCCTGTAGCATCAGTGGCCTCTGTCATCAATCGCACATGACAGATGTCATCACCAACTGATGTCATCCTGAGCGAAGTACGCCGCGGCGCACGGAGTCAAAGAGCTTGCCCTGAGCATCGCCGAAGGGACCTGCTTTCATTTTTCGAGGCACCACTCTGGGTGCCCCATCCTTTCGGCCCGACGTTGGCCGAAAGGGTGGGAAAGCACGAATCGACGTGAAGCTCACGCTCGCTGTAGCATTCAAAATCGTGATCAAATTCGCCCCACTTCTCCTTGCCGCGCTCTCAACTCCCGCTCTCGCGCAAACCACGCTCGCTCCTCTGCCCACGATTCCCGAATTCCCGTTCTACCCGCCAAACCAACCAGTCATCTCACGCGACATCAACCCGCTGCATCCCTTCTCCGTCGTCGGCCCACGAGGTACCATCCTCGGATCTCAGGACGGCTCCTACGAAGCCTGGATCTTCCCCTGGAAGATCCTCACCAACATGCGCATCTCCGCCGAGATGAAGGATTACCCCGTCCCCATCGACGTCAACTTGCAGGCCGCTGCCATTGATGTCCGCCCCGGCTCGACCACCATCACCTTTTCGCACGCCAACTTCACCGTCCGCGAGATCATCACCGCCCCTCGCAACGTTCCCGATGGCGCCGGAGCGCTCGTTTTCTACCAGATCGAAGCCGTACGCCCCATGACGCTCACCTTCAGCTTCACGCCGGTGATGGTCCGCATGTGGCCCGCGCCATCGGCCGGCCCACCCTCATCGGAATGGGTCAAGACAGGCTCCGGCAGCGGCTTCTATATCCTGCATCTCAATTTCCCCGATCACGCCGCCGCGATCGCCATGCCCACCGCCGAGCCAGGAATTATGCAGCCCTATCAGGAGCTCGCACGCGTCTACCCCCTGCAGTTCGTGCTGCACTTCGACCCCGCCCGCGATGCGCACACGCTCTTCCCGATGCTTCTCACCAAAGGCAACACCATCGCCACGGCCAGCCGCGACGGACTCTACAAGCAGCTCTCCACGCTCGACAACTCCGCGCGATCCATTTACGAAGACCAGCAGAAGTACGAGAACGACTTCCTCTCTACAAACCTGACGATCGACACACCTGACCAACGGCTTAACGATGCCTTCAAATGGTCCGAAGTCTCCATCGACCAGCTCCGCGTCCAGACCGTGCCCTCTCATGACGAAGAAGCCCTCACCGCCGGCTTCGTTGGATCAGGAGACTCCGCGCGACCCGGCTTCGGCTGGTTCTTCGGACGCGACGCCCTCTGGACCCTCTACGCCGTCAACAGCTACGGCGACTACAACGTTACGCGCCGCGAAATCGAGTTCCTCATTAAGCGCCAGCGCGACGACGGCAAAATCATGCACGAATGGTCGCAGACTGCCGGCCTCGTCGACTGGAAGAGCCTGCCCTACGAATACGCCGCCGCCGACGCCACGCTGCTCTTCACCATGGCCCTCAATGATTACCTCAGCATCAGCGGCGATCAGGCCTTCATCAATACTCACTGGCCCTCCATCGCCCGGGCCTGGAACTTCGTCACCACCCACGATTCCGATGGAGACGGCATCTACGACAACTCGCAGGGCACCGGCTGGGTCGAGTCATGGATCCCCAGCATGCCGCACCAGGAAATCTACATGGCCGTCCTCGACGAGCAGGCCAGCCTCGCCTTCGCCAACCTCGCCCGCGCCACCGGACACGCCGATCTCGCTACCGCCACCGAATCACGCGCAGCCCACATCCGCGCGCAGATCGAAAAAGAGTACTTCCACTCCGACTTCTATTCCTTCAGTTGGAACCCCAACAACACCACCGACGACACCGCCACCATCTTCCCCTCAGTCGCCTGGTGGGACGGCTCCTACACACTCGACCACCCGCAGCACATGTTCAACCGCTGGGCGTCGAGTGAATTTTCTACGGACTGGGGTACGCGCATTGTCTCAGACCGCACCAGTTTCTACGACCCCATCAGTTATCACCAGGGCACCGTCTGGCCCCTCTATACCGGATGGGTCGCGCTCGCCGAATACCGTGCAGGCCGCTCGCTATCCGCCTACGCGCATCTCCGCCAGAACGCCGATCTCGTCTGGTCGCAGGACCTCGGCAACGCGACCGAACTCCTCTCCGGCCAGTTTTTCCAGCCCCTCGGACGCAGCACCGCCCATCAGCTCTGGTCCGCTGCGATGATCATCTCGCCCATCCTGCGCGGCCTCTTCGGACTCCAATGGAACGCCGCCTCCAACGAACTCACCGTTACGCCATCGCTCCCCGCTGACTGGGACCACGCAACGCTCTCGAACATTCCCATCGGCCAACAGCGTGTAGGCGTGGAGATCAAGCGTGACAACGGCATGCTCGTCATCCGCAGCTCCGGCCCCGCCTCATCTCAGATCCACCTCAAATCGCGCGCTCCCGGTGCAAAGCTTTCCAATGGCGTCCTCCAGATCCCGCTCCCCGTCGTTGAAGTTGGCGTGACTCAGGATCTTCCGGAACCCGGCTCCCCCACACAGCAGATGAAGATCCTCGACCAACAGTCCACATCGAACTCGCTCACCCTGCGCCTCTCTGCGCCCGCGGGCAGCACGCAAACGCTGTGGCTCCGCGTCAACCGCCCGCAACCCCAGCTCCGCGCCACAGGAATCACCATCTCCGACGCGAAAACGTCACTACAGAAGTTACAACTAGATTTCCCTGCCGGCACCGGCTACATCGAAAAGGAAATTTCCTTCAATTGGTGACTCTATTCGGGTAGGAATTTGGGGTGCCCCATCCTTTCGACCCGATCTTGGCCGAAAGGGTGGGAGGCAATCCACTCCAGGTTGTCATCCTGAGCGAAGTCCGCCGCGGCGGGCGGAGTCGAAAGACCTGCTTATGCACTACGCGGGCCTGTACACGATGATGAGGAGAAGATCCCTAATCCCTTATCCCTGTTCTCTGATCCCTGCTTTTCCCCGACAGCACCACCGACCCCGCCACACCTGCAGCGACCGACGCCAGCAGCGTGCCGATCTTTGCGATCTCCAGCATCTCGCCTTCGCCCACCGACAGCGCGGCGATGAACAGCGACATCGTAAACCCGATCCCGCACAGCCAGCTTGCCCCGAAGATCTTTCGCCAGCTCACGCCCTCGGGAGCCGCAGCCACCTTCAGCCTCACCGAAAGCCACGCTAAGAGAAACACCCCAACCGGCTTCCCGAAGAACAGTCCCAGAAACACCCCAACCGCAATCGGCTGCAGCAGTTTGCCGCCGCCTTCACCCGGCAGGTGCACGCCCGCATTCGCAAGCGCAAACACCGGCATGATGAAAAACGTCACCCAAGGCTGCAGCGCATGCGCAATTCGGTAAAGCGGAGACTGCACCAGCACGCACCGGCGCTCAATGGTGTAGATCAAATTGTTCGACTCGTGCGGAGTCAGTTCAGCCTCCGACTTCGCAACCTCCAGCAGCCTCTCCAGCGTTCCCCGGTTTCGCTTCAGGAACTCCGCAGGCTCCATGAGGGTTGTCGCCGGTATCGTCAGTGCCAGCAGAATCCCCGCCACCGTCGCATGCACGCCCGACCGAAGCATTGCCAGCCACACAAAGATTCCGATCAGCGCATACACAGGCCACGCCCGCACCCCAAGCCGGTTCGCTACATACGACACGCCGATCCCGACCAGCCCCAGCACAAGGGCGCGCAGCGAAATCTCCGACGTATAGAACAGCGCAATCACCGTCACGGCGAGAATGTCATCCACAATCGCGAGCGCCGTCACAAACACCTTCAGCGTCAGCGGAACGCGGTTGCCAAGCAGCGCCATCGCTCCCAGCACAAACGCAATATCGGTCGCAATTGGAATCCCCCACGACGACGATGCCGGCGTGCCATGCGCCACCAGGGTAAAGATGAGGGCAGGGAAGATCACCCCGCCCAAGGCCGCGGCCATGGGAAACACTGCGCGTTTCAGCGATGAAAGCTCTCCGGCCAGCAGCTCATGCTTGATCTCAAGGCCCACAAAGAAAAAGAACAGCGCCATCAGGCCGTCGTTGATAAAGTGCAGAAGCGTCTCCTGCACCATCGCGCGGCCCAGTCCCAGCGACAGATCGCGATGCCAGAAGCGGTGATACAGATCCGCCCACGGCGAATTCGCCCACACCAGCGCGGCCACGGTGCTCACCGCCAGCACCAGCCCGCCTGCCGCCTCCAGCTGGGCAAACCGCACGAAGGGCGAAAGAATCCGCTCGATCGGCCGTGCCGCGTCAGGAGTTGTCGAGGGCAGCAGTCCTGTTTCCTGGTTCGCCTGCATGAAGTTTTTCCGAATCAGTGTAGCTGGTGCGCCGCCTTTGCACTCTTTGTCGGCGATATGCGGCCCACTTACAAACGCAACGTCCGCGAGTACGTCCTGAGCAAAAGAAAACCCCCTAGGCCAAAGCCCGGGGGGTCGAAGTGCAGCCTGGAAAGATTTACCCTGCCGTCGTCACTCCCCTCTCAGGGCCGAGCCGAGATGAAGAACGCTAATGAAGGCGAAGGAAACGAATGCGGGAGCGAAGAGACTTAACATAGTTGTCCTCCAGTCGTGAGTGAATTGTGATAGCTGTAACGCGGGAGAACTCGTCAGATATTATTACTGCGATACAAGCCAGTACCATCGCGCATGAGAGGCATCCGGAGTGATGCTTAGGTCATTGCGCGCCGTTTACGTTGGAGTGCAGATTCGTCCGGCGAAAGTAACCTCAAGTAATCTCGCTCGTCCGTAGTGCTCGATCTCAAGATCGGTCAGCGCGTGGCGGCCTTCATCTACTTCGCGCTCAGCTCCGTCAGACTGCCGAAGAACGTAGCGTCATCGCCGGCATTCAAGTCTACCCACGCTTCGTCCGTCATCCCGCTGCGCCATTGGAGAAACGGGATCGCGTCCGGGCCCACCGGATGCCGAAGCTGCCATGTTCCGCTCTCGGCAATCTCCAGGATTTTTTGCGCTACGACCGACGGCGGGACTGGCGTCTTCAACGCCTGGTCGAACATCGCGGCAAAGCGAGCGCTCTGCCCATACGCGGACTGCTTCGGCGGATCTTCGATGCGACGCGCCATCGCTGTATCGATAATTCCCGGCTCGACAATGGCCACCCGCACGTTGAACGTCTTCATCTCTCCCGCCAGCCCCTCACTCAGCGCCTCCAGCGCCCACTTCGACGCGGCGTACGAAGTCAACGGTGGGCACGAGATTCGCCCCGCGACCGAGGTCACGTTGATGATGCATCCGCTCCTCCGCTCTCTCATCTGCGGAACCAGCGCCTGAATGCACCGGATCGCCCCGAAATAATTCGTCTCCATGATCGCCCGGAACTTCGCCAGTGGAACCTCCTCCACCGAGCCGCGCCCTTCCACGCCTGCGTTGTTCACCAGCACATCGATGCTCCCGGCCTCCTTGATAATTGCCGTGATCCCCTCTGTGACCGAATCATCCGAGTCCACATCCATTTGCGAAATTCTGATCGGCAGCTTCTCGCGCGCAGCCGTCTCCGCCAGCATGGGCGATTGCGACGGATTCCGCATCGTTGCATAGACCTGGTGCCCGGCACGCCCAAATGCAAGCGCCGTCTCCAGGCCGATTCCCTTGCTCGTTCCAGTGATCAGTACTGACGCCATTTCTCTGTCTCACTTTCTTTGGGGCGAAATCCTGCAGGCAGGAATCTTTGCACATCCGATGCCCGTTTAGGAATGCTGTCTTAATCTGGAAATGTACGCGCGCGAGCCCCACCCGCCTTACAACGGAGCGAATCCGATGATCGAAGGAACCCGATTCGCCTTATTTATGAGCGCCGCCCTGTTGCTGGCGCTCACACCCGGCCCGGGGATTTTCTATGTGCTTGGCCGAACCCTGAACGGCGGGCGTCGCGAAGGTGTCCTCTCCAGCCTGGGCACCTTCGTTGGCGGATCGGTGCACGTCGTGGCCGCGGCCCTCGGCCTGTCAGCCATCCTGGCAACGTCGGCGACTGCCTTCCAGATCGTCCGCTACGCCGGAGCCGCATACCTCATCTATCTCGGAGTCATCATGATCCGGCATCGCGACCTGAAGCAGGAATTCGAGGCCGAAGCGGCCCGAGGCCACCAGCACGTGCTCCAGGGAATCACCACCGAAGTCCTCAACCCCAAAACAGCCCTCTTCTTCCTGTCCTTCATTCCGCAATTTGTGTCGACCAGCAGCGGACACGTCACCCTGCAATTCCTGATCCTCGGAGCCATCTCCGTTGCTTTGAACACCGCGGTTGATCTGATCGTCGTTTTCTTCGCAGGCGCACTCGCCGGACAACTGCGACACAATCTCAAATTCAATCGCAGGCAGCGAACCGCATCCGGTGCCGGAATGATCGGCCTCGGCATCTACGTCGCCGCTTCCAAATAACAGTGGATGGCGGCCGACTCGCCCACTACACCCCAACCCGCCGCTCTCTTCCGATGCGCAAAATCAGATATGGAATTACCGTAACTGCGAAGAGCACCAGTGTGTGCACCGTGTGCCCGAAGAAGAAATCCAGACTCACCCGCCCGCCATCGGATGCGCGATATGTCTGAACCTGCGCTGCGCCGCCCGCCAGCGCGATCAGGACCAATCCTGCAACTGGCCAGATGGCCCGGGACTGTTGGCGCGCAGCCGTCACAGCGACAGCCCATCCGATCGCCACCGGAGCATAGAAGTACAGCCACCGGCCTACGCCGAAATAAAGAATGGATACGCCATGTAGGCGGGCAGCGAACGGAGTCTCCATTCCGGGCAGAAAAATTCTCCACCCCGACCAGAGGATGAAACAGGCGGCGAAGTACGCCGCAACAAGCAGAACCAGCGGAGCAATCCCAAACATCGCCCACGGCGCACGCGCGCACCAGGACTGGAAAAGAGTCGGCCCAGTATTTGAATCCGGAACAGTAGGGAAGAGGCGCTCGCCCAGCGCCGACCAGACCACATTGGCAAAGGTCTGAAAATCTCCCTGGCCTCTCTCAAGCATAGCCTCGAATTCGGTTCCATAGCGCTCTCTCCACGCGCGTGGATACAGGCGTACAAGCAGCCGCGCAGTTCTCCGGTTCATACCGCCTCCAGTCGCTTAAGTCCGGCTTTGCTGAATTTGTGCAATGTGGTCAGCTTCGCGCGCAGAACACGCAAACCCTCCGCAGTAATCCGATATGGCTGCCGGCGCTCCTCGGGCCGAAGAGGCTCGATCCAGCCCTGCTGCTCCAGTCGTGTGATCGCCCCGTACAGCGTCCCAGGTCCCAGCCGCGTTCCGCAAAGACGAGCAATGTCTTCAATCATCGCGTGCCCATGCTTGGGCCCGCCGGCCAGGCTCGTCAGAACCAGCAGCGGCGGATCGGAGTAGTGACCAGCTTCAGGATCGCCCGTCTCAGATACTACGTGCCGCGTACTACGCATGACGTAGTTTTAGCAGAACGGATCTGCCTCCTGTCAACCCCAGTGAGCAGCCCTTGGAGTTCTCATTCCGGATTGGCGGGTGACCGCCGACCTATGCCGATCAATGACGGGTTACATCACCAGGCTTCCACACTACGCCACACATTGCGATAACTCCTTCATAGACTCCACGCGAGCTATGGTGAAGGATCGAGTCCACCGCCTCAGAAATCGATCCCGGTCAGACTTCACAAATCGATGACGACGTCGTCTATCGGTTGTGAGCAGCAAACAAGCAGGTTGCCGTCGGCGGGCTTATCGAGTGGCTCCGGTCCGTACACGACCGCCCCCGAAACCAGCCCGCTCTCACAGTTGTGACAAACACCGGTCCGGCACGACCAGCGGACCGGGACGTCGCACGCCTCGGCCAGTTCCAGAATGCTCTGGTAGGCCGAGGCCTTCCAGTGTGCGGCGATGCCGCTGCGTGCGAACGAGACCAGCGGACCGGTGTTGGTATCGTCTTCAGGCGTGTGCGGAGTTCGCGTCGCTGCGCGGACCACACCGGGTGTCATCGACTCGCTGCCGTTGAAGATTTCGACGTGAATCCGCTCCGGCGCCACGCCCAGGCTTACGAGGGCCACTTTCATCTCTGCCATGAAGCGAGTCGGTCCGCACAGGTAGACATCCGCGTCCCGTGGGACACTGACCTCGTCGAAAACCGATCGCGACAGGTGACCGGTAGCGTCGAAATCCTCACCCATCTTGTCGCGCGAGCCCGGCCTGCTGTAACAAACATGACTGCGGCCACGCGTGAGCGTGAGCACGAGGCGGCGGACTTCGGCGGCAAATGGATGCTGCTGTCGATCGCGAGCCGCATGCAGCCACAAGACCTGCCGTGTTGAGCGGGCCTCCGCCAGCGCGTACAGCATCGCCAGAACGGGCGTCGACCCGATTCCCGCGCTGAGCAGTACTACCGGCCGCTTTCCGGCCTGCAGAATGAAACTACCGCGCGGAGAGCTGACATCGAGAGCATCGCCCACCTGGACATGCTCCCGCAGGTAGGTTCCAGCTGCGCCATTCGGTTCGATCTTCACGCTGATTCGATAGCGCTCTGTCGAGAGCGGGCCTGAGAGCGAGTAGCTCCGAAAAAGAGGCGGGCTACCCGCGCTCGGTTGTAGACGCAAAACCACGTACTGACCCGGCAGTGCTGTTGGCAGAGGCTGACCGTCCGCGCTCTGCATCGTCAGCGAGATGACGTCTGCGGACTCCTGATCGATCGCCGTAACGGTGAGCTTCCGAAATCCCGGTGTAACCGGATGCGCAGCTGCCGCCGGCACGAGCCCTGCGTTACCACTCCTCGCGGCAGTCGTTTGGCTTTCCAGTAACGCTTGAAACGACGAGCGCCATCCGGGTGAAAGGGCTTCGATCCGCAATGCGTGCTCCAGTCGATCGCGGGGATGATTCGGCGAATAAAGGAGTGCGTTGATCTCTGCAACCGTCATTCGCTTGTCCGCCTCTCCCACCTTCACGATTTCGTCGCCGGTGCCTACCTCACCTTCCTGCAGAACGCGGAAGTAGAACCCCGGCCGGCCGCTGGATGTTAGCAAGGCCGGCATCCGGCGCTCGTTCATTCGAATGCCGACGCGATAACAGGTAACGCGAGGTTGAGTGACCTCGAACAGTGCGCTGCCGATCTGATAACGGTCACCTATGTGCACGGCATCGTCGGTCAATCCTTCGATCGTGAAGTTCTCGCCA
>Ga0213872_10002338_pt1 | contig 11267 bp, 9 predicted proteins | sample VelepicomBERX_R2_FD_160071 | JGI IMG/M metagenome (GOLD analysis project Ga0213872, IMG submission 160071) | Rhizosphere microbial communities from Vellozia epidendroides in rupestrian grasslands, the National Park of Serra do Cipo, Brazil - RX_R2 | ecosystem: Host-associated > Plants > Roots >... | reverse complement strand
AATCGGAAAGTTTCCTATGCCATGGCGCCTTGCTTCCCTGCCCTCCTCACTCGTTCTACTGGTTTGCGTTCTACTGACGTTCCAGCCGGCTCTTTGAGTAATCCCTTCAGTTCGACGCGCACCGGTTCGATCGCGTCGTTCAGGCTTATCAGAAGCATCGGCTGCATTGAGCTTCTCAATAGTTCAACGATCTGCTTTGAATCGGTTTCGAGGAACATGCGCTTGCCGGCAAGCAGAAGATGGTATTCGCGATCGCCGGTAACGAGGTCCGCAAGGCGCATGTGCAGCTCGTTACGCAGCAGACGCAGGACGCGGCGCACCTGGGCGAGCGAAATGTTGCGCCTGCGCAGCTGTCCGATGACCAGGATGTCCACAAGGTCCGCTGCCGAATAGACGCGGTTGCGGCCGTGCCGCTCGGGAACTACGATGCGCCGCTCGTCCCACCACTGAAGCTGCCGGGCGCTGACAACGGTCAGGTCGAGAACGTCGCGCGTGCTGAAGAAGTCTTTCAGCATTCCCAGCTGAATCCCGCTCCAAACATTTCTTGGCTGAAATGTTTGACGTCATTCTTTCCGGAGCGGGAGCGCCTGTCAATGCCTTTTCAGAAGGGAGAGCGACTGTGGCAATTACTTCCTGGATTACCGGCGGCCATCACCGCACGGGAGAATGTACGCAAGATTTGACGGCTTCAGCAACACGCAGGATGTCAGGCGGGGTCAGATAGGGATGCATGGGCAGACTCAGCACGCGGCGGGCTGCTTGTTCGGCGTGCGGAAAGCTGCCCGGGCCATATTCCAGCGATGCGAAGATCGGCTGCTGGTGGAGAGCGACAGGATAATGCACGGCTGTAGGGATGCCGGCTTCGCGCAGGGCGGCTTCGACGGTATCACGGTCGTCAACTTCAATGGTGTATTGTGCCCAGGCGGTGGTTCGGTTGGGAGCCAGCTTCGGTGTCTGCACCGCATCCTTGAGAAGGGAGGTGTATCGGTTTGCGGCTTCGGCGCGGGCGAGCAGTTCGTTGTCGAAGACGTCGAGCTTAGCGAGCAGCACTGCGGCCTGGATCGTGTCGAGGCGGCCGTTAATGCCGATGCGGGTGTGGTGATAGCGCCGGTCCTGTCCGTGGTTGCGCAGCTCCAGCATGGCCGTGGCCAACCCGTCATCATTGGTGAAGCAAGCGCCGCCGTCTCCATAGCAGCCGAGCGGCTTTGACGGAAAGAAGCTGGTGCAGCCGATGGTGCTCAGGTTTCCGGAGTGGCGGCCGAAGTAGAGCGCGCCGAAGCTCTGCGCGGCGTCTTCGATGACAGGAAGCTTATGGCGCACGGCGATGGCGTTGATGGCGTCCATCTCGGCCGGCTGCCCGTAGAGGCTGACGGGCATGATCGCGCGGGTGCGTGGCGTGATAGCGGCTTCGATCTTTGCGGGATCGAGATTCCAGGTGGCAGGATCGATCTCGGCGAAGACGGGTTTTGCGCCGAGCAGGGCAATCATTTCTCCAGTGGCAATAAACGTAAACGGCGAGGTTACGACTTCATCTCCGGGACCGATACCAAGGGCCATGAGAGCCAGCAGGAGGGCGTCCGTCCCGCTCGCGCAGCCGATGCAGTACTTCGCCCCAATACGAGCGGCGAGCCGCTCTTCCAGTTCGTGGACTTCGGGTCCGAGGATGTATTGGCCATGATCGAGGACGGTCTGAATGCGAGCGTCGATGGAGGACTTCAGGCGGCGATACTGCGTCTTGAGGTCGACAAACTGCATACCTCTATTTTCGCCGATGGCAGCGAGTGTGTCGCGCGGTCACTCGTGAGACTCAGTGGAGGCCTGCTGTGAGCTGGCACGGTCGAGCTCGCGGTAAATCTGCTGGTTGCGGATGATCGCCTGAACGTACTCGCGGGTCTCGGTGAAAGGGATCGATTCGACGAACTCATCCATGTCGCGATAGTTGCCGGCGGACTGCCAGTCGACAACGCGCTCGTCTCCCGCGTTATAGGCGGCAAAGGCATACTCGGGGTGGCCGCCGAACTTGTTCAGCGTCTGCTTGAGGTAAAGGGTGCCGAGACGGATGTTTGTAGAGGGATCGAGGAGCTGATTGGTCTCGAAGTGGTGAATCCCTTCTTCCTTAGCCATGCTCTTGCCTGTACTGGGCAGAAGTTGCATGAGCCCGTAAGCGCTCTTGTTCGAGACGGCGCCCGGGTTGAATTCCGACTCCTGCCGGATGAGTGCGGCGACCATGTAAGGGTCGAGGCCGTTGGCCGCTGCGCTCTGCTTGATATCTGACCAATAGGGCTGCGGGAAGAGGATGCGCCAGCAGCCCATGGGGATGGCCTCGATCGGCGCAGAGGTGTAGAAAGGCAGAGCGCGCTTCAGTAGGCGCATGGCGCGCCAAGTCTCACCGTACGACGCGTAGATCTCGGCCTCCGCAAAAGCGCCCCACTCCTCACTGCCGTCCGCTGCCTGGATCTCGGGGTCAATGTATTCGTTGAGCCCGGCGTTGGCGAGCAGCTTTGCCTTCACGACATGGGGATCGTCTTCAGGCACGTCATCACTAAGCTCGGGGATCGTCTCCGGATGCATGGCCTCAAGCACCGAGAAGCTTGCCGGAACGATGTGGCCAAGCTGGTCCAGCCGCTGCTGCGCCAGAGCCGCGTAGTAGTAGTGGCGATAGACGCGTGCAACAGCCTTGTAGTAGGCGGCAGCCATCTCTGGCTTGTGATCGTCTTCGTACAAGCGGCCGCGCCAATAGATGGCCCCGGGAATCTCCTTGCCTCCGGCGAAGTCGGCAATCTGCGCGTCGAAGAGGCGCGCGGCTTCCTTGTATTCGCCAATACGGTAGTTGAGCCAGGCGGCGCGCCAGTGGCTGCTCGGCGAGTAGTTCGAGCACGGGCCGTTGTGCGGCGACTCGCAGGACTTGGGGAAGCGCCTCGCGAGCTCGCCGTAGTAGACGATGGCGCGGAGATTATCCTTGCGCAGCAGGTACATGTTTCCGCTCGAGTAGAGCGCCTCGGCCAGCCATGGGCTTTCGGGGAAGCGCGTCTTCATCTGCTCGACGATGAGCTGCTGCGTTGTGGTGTCGTCCTTGCTGCGTGCCAGCTCCATCAGGAGATACTGCCGGCGCGCGCCCGCTTCGTCGGAGGTATCGGGCAGCCGGTCCAGCTCCTGCTTGCTCAGGCGCTTCAGCTTCCAGTTGCAGTGAGCCGCTGCAACCAGCAGGCTGTTGCGGACGCTGTCGTCGAGGCTGGAGTCGCCTGCAAGCGAGTGGTATTCCTCTTCGGCATCACTGTAATGGCCAGCCGCGTAGAGCGCGTCGGCGTGGTGGCGCCGTTGCTCGGGAGCCAGGGACGCCAAGGTTCCCGAGGAGACAAGCTGTGCCCTCGCTTGCGCTGCTTCACTGCTTAGCGGGAAATTCAGGTAGACGTGGCGGAACTCCTGGTCTGCCTCAGCCGATGGGCCGGCCATGAGGTGTGCCTTGGCTAGCGCGAGCTGAAAATCCGCTTTATTGGCGATGGTGTCACTGCTGTGCGCGTTGAGAATCCTCAGCGCGGCCTGCGAATCGCCCTCCTGCAGGAACAAATTCGCCTCGAGAACGGGGATGCTACGGACAAAAATCGAATCGGGATGCTTCTGCGTGAACTGGCTGAGTACTGTTTCCGCTTCGGGCAGCTTATTGTCCTGAAGGTACGCCTGCGCGGTGAGGTAGTCGGCATAATCGTCGAGAGCCTGACCGGCCTGGTTAGCGGAGCGAAAAGCGCTGACGGCATCGGAGTATTTGTGGTCGAGGAGATACGCGTGTCCGATAGCCAGATACGCAGCCGCAGCGGCCTCACCCGAATGGCCGTGCGCATAAGCCGACACGCCGGCATACGCGGCAGGCGAGCGCATGGTGGCAAGCTGCTGCGCCATGGGACGAAGCTGAGACGAAGCCACGAATGCCTGATGGAATTGCCGGCTCCGGGCGAGCTGCTTCGCTGTAAGCGGCTTGCGGGCGCGCCTGTGCTTCGTCTTCGAACCATGCGCGGCAGTGCTGTGGGACGATGCCGTGTGCGTGGATTTGTGGCTAGCGGTACCGCTCTTCTTTGCTGACGAGGAGGTCGATGTGTGCTTTTTCGCGGAATGCGTGGAATCAGTCTGGGCTGCGACAATACCGGGTCCACCGGCAAGAACCCCAGCGATCAAACCTGCGGCAAAACCCGTCCGCCAACCCTGCTTCTTCGATACTTTCGCGCGCGCCACTTCCATCTTCCCCTGACTGTACTTTAAGGCGAAATTGCCGAAGCGTGGGACCCAAAACAGCGGGAAAATACCAATGTTTCCAACTTGGATACTTCGAGGCCGAGAAAGGCCTTATTCCTGTTCGATTGGACGCTACAGAGGAAACGGTGGGAGCGGATTTTCCCGGCGGTTTTGCTCTTCGCATATCCGCCATTTAGGATGGAAATATAAACAGAGATCGAATCGGTCCTATTTTCGACCGGTCCATTTTCTGAATCTATCTGTCATGTCGACTATCCAAACACAAGGAACTGAGGAGATTCACCCCGACGTTCTGCTCGTCAACCGTGCACGTGAGGGTGACGTAGAGGCGTTTGAGAAGCTGGTGCGGCAGTACGACCGCCAGGTTTTTCGAATCGCCCAACACATTACGCAGAATCGCGAGGACGCCGAAGATGTAGTGCAGGACGCGTTCCTCAAGGCTTACGAGAAGCTCGACCAGTTTCAGGGCAATTCCAAGTTCTATACCTGGCTGGTTCGAATCGCTGTGAACGAATCCCTGATGCGCCTGCGCAAGCGGCGCACCGGCCGCATGGTGTCGATCGACGAAGATGTTGAGACGGACGAAGGGTCGATGCCTCGGGACCTCGCGGACTGGGCTCCGGACCCCGAGCAGATGTATGAGCAGTCGGAGATGGCAGAGATTCTGCGCAAAACGATTCAAGGGCTTCCGCCGGGCTTCCGCGTAGTGTTCGTGCTGCGAGACGTGGAAGGACTTTCAACGGAAGAGACAGCTGAAAGCCTGGGGCTCAGTATTCCAGCTGTAAAGTCGCGCCTGCTGCGGGCGAGGCTGCAGTTGCGGGAGCGGTTAAGCCGGTATTTCCGCGATAGAAACAAGGATGGTGTGAAGTGACCTGCTCAGAGTTCCTGGCGCACTTGGATGACCTCATCGATGACCAAGTAACCGTTCCAATGCGGACTGAGCTCGAAGAGCATCTGCGTGGATGTGAGCATTGCGTGGTTACGCTGAACACGACACGCAAGACGATCGAGATCTATCGCAAGCACGAGATCTACGAGCTGCCCAACGAACTGCGCGAACGGCTCCAGAAGGCGATTCTGGCCAAGTGCAAAAAGTGCTAGTGAGGCCTGCGAGCTGCCCTGTTAGTCAAAATGTCAGAGCCAAGAAACTGAAGGGCGCCTGGGTGGCGCCCTCTGCCGAGTCAACTCTCGATCTCGGGTCTTAATCCAGCGAACCCGGTTTCAGATTGCTGTTTGGCGTTGAATTGCCGCCAGTGGTGGTCGTTCCGGAGTCGTCGCGACGGTGCAATGTAGGCCGGTCGTCGGTGGTGCTGCTCGGGTTATTGGGATCGGGGTTGTTGCTCACCCGGCGCAGCGTCGGCTTCTGGGCGTTGTTCTTGTCCGTGAGCTTGCGCTTGTTCTCGATGCGCGCCAGCCGAGTCTTCACGTCGTCAAACTCCGAGGTGGTGACGAGATACTCGTCACGCGGCGGAAGAATCTTTGCGATTTCTTCCTGCGAGTGAGCGATGCGGTCCGGCGTCTGCGGATGGTCGGAGAAAGCGCGGGCCACGGCGCCGGGCTTGTGCTTCTGCAAGTCCTGAATCTTTTCGAAGAAGGTGACAAACGCCTGGGGATCGTAGCCCGACCGATACATATATTGGAGGCCGAGATAATCCGCCTGCGCCTCGAACTCACGCGAAAACTCGAGGAATGTCAGCGGGATCGCCAGGTTCGCCGCTTCGTAAATGCCGTAACCGGCCCAGCCGCCGATGAAGATCAGCGGGATTGTGCCCAGCTGCGCGTAATTGGCGCGGGTCATCTCGCGGGCGGCGTGGTGGGCGCAGACGTGGGCTGTTTCATGGGCCATTACGCCGGCGAGTTCGGCCTCTTCGTCGGCAGCAAGGATCAGCCCGGAGTTCACGTAGAAGAATCCGCCCGGCAGGGCCATCGCGTTGATCTCGTCCGAGTCGATCACCTTGATGGTGAAGGGCACCTTGCAGTCGGAGTTCTTGACGATGTTCTGACCGACGCGGTTGACGTACTCGGTGACCACGGGATCGCTGATGAACTTCGTGCTCTTCTCGATCATGGCGGCGTACTGCTTGCCCATCTTGATCTCAGACTCAGTGGAGTACCAGTTGCCCATACCCCGGGCGCCGATGTCACGCGTGCCGACAGAGTTCACGTCGTTGATGCTTCCCTTCTTGACGCCGGGCATCGTACCGTCTCCCGACTGTCCGCTCGAAGCGGCGGGAGCGGGCGTGGACGGCGCGGCTGTGCTGGACTGGGAGTCGGGAGCCTGATCGGGATTCTGTGGTGCACCGTTCGGCTTGGCATCCGGAGACGGCAGCGGAACTGAACCGGCGGACTGGCCGGCGGTTGAGATCTGACCGGAAGCGGGAGCGCCGCCGGCCGGCTGCTGCTGGTTCTGTGTGCCCTGCGATTGGGCGAAGATCGAGACAGAAGCAAGCGCCAGAGCTGCCGCTATGGCCAGGGTCGCTGGTGAGCGATGGATGAAACGCGAGATTTGCATGGAGAATCCCCCGGGAACAGACCGGTCTCTGCTCTCTTAGACGTTAGTATGCGCCTTTTCGATGATGCGCGTCGCGAGGTTTTTGCTGCCGCTACAACAGAGTAGACGCGACCGAGGCTGCCGCAGGCCCTGAATCGAGCCGGGATTAATCGAGCCAGGGTCGAAGCGGAGCCGGGATCCGGATTGTCCGGGTACGAACAGCCAAACCTGAAAGCGGACATCCCTACGGATCGGGCAATCGCTTTATCCCCCAATCAATGGAGTGAACTGGCGACCAAAGGCGATTGGCAAGCGGCGTGCTCGCTATAACCCCAATCTGTTGTTGCGTTTCGAAGGGAGCCTGCCCATGCATACCCTGTTTCAGGATTTCCGCTACGCGCTGCGGCAGTTGCAAAAGAGCCTGGGATTCACCCTGACGGCGGTCGCCTCGCTCGCGCTGGGCATCGGGGCAGCAACCGCGGTTTTCAGCGTGATCTATGGGATCCTGATGGACCCTTATCCGTACGCGAACGCCAAGCGGATGGCCCACCTGGTGGTACAGGACAAGACCGGCGAAGACCAGTACGTTGGCATAACTGGCAGGCAGCTTCAGGAGCTGAGGCAGTCCCCTGTACTTGAAGACCTCGTTGGCTTTTACGGCCGGAGCCTGACAATGACCGGGCACGATCTTCCTGAAGATGTGCAGGCGAGCTACCTCACCTCCAACGGCTTCAACTTTTTCGGTGTTCCGCCCGCCCGGGGCCGCGGCCTTTTACCCTCAGACGCCGTAGATGGGCAAGACCCGGCACCAGTGGTCGTTCTCGGATACAAGTTCTGGCAGCGGCACTTCAACTCCGAGCCGTCCGTGCTGGGACAAACGATGCAGCTTCTCCGCAAGAACTACACCATCGTCGGCGTCGCCGCGCCCCGTTTTACATGGAACGACGCCGATGTCTATCTGCCCGCGAAGCTGCTACAGGTTCCGGAGCAGTTCTACGGCATCACGATGCGCCTGAAGCCGGGCGTGAGCCATGCGGCTGCCAACGCGGCACTGCAGCCGCTCATGGAGCGGTTCGCCAAAGAGAAGCCGCAGACCTTTCCCGGTCACTTTCGGATGAACGTTCAGGGGCTGAATGAGCATTTTGTGAAACGGCTTGGCGGTACTCTGGCGTTGCTGTTCAGCGCAGTCGGCCTGCTGCTGGCCATCGGCTGCGGAAACGTCTCGATCCTGCTGCTGGCGCGCGGCACGGCCCGTCAGCAGGAGTTCGCTGTCCGGGCGGCGATCGGCGCGAGCCGCCGCCGCATTATCCGCCAGCTGCTGACCGAGGCGCTGCTGTTATCGCTGACCGGGGTGGCCCTGGGAATACTGCTGGCGTACAGGCTACTTGCGCTGCTGGTGACGTTGTTGCCGCAGTATTCCTTCCCCCATGAGGCAGCCATCGGGATCAATCTGCCGGTGCTCGCTTTCAGCGTGTGCCTGGCGCTGCTCACTGGAATCCTGTTTGGGCTTTGGCCGGCGCTGCAGTTGTCGCGTCCTGAGGTGAGCCAGGTGATGCAGTCGAGCTCGCGCAAAATCGCAGGTGCGGTGCGCGGGCGTGCCACGCACAACGTCTTGATCGCCGCCCAGATCGCTTTGACGCTGGTGATGCTCGCAGGAGCAAGCGCGGCCATGGAAGGCTTCCTCAAACTGATCCACACGCCACTTGGCTACGACCCGCACAACATCATGTCCGTCGGGATTCCGTTACACGACGGAACCTACAAGACCTGGGCGGAACGCGCGGCCTACTTCGAGCAATTGCGGGCCCGGGCAGCGACAGTGCCGGGCGTAAAGATAACTGCCATCTCGTCCAACGCCACCCCTCCATCGAACGGCTTCAACACACAGTTTGAGATTCTGGGGCGTCCGTCTACAGAACAGCAGTTCGCGCGGATCAATCTGGTGAGCCCGGAGTATTTTCCCGCGTTGCGCATCAGGCTGGCGCAGGGACGGATCTGGAATCAGACTGAGAATCACAATGCCGCGCACCTGGCGGTGATCAACCGGACGCTGGCGCGGCAGTATTTTCCCAATGGTGACGCGATCGGTCATTCATTGAAAGTGCCGGCCCTCATGCCTCAGCCCCCATTTCTCCTGACCGCCCCTGGCGCCGACCAATGGCTGCAGATTGTGGGCGTCATAGCGGACAAGCGCGATGATGGGCTGCGGAACCCGATCAAGCCGGAGGCGTTTGTTCCTTTCACGATAGGCATGGGCATATACACGCAGATTCTGGTGCGGTCGGACGTGCCTCCGCTGTCGCTGCTGCATGCTGTCGCGGCGCAGGTGAACGCCCTTGATCCCGACCAGCAGGTTAACGGTCAGGTGGAGGACCTGGAGCACTGGATCAGCGACCAGCAGGAGTGGCAACAGGAACATCTTGTTGCATGGATCTTCGGCGCCTTCGCGGTGCTGGCGCTGGCGCTGGCAGCAGCTGGCCTCTACAGCGTTGTCTCTTACACCGTCGCCCAGCGTACGAACGAGTTCGGCATCCGCATGGCGCTCGGCGCGCAGCGGTCCCACGTCCTGGGCGTGGTCTTCGCATCCGCAGTCGCGAGCGTCGGGGGAGGCATACTCGCGGGTCTGGCCCTCACCCTGGCGCTGAATAAGGTTCTGGCGCGATGGGCTGAAGGCAGCTCGCGCGATCCGCTGATTCTGCTCGCGGTCACGATTGTACTCAGTGCGGTTGCCGCGCTCGCCTGCGCATTACCTGCGCGCCGCGCCTCCAATGTCGATCCCATGACGGCGTTGCGCTACGAGTAGGGCAGCAGCTTGTTAACGAGACTGCACCTAGGGTCGGTAGCCATCGGTCATCCATTGCTTGAACAGTGCGACTTGGTCCGCAGTCCAATATGGACCGCCAGGCGGCATGCTGGGAGGATTACCCTCGACGGTTTGAAGCACGCTGTTGGCATTGTCTGGCTTTGACATGAAGGCGTAGTCGTCCAGCAGAATCTCATGGACCTTCATGTGTTTGATATCGATCTCTCGAAACAGCGGCTTGATATCCTTCGCGAAAGAAACAGCCATGTGAGAACCTCCTCAATCTGCGGATGAGAGAGCCCCTGATGAAGCGTGACCTATCAGGGGCTTACTATACGCCCGGTTTAACTTGTGGGCGGCGCGGACCGGCGTCGGCGTCCGCTGACGAGGTAAACGGCGGCGCGCAGCTCCAGCAGTGGGTCGGCGGAGGGCTCGATGCCGTCGACCCGCGGGATGGGATCGAAGATGATGTGCTGCTGCTCGCGGGCGTTATCGGAAACGAGCGCCGTCAGCTCGACGTCGCCCAGGTCGACGATCCTGCGCTCCTCGGGCCAGTGCACGGTCGCGTCGTCGACCACATCGCCCTCGTTCGCCAGCTGCGCCTTGATCTTGAAACGGACAGGTTTGCGGACGATCCGCTCGGCGATCTCCTTGAAGAGGTAGTCAGGCTGCTTCGCCTTCAACGCATCGGCGTCCAGGTGGTCGTCACCCTCCTCGGGGATGATGCAGTAGCGCCCGTAACGAGCCTCGCCGCTCTTACTGATGAAACGCATTGCTGTAACGCCGAAGTACGTCTCGCGGGCGAAGCTCGAAGGCGCGGGCTTCGGCGCCTGCACAAAGGCCAGCGCAGCCGGATGCGAGCCGAGGAAGGTTTCGACCGGCCAGGGATGCGGCTTCGACTGGTCACTCGACGCGGCGACGGCGCGCAGAAATTCGAGGAACTCCTCGCCGGTGCGCGTGGGGAAGCCGTCCGTCGAGTGCGCGACGATGTCGGTGTGGACATGCTCGGCCAGGTTGAACCGGACGGCCAGGCCGCGCGGATCGGCGTTGGGATCGTTGTCCGGAATCACAGGCACGCCGGTAGAGTTCGAAAAGCGCACGGTAACGGGAGTTGACGACCGGCTGAAGTGGGGAGCGCGGCTGAGCGATGCGGCATCGCGCGTGGGCGTGAATTTTCCCGTGAGCATGATGCCCTTGGCGTGGGCAGGGCGGAAACCGGGGTGGAGTCCAAAGAGCGTGTCGAACGCCTGAATAATGTCATTGCTTAGCTTGAGAATCTTCTCGTCGGTGGGTAGGGGCATCGAAGTGTCCTCTTTCTGAGGCGATTCGCCTTGCGTCTCTATAGCTTTTCAATCGATTCACAACCGGTGAAATGGATTTGAGAAATCTGCGCCCAGGCCGTATGGTGGAGAGCGGTTTGTTCCAAATGGAGATGGGACAATGAACAAGAGGGAATTCTTGAAGACTTCGGGCGTCATCCTTTCGGGTAGCCTGCTGCACCGCTTCGCATCCGCCGAGACACAGGAGGAGCATCGCACCAACTGGGCCGGCAACTATGAATATCACGCGACAAACCTGATCTCGCCAACAAGCGCCGACGAAGCGCAAGCGGCCGTGAAGAACTGCGCCACGCTGAAGGCCCTTGGCGCGCGGCACTCATTTAACGGCATCGCCGACAATCCGGTCAATCAGATTTCGCTCAAGCAGCTCGACTCGATGACGCTC
>Ga0213872_10002337_pt1 | contig 11269 bp, 15 predicted proteins | sample VelepicomBERX_R2_FD_160071 | JGI IMG/M metagenome (GOLD analysis project Ga0213872, IMG submission 160071) | Rhizosphere microbial communities from Vellozia epidendroides in rupestrian grasslands, the National Park of Serra do Cipo, Brazil - RX_R2 | ecosystem: Host-associated > Plants > Roots >... | reverse complement strand
ACGACACGAGGGAGAGGAAGCATGAACAATTCTCAGACATCCGTCAGCCAGGTCAATAGCGAGTCGGAATCGACCGCCGCGCGTAAGGGAGCGATGCAAGCCGCCCCCATTACCCGTGAACAGCCCTCGGCGCGCATGGTGAAGCGGGGCGATACGCGCCGCAAACTGGAAGACCTGATGCTGGCCAAGGAAAGCCAAGATCTTTGGTAAATCGTCAGTGCTTGTCGTTGAACAAAAGCCCCGTCTCGACGGGGCTTTTTACTGGGTGGGTGCGAGACCTTAGCGTGTACCGCCCCGACGGATCGTGAAGGTTTCCCTGTGCTCGCCTTCACGCTCGGTGACTTCGGCGCCCGCCATCAACCTTGATGCTTTCAAAATGGGGCTGGCGACAGCATAGAGGCGTTCGGTATCGGCGCCGTACAGATAGAGATAGCCGTCATTGCCATCTTCATGCAGCTCGGTTTCGCCAAGCTCGCCCACGCCGGCCGCCTTGATCGCTTTTTCCAGCCGATGCTCGAGCAGGCGGACTTGTGCGCGGTCTTTCCGGTAGTAGTCGAAATGCACCGTGACGACCGACGCGGGCGCGGGTGTGGCGGGTAGGGCAGCGTTGCTGGTCAACGAAGCTGTGCAGAGAATCAAGGCGAGCGTGCTGTGTAGCGGCATAGGCGGCGGTTGAGTAGGAGATGGAGCCGAATCGTCGGCGATGTGTTTGGGGCAATGGAGACTCGCCTTGGTTCAGTCGAGTGGGCGCAGAAATGCCGCAACGCGTGCAACGACCGCGTCTTCCCTCTCGCGATGCGGTACATGCCGCGTATCGGCCATGATCTCGACCTGGGCTGGGCCGCCTGCGAGTTGCTCGATCAGCTCGGGGTGCTTTGATGTGCCGTATTCGTCATCGGCACCATGTATGGCCAGCACCGGGCAGTGTACCTGCGGCAGAATCGGGGCCAGTGACCATGTGGCAAAAGCGGGCGCCAGCCAGGTCTCGATCCAGGCATTCAATACCCATTCGGCCTTGTCGCCATGATATTTCTTGAGGCGCTCGATTTGCTCGGGGTCTTTGAAGAGCTCGCGGGCTGCTTGTAGGCCAGCGATCGTTCTGTCTTCCAGAAAAGCCTGTGCAGATTCGGTGACGAGTGCGATGCAGGCACCAGGGTAGCTTGCAGCACAGTTGACCGCCATGCCGCCGCCCACGCTGTGGCCAAACAGCGCGAAGCGGTCGATGTTCAGCCCCTGCAACACGGCCGCGAAGCTTTCCTTGGCTTCGCGGGCGATAAAGTCCATGGTCAATGCGCCCGGGTGTGGGGCTGATTGCCCAAACCCAAGTCGATCGTAGGCGATGACCTGCCTCCCCGTCGCGGCACAGAGCGCGGCGGGGAAGCTACGCCAGAGTGCGGCACAGCCGAGCGAATCGTGCAGCAAGACGATGGGTGCGGCCAAAGGCGCCGATGGGGTCGATCGGGGCGACCAAGTACGCGTAAACAAGCGCCCATGTGGCGATGGAACCCAGGCGTCGACCGGCGTGGCGAGGTGAGCTGCGCGATTCATGACAGTAAGTGGGCACCGGGTCATCTGAATGAAGGCAATGCCTGTATACATCCTTCCAGGCAGTGCGCGCGCCATTATTACAAACGACGCGACAGCCTTCCATACCGCACCCAGCGTCGCGTCATACTGCCTCTTCGCGTTGAACCGATTGGCCCGCTTGGCTTAGCGCGAGCGCGAAATATCCTTCGTCTGCGCTGCATCGTACGGCGGAGACGACAGTATTGGGGTTGGTGAGGCTATGGATCTTGGTCGTGATGCCATTGATGATGGCGTAGACATGGTAGGTATCGGTGACGTCGACATTGATCGTTTCGACCGGATCAGATACCGCAACGGACCCAAGCAGCTGGCCGTTCTTCTTGATTGTGAAGGTAACCGTACGCAAGCAGGTGGTCCGGAACTGCAGTTGGCGAAGGTCACGTCTCGGAATCTGCTTGATATTGAGCATGTACTCATTATGCGGCCAGATATTGAGTACTTCCGCCACGAAAATAGCCGCTTCTGTGGTGTTGATGGGGCCAGACGTATAGGTTCGACCATCGATGACAGTGGTGGCGACGATTTCGAAGCGATTGCCGGTTGGTACTGTGAGTATTGCGCCGGGTTGAACAATCGGCAGGCGCGGAATGTACTGCTGGTTCTTATGTACAACGAACTTGGTCAGACAATCCGTCCCGTTGTGCAGGGTAAGCGTATTCATGCTGCGGTTCCTGGCATAGAGCGCGGTCTGCCACGCGCGATATGTAGAACCTAATGCTGCGAGCCGAGGTTGATAAGTATCATCAGGTAACAGGGCTGCGGCCTGCTTGCCTTACTGGGCTGGGCCGTCCCTGCTACTCGAACGCAGTTTTGAGAAATGCCGCGACTTCCGCAGGCGATTGCGCCAGTGCTTCCGCGTCGCCGCCCAGCGTGACGCCAGTGGTCAGGCAGCGCTTCGACTCTGCGAAGGCGGATGCACCAGTCAGTGTCTCGCCATCTCGAACCATGGTGAATGTGCGGGTATCGAGATCGTAGCTGCCGTGGCAATTACGTGCGCTGGTCGCGAGCGGTTTGGTATGAAGCGGTAGCGGCCTGTCGAAGCCATGAAACGCGCCTGGATACGTTTTGAGCGTGACCTGCGCGCCTCTCGAACGCAGTCTGTCAGCATAGGCAATACATGGGGCAGCCGGCGTGTAATCATCCTTGCCGCCCAATAGCATCAGCACAGGCGCGCCGTCTAGATGCGCAGCGTCGTACGACATGCCGCAGGATGGGTAAAACGCGACATGGGCAGCAAAGCGCAGATTATTGCCCGTCGCTGCCATACGGAAGGGCTCTAGCGATGCGTAGAGTGCGGCGATACCCCCACGTGAAAAGCCCATGACGGCGATTCGGTTCTTATCGATATGCGGGTCGGTTGCTAGCAAACGCAAGGCCGCGTAGGCGTCGGCAATATCGGCAGTCATCGAAAGCTGGGTCTGGTCTCTTTCGGTGCTTTTGATCCCGCGCCCGGTAAAGCTATCCACCACCAAGCTGGCATAACCCAACGCATTCATGCGCTGGGCCCAAACGCGCTCGCCTGCATTCACGCCCGAGCTGCCATGCAGTATGACGACGGCGGGCACGGGATGCGACAGATCGCCAGGCATGCTCAATTGCCCGGTAATGAGGGTCTTTTCGCTGGAGGCGTAGTGGGCGAGATAGTCGCCCGCACCTTGGGGCGTGATCGACGCGAACGTGATGAATCCACCCTGATCGTCGTCAAGGGGCGTCGTCGCCGAGTTGCTGGGCGGGGCAGGTGAGCTGCACGCCGTGATCACGCATGCGGCAATTGCCGGCAGCAAGCGGTAAGCGGCTTGACGGAGTATCCGCATATACATCGTGGGCGCATTCCCTGGTTTCGACGCAATGACCTGCGAGCGTCGCGTTTCATATGCCCGGCCGCCGTCAACCTTGGGGCGGGTGACGCCGGTTCTGGCTGTCGCAGTCGGAAATAGTTCATGGCAGCAGCACAACTTCGCGCACGGTTGTAGGTCAAAAAGGTCCACTGGCTGATACCGCCGCGTTGAGACGTCCTCATGCGGGAGCATCGGGCAGCGATACCCCTATCTTTCGCCGCGATCGGGGCATGTGCAGGCGGTACCTGCGTCAAATGTGGCTATTGCTCTGGTGTTTCAGCTACTGCCATTTTTTGGCATGAACTCGTACTAGACTGCTCTTCGTCGCACGGTTGCGGCACGGATCATATGAGAGGACAGGCACATGAATACGATGGACATTGCAAAGAAGCTGGTGGTGCTGTGTAAAGAAGGGAAGCAGGAGGAGGCCAAGTCCACCCTCTACGCCGAAGATGCGGTGAGCGTGGAAGCGGCGATGCCACCGGGTATGGAACGCGAAGCGCATGGTATTGCGGCAATTGTCGCTAAGGGCAAGTGGTGGCGCGACAACCACGATATTCATTCGGTCGTGATCAATGGCCCCTGGCCGCACGACGATCGCTTCATCATCAACTTTGAATACGATGTGACGCACAAGCCGACCAACCAACGCATGCAGATGAGCGATGTGGGCCTTTACACGGTCAAGAACGGCAAGATCGTGCGCGAAGAGTTTTTCTACGACATGTAATCAGCTCGCTACGCGATACATGGGCGGCTCGTATGCCAGTACGGGCCGTTTTTCATTGCACGCGCAACTCGCGCACGCCGCGCCCCAAGCGCTTGCGCAACAGCGTTCGTAGGGTCACCCCGTCGGCATAGCCGACCAGGGCAGCGATGCGGTCGACGCTGTGGTTACTGGTCTTGAGCAAGTGCACTGCGCGCTCCACGCGCAAGTCCTGTACATACTCGAGTGGTGATTTGCCGAGTACCGCATGCATCCGGCGCGAGAGCGTGCGCTTGCTGGTGGCGAGTGCGCTCGCGGCGGCGTCGAGTGTGATGGTCCCATCGAGCCGGTCGCGCGCCCAGCGGTCGAAGCCTTCCACCAATGGGTCGGCATGCGCCAGATGATCGGCGATCATGTAAGACGATTGAGATGGCCGCGAATCCACCACCAGATACTTTGCCACCATGGCGGCCAATTCCGGGCTGTGATGGCGGATCAGCCATAGGGCCAGATCGATATGGCTGAACGCCGCGCCCGCCGTCAGCAGATTGCCGCTGGGCACGATGATGCGATTGGCGTCGAGCCGTACCTGTGGGTAGCGCTGGCGGAACAAGGGTGTCAGCCACCAGGTGGTAGTGGCTTCCTGCTCATCGAGTAGGCCGCTCTCGGCCAACACAAAGGTGCCAACGCAGGCGGCCGCAACGCGCGCACCCTGGCTCGCCCAACGGCGCAAGGCCGCTGCTGCATCGGGGATATCAGCCCGCGCGAGCGCCGGGACCAGCGTCTCGGGCATCTTGTAACCGATGGCCGGCACCATGACCCAATCGGGATTCACCACATCTGCCGCATCGACCACGGGAATCTGAAAGCCGAGCGCGCTCCGCACCTGTGGCTGGACGCCGACTACCACAATCTCGAAACCCGGCGTCTGGATGCCGCCCACCTTGGCCAGTTCGTTGGCCGTGGTCAGCGCATCGAGCACGATAGCGATCCCCGAATCGAATACGCCTTCCAAAGCGAGTACGGCAATCTTCATGGCAAAAATGATATCAAAGCTGTCAATCTTGCCAATATCGCCCAGCGAGGTGGGTTTGTAAAGTACGCCTCACCGCGCGGCCCCTACTTAGAAGATTCATTTACCCCTATGGAGTTACACCATGCTTAAGTTCGCCCTGTTTGCCCGTCTCGAAGCCAAGCCCGGTAAGGAAGAAGCCGTTGCCGATTTCCTCTCGACAGGCCTTGCCCTGGCCAACCAGGAAACCACGACGCCGATCTGGTTTGCGCTGCGCCTGTCGCCGAGCACCTTTGGTATCTTCGATGCCTTTAGCAACGAAGCCAATCGCCAAGCTCACCTGAATGGCCCTATTGCGCAGGCCCTGATGGCCCATGCCGATGAGCTGCTGGCTCAGCCGCCGAAGATCGAGGCGATTGAAGTCTTGGGGTTCAAGAACGTTGCCCCTGCGGCTTAAACGGCACGCAACGCCCGGCGGAGATCTCTGCTGGGCGTTTTGCGAGATCAGTACGCCACCGCGAGCACTAGCTCACCCGGGATTGACCGGTAGCAGCGGCTTTCAACATCGCGGGCGTTGAATCTTGACCGCGCAGGCCGTATGGGTGCGCTACGATAAATTGTCCGCACAATGAGGCCGTCACCTAGGCGCCATGGTTGCCTGCTCGGTGAGCGGTTGAACCCATGCGACTTCGAGCCTACGCTTTTTTTCACCCCACATGCATTGCCCTCTTGATGATGTGGGCGGTAGGCGAAGCTGTGGCCGAGCCGCTGACCATCATGTACGAGATACGTGCGCCGTACACGGTGATGGTCAATCACACGCTGACCGGCCTCGTCGGTGATCCAATCGCAAATGCCGTCAAAGAGGCCGGCATCGACGTGGCCTGGCAGGAGATTCCATTCAAGCGTGAGCTGCGTCTGATCGAAAGCAACAAGATCCACGGCTGCGCTGCGGGAAGATTGCGTAACGCCGCGCGTGAGAAGGTCGGTAAATTCAGTGCGCCGGTTTATCGCGATAAACTGTTTGTGCTGCTTGTCGCCAAGGGCAATGCGAAGCTGGATGCCCATCAGACCTTGACGGCGGTGCTGAATGACCCCGCGATACACCTCTTGGTGCAGGAAGGGTATTCCTACGGCGAAGAGCTCGACCCACTGATTACGCATGCTCGCGCGCAGATCGTCAGGCTACCGTACGAGAACACCAGCCTTGCACGCATGGTGGTGCAAGGCCAGGTCGACGCCTACCTGATGACGCAAGAGGAAGCGGAAGCGCTGGAGCACGAGATGAAAGGTGCACTAGTGACCAAGTCCTTGGCCGACGCGCCACCCGGGCCGATCCGCTACCTCTATTGCAGCAAGAGCGTGAGCGACGACACATTGGAGCGGTTGAATCGGGTATTGCCACCGGTTAAATAGAAGGCCGTGGTGGGTTGTCCAATACATCTTAGGCAAAGATATCGAGACGATTTCCCAATGAACCAAGGTGGTGAGGGAGATGGGTTGGCTGTGTCTGCAATGCGTCGCCCTGTACCGCGCCGGCGCTTGCTATGGCGGGTGTTTGCGCCTGCTTCGACAGCCGACGCTGTTCAATCGTCTGCTTCTGTTGTTTCAAGCCCGCAATTTTGGTTTGCAGATCGGCGATCTTGGCTTTGCCTTCGGGCGTCTTGCACGACGGGCAATTGACCCAGTCGGCCAGTTTCACTTCATACGAAGCAATCTGCGCGTCGACCGCGCCAAGTGCGGCATCTGGGCTGCTGATGCCGGTCGAGAACGATGATGAGAGCGCGTCAATCATCGAGACTAGCCCCGTGCCTATTGGTAGAGCGCCGGCAGGCTGGCGCGTAGCTTGGCCACCTTGGGTTGGTCGTTGAACACGATATAGGGCTGGTAGGGATGCAGCGCCAGGTAGTTCTGGTGGTAGGCCTCGGCGGGGTAAAACTGCGTGAGCGCAGCCAGCTGAGTGACGATGGGGCGCGAGAAATAGTGCGCATCCGTCAGCTGCCGGATATACGCCTGGGCTTGATCGTGCTGCTGCGCGTTGGCATAGAAGATGGCCGAACGGTATTGCGTGCCGGTATCGGGACCCTGGCGGTTTAGTTGGGTTGGGTCGTGCGCCACGGTGAAAAACACTTGCAGCAATTGCGGGTACGACACTTTGGTGGGGTCGAAACGGACCTGCACTGATTCGGCATGGCCGGTATCGCCCTCGCTCACCCGCTCATAGGTGGCTGTTGCCGCGTTGCCGCCGCTATAGCCAGAGACAACCTCCGCTACCCCCTTTACATGCTTGAACACCGCGTCAACACCCCAGAAGCAACCGCCGGCGAACACGGCAGTCTGTAGTGCTGGCTTGGTGGCGGCATCGGCGGCGAGGGCGAGTTGCGATGCGGTGAGCACGACGGTAAGGCCGATCTGTGCCGCGATATGAGGTAGTAAGGCTGGGCGGAACATGGGGCGACTCCATGGCTGGGATACCTAGTTGGTCGGCAAGTGGGGCGATTGCTTACAGTGCGGCTGATGTTGCGCCGTATTGCATTGAATCCGCGGTGTTTTTTCGGGCAATCTCCTACCCAGCAACTAGTATGGATGCAGGGTGATGTTGCCTTTCCACATTCAAGGAGCGACCCATGAGACTGTCTGTTGCATTCTCTGCGTTCGTGCTTTTTTTCAGCCTAGGGGCTGGCGCCGAAACCGTGACGCTCGGCGCGGAAGATGACTGGTATCCCTACTCGGGCAAGGTCAACGGCCAGGCCAAGGGGTTTGCAGAGGATTTGATCACCGAGGCTTACAAAGCGGCAGGGGTGGAAGTGAAGTTCGAGTCCGTACCCTACGCGCGGTGCATGGAGGAAACCAAAGGTGGCAAGCTATTGGGTTGTTTCGATGCGGCACGCAATAGCCTCTTGGAGCCGAACTACCTATGGCACGCCAAGCCGATGTACACCGCCAGGATCAATATCTATGCGCTGAGCAATTCGACCGAGTCGAACCTTAAGGTCAAGGACCTGGAAGGCAAGGATGTGGCGGTGACCAATGACTACGAATACGGCGACGAATTCGACAAGAACACCAAGATCAAGCGCAGCGTATCGAATCAGGATGAGCAGGGCTTTCGCAAGCTGATTGCCGGGCGCGTGAAATACATGGTGGCCTATGAAAAAGTGACCAACTACCTGATCGAGAAGAACAAGGCCGAGTTCCAGGGTAAATTCAAGGCTGTCGGCATGACGGCGGAACCGGGCTTGTTCATCGCGTTTTCGAAGACATTCCCTAATGCCCAGCAACTGGTCGACAAATTCAATACTGGGCTCGACGCCATCATGAAAAATGGCCGCTACAAGGCTATTGAGGCGAAGTGGCAGTAGCGGCCTGAAGCAGCCTATGCCGTACGCTCCGGCATGCATGGGGCGGTTAGGACATGATCCGAACCGCCCCACGTTATGTTGGGTTAGGCATCAAAACGCAGCATGCACGCGAGTGCCAATGATATTCACGGGGCCACGGCGGTCAGCGTTATAGCCGGGGTTGGTGATTTGCTGGAAGTCCAGCGTGAGGCTGACGCCCTTGATCGCCTGCGCGCTGTAGTACATCTCGAAGGCTTGCTCGCGCCCGTAGCGAGTCAGCTTGCCATCACCCAAGAAGCCGCCCAGGCCGCCGGCTGCCAGGTAATCGCGATGGTCCTGGTTCAAGCCGCTCGACGAGAAGGCCATGCCGAATGTGTCGTCGGGGCGATGCCACTGGGTCCCTTTGAGCGACATGCCGGCCGAAATCGTGTCGTCGATTTCGGTGAAGGCATATTCTTCGACCTTGTCGTCGGCCTTGCTGGCACGGACAAACACGCCCAGATCATCGCTTAGCGATTGTTCCACGCTAATGCCATAGCCGCGCTTGGTCGAGTCTGTGCGGACACTGGTCACGTCGGGCGTGGTCCCGGTAGCGATGCCGGCGTTGATGGCATCACGGTAGCTGCCGGCATAGGCCAGGTTGCGGAAGGTCATGATGCGGACGATGCCGGGCAGGCCGGCGATGGTGTGGTCGTGCTCGATTTCAAAGGTATCGCCGTGATGGTGCGTCAGGTTGTAGTCGAGGTAGTTGCCATTGGCGACCTGCGGTTCCATATAGCGGCCGGCGCGGAAGGCCCAGTCGTCCCAGTACAGCTCGGTTGCGGCACCGACCGAGTAGGCACGGGCATCGGCCGCGTAATCCCAGGCGCCGTGGCTGATCATCGACCAGTTCAAGAACTGCGTACGCGGGTCGTTTGCGTAGGTGTTTTTCTCGAAGAGATCGGTCTGGGTCAGCTTGCCCACGGTTACCACCAGGCGACGCTTGTCGTAGTTACTCGCCAATTGGTTCTGGTCGTCGTCGACGTGGGTTTGCCCACCGCCAAAGCCAAAGGTCTGGCGGATGAAGGCGCGTGCCCAGTAGAACCGCATTACGGACCCGCCGTTCTTCTGGATTTCACCATTGTTGATCGACGCCAAACCATGCAGGTCGGACAACGGCGCACCCTGAACGCCTTCGGGATTGAGGTACAGCTCGGCGCCGTGCCAGAGGCGGGCACCGAAAAAGCCGGTGACCGACAGGGTATAGCCGTGTTCACGGTCGGTCGTCAGGCTTTGTGGGCCAGTGTAGGGGGCGCTGAAGCCATTTTTGCGCTGCCAGACGTAGGTACTTTGTACATGCGCATTCCAATCAGCAGTGGGGCCCGATGCCTCTGCTGCGGTGTCGGATTGTACGGCGGTAGCTACTTGGGCTGCGCCGTCATCGGCGGCGTGGGCTAGTGCGCTCAGGCAGGCTAGGCCTAATAGCGGCAGCATGAACAATGGGCGGGTACGGCTGATTTGTGTGGTATAGGGCAAAATGAATTTGGACATTTGATTGTTCTTCGTTGGGTCGGCCGGGGGTGCGCCGGGCAGCCGTAGCCGCCCGGCGATGGGCCGGGTTCAATGAATGGGATGCTTAACTGCGGTAGATCGTGTCGCTGTGGCGACGGCTCTAGCGTTACGCCGACGGTGCTACCGGGGCGGTGTGCCAGGCGCCGACCGAGCGATGGATATACGAGCCAGGTGGGTCAGTGATGACCCAGCACGGTCAGCAATGCGCGTACCTTGCCGATGAGCACGCGTGCCTTGGTCAGGCCGGCGTTCGACTGGCTATGGTCGTGCAGTGGGTTGTGTTGGGGCTGGGCGACGAGAACGGAATACATGGTGGGGTGCTCCTGGCTACAAGAAAGCACCGCCGTGTGGCACGCGCTGCGCTTAGCAGTGGGTGCGGGCTGGCCCGGTGCTTCCGGATAAACGATGTGAATTGACTACGGTCATGCGGCGTATGGGACTAGGTTCGGGGTCGGGCATGTTTTCCTCCATGGGCGCGGCGATACCTCGGCGATTGAAGCCGGCGATCATGACGCACCAAAGGTGACTCAAAACCGAGCACAGGGCAGGGTAGGCAACGTGCGCGCATGCCGATTGGCTGCGACGGCACCTAGCATGGCCCATGCTCGACAAATGTTTTGTTTTGGAAGTGCGAGGTAAACCTGGCATCGCACCGTCCTTGCTAGCTGCAAGGCGGCGGCGATCTGGAAAGAAGGCGAGCGCGACTTGCGGCTTAGCGGGTCAAACGAGAGTGACTACCGTCGGATTCCACGAATGGATTCGCCTTGTAAGGATATGCGGAGACTATAGCTGCAGGCGCTGATGTGTGTCAATCCCCCACCGGGGGATATGGTTATGCTTGATATTGTGACGTGCTGGGCGGGTAAATAAGACTGGATCACATTCTCAAATGGGTGCTAAGAATGAGAATTCATACTATCCTAGTGGTGAGGATATAGATGACCACCCACTCAGCTCACCCAGAAATTGTCAAACGCCTGAAGCGTGCCGAAGGCCATTTGCGCAGTATCATCGCGATGATCGAGGCGGACCGCGATTGCGTCGACGTTGCGCAGCAACTGCAGGCAGTAGAAAGTGCAGTCGCCAATGCCAAACGCGTCTTGGTGCAAGACCATATCGACCATTGCTTGACCGAGGCGGTGCGCGAGGGGGCCAAGAGCCCCGAGGAAACCATTCGCGAATTCAAGGCGATTACCAAGTATCTCTGATCCCCCCGGGGGGATGTGCTGCACGC
>Ga0213872_10002336_pt1 | contig 11273 bp, 10 predicted proteins | sample VelepicomBERX_R2_FD_160071 | JGI IMG/M metagenome (GOLD analysis project Ga0213872, IMG submission 160071) | Rhizosphere microbial communities from Vellozia epidendroides in rupestrian grasslands, the National Park of Serra do Cipo, Brazil - RX_R2 | ecosystem: Host-associated > Plants > Roots >... | reverse complement strand
GATCCCAACTGCGGCTACTGCAAGCGCTTCCGCCGCGACACCCTGAAGAACGTCGACAACGTCACCGTCTACACCTTCATGTACAACATCCTGGCCGACGATTCGGCCGTGAAGTCGAAGAACATCTGGTGCGCGCCCGACCGCGTCAAGGCCTGGGACGACTGGATGATCTCCGGTAAAGCCGCCCCGGTCGCCCCGGCCAGCTGCGAAGCGCCGAACGACGAGGTGCTGGAGCTGGGCCACAAACTGCACATCAGCGGCACGCCGTCGATCTTCTTTGCGGACGGCAGCCGTATCCCCGGCGCTATCGATGCCAAGACCCTGGAGGCCAAGCTGGCATCGATCAAGCAGTAATCACTTCCTAACTTAATCGCATCCAAGAGGAGACCTAGATGATCACACTGAATATCAATGGTAAAGACGTACAGGTGGATGCGGACCCGTCCACGCCCATTCTGTGGGCGTTGCGGGATAACCTGAACATGACCGGCACCAAATTCGGCTGCGGCGCTGCCCTGTGCGGCGCCTGCACCGTGCACCTGGGCGGACAGCCGATCCGCTCCTGCATCACCCCGATCTCCGCCGCCGCCGGCCAGAAGATCACCACCATCGAAGCGATGGAGCACGACAAGGTGGGCAAGGCCGTGCAGGACGCCTGGGTCAAGATCGACGTGCCGCAATGCGGCTACTGCCAGAGCGGCCAGATCATGAGCGCCACGGCCCTGCTGCGCACCAACAAGAACCCATCCGATTCCGACATCGATAACGCCATGAGCGGTAACATCTGCCGCTGCGGCACCTATCAACGCATCCGCGCCGCCATCAAGGACGCGGCCAAGACCCTGGCCTGAGGAGGACGACATGCGTATTGAATGGATCAATCAGGATGCCCCAGCGGCATCGGCCGGCGCCACCTCCGGCGTTTCCCGCCGCAGCTTCCTCAAGGCCGGCGCCGTTGCCGGCACGGGCCTGGTGCTGGGCTTCTTCCTGCCGACCGGCGGCCGCTTCGCCAGGGCCCAGCAGCCGGCGGCTTCCCAGCCGAATGCCTTCCTGCATATCGCACCGGACAATAGCGTGACCGTGCAGGTCAATCGCCTGGAATTCGGCCAGGGCGTGCATACCGCGCTGCCGATGGTGCTGTGCGAAGAGCTGGACGCCGACTGGTCGCAGATGCGCGGCGCGCTGGCGCCAGCCAATGATCAATACAAAGACCCCGCCTTTGGCATTCAGATGACCGGCGGTTCCGGCTCGGTGGCGCATTCCTTCACCCAGTATCGCGAGATCGGCGCCAAGGCGCGCGCCATGCTGATCGGCGCCGCTGCGGAAGAATGGAAAGTGCCGGCCGCGCAGATCACCACCGCCAAGGGCATGCTGATCGGCCCGGGCGGCAAAAAGGCGACCTACGGCGCCATGGCCGATGCGGCCATGAAGCAGCCGGTGCCTGCCACCGTCAAGCTGAAGGACGCCAAGGACTTCCACATCATCGGCAAGCCGATGCGCCGCCTGGATGCGCGCGCCAAGTCGAGCGGCAAGCAGCAGTTCGGTATGGACTTCAAGGCGCCGAACAGCAAGGTCGCAGTGGTGGCGCGTCCGCCGGTATTCGGCGCCAAGGTCGCCAGGTTCGACGCCAGCAAGGCCAAGGCCATCAAGGGCGTGCTGGCCGTGCTGGAAGTGCCGACCGATCGCGGCGGCAGCGGCATCGCCGTGATCGCGGAAGGCTACTGGCCCGCCAAGCAGGGCCGCGACGCCCTGCAGATCGACTGGGATACCAGCGGCGTGGAAAAGGTCAGCAGCGACAAGCAGCTGGCCGACTACAAGGCGCTGGCGCAAACCGCCGGTACGCCGGTGAAGAAGGCCGATACTTCCAGGCTGGCTTCGGCGCCGAAGAAGATCACCGCCGTCTACGAGTTCCCTTACCTGGCGCACGCGCCGATGGAGCCGCTCAACTGCGTGGTGGACCTGCGCGCCGACGGCTGCACGGTGTGGGCCGGTTCGCAGTTCCAGACCATCGACCAGGGCGCCATTGCGCGCACGGCAGGCCTCAAGCCTGAACAGGTCACGCTGAACACCATGATGGCTGGCGGCGGTTTTGGCCGCCGCGCCGTGCCGACCTCGGACTACCTGGTGGAAGCGGTGAACATCGCCAAAGCCTGGCGCGCCAGCGGCAAGACCGATCCCGTGAAAGTGATCTGGAGCCGCGAGGACGACATCAAGGGCGGCTACTACCGTCCGTCGCACGTGCACCGCGCGGAACTGGGCCTGGACGACAAGGGCGAGATCGTCGCCTGGAACCACACCATTGTGGGCCAGTCCATCATCTCGGGCACGCCGTTCGAGCCGATGATGGTCAAGGACGGCGTCGACGCCACCATGGTCGAAGGCATGGGCGAACCCTATGAAGTGCCGATGAACCTGACCGCCCACATCGCCAAGGCCAACGTGCCGGTGCTGTGGTGGCGCTCCGTGGGCTCGACCCACACCGCCTTTGTAATGGAGACCCTGATCGACGAAGCGGCCCACGCTGCCAAGGTGGATCCGGTGGCCTACCGCAAAAAGCTGATCGGCGAAAAACACCCGCGCCATCTGGCCGCGCTGGACCTGGCGGTGGCCAAGTCGGGCTACGGCAAGAAGCATCTGCCCAAGGGCCAGGCCTGGGGCGTGGCGGTGCATGAATCCTTCAACACCGTGATCGCCTACGTGGTGACGGCGTCCATCAAGGACGGCCAGCCGCAGCTGCACACGGTCACGGCGGGCGTGCATTGCAACCAGCCGGTGAATCCGATGACCATCGAAGCGCAGATCCAGGGTGCGGCGCTGATGGGCCTCGGCATGACCCTGCCGGGCGCCGCCATCACGCTGAAGGACGGTGTGGTCGAACAGCAGAACTTCAGCGAGTACACGGTGGCGCGCATGCCCAACATGCCGAAGGTGGACGTCAACATCGTGCCATCCAACGACCCGCCGACCGGCATGGGTGAGCCGGGCCTGCCGCCGCTGGCGCCCGCGCTGGCCAACGCCGTGTTCCAGCTGACCGGCAAGCGCCTGCGCAAGCTGCCGTTCGACCTGGCCAGGGCCACGGCCTGAGGCAAGAGCAGGATGACGTTCACCTGCATCCTGCTCGCGGCCGGACGGGGTAGGCGTTTCGACCCCGCCGGCCGGCATAACAAACTCCTTCAAACACTTGATAGCGGCGAGCTGGTGGTAGTTGCCAGCGCCCGCCATCTGCTGGCCGCGCTGCCGCGCGTGCTGGCCGTCGTGCGTCCCGGCGATGAACAGGTAGCCGCCGAGCTGCGCTCGCTGGGCTGCGAAGTCCACGCCTGTGCGGACGCCGACAGTGGTATGGCCGCATCACTGACCTATGCCATCAGTCTCACGCCGGCATCTTCCGGATGGCTGATCGCGCTGGGTGACATGCCCTATGTGCAGCCGGCCACCATGCGCGCACTTGTCCAGGTCATCGGCCAGGGCGCCGATATTGCCGCCCCGGTGTACCAGGGACAGCGCGGCAACCCGGTCGCCTTCAGCGCTCATCATCTCGAACGCCTGCTGGCGCTGGAAGGCGACCAGGGCGCCCGTTCGATATTAAAAAATCACTCCGTAAATGAAGTACCCGTGAGCGATAATGGCATACTGCGGGATATCGACACGCCCGCCGACCTATAAACGCCCGAGAGCCAGATGAAGAAGCCAGCCAGGAACACCCCAGCCATCGCCTATACCATTGTCGGCAAAGACCTCGCCGCGCACCTGTTCGAGGTGACGCTGACGGTGGCCGCGCCAGCTGCGGAAGGCCAGGTGTTCGTGCTGCCGGCCTGGATCCCAGGCAGCTACATGATCCGCGAGTTCGCCCGCAACATCGTCAGCATCCGCGCCGAGTCGAATGGCCAGCCGGTGGCGCTGGCCAAGCTGGATAAGCACAGCTGGCAGGCCGCTCCGCTGAAAGAAGCGGGCGCCCTGACACTGCATTACGAAGTCTATGCCTGGGATCTGTCGGTGCGCGCCGCGCACCTGGACCAGAACCACGCCTTCTTCAACGGCACCAGCGTGTTCCTGCGTGTGCAGGGACAAGAAGACGTGCAGCACGTGGTGGACATGCAGCGTCCCGCCGATCCGGCCGCCGCCACCTGGCGCGTCGCCACCTCGCTGCCGGAGCTGAAGGCCAAGCGCTACGGCTTTGGCACCTACGCCGCCGCCAGCTACGATGCGCTGATCGACCATCCGGTGGAGCAGGGCGACTTTGCCTTGGCCACCTTCAAGGCGCACGGCGTCCCGCACGACATCGTCATCAGCGGCCGCGTGCCCAACCTGGACCTGGCGCGCCTGAGCGCCGACCTGAAAGCCATCTGCGAAACCCAGATCGCCTTCTTCGAGCCGAAGACCAAAAAAGCGCCGATGGACCGCTACGTCTTCCTGACGCTGGCCGTGGGCGATGGCTACGGCGGCCTGGAACACCGCGCCTCGACGGCGCTGATCTGCGCGCGCTCCGACCTGCCGACCAAGGCCTCGGTCCAGAGCAAGGACAAGAGCGACGGCTATATCCAGTTCCTCGGCCTGTGCAGCCACGAGTACTTCCACACCTGGAACGTCAAGCGTATCAAGCCTGCCGTGTTTGCACCCTACGATCTGCAGGTGGAAAACTACTCGCCGCTGCTTTGGCTGTTCGAGGGCTTCACCAGCTACTACGACGATCTGATGCTGGTGCGCTCCGGCGTCATCAGCGAAGCGGCTTACTTCAAGCTGCTGGGCAAGACCATCGGCAGCGTCCTGCGCGGCAGCGGCCGCACCAAGCAGAGCGTGGCCGAATCCAGCTTCGACGCCTGGACCAAGTACTACCGCCAGGACGAAAACGCGGCCAACTCCATCATCAGCTACTACACCAAGGGCTCACTGATCGCGCTGGCCTTCGACCTGACCATCCGCGCCAAGAGTGCCGGTAAGAAATCGCTGGACGATGTGATGCAGGCGCTGTGGCAGCGCTTTGGCCGCGACTTTTACGAAGGCGCCGCACGCGGCCGCGGCGTCACGCCGGCGGAAGTGGAAGTGCTTTTCGATGAGATCGGCGGCAGCCGCCTCAAGCCCTTCTTTGAGAAGCACGTTCGCGGCACGGAAGAACTGCCGCTGGCCAAGCTGCTGGCGCCCTTCGGCGTCACCATCAAGGACGACCGCAAATCGGGCAAGCCAAGCTTCGACGCCAACCTGGGCCGCGACGGCAATGACTGCAAGCTGTCGGTGGTCCATGAAGGCGGCGCGGCCCATCGCAGCGGCCTGTCGGCGGGCGATATCCTGGTGGCGGTGGATGGCTTGCGCGTCTCGGCCACCAACCTGGAGTCGCTGCTCGGCCGTTACGCCGTGGGCGACACGATCGAAGTCCATGCCTTCCGCCGCGACGAGCTGATGACCTTCAAGCTCAAGCTGCAGGGCGAGCGTATCCCCGCCGTGACGCTGGCGCTGGACGCCACCCGCAAGAAAGCCAACGGCCCGCTGCGTCCCAGCGCGGCACGCTGATCGTGGCGCCGCTGGATCCCATCACCGTCATCGTCACCTCCGTCATGATGAGCGGGGCGATGAGTGCCGTCCTGTTTGCGGCGCATCGCAGCTTCCCCCTCGAGATCAAAGGGCTGGGGCACTGGGCCGCAGGCTTGTCGATGCTGGTGGTGGCGGCGCTGCTGTTCATCGTGCGCAGCATGGGCTGGATGCCGGAAGCGATTCCTCTGTTGAGCGCCAACGCCGTGCTGCTCTGGGGGCTGGGCTTGTCGATGATCGGAACCCAGCTTTTCTATGGCGTCAGGCCGGACTGGCGCATGTTCCACGTCGTGTGGGCGGCGGGCATGCTGGGCATCGGCTACTTCCTGCTGATCCAGCCCGACTTTGCCAAGCGCGTGGCGTTTTTCTCCTTCATGGCGCTGGTGTTCTACGCCAACCAGCTGGAGCTGATCGTGCGGAGTGGCACCAGGCACTTCTCCACCTGGATGTTCGGCACGCTGATGCTGGTGCAGTCGCTGGTGGTGCTGTCGCGCGGCTTGCTGGCGCTGGTCAGCGGCGGCAGCGGCAGCCAGATCGACTTGCTGCATCCTGGCACCTTCCAGAGTATCTATCTGGCGGCGGCGAACTTCATGCTGCTGCTGTTGAGCGTCTCCTTCATGACGGTCGCCACGCGCCGCCTGCAGACTATCCTGGAAAAGCGCTCCACGCTGGATCCGCTGACCCAGGTACTGAACCGGCGCGGCTTTGCCGACGTCTATGCTCGCGAGCGCGCGCTGCTGCGGCGCGAGCCGGGCGTGATGGCCATGCTCAGTATCGACATCGATTTCTTCAAGAAGATCAACGACTGCCATGGCCACGTCATGGGCGACCGCGTGCTGGTCGATGTGGCGGGCGTGATTGGCAAGGCACTGCGGCTGACCGATCACGTGGCCCGTTTCGGAGGCGAGGAATTCATCGTACTGCTGCCGGATACGGGGCTGGAACGGGCGCGCGCCGTGGCCGAACGTATTCAGTCAGTACTGCGTTCACCGCGCACGGAAGTACAGGCTTCGCCGCCGCTACCGGCCTACACGGTCAGCATCGGTATCGCCTCTCAGCTGGATCCTAATGAGGATCTGGACAGCCTGCTGCAGCGCGCCGACCGCGCCCTGTACCGCGCCAAAGAGAATGGCCGCAACCGCATCGAGATCGCCGAACCGGCGCTGGTGCCCTTACTGCGGCCCGGCCAGAGTGCGCAGCTGGAAGCGGTAGTCGCGGTTAAATAGGAAGGTTTCCGAGAACACCAGCGAGTGGTGCGTCCAGCCCAGCAGCTTGCCGGGCCGGGGGTAGGGCACTGCCGCCTTCACTGCCTGCTGTGCGATTTCTGCGGAATGCGGACCGGGCGCGCGATGCACCCGCACCGAGGCCAGTTCGCCATCGCGCGTGATGCCGATATCCAGCACCACGATGGCTTCCATCATCTCCGGCAGGCGCCCGCTGAAAATCAGCTGAGGATTGGCGGCCATGATGCGGCGCGCGACCTGCTCCTTGTATTCGTCGATGGTGGCGGCTTCACGTGGCGGCGCCGGTGGTACTGCGGCGGGAGGGGTCGGCTGCGCCACCATCACGGGCGGCGGCAGCACGGTGGGCTGCTTCTGGCAGGCGGCTAATAGCAAAACCACCCCGGCAGCGCCGCGTTTCAAATGTCGAATCGCCTTGGCTGCCATGGTAAGACCTCTTCTGTTTAGCTGAACAAACGGCGCAGTTCCGCGCCCGGATCCGGTGCGCGCATGAAGGCTTCGCCCACCAGGAAAGTATGGACATCGGCGTCGCGCATGCGCTTCACGTCATCCGGCACCATGATGCCAGATTCCGTCACAACGAGTTTTTCTGTTGGAATGCGCGCCAGCAGGCCGAGCGTGGTGTCCAGCGTCACCTCGAAAGTGCGCAGATTACGGTTGTTGATGCCGACCAGCGCGGTCTTCAGTTTCAGGGCGGCGGTCAGCTCCTCGCCGTCATGGACTTCCACCAGCACGCTCATGCCCAGCTCGTGGGCGCAGGCTTCCAGCTCGGCCATCAGGCCATGATCCAGCGCCGAGACGATCAGCAGGATGCAATCGGCGCCCATGGCGCGCGCTTCGTAGATCTGGTACGGATCGATCATGAAGTCCTTGCGCAGCACCGGCAGCGCGCAGGCGGCGCGCGCCTGCTGCAGGTATTCGGTGGCGCCCTGGAAGAACTGCACGTCGGTCAGCACGGACAGGCAGGCCGCACCGCCCGCCGCGTAGCTGGCCGCAATTTCGGCGGGACGGAAATCCGCACGCAGCACGCCCTTGGACGGCGATGCCTTTTTCACTTCCGCGATCACACCCGCCTGGCCGGCGGCGATCCTGGCGCGGATGCTGGCTTCAAAGCCGCGCAGATTGGCGCGCAGTTTGGCATTGCCTTCCACCTCGCGGCGCAGGCTATCCAGGCTGCGCTGCTTTTTTGCGGCGGCCACTTCTTCCGCCTTCACGGCGAGGATCTTGTTGAGAATATCGGACATGATGCAACCTTAGTGTTGTTCGGCCAGCGCCAGGCGCAGACCCAAAGCGAGGAACAGGCCGCCCGTCACGCGGTTCAGCCAGAGCGAGACCAGCGGCTTGACCTTGAGGCGCGCGCTGGCAAAGGCGGTGAACAGCGCCAGGCCATGGCACCACAGCATGCCGTTGAAGTCGAAGATGCAGCCCAGGATGATGAAGGCCAGCGGCTTGTTGCTGGAATCGGCCGAGATAAACTGCGGCACGAACGCCAGGAAGAACAGCGCCACCTTCGGATTCAGCACATTGGTCAGGAAACCCTGGAAGAAGATTTTGCGGAAGGGCAGTTGCACGGCGGCCTTGGCTTGCGCTTGCTTTGCCGCCGCCGCTTGTTCGCCGTCCGACTGCAAACGACTGCGCAGCATGCCGATGCCGATGTAGACGATGTAGGCCGCACCGACCCACTTCACCACGGTAAAGGCGGTGGCGGATGCCGACAGCAGGGCCGACAAGCCCAGCGCCGCCGCCGTCACATGCACCTGCGTGCCCGCGCCGATGCCCAGCGCGGCGGCCGAACCGGCACGCCAGCCCTGGGTGGCGCTGCGTGTCATGATCAGCAGGGAGTCCGGGCCGGGCATGATATTCAGCAGCAGCCCGGAAATGATGAACAGGGTCAGATCGTGGATGCCGAACATGCTGGCCTCCTCAGTTGGCAGCGCCGAGCTGCTGGGTCACCTGCACGAATTGCTCGATCTTTTTCAGTGCCGCGCCGGATTCGATGGTCTGGCGCGCCAGCTTCAGGCCCGCTTCGATCGACGGCGCCACACCGGCCGCGTACAGCGCGGTGCCAGCGTTGAGCGCCACGATTTCGTAGGCCGGACCGGCATCGCCGCGCAGGGCGCCCATCAGCACGGCCTTGGATTCGGCCGCGCCGGACACCTTCAGATTGCGGCTGGCGATCATCTGCAGGCCGAAGTCTTCCGGATGGATTTCGTATTCGCGGATTTCGCCGTTGACCAGCTCACCCACCATGGTGGCCGCACCCAGCGAGACTTCATCCATATTGTCGCGGCCATACACCACCAGCGCATGCTGTGCGCCCAGGCGCTGCAGCACGCGCACCTGGATACCCACCAGGTCAGCGTGGAACACGCCCATCAGGATATTCGGCGCACCGGCCGGATTGGTCAGCGGTCCCAGGATGTTGAAGATGGAGCGCACGCCCAGTTCCTTGCGCACCGGCGCCACATGCTTCATGGCGGCGTGGTGGTTGGGCGCGAACATGAAGCCGATGCCGGTCTGCGCGATCGATTGGGCGATCTGCTCCGGCTTGAGATTGATATTGGCGCCCAGCGCTTCGATCACGTCGGCCGAGCCGGACGACGACGACACGCTGCGGCCGCCGTGCTTGGCCACGCGCGCACCCGCCGCAGCGGCCACGAACATGGAAGCGGTCGAGATATTGAAGGTGTGCGCGCTGTCGCCGCCGGTGCCGACGATGTCCAGCAGGCCGGTGGTGTCGGCCATCGGCACCTTGGTGGAAAACTCGCGCATGACTTGCGCGGCGGCGGTGATCTCGCCGATGGTTTCTTTTTTCACGCGCAGGCCCATGGTCAGGGCGGCCACCATGACGGGCGACATTTCGCCGGACATGATCTGGCGGAACAGGTGCAGCATCTCGTCGTGGAAGATTTCGCGGTGTTCGATGCAGCGCAGCAGTGCTTCTTGATGAGTGATAGGCATGGGATTCTCTCTTAACGTACCAGGAAGTTCTTCAACAGTTGATGACCGTGTTCGGACAGGATGGACTCGGGGTGGAACTGCACACCCTCGATGTCGTATTCCTTGTGCCGCACGCCCATGATTTCTCCGTCGTCAGTCCACGCCGTCACTTCCAGGCAGGAAGGCAGCGAGCTGCGCTCGATGGCGAGCGAGTGATAACGGATCACTGTGAAGGGTGAGGGAATGTCCTTGAACACGCCCACGCCTGTATGCGCAATGAGAGAAGTTTTGCCATGCATGACCTGCTTGGCGCGAATGACTTTACCGCCGAAGGCTTCGCCAATGGCCTGGTGGCCAAGGCAGACGCCCAGGATCGGCTTCTTGCCGGCGAAGTGCTTCAGCACCTCGATGGAGATCCCTGCCTGCGAAGGGTCCTTCGGCCCTGGCGAAATGCAGATGTGGTCCGGGTTCAGGGCTTCGATTTCCGCAATCGTGATTTCGTCGTTACGGAACACGCGCACATCCTCACCCAGCTCGCCGAAGTACTGCACGATGTTGTAGGTGAAGGAGTCGTAATTGTCGATCATCAGCAGCATCTCAGAACTCCCCATCCAGACCATCTTGCACTTGTTCGGCGGCGCGCAGCACGGCGCGCGCCTTGTTTTCTGTTTCCTGCCATTCCATCTCGGGGATGGAGTCGGCCACGATACCGGCGGCGGCCTGCACGTAGAGCATGCCGTCTTTAATGACGCCGGTACGGATCGCAATCGCCACATCCATCTCGCCGCCGAAGGACAGGTAGCCGCAGGCGCCGCCATAGATGCCGCGCTTGCTGATTTCCAGTTCGTCGATGACTTCCATCGCGCGCACTTTCGGCGCACCGGTCAGCGTACCGGCCGGGAAGGTGGCGCGCAGCACGTCCAGATTGGACATGCCGTCTTTCAGCTTGCCTTCCACGTTGGAGACGATGTGCTGCACGTGCGAATACTTTTCGATCACCAAACGGTCGGTGACCTTGACGCTGCCGATCTCGGAGATGCGGCCCAGGTCATTGCGCGCCAGGTCGATCAGCATCACGTGTTCGGCGATCTCTTTTGGATCGGCCAGCAGTTCCTTAGCCAGTTCCGCATCGCGCTCCGGCGTGGCGCCGCGCGGGCGGGTACCGGCGATCGGACGCAGGGTGACCTTCTTGCCGCCGTCCGGATCGGACTCGTTACGCACCAGGATTTCCGGCGAGGCGCCGACGATCTGCATGTCGCCGAAATTGTAGAAGTACATATACGGCGAAGGATTCAGCGAACGCAGCGCGCGGTACAACGACAGCGGCGAATCCACATACGGCTTGCGGATGCGCTGGCCGATCTGCACCTGCATCAGGTCACCGGCCATCACGTATTCGTGGGCGCGCTCCACCGCTTTCAGGTATGCGGCCTTGTCGAATTCGCGCACGGCTTCGGTGCGTACCGAGGCGCTGGTGATCGGTGTGTCGACGCCACGGCGTAGCATCATGCGCAGGTCTTTCAGGCGCTGGCGCGCTTTGGCAAAGGCTTCCGGCTGGGTGGTGTCGGC
>Ga0213872_10002335_pt1 | contig 11277 bp, 13 predicted proteins | sample VelepicomBERX_R2_FD_160071 | JGI IMG/M metagenome (GOLD analysis project Ga0213872, IMG submission 160071) | Rhizosphere microbial communities from Vellozia epidendroides in rupestrian grasslands, the National Park of Serra do Cipo, Brazil - RX_R2 | ecosystem: Host-associated > Plants > Roots >... | reverse complement strand
CAAGACGATGGCACAACGAGCGCCGCCTAACGGGTTAGGTCAGTGAGTTGTGCCGAAGTATTGCCCCAAGAATCGACCCAGCCCGGAGGGTTTGCCCGGATTTTGGCCTGCTGCCGCGTTGAAAGTCTCTTATGTAGCCCGCCACACTGCGCTCCTTTCGCCTTGCATCAGGCCAAAATCCGGGCAAACGCGGTCCCGGGTACTTAATCAGAGGCTCCCTACCGCAACGGCCAGTCCTGCAACACTGCAGGGCTGGCCGTTTCGCTTTTGGCGGCCAGCGCGCCAAATGCGGTTAATATCTCCCTTTGATCCCGTGCAAAGCGGGGCTTTGAATGACGTGGCATCAATTCGACAAGGGGATATCTTTGACCACCGCACCGACGATCACCACGATCTACGCCAAATTCGGCATTCCCGAGTCCGCCACGACTGAGCAGATCGTCCAGGCCTACTTGCGACTCGCGACCAAGCTCTACCCCGCGGTTCAGGCGCACGACGAAAAGGCCACCGCCCAGTTCCAGAGTTTGGCCAATGCCTATTTCGTGTTGAGCGATGCGACCGAAAAGCGCCGCTACGATCAATATATCGCCGCGGCACCGTCAGAGAATTTCAAGCTCAGCCAACGCCCGCCAGCGGCTGATACCTTGTTCGAGCATGCAGCCACCCAGCGTACCGAGCAGCTCTCCAAGCAATATATCAATGACGCCGAACTTGCCGGTGCGCTGATGGAAGAAGGCGTGCCTGAAGCCCTCGCGCGCTCCTTGGCGCATTCCAAAGCCGCACCGGATCTCGGTGACTTCGGATTGGACCTTGCGCCGGTTGCTCAGCGCCCTCTGGAGCCCACTGCCGCGCCAGCGCCTTTGCCGCAGCAGGATATGCGCAGCTGGCAGCTGCCGCCGCAACAATCCAACGCACAATCGACGGCGCAGGCGGGCTCCTTCCAGCCCTATGCGCCGCCACAGAGTATTACGCGCGAGACGAACTTCGCCGCCGGCGAGATGGTCTACGCCGGCTTTTGGGAGCGCTACGCGGCCTACATGCTCGATGGAATCATCGTTGGCATAGGTGGTTTATTCGTTGCGGGCCTATTCATTGGCCTATTTCGTTCTCCCGGCCTTGGGCAGCTCATCAATATCGCTATTGGTGTCGCGTATTTCACGCTACAGGAGTCGTCGGCTAAGCGAGCAACCTTGGGTAAGCGTGCCATTGGTCTTCAAGTGGCCACGACCGATGGCGGCCAACTTTCTCCAGGGCGCGCCCTCGGGCGCTATTTCGCGCGGTGGATTTCCGCCGCCATATTGCTGATTGGCTACCTGATGCAGCCATTCACGAAAAAGCGCCAAGCCTTGCACGATATGATCACCGATACCGTTGTCGTCCGAGACCCAACGCGTAAGTCTTCTTCAGTGCTGGTAGTTGTCGCCGTGCTTTCCGTGCCGGTCTTGGTCGCCGTCATCGGCATTCTCGCCGCCATCGCCATTCCGCAATACGCCGCGTATCAGAACAAGGCGCGTATCAAGGCGGGCCAACTGGACGGGCGCACTGCGCTCGTCATGCTCGTTGCCGACCACGATGGCAGCCACCCCTACCCCGCGCATCGCAGCTTCCAGCATTCGCCGGGCGTAGAGTCGGTGGAGTTCGATGCGAACGAGCAAGCGGTTGTCGTAACGTTCGTGGCGCAAGCCTTGAAGAAAACGCCCATGTACGTGTACACGATCAAGGACGGAGCACAGACCTGCTACATGATGGAAGGACAGACGGCCAAGGACATCAATACTTGCCCATCCAATGCACCGTCGGACCTGCACGACTAGTAACACAGAACCAAGTTGCCCGTCCCCCTTAGCGCCGCCGTCCTCGCCTTCACCGGCGAGGGCGTCCCCTACTCCGCCGCCTTCGACGACGTCTACCACTCGAAGGACGGCGGGTTGGCGCAGGCGCGGGACGTGTTCATGGCAGGCAACGGCCTGCCAGAACGCTGGCGCGACCGGCAATCCTTCGCCATCTGCGAGACGGGCTTTGGACTGGGGCTAAGCTTTCTGGCCACCTGGGCCACATGGCGCGCCGACGCGCAACGCAGCAAGCGGCTTCATTTCGTTTCCTGCGAGCTACACCCTTTCACCGCCACAGACCTCGCGACACTCTACGCACACCTGTTTGCCGACCAGCCCGACATCGCCGCCCTTGGCGAGCAATTGATCGCGCAGTGGCCACCCTTGATTGCCGGCACGCACCGGCTTGAGCTAGACGAAGGTCGCGTCGTGCTGACCTTGATGCTGGGCGACGCCTTCGACTCGCTGTGCAACCTGGCCGCCCGCATCGACGCCTTCTATCTCGATGGCTTCGCGCCAGCGAAAAACCCCGAGCTATGGCACAGCCGCCTGTTCAAGCAGTTCGCCCGTGTCGCCGGCAAGGAGGCGACGCTAGCGACCTATACGGTGGCGGGAGAGGTGCGGCGTGCGCTCACGGATGCTGGATTCGTCGTCAAGAAACGTCCAGGCTTCGGACGAAAGCGGCAGATGCTGGTCGGGACCTTCCGAGGCCCTCGCCCCGAGCTGAACGAGCCTCAAGACCGCCACGCCATCGTAATCGGCGCCGGCATGGCAGGTGCGGCGATGGCCGAGCGCCTGGCCCGGCGCGGCTGGCACGTCACCATACTGGAACGTGAAGCGGCGGCAGCTCAGGGGGCGTCCGGCAACCACATTGGCGCCTATCGACCGGTTGTATCGGTCGACGATAACCTGCAAGCCAGGCTGGCGCGCGCCTGCTTCTTCCATGGCATGCGCTGGTTCGAGCGAATTCCCGACATCATCTGGCGGCAATGCGGTGCCTTGCAATTGGCACGGGACGCAAACGAGGCCGAGCGGTTCTTGGCGCTCACATCCGAGCACGCGTTCCCAGCTGAATTCGTCCGATCGGTCGATCAGGGCACAGCCAGCAAGATTGCTGGCGTACCAGTGCGCGACGCCGGCTTGTGGTTCCCCAAGGCCGGTTGGCTGAGACCCACCTCCTTGGTAACGAGCCTGCTCGAGGTATCCCACGCCGCAATCCGTTATGGTGCAGCGGTATCACGCTTGAAACATGCCGACGGCGAGTGGATCGCCGTCGACGACGCAGGCGAGGAACTCGCACGCGCGCCCGTGGTGATCCTTGCCAACGCGGCCGACGCCACGCGCCTCGCCCCGGAGCTTGAGGTAAGCAGCGACGTACGTGTCGTAACGCATCTGCCCGCGCAAGCCGTTGAAGGTGTCCAAACGGTCGTATGCGGAGGCGGGTATCTGACGCCGGCCCACGACGGTAAGGCCTGCCTGGGTTCGGTCGCTGCCGAGCAAGCCTCGACCGACGCACATGCCGCGAATCTGGCATTGCGTAACCAGATGCTGCTAGGCGCAAAGGTCATCGACCCGTCGACCTTGGATGGCCGCCGCTGCGCCCGCCCCAATACCGTCGACCGCCTACCGATCGCCGGCCAGCTGGCCGACCCGGCCCTGTTTGAAGTGAAACACGCCGGCAGCCTGCACCGCGCCCCGCGCCTGGCAGGCTTATACGCCCTCACGGGCTTCGGTGCGCGCGGCCTGCTTTGGTGCGGTTTGCTTGCCGACCTGGTCGCGAGCCAAATAGCCGGCGAGCCATTGCCGCTGGAACGCGACCTGGTCCTCGCTGTCGACCCCGCACGTTTCCTGGCCCGACGCCTGCTACGAACGGAAGGCTGAGCGGCCACAGCGCCAAAGTCAAAGCACTGTCACGCGATGCTTGTTAGAATCGCGGGCTAATTCCACTTGCCGCCCACACCATGACTCGCACCCTGCTGCTCCCCCGCTGGTTGATCCCAATCGAACCGCGTGGCACGGTGCTCGAAGACCATGCGTTATTGATCGAAGGCGAGCGCATCGCCGCCATTCTGCCGGCATCCGAGGCCCGTACGCGCTACGCCGACGTGCCACACTTGCACCTGGCCAATCATGCCCTGCTGCCCGGCTTCGTCAACCTGCACGGCCACTCCGCCATGACGCTGCTACGCGGCCTGGCCGACGACCTCGCCCTGATGGACTGGCTGCATAACCATATCTGGCCGGCCGAAAAGCGGCATATATCGGACGAGTTCGTATTCGATGGTACGCTCATCGCCATGGCCGAGATGCTGCGCGGCGGTACGACCACGATCAACGATATGTACTTCTTCCACGACGCTGTGGCGCGCGCCGGCCTACAGGCAGGCATGCGCACCGTCGTCGGAGCGTCGATCCTGGAATTCCCCACCGCCTACGGCGTGGGTGCGGACGATTACATCAGCAAGGCGCTGGCCGCCCGCGACCGCTTCCGCGGCGAATCGCTCGTCAGCTTCAGCCTCGCCCCGCACGCGCCCTATACGGTATCGGACGACACCTTCCGCAAGGTGGTGATGTTGGCAGAACAGCTCGATGTGACGATTCATTGCCATATCCACGAAACCCAGCAGGAAATCACGGACAGCCTGGCGCAGTACGGCGTGCGGCCCATCGAGCGCCTGCGCCACCTGGGCGTGCTCGGCCCCAATCTGGTCGCCGCCCACGTCGTGCACGCCAATGACGAAGAAGTCGCCATCCTCGCCCAGCACGGCGTACACATTGCGCACAACCCGGCCAGCAACCTCAAGCTCGCCTCAGGCATCGCGCGCATCCCCGCCATGCTGGCTGCGGGCGTCAATGTAGGCATCGGTACCGACGGTGCCGCCAGCAACAACGCGCTCGATATGCTGGCCGACACGCGCCTCGCCGCCCTGCTCGCCAAGGGTGCCAGCAACGACCCCTGCGCCGTGCCAGCCGCCCAGGCGCTGGAAATGGCCACGCTGGCCGGTGCGCGTGCATTGAACATGGACGACCGCATCGGCAGCCTCACCGTCGGCAAGCAGGCCGACATTGTCGCCGTCGACCTCAGCGACATCGCCACGCAACCGGTGTTCGACCCCATCTCCCACCTCGTCTACGCAGCCCGCCGCGACCAGGTGAGCGACGTATGGGTGGCCGGGCGTAAACTGCTCGACAGCCACCACCTCACCTCGCTCGATCTGGGCCAATTGCAGGCCAAGGCAGGCTGGTGGCAAAGCCGCATTGCCAGCCAAGCGTAAGCAATACTCTCGCAGGACAGCACATATGACCGACACCACCGCCCACCCCGCACGCAACGCCGACGATGCCGAACTAGCCAAGTTCGCCGACCTGGCCCACAAATGGTGGGACAAGGACAGCGAATTCAAGCCCCTGCACGAAATCAACCCGCTGCGCCTGGGCTTTATCGACGGCCACGCCGCACTGGCAGGCAAGACGGTGGTCGACGTAGGCTGCGGTGGCGGCATCCTGGCCGAGAGCATGGCGACCACGGGCAGCACGGTCACGGGCATCGACCTGGCCGACAAGTCGCTCAAGGTCGCCAAACTGCACGGCCTTGAGTCGGGCGTAAAGGTGGACTACCGCAACGTGCCGGTGGAAACGCTCGCTGCCGAGCAGCCCGCCAGCTTCGATGTGGTCACCTGCATGGAAATGCTGGAGCACGTGCCGGACCCGACCAGCGTGGTCAACGCCTGCGCGCAGCTCGTCAAGCCGGGCGGCTGGGTGTTCTTCTCCACCATCTCGCGCAACCCCAAGGCCTACCTACAGGCCGTAGTCGGCGCCGAATACATCCTCGGCCTGCTGCCGCGCGGGACGCACGAATACGCGCGCTTCCTCAAGCCCAGCGAACTTGCACGCATGGCGCGCAACAGCGGGCTGGAGCTGGTTGAAATCAAGGGTATGGGTTACGACCTGGCCACCAAGACCTACCACTTGAACGACGACGCCAGCGTCAACTACCTGATCGCCTGCCGGAAAGACTGACGCACGATGCCCCCCCACGCCATCCTCTTCGACCTCGACGGCACGCTGGCCGACACGGCGCTCGACCTCGGCGGCGCACTCAACCGCCTGCTGGCCGAAGAAGGCCGCCCGCCCGTCGCAGACGAGTTGATCCGCCCCATCGCCAGCCACGGTGCGCGCGGCCTGGTAGAGCTGGGTTTCCAGATGAAGCGTGACGAACCCGGTTTCGACGCCCTGCGCGTGCGCTTTCTCGATCACTACGAGCACTGCTTCAACGAGCGCACCGTGCTGTTCAACGACATCAACACGCTGGTCGAAGCCATCGCCGCCCGCGGCCTGGCCTGGGGCATCATCACCAACAAACCCATGCGCTTTACCGACCGCCTGGTGCCCACGCTCGGCTTCACCGTCGAGCCCGGCGTGGTCGTATCGGGCGACACGGTAGGCGTGCCCAAGCCCGACCCGCGCCCCATGCACTACGCCTGCGAGCGACTGGGCGTAGACCCTGCCCACTGCTGGTATGTGGGCGATGCAGAGCGCGACATCGCCGCCGGCCGCGCTGTGGGCATGACCACCGTGCTGGCCGACTACGGCTACATCGCCGACACCGACCACCCCGAGCAATGGGGCGCCGACCACCGCATCAACGCCCCGCTGGAACTTCTCGCCCTGCTACCCACTCACAGGGTATAATGTTGAAACTTTCATCTGGGGGCGACCTGGCTTCGACGGGGGTTGCAAAGCGGATGGGGGCATGCCGGGATCTCAGATTCCCGTAAAACGCTGAACCAAATTAGTCGCAAACGACGAAACCTACGCTCTAGCTGCTTAATCCAGCTGGACGCTACACCAGTCTGTTCATGGGCTGGGCCGGGCAACCGGCAGTAGCGTTATTTACATGAAATCGCACATCGCCGGGTCACTTGGCGTTGTGTTAAATCCAAGGTGACTCGCGGTCTGCAAGCCTGTCGGTCGGCGTGCAGCCCGTTAAATTCAATAGGCTAGACTAAGCATGTAGAACTCTCCGTAGAGGACTTTCGGACGTGGGTTCGATTCCCACCGCCTCCACCATTTCACAGTTTCACAGCATCTCGAAACGACTCAAAACCCGCACAGCGTAAGGCTTTGCGGGTTTTTTGTTGTCTGCTTTGACCTCAGTGGACCTATTAGCATGTCATCAAGTGTGATGGCATTTTTGATGGCATCACGCTTGGCCGTGACCACCGATGACAACAAAGGCGAAGTTGCTGGGGATGGGGTGTAAGCCTTCGAATGTGTTTTTGGTGACGCCTAGGGTTTGGGGGGAGGACTAGAGACTAACCCACGTCGAACGTCGGCAACTCGGTCAACCGAGGCAGAAAAGTATCGTGCCATCGGTCGAAGTCGCCACGTGGCAAGGTGCCGGTGATCTGCAGTCCAGAAGGTTCGACCGAGGCAACGATATACGGCTGCCCGACCGACGCGCCAAACCAACAGGGGCAATTGTCCAGGCCGGGGCCGATCCATCCCGGTAGCGCGGTGTATATCTGGCCGAGCGTGGCCCAATGCTGTTCCGTGAACTCATTGAAGCGCAGGCAGTAGACGCGGTCAATATCGACGGTGCCGGCTGGCGAGAGGTCGTTGTTGTCGTAGTAGATGGACATTGTGTTAGGCCTCATCGTCCCAATCGGCCGGCAGCGGGGACATCTGCAATCGCGCGGGCGGAATAGATGCCTCGTACTTCTCCAGCCATGCGTCCAACCATGGCGAAGTTACCAGAAGCTCTCCATTCGCTCGTTCCACCAAGATCGCCACGTTTCCGACCAGTGCGTGTGCGCCGTTCTCTTCTGGATTTGCAAGGTACTGCTTGCTGTTCCAGTAGAAGAGCCAGCCATACGGCTTCACGTCGACGCGGCGTCGGTCAACCGTGCTTTTGTCATCCGTCACGATAGAAACCCAGGCTTCGGCAATTCGCCTGGCTTTGGAAAAAGTCAGCATGAAAATTCATATCCAAGTAATGAGCAACGGATTCTCGCATACCCACGTGCCGAGCCATATGACGACGGCGGAGCAACCGTACGCAACATCGACAAGGCGCACCGCCACGAGTCCGCTATGAAGCTCAATCTGGCTGCATTGGCAGTTCCCGTGGTTCCCGTTGTTGATAGTCGTGAACGGGAACCACCAGGGGAGGCGGGAAGCTTCGCCGCTACTGGCTTGGCAGGGTTGGTTCCCGCCTTTCCCGTGGTTCTTGCTGCAAATTGCAATGTCTACGGCGAATCAGATGCGGTACGCGCTGCCCTGCCCTTTCGGCTGCGCGACGGGGGCGATGCGGGTGGGGTGATTATTGGCCCGGATGGCTTGGCGTCGGCGGTGCGGGACTTGGTGGAGCGGTATGGGGCGCGGTTGGATGTGGCGGATTTGCTGGAGCGGGTGGAGGAGCGGGCGGCGGTGATGGAGTTTGATGGGGGGGTTGGGGCGGGGGGAGGCGGCGCGGGTGGCGATAGCTCTGCTGTCCACCCAACTGTCACGGCCTAGCCAGGGAGGGTCGTCTGCGTAGCCACTTGCTCCATCAGCCTGCTAACAATCTTTTCGATACGTTGACCCTTCGTGTAAGAGTACAGCATTACATCGCTGGACTCTTCGTGCTCGACGGTGGCAGAAGCGTGGGCAAAGTCGGCATTCAGGAGCACCGATTCAAATGGCGCAAGCCACAACTCGTCTTCGCCCTGGTCGATCTTTACGCTACAGGCGAAGGACACAAAAGAGAATGCGCCGCTATCAATTGGCGACGAAAAGCAGGGTTTGAATATGGGAGCGGTCGCATGGGCTAGTTCTGCGGTCCCAACCGGGAAAAGCGCACCGCGTTTGAGTGCGATGTATCCGTAGATGTTTGCGTAGAAGGCCATTTCGTTATCCAGGAGAAGGGAATGTACATACATTCCATGCGTCGGAAGGCGCTGCGCTTGTCCGGCCTGCGGGCTGAACAGTCAGTCGATGCTCCAAAATAGGGAAAGATAGGCGACTCGCTCTAAGCCTCTGCAAACCAATACGTGTAACTGCGCGGAATAGTCGTCAAGCTCTACTTCCATGTGGATCGTGCTGTCTGGGTAAGCTAGCTTAAGGGCTTCGTCCATCTGTATTCGGATCAGGTCGCAGCGATGATGTGTTTGCGGGTGATTGCAACCTACTGCGCGGGCAAAGAATTCCAATACATCCACATCCGAGGCCGGTGTCGTTGGCTCCCAGCGAATCGCTTCGCCTAGAGCGAATTCGTGCACCATCAATCCTCCCTCGGTATAGAGCGCGGCCGATGCGGCGGCCAGCCCGCCAAGGAGTCCGGCAAGCACGTCAGGTACAAGCTGATGAAGTACCTGCAAAAAATCAGTCGAAGCAGGATGGAGCGCCAACGAAGTTTGAGTTTTCACAATGCCCCCGGCAAATCAGCGATGTCTAAGTATTCCATGCGTCGGAAGGCGCTGCGCTTTTCCGACCTACGCGCTAGCCCGCGTGCAGGGTGATCAAGCCAAATCCACCTTCAGCGGCTCTTGTGACGCGGTCAGCGAACAAGGGAAACATCGCGTCTTCCGCGCTTCCGGGTACCGGCCACGCCCATCTTGCTAGTTCTTCACTCAGGGCCGATACCTCAACCGGTAGAAGGTATCCGGCATAAGAGAGGTCGTCATGGCTAGGCCACATTGGTGCGTAGCCTGGAAACCATGTCCCCGGAACTACACGTGTATAGAGGAAAAGCATTTCAAGCAGCTCGTGTAGCCGAGGGCTGCATTTCTCGGTCTTGCGGAAATATGCATAACGCCAAGCTTCTGGCTGCCAAACGACGTCGAACACGTCGTTGAGGAAGTGGAAAAAATTCTTCGATGACATCGCGTCGGTTCGGCGCTCTCCTGTACCCGTGTGAACCGCTCCCCAATAGTCATCAGCAAACAAGTCTGCGCCTGGCAGGCTGCGCGAGGCGGTTTGTTTGATCGCGAATAGGAGGAGATAAGGGTCGGCATGCAAGTCGACCTTGTCGAGGAAACCTTGGGACTTCCCCGCGCTGTACATGACGTCCCTTGGATACGGGGGAGATAGGCCATCCTTGGGGAACTGCGAAAGGTAGTCCGCTGGTGCTGAGAAGATTTCCGTCAGAAACTCGTCACCGAACTCAACGCCTTCCGGCACGTAACGTTCATAAAAGGTGGCCGGATCAAGCGTGCCGTCTAGTAGTGATAGCCAGGACGGGATGAGGCTTTTCCAAAGGAAGTCCCAATCGACGGGGACAATGCAGGAATAGGATGACACGTTTACCTCTTCAGTTTCCACGCAGCGGAAGGCGCTGCGCCTTTCCGACCCACTGGCTGCATTCGCGGAGGTAAGAGTTGCCGACCATTTTGCGCATTGACGCGGAAGTGACGGGCTAGTTGTATCCAACGCGGGTTGTTCATGGCGGCAGCAAGCGCTCTCACCATCGCCTGTTCACGTTCGCCCGCCCGATCATCTGGGACCACGCTGTTGATCGTGGCGATGGCCTCGTCGTAAAGAGTCGCAGCAGCATTGACCTCGCCATTCTCTCGCGCAATGTGCGCGCGGTTGCAGATAGCTCCGCCTAGATACACCACGTTTTCGCAATCATCTGGGTACTGGGTCGCCAATGTTCGGCGCATTCGAATTGCATCGTCGAGTGCCGCTATCGCCTTCTCCTGTGGCCCACAGGCCATATAGAGAAGCCCTAAGTGATTTTGGCAGGCCGCAAGCTGTGAGCTAGCAAACCGTGCATGCCTTTGCACCTGCACAATGCTTTCAAGCGAGCCCATGGCCTTGGCATAAGCAGCCTCTGCTTCTGCGACTCTTTTCATCTGGCGATATGCTGATCCTAGGTCGAAGTACCCATTGCCTAGAAGCCTCCTCAAGTTGGGGCCTGCGCCATCAACAGCAAGCGCTATCAGGAATGCCTCCAAGTCTTTGCATCGGGTTTCGGCACCCGCAATGTCAGAGATTGCTAGAGGTGGGTCAATCGCAGCACTCAACGCAGCAAGCTGGCGTTCATGTTCTTCCACATCTTCGTCCTGTCGATCAGTCTTGCTTTCAACAGGTATGGGTATCGTCTTCTTGGCACCGCCAAAAATCCAGCCTTTTACCCTCTCAATCATGCTTCCCATAATTTATTCCGTTACGCGATTGCGGCCTTAGCGCCGATCTACAGCGCCGGCTCCGGCGCGACTCAAGTATCAAGGCCGTCAGCGTACGGCCTTTTTCATTTTCACAGAAGTACCAACAACGAAAGGCAATCACATGAACAACACACAACCACGCATCACCATCGACCACAACTCCAACGCAGCCGCGACGGCCAGCGCGCAGGCAGTCGCGAAGGCCGCGGAAATCCACACCGTGACGGACGCTCGCGGCCGGACGATTGGTTTGAAGAAGCCGGCCGTGCTGGCGCAGTTCCGTTAGGTGGAGGTGC
>Ga0213872_10002334_pt1 | contig 11278 bp, 10 predicted proteins | sample VelepicomBERX_R2_FD_160071 | JGI IMG/M metagenome (GOLD analysis project Ga0213872, IMG submission 160071) | Rhizosphere microbial communities from Vellozia epidendroides in rupestrian grasslands, the National Park of Serra do Cipo, Brazil - RX_R2 | ecosystem: Host-associated > Plants > Roots >... | reverse complement strand
AGCATTCCGGGGCCTTGATGTCTTCCAGATTGATGCCGCCGAAGGTCGGCTCCAGCGCGGCGATGATGTCTACCAGCTTGTCGGGGTCGCGCTCGTCGATCTCGATGTCGAAGACGTCGATGCCGGCGAACTTCTTGAACAGCACGCCCTTGCCTTCCATCACCGGCTTGGCGGCCAGCGGACCGATGGCGCCCAAGCCCAGGACGGCGGTGCCGTTGCTGATCACCGCCACCAGATTGCCGCGCGAGGTCATGTTGGCGGCTTCGGCGGGCTCGTCGCGGATCAGTTCGCAGGCATAGGCGACGCCGGGCGAATAGGCCAACGCCAGGTCGCGCTGGGTGGCCAGCGGCTTGGTGGCGGTGACGCTGATCTTGCCGGGGGTCGGCAGGCGGTGATATTCGAGCGCGGCCTCGCGCAAATCGTCGGACATCTTATCCTTCTCAGTCGATCAAGCTGGTCTTCTTGGTGTCTCGCATCGTCGTATAGACCAGCAACGACAAGGCGATGCAACCGCTCAGATAATAATAAAAGTAATTTTCATGCCCCTGCTGGGCGAACCACAGCGCCACCGAATTGGCCGTGCCGCCGAACACCGCCACCGTGATCGCATAAGGCACGCCGACGCCGGTGGCGCGCACATGGGCGGGGAACAATTCGGCCTTCACGACGGCGTTGATCGAGGTATAGCCGGCGACGATCAGCCAGGCGGCGCAGATCAGCAGGAAGCACTGGAACGGGCTGGTGGCGTCGTGCAGGGCCGTCAGCAGCGGCACGGTGCAGAGGGTGCCGAGCACCCCGAATCCGACCAGCAGCGGCTTGCGCCCGATGCGGTCGGAGATGGCGCCGTAGAGCGGCTGCAGCAGCACCGCGAAGATCAGGCTGCCGGCGGTGACATAGGTGGTCTGGTGGTCGGTCAGCTTGACCGACAGCTTCAGGAACACCTGCATGTAGGTGGTGAAGGTGTAGAAGGCGGCGGTGCCGCCGGCGGTCAGCCCGATGACCAGCGCCACGGATTTCGGGTAACGCAGCAGGGTGCGGATCGAGTTCTCATGCCTGGCGTCGCTTTTCTTGGCGTCGTGCAGGAATTGGTCGGTCTCGTGCAGGGTGCGGCGCATCAGGGCGCCGACGACGGAGAGAACGGCGCCCACCGCGAAGGGAATGCGCCAGCCCCAGGCGCGCAATTCCTCGGGGGTGAGAAAGACCAGCTGCAGCAGCAGGAGGACGAAGATGGCGGTCAGCTGGCCGCCGATCAGGGTGACGTACTGGAAGCTGGAGAAAAAGCCGCGATGCTTCTTGTCGGCCACCTCGGAAAGATAGGTGGCGCTGGTCCCGTATTCGCCGCCCAGCGAGACGCCCTGGATAAACCGGGCGATGGTCAACAGGATCGGCGCGGCTACGCCGATCGAGGCGTAGGTCGGACACAGCGCGATCATCAGCGATCCCGCGCACATCACCACCACCGACAGGGTCAGCGAATTGCGCCGTCCGTAACGATCGGCCAAGTGCCCGAACAGCCACCCGCCGATGGGCCGGACGAGATAGGTGATGGCGAAGATGGTCCAGGCCTGGACCTGCTGGGAAGCCGCGTCACCCTTGGGAAAGAAGGAACCGGCGAAATAGAGGGCAAAGGCCGAATAGGAATAGATGTCGTACCATTCGATCAGGTTACCGACGGAACCGACGAATATCGCGCGTATCCGCCGGCGCGAATCGGCACCGACGTCGATAAAGCTGTCTTCCATGGCAGAGCCCGTCCTTTCCTTCCCTGGTCTCAGTTCAGGACAAAAGAGAGGCGTTGGCAAGGCCCCGAACGTTGTGCAGGCGCACACACGCCCCGCAGCAGAGGACTGACCGTCGAGATCCGGCCGGTCCGTTTCGAGGCATATCACCCCCGATGCGTGCGTTGATCGGAATTTGTCGCGGACTCTATGGCACCGCTCAGATCGTCGAGGCCGAAGGGCTTTCTGAGTAAAATAAAGTCACGATCGATATCTGCCATTCTTGCGTCATTCCCAGTCATTAAAATCACCGGAATTTCCGGCCTGTCTTTTCGCAGGTGGAGAGCAAAACGATAACCGTTCATTGCGCCAGGAAGCTCGATATCGCTTATGACGAAGTCTATCTCTTTGTGACTGATTATACTTAACCCATCCTGTGCATTTTTTGCCGTCCTTGCCGAAAATCCTAGCTCCTCGAGCATGCTGGCAACGACATTGGCAACAAGAGCGCTGTCTTCGATCACCAGCACAATTCCATGAAAATCCAATTTCTCTTGGGCCGACAAGATCCCCTCCACCTTTCTTCCGTGTCACCGCTCCGTGGAATTCTGCCGGGTGCTTTCAAGCCGGCTCGTCTCGAAGCCCGCCTGTTGCAACCGCGTGAGCAATGCGCGATACCGGCCCTCGTCCACCGACGGCGTCCGGGATAAGATCCAGAGGTATCGGCGGTCGGGATCGCTGACCGCGGCAAGCGAATAGGCGGGGTCGAGATCGATGACCCAGTAGTCGCCCCAAACCAGCGGCACCCACGACAGCCAATCGGGCGCGAACCGAACCTTGAGCCTGGCCACGGAGCCATCTTCGACTCGTTCGGCCCGGCCGATGGCCTGGTCGATCTCGCCGCCGGCAACCCGGCACCGGTTCGTCACTTTCACCGCGCCATCCGGCAGCAATTCGTACTCGGCGGTGGTATCGCCGATACATTGGGCCTGGAAACGATTGGGATATTTCGCCAACTCGAACCAGCGCCCGGCATAACGAGCGAGATCGAGCGCAGCGACAGGCGACGGAGGTTCACGACCTGGCGGCGTTCCGCAGGCGCCCAGGCCGAGGACAAGAAAAAGGGCGACGACTGACAAGCTCCGGTTCATGGCACCGACCATCGACGCGAAGTAAGGCTTATTTTTGTTACGAGCGACCGGGCAGGGCGGATCACAGTACAATCGGACCTTCTGTTGTCGAGACGTGGCAGAGTTTGGTAAATATTCAGTCATAAGAAGCTCGAGGCTCACCGATGTCACCTTCCCAGGACGGATGCGGCGCCTGCGCCAATGGCTCCACCTTTCCAGTACCCTTCACCATGGCGTTCCAGCCAATCGTCGATATTCAGAACAAGCGCATATACGGATACGAAGCCCTGGTGCGCGGCCTGGAAGGCCAGTCTGCGCATAGCGTGTTGTCGCAAGTCACGCCGGAGAACCGTTACGCCTTCGATCAGTCCTGCCGGGTCGTGGCAATCGAACTGGCCGCCCGCCTGGGTCTCGATCGCAGGCTGAGCATCAATTTCATGCCCAACGCCGTCTATGAGCCGAAAGCGTGTATCCGGGCGACGTTGGCGGCCGCCGAGAAGGTCAATTTTCCGCTCGACCTCATCAGCTTTGAAATCCTCGAAGACGAAAGGATCTCGGATGTCGGACACTTGCTCGGCATCATCGAGGAATATCGAAGCCATGGCTTCCGAGTGGCGCTGGACGATTTCGGCTCGGGCTATTCAGGCCTGAACGCCCTGGTTGATTTGACGGTCGACATCGTGAAACTCGACATGTCGCTTGTCCGCGACATCGACACGAGCGCAAGGCGCAAGGCCATCACACTCGGCATGATTTCGGTGTGCAGGGAACTTGGCATCGACGTCGTTGCCGAAGGTGTGGAAACCCATGGCGAACTCAAAATACTGGCGGCGGCCGGGGTTCGCTATGTGCAGGGTTATCTTTTGTCGCGCCCGGTGCTGGGCCGTTTCGTGCGGGATGAAGAGATCGAATTTCCCGGGGCGAGTTGAACGCTGTTCCGGCTGTTTTTCGCCGAAAGCAGGGCTTGATCCGCCCGCTCGATCAAGTCATTGAACAGCTCGTTCTCCTGAAGAGCAGCGACACCGATGCTGATGCTCGTGGAGAATTCGAGCTCGGCATAGCGAAGCGGCCCGTCTGCGACAGCTCGCCGCAACCGCTGAGCGACCTCTGCCGCCGTGTCGAAATCCGTCTCGAGCAATAACACGACGAACTCGTCTCCCGCCAATCGCGCGAATATGTCGCCGGTGCGCAGATGGCTGCCGATTCGGCCAACGATTTCCAACAGCGCCGCATCGCCGGCCGCATGGCCGTGCCGGTCATTGATCTCCTTGAAACGATCGACGTCGATGACACAGGCGGCCAGGGGGCGCCCATAACGGTGGGCACGCTCGACCTCGGCCTCGCCGGCAACAATAAGCTGCCGACGGTTCAATAACCCGGTGAGCGGATCGGTCGTCGCCAGCCGGCTCAATTCGGCATTGGCCTCCGCAAGCTCGCGGGTCCGGTCGGCCAGTTCACGGGTGCGGTCGGCCACCCGGGCTTCCAATTCTATCTGCGCCAACCGAAGCACCTCTTGCGCACGCCGCTTGTCAGTGATGTCCCTGGTCAGCTTGGCGAAGCCGGACACTTCGCCTTCTTCACTCCGCAACGGCATCACGACTACGTTGGCCCAATATTCACTTCCGTCGCTGCGGACATGCAGGCAATCGCCCTCCCATCGTCCATTCGCCGTCGCCGAGCGGAGAATTGTCGCGGGCAATCCGGATTTCCTGTCTTCGTCGGTGTAGAATATCGAGAAGTCTTGACCGACGATTTCCTCTTCCGAGTATCCATGAAGCGCCTTTGCCCCAGCGGCCCAGGTAATGATCGTGCCTTGACCATCGAGCGTGATAATCGAGCAATCGGAAATGCTGCCCAACAGCAGCTGAAGCAAGATATCCGCATCAATTTCCATCTTGTTTTTTCCTCGGCATGCTCCGAGCTCCATGCCACGTCGATCCGCGACAGGCATCATAACCGCCATTCGACGAGCTTGCCGAGCGGCCTAGCTAGCGACGCGCATTTTTCGGCGGCTGCGGAAAGAAAGCCGGAACCTGCTCCTGATATCGGCGATAGGCATCGCCCTTCGCGCGCAGCATCGCCGCCTCCAGGGGAGGCACCCCGCTGCCGTACCTGAGAATCACGCCCATCACCAGAGGCGCAAGCCACGATGCCAGCGACCAGCCATTGCCGGGATCCGTGCCGATCGCCGGAAAAGCGAGCCACAGAACCGCTTCGAAGAAATAGTTGGGATGTCTGGACCATGCCCACAAGCCGCGATCGCAAACCTTCCCCTTGCTGGCCGGGTCCGACTTGAAGCGCTTCATCTGCCGATCGGCCAGGGTCTCGCCGGCGATCGCCCCCAGGGCGACCGCCACGCCAATTCCGTCCTGGACACCGAATGCCGGATCGGGCCGGCGCGCGGCATAGAGAGCCGCCATGGCCAGAATGGCCGATACCGGCGCCTGAATCAGGACGAAGCGCAGCAGGCGCCGGTCAAAGTCCGCTCCCCATTCCCGGCGCAGCGCGGCATAACGAACATCCTCCGGACCGCGCGAGACGCGCCCGGCTATGTACCCTCCCAGCCGAACGGACCAGGTGACCGTCAACGCCGCGACCAGAGCCGAGCGCCACGGCGCGCCGCCTGTCGGCGCCATCAGTATTGCGCCTGCGCAGCAGATACCCGTCCCGAAGCTCCAGAACACATCCACCCAGCCGCCATTCGCCGTGACGCGCTGCACGACCCAGGCCGTCGTCATCACCGCCAGCATGACGGCGCAGACCGAGAGGGTCGGGATGATCATCGAAGCCGCATCCGCCACAAACCCACATCGATGGCGCCGGCCCTGAAGCCGGCTTCGCAATAGGCCAGATAATATTCCCACATCCGCTTGAACCGCGGCGCGAAGCCTTGGGCGGCGATTTCCGGCCAGGCCGCTTCGAAGCGCTCCCGCCAACGCTTCAATGTCAAGGCGTAGCTCCCGCCGAACATCTCCACCTTGTCGATGACGAGGCCCGCCTGCTCGGCATGGGACCTTATGATCGAGGGCGCCGGCAGCATGCCGCCCGGAAAAATATGGCGCTGGATGAAATCGGGTCCGCGCCGGTAGGCGGGGAAACGCTCATCGGCGATGACGATGGACTGCAGTACGGCGATGCCGTCCGCGGCAAGCCCCTGCCGCAGACGCTCGAAAAACAGCGGCCACCATTTCTCCCCCACGGCCTCGAGCATCTCGATCGAGACGATACGGTCGAAGGTTCCCTCGATCTCGCGATAATCCCGCAGCCGAAGGTCGGCCATCAAACCGGCATGCCGCATCCTGGCCGCGCAGTAAGACAATTGCGAGGGCGACAGGGTGACCCCGGTCAAATGGCCGCCCGACCGGACCAGCCGTTCGGCCAGGCCGCCCCAGCCTATGCCGATCTCCAGCACCGAATGGCCGGCGCGCAACGACAGCATCTCCAGAACCCGATCCTGTTTCTCGCGTTGCGCCGCCTCGAGGCTGTCGGAGGCATCGCGGAAAATCCCCGACGAGTAGCTCATCCCCTGGTCCAGCCACAGCGCATAGAAATCATTGCCGAGGTCGTAGTGGCTCATGACGTTGCGCCGGCTGCCCGGCAGCGTGTTGGCGCGCAGCATGTGGCGCAGACGGTTGGCCAGCCGCGCCGCCCAGAACCCGCCGCCCGGGCCGCTCACCAGGGACGGGTTGCGGGCGGCCAGCTCGATCAGCGCGGTGAGGTCGGGGCTGGACCAGTCGCCGTCGGCGTAGGACTCGCCGAAGCCGATATCGCCGTCCGACAGCAGACGACGCAGGGTCCGCCATCGGTGCAGGTGCAATTGCCCCACCGGCCCGTCCACCGTTCCCCGAATGGAGAGCCGCTGGCCATCGGGCAAGGTGACGGAGAGCGAGCCGCAGTCGAGACGGCGCAGCAATCGCCACAGGATCAGGGCGAGAACACCGCGCGGCCGGCGCCCGTCGCCGGCAGCCTCATCACAGACGGCGTCGTTCACGGCATCCTCCGGAAATCGACATGGCTGACCGGCCTCGGCGGCGGTTGCGGCCGGGGCAGAGGCCGGAGGCCCTTCCGCCAGAGTTTGAGAGCCTCCCAGTGAATACCCCCGAGAACCTGCAGCGCCAGCAGCGGAAATCGGAAAAGCAGACGCAGCAGCCTGCCGCCTGTCATCGCCCGCCGTTGCCCCTTGAAGAACGCCATAAGCACCGGCTTCTGCTCCTTCCGGGCCTCGACGGAGATGAAGGCCTGTTCGCCGGGCAGGCCCAGGCGAAAGTGATAGTGCATATTCATGTCCATGAACGGAGAGACGTAGAAGCGCTTCATGCAGCTATGGCGGAATACGCCGCCGGACTCGGGTCCTGCCGGAACCAGATAGGAGTGGCGCTCGCCGAAGGTGTTGTTCACCTCGTAGAGCAACGCGGTCAACGAGCCGTCGCACGCATGGCAGAAAAAGACGCTGAGCGGATTGAAGCAAAAGCCCAGCACGCGCGGCATGCAAAGCACGCGGATGGCGCCGGTGGGACCGAGGCCGGCCGCCGAAAGCTCGCGGTCGATTTGCCGGCGAAGCGGTTCGCGCGACCCGGCCAGATGATCCTCGTCGTGGAAGCTGAACAGGTTGAAGCGATTGTGGGAAAAGCCCGGCACACGGCCCGCCAATCCGGGCAGCTCGTCGAGATCCAGCAGGAACATGGGCAGGGCGTAGCGCAAACGGTGCGGGACCGGACCAAGCCGCCGGTGAACCACATGCCCCACATAGATCGCCGACGTGAAAACTGTCATGCGGCGATCACCACGGGGTGCTGGCCTATCCTGATCCGCTCGGATTCCCCCGGCACCGACCAAGGCCGCCGAACCTCTCCCAGCGCCTCGGCGACGGCCAAGCCCGCTTGCAGGCCATCCTCGTGGAAGCCGGCGCCGAAATAGGCCCCGCAATACCAGGTGCGCCGCAATCCCTGCAACGACCACAGGCGGCGCTGGGCGCTCATCGCCGCTTCATCGAAGATCGGATGGGCATAGGCCTCGCGGTGGATGACGGACGCGCGGGCGATCTCCCTGCTCGGGTTCAGCGTCACGAAGACCGGATCGCTCGTCCCGATGCGCTGCAGCTTGTTCATGAAGTAGGTCGCGCTGACGCATCGTTCCTCGCCGTCGCCGACATAGTTCCAGCTCGACCAGACCTTTTTGCGCTTGGGCATGACGGACGGATCGCGATGCATGACGGCGTCGTTGGCGCTGTAGGGCAGCGCCTTGAGCAGGGAATATTCGAGATCCGACGGGTCGGCCAGCATGGCGAGAGCCTGATCGGCATGGGTGGCGATGACCACGTGGTCGTAATGCGCGGACTCGCCGCTATCGCCGACGATCTCCACGCCGCCGGCATAGCGCCGCACGCGCCTCACACCCTCGCCGAGACGGATTTTGTCGGCAAAAGGCCGGCTCAGCCGATCGACATAGGTTCGCGATCCGCCGGCCACGGTCCGCCATTGCGGCCGGCCGGTCAGCCGCAGAAGCCCGTGATTGTCGCAGAAACGCAGGAACGCGGCGGCGGGATGATCGAGCATGCTCGCGCAGGGCGTCGACCAGATCGCCGCCGCCATCGGCAGCAGGTGATCCTGGATGAAGGCTTCGCCGTACCCGCCCGAGTCGAGATAGTCCCGCAAGGTGCCGACAGGGAGGCTCGCCAGCCGTGCCAACCGTGTTCCTTCGCGATAGAAGCGGAGCAGATCCCAGATCATCGCCCAGAAGCGCGGGCTCACGATGTTCCGTTTCTGGGCGAAGAGCCCGGAAAAATCCGTCCCGGCATATTCCAGAGTTCCCCTGCGCAGCGATACCGCGAACGACATGTCGGTCGCCTCGGTCGGCACGTCGATATGGTCGAACAGGGCGGTCAGATTGGGGTAGGTCTCGGGGTTGTAGACGATGAATCCCATGTCGACGGGAACGGTCCGGCCGTGGTCCGCAACATCGATCGTGTTGGCATGTCCGCCCAGCCGCGGCGCTTTCTCATAGACGGTGACGTCATGACGATGGCTCAGCAGCCAGGCGGCGGACAGGCCTGAAACGCCAGTGCCGATCACGGCGATTTTGAGCTGATTGTTCAGCCAGTTGGTCATGTCCAGCCTCCGAAAGGTACATGCTTCCTGTTACGCATCAGGCCCGCATCTGGATCACCTGTGCCGATTGTGATCCAATCGACGACCCGCACCGTAGAGAGGGTATGCATGTTGCAATCGACCTTCGCGCGAAACGCCCCCCAAGCCGCTGGATGTCTCATCCGGCGCCGCGAGCGCCCATGACAGACGCACCTGACGCCGTTGCCCTCGAATCGCTGATTTTGGCCGTCGCGCAGCAGCGCGACAAGCAGGCATTCACGCTCCTGTTCGATCATTTCGCCCCGAGAGTGAAGGCTTTCCTTCAGCGCGGCGGAACCCCGGGGGCGTCGGCGGAGGACATGATGCAGGAGGTGCTGCTCACCGTCTGGAACAAGGCGACGCAGTTCGATCCCGGACGCGCGAGCGCACAGGCATGGGTGTTCGGAATTGCGCGAAACCTCAAAATAGATGCGATCCGCCGCAGCCGCCTTCCGCTTCCCGACCTCGACCTGCCGCAAGCCGAACCCGATCCCCTGTCGGATGCGCTGGTGGCCGCCCAACAAAGCTCGCGTCTGGTTCGGCAGGCGATTCAGGCCCTGCCGGCCGAGCAGATCGAGGTTCTGAAACTGTCCTATTTCGACGACATGTCGCATGGAGAAATCGAGAAGGCGCTGGGGGTGCCGCTGGGGACCATCAAATCGCGTCTGCGGCTGGCCATGGCCAAGCTCCGCCAGATGCTGAAGGAAGAATTATGACGACTCACCATCCGAGCGAAACCACCTTGTGGGCCCATGTCACGGGATCTCTTCCTCCCGCGCATCGGCAGGTGGTCGCCATCCATGTCGCGCTTTGCCCGCGCTGCGCGGCCGAAATGCGTCATCTCGAGGAAGTTGGAGGCGCGTTGCTCGACGACCTGGCGCCTGCCCCCCTGGCAACCGGGTCGCTCAACCGTCTCTTGGCCAGGCTCGACGAGCCTGTGCCGCCTCCCCGGCCGGCGATGGCCTTCCCCCCCGCATCGCCGGCCGGGATTCTTTCCGCCTTGTCCACCGGCCGGTGGCGATGGACCGGTCCCGGAATCGCCATGATGCCGCTGATGCCGCGCGACGAGTCGAACACCCGTCTCGACCTGATCAAGGTCGCCCCCAATACCGGTCTGCTCGAGCATGGCCACGGCGGATTCGAATCCACGGTGGTTCTGCAGGGCACGTTCGACGACGGCACCGGATGCTACGGGCCGGGCGATTTCGGCGAGGCCGACGGCAGTTTGGATCACCGTCCCGCCGCCCTGCCCGGCCCCGAATGCATCTGCTTGATCGCGACGACGGCGCATCTCAAGCCGCATGGGCTTCTCGGCCGCCTGGTCCGCCCACTGCTCGGCATGTGACTTCAAACAGCGGAGGCATCATGAATTTGGTCGCAGCGGCAACCAGCGCCGCCGAACGCCTTTCCTTGCCGGACAGCGTGACCCGCGCCGGCATCGCCGCCCTGGTCGGCCGGACCAGGCGGCGCCTGGAGCGCATCGATCCTGGGTTCGAGCAACGCTTCGCCCGCGATATGTCGGCTTATCCCATCGCCGTCCGGCCCGATGCCGCGAACAGCCAGCATTACGAATTGCCCGCCGAGTTCTTCTCGCTGGTGCTCGGCCCGCGCCGCAAATATTCCTGCTGCCTCTACGATACCCCCGGCTCGACCCTGGCGCAGGCCGAGGAAGCGGCGCTGGCCGCCACCGCCGGTCATGCGGATCTGGCCGATGGCCAGGAGATCCTGGAACTGGGCTGCGGCTGGGGGTCGCTGTCTCTATGGATGGCCGAACGATTTCCGTCCGCCCGCATCACCGCCGTGTCCAACTCGCGCGGCCAACGCCGCTTCATCGAGGACGAGGCGGCCCGCCGCGGACTGCATGGCCTGCGGGTCGTCACCTCGGACATGAACGAATTCGATACCGATGCCCGCTTCGATCGCATCGTGTCGGTGGAAATGTGGGAGCACATGTCGAACTGGCAGGCTCTGCTGGCGCGGTCCCGGCGCTGGCTGCGCGACGACGGCCGCCTGTTCCTGCATGTGTTCAGCCATCGCAAGGCTCCCTACAGGTTCGAGACCGCCGACCGGTCCGACTGGATCGCACAGCACTTCTTCACCGGCGGGATCATGCCCAGCCACGGCATGATCCGCCATCTGGACAGCCATTTCCGCGTCGAGGCCGACTGGCGCTGGAACGGCAATCATTACCGGCGCACGGCGGAGGATTGGCTGGCGAATTACGATGCGCGGCGAGAGGCCATCGACGAGATCCTGGAACGGGTTTATCGCCAGGACGCCGCCTTGTGGGGCGCCGCTGGCGGGT
>Ga0213872_10002333_pt1 | contig 11289 bp, 13 predicted proteins | sample VelepicomBERX_R2_FD_160071 | JGI IMG/M metagenome (GOLD analysis project Ga0213872, IMG submission 160071) | Rhizosphere microbial communities from Vellozia epidendroides in rupestrian grasslands, the National Park of Serra do Cipo, Brazil - RX_R2 | ecosystem: Host-associated > Plants > Roots >... | reverse complement strand
GCTTCGTCGCCGATCTGGCCAGTTTCGCCCTGTTGCGCCAATTCCCCATCGAAGGCGAGGGCTGGGCGCTGACGAGGAACGACAGCGAAATCTTCATGAGCGACGGCAGCGCCAGTCTTCGCGTGCTGGATCCCAAGACCTTGGCGGTGAAACGCAAGATCGCGGTGACCGATGACGGCAAACCGATCGACCAGCTGAACGAGCTGGAATGGGTGAAAGGCGAGATCTACGCCAATATCTGGCAGACCGACCGCATCGCCCGCATCGATCCCGCCTCCGGTCATGTGGTCGGCTGGATCGATCTTAGCGGTTTGTTGCAAAGCCAGGGACCGGTCGATGGCCGTCCCGACGTGCTGAACGGCATCGCTTACGACGCCAAGGGCCAGCGCCTGTTCGTCACCGGCAAACTCTGGCCTTGGCTGTTCGAGATCAGGCTGAAAAAGAAATGATCAAGATCGAGGAGATCGGCCCGCAGAAATTCACCTTGAAAGTGGTGTTCGAAGGCCAGGAATTCGATTGCGGCAATTATATCAGCCGTGGCGCCGCGATGCAGGCCGGCAAGCTGTTCATGGAGCGCAAGGAAGGCGAGAAGCAAGGCCGCAAAAAGCGGCCACGCAAGGGTTAGAACTGTTCCGGCGGCAGCGCCGCTCGAAGCTTCGACGCCACCAAGTCCATTTCGGCGCGGGACCGAGACTCGCCCGACGTCGCGGCGCTGTTCGGAATGACGTGGAAATGGGCGTGGCAGACCTCCTGATTGCGTCCGTTGTTCTGTTCCAAGGTGAAGCCGGTACTGCCAAACACCTTTTGCTGCGCCACGGCGACGCGCTTCACCATGTGGATGACGGCGGCCATTTCGGCCTCAGTCATGTCATTCAGGTTGCGGACCGCGCGCCGGGGCACCACCAACGCATGTCCGGGATGCTCCCAGCCCAGCGGCACAAAGGCCAGCACCAGGTGATTCTCGGCGATCATCGAGACCGGGACCTCGCCGCGAATTATCCGGGCGAAGGGATTGCTCTCATCATAGGGGGCGTCAAGCGGGCAATGCAGCGCCGCGGGCGCCTGAGCCATCGAACTCCCCGCCAGCAGGGCGCCGATCGCGATCATGGCGAGCTTCATGACCGGTCCCCGCGGCAGGCGGCGCACAGCCCTTCCACTTCCACCGTCTGCCGGCTCACCGTGAAGCCGCGCCGCGCCGCGCCATCGGCCAGAACCTGGCCGATGGCCGGATCGTCGAGTTCGGCCACTCTTTTGCAATTGGTGCAGATCAGAAATTGCGCCGCGTGCGGACCATGGGTGTGGGTGCAGCCGACATAGGCGTTGAGCCGTTCCAGCCGATGCACCAGACCCTGTTCCAGAAGGAAGTCGAGGGCGCGATAGACGGTGGGCGGCACCGCCTTGACGCCGTCCGCCGCCAGCCGGTCCAATAGCCCATACGCCCCGACCGGGTCATGGCTGGCCCAGACCAGCTCAAGCACCCTTTTTCTGACCGCGGTCAGCCGGGCGCCTCTTTTCTGGCAGACGATTTCCGCGGCGGCCAAGGCGTCGCGCACGCAGTCTTGGTGAGGGTGATGTTCGGGGGGGAACAGGTCCATGGCGGCGATCCTATAGGAAAGGATGGGCACTTGACAGGCATGGATGCCGAGCCCCAATTGAACGCTTGGATTTTCGGAGGTGCAAGTGGCCATCGACGTGGAGGCGGCGCTCGCCGCCATCAAATTCGACCAAGCCGGATTGGTGCCCGCCATCGCCCAGCAGCATGACAGCGGCGAGGTGCTGATGATGGCTTGGATGAATAAGGATGCGGTGGCCGAGACCTTGCGCAGCGGCCGGGTCTGCTATTGGTCGCGCTCGCGCTCGAGCCTTTGGCGCAAGGGCGAAAGCTCGGGTCAGAGTCAGACGCTGGTGAGCCTTCTGGTGGATTGCGACGGCGACACCCTGTTGCTCAAGGTCGATCAGCAAGGCGTCGCCTGCCATACCGGCCATCGTTCCTGCTTCTACAGCGAGGCGCAAGCATCGGGCTTTGTCGAAATCGCGCCGGTGCTGGCCGATCCCGAGGAACTTTACCGGCGATGAGCGACACGCTTCCCGTCACCTTGCTGACCGGCTTTCTCGGCAGCGGCAAGACCACGCTGCTGAATGCGCTGTTGGCGGCGCCCGAGCTGAAAGACTGCGCGGTCCTGATCAATGAGTTCGGCGAGACCGCCATCGATCATCTGCTGGTGCGCAAGATCTCGGAAGAGATGGTGGTGCTGGATAGCGGCTGCCTGTGCTGCGCCGTGCTCGGCGATCTGGTCACCAGCCTTCGCGACCTGTTCAGAAAGCGGGTGACCGGCGAAGTGCCGGAATTCAAACGCGTCATCATCGAGACCTCCGGCCTCGCCGATCCGGCGCCGATCATCCATACGCTGATGAGCGACGTGGTGCTGTCGGCGCGCTATCGCCTGGACGGGGTGATCTGCACCATCGACGCGGTGAACGGCATGCACAGCCTCGACCATCACCGCGAATCGGTGAAACAGGCGGCGATGGCGGATCGCCTGCTGCTGACCAAGTCCGATCTGGCGGAGGGCGCCGAGCTGGCGCGGCTGCGCCAGCGCCTGGCCTTGCTCAATCCGGCGGCGCGGCTTCTTGCGGTCTCGTTCGGCGAGATCGATCCGGCGGAGATCCTGAATTGCGGCCTGTTCGACGGCTCCAACCGCACTCCCGACGTGAGAAGCTGGCTGAACGAGGAGGCGATCGCCGCCAAGGCCGCCGATTGCGGTCCGGGCTGCGCGGTGGAGCATCACCACCATCACCATGACCGGCACGACGATCGCGTCTCCTCCTTCGTTCTGCGCTTCGATCAGCCCTTGTCCTGGGAGCCGTTGGCGCTGGCGCTGGAAGTGCTGATGGAGATGCGGGGCGAAAATCTGCTTCGGGTCAAAGGCATCGTCAATGTGGTGGAAAGCGAGACGCCCTTGGTGATCCACGGCGTCCAGCACCTGTTTCATCCGCCGGTGACCTTGCCGGACTGGCCGGACGCCGATCACGGCACCCGCATCGTCTTCATCACCCGCGATCTGGCCGAAGCCGCGGTCAGGCAATTGATCGAACAGGCGGTGGGGAGCAAGGCCCTAGTGCCGCCCATCACTGCGCATTAACCCCAAAATCACATATTGCTAACAGGTGGCTGGGCTTCAGTACGTGTAACTGAGGGGGCATCGGCACTTGGTTCAATATGGAGATTGCAAATGGACTTCGACGACCAGCTGAGCGCTACCGTCGGCTTCGCGTCAGGCACCGGGACCGTCACCGAGACGGTCACCTTTCCCCATGGCAGCCGCAGCGTCACCTTCACCCAGGAAAGTGGCAATAGCGGCCTTTATCAGCTGAATGGCGACACCCATCAGACCTTCGCCTTCAGCGGCATCGGCACCAATAGCGTGACCGAGACCGTCACCGGCACCGACGCCACCACCACCTTGACTTACAGCCAGACCGCGACCGCCGGCCAATATTCCTTGACCGCCGATAGCAAAACCTTCACCGGCGCCAGCGACGTCACCTACGGCTTCACCCAAAGCAATGGAACCGTCAGCGCCATCAGCGTCACCGCTACGGGAAACAATTGGACCTGGACCCATAACCTGCCGATCGTCCCCGACGCTCAATTCACCATCGGCAGCTCGACCATCACCGAGACCTTGGCCTCCGGCAATAAGGTCGATACCTTGACCTTCACCGCCGGCACCGGAGGCGCCTATAGCCTGACCTCGATCGCCACCAATTGGGTGGCGCAGGGCAGCGCTACCACGGCACTCGATATCGACGCCTTTGACCGCGCGCAGTTCACCATATCGGGCGGCGCGGTGACGGCGGTGGCGCGGGTCAATCCGGACGGCAGCACCAGCAGCGTGGCATCCGACAGCCATGTCGTCTTCAGCGTGCCGGCCGCCGGCTTCGTCGAAGAGACGGTGACCTTGGGAAGCCACAGCTATTCGAAACTGTTTTACAGCGCCAGCGGCGGCGGCACCTACACCGCGGTCGCCGAGGTCAGCGGCAGCGCCGTCGATCTGGTCGGGCTGAAGGCGCAGATCGCCGAACTGCCCTCCGGAGTCGCCGCGCTGTTGTAAACAGATTTAGCTAAATCTCTCATTCGGCGATGGTGGTTTTCGCGACTCCATCGCCGTTTTTTTTATTTCATCTGCAATAACCAAGGAATTCCGGGGTTTCTGCAGTTGGCACAGCTTTTGAAATGAAGGGAGGCATCCGGGGGGATAAGCCCCTCAAAAACTTCAGAGGAGAGCAAAATGTCTTACAATATTCTCGGCCTGAACAAGAGCCTCTATACCGTGTTCTTCCTGTTCGGCGTGATGGCCGCCAGCGTGACCTTGGGTTCCGTGGTGGTCGGGTTCGACAAGCTGGCCAGCGGCCAGGTCGTCAGCCATAAGATCTAAGTCCAATAATCAAACAGGGGCAACGTCATGAATCATATGCGGATTAGCGGCCTCGTTCTCATCACCTCGATGGTTGCCGCCGGAGCGCAAGCGGCAGAGCGCAACTGGGATCTCACCGGTCAGTCGCTCAGGATCTCCACGCCCTGCGCCAAGCAGGTGACCATCGAGCCGGCCGCCGATCTGCAAGGCAAGGTGGAAGTGCGGGCCAATGCCAGCCGTCAGGAGGAAATCGATCGCCTGACGGTCAATGGCGGGACGGTCGCCACCATCGACAAGAATGCCACCTGCGGCAGCGGCTGGAATTCCTCCAAGCCGACGCTGGTGCTGAATATCCGGGTGGCACCGGGAATGCCGCTCCGCATCGAAGAGGGCGGCGTCGCCGATTATGATATCGGCGCGGTGGGCGGCCCGCTCGATCTGGCTTTGACCGGGTCGGGCAATGCCCACGCGGTCAATGCGGCGCCCTTGAAAGTGGCGCTGACCGGCAGCGGCGATCTCAAGATCGCAGAGGTGTCCGGCAAGCTTGAAGGCAAGGCCAGCGGCTCCGGCAATCTCTCGATCGGCAAGGCCAATGTCCAGGGCGCCGATCTGGTCGGCTCCGGCTCGGGCGATATCACGGTGGGCGGCGGCAGCTTGGGTCCGGTCAACGCCATCATGCGCGGTTCGGGCAATCTGACCCTGCCGGCGATCGGTGCTTTGGAATTGCTGATGACCGGTTCGGGCAATGCCAGCGTCCAGCAGGTGGCCGGCGCCGTCGAAGCGCAATCCAGCGGTTCGGGCAATCTGCTGATCGACCGCTTGGACGCCAATGCGGTGACCATGCATATCTCGGGATCGAGCGACATAAAGATCGGCAATGGCTCGATCGCCACCTTGATGCTGCAGGCCTCGGGCAGCCGCGACATCGTCATCGACGCCGCCGTGGGCGACGCCACCGTCAGCACCTCGGGATCGAGCAGCGTTCGTATCGCCAAGGTCAGCGGCAAAGTGATGCAAAGCAATTCGGGAAGCGGTCGACTAATGATCGGCCATTGATCATAATCCAAGGATGAGTTCGCATCCGACGCGCCCGGCCTCAGGACCGGGCGCTTTGACTGTCGCCCTTTGCGGTCTGGTCGCAATCTTCGAGGGCTTCGATCTGCAATCCGCCGGCGTCGCCGCTCCCAAGCTGGCGCCGGCGCTTGGTCTGACATCTGCGCAAATGGGCTGGTTCTTCAGCGCCAGCACGTTCGGGCTGATGCTGGGCGCGGTGATCGGCGGCAGGCTGTCCGATCGCTTCGGCCGCAAGATCGCGCTTTTGCTGTCGGTCACGCTGTTCGGCCTGCTGTCGCTGGCCACCGGCTTCTCGCAAAATCTGGATCAATTGCTGATCGCCCGATTCGTCACCGGCATCGGCCTGGGCGGGGCTCTGCCCAATCTGCTGTCGCTGGTGGCCGAGAATATGCCGCTCGACAAACGAGGCGGCGCCGTCGGTCTGCTTTATGCCGGCCTGCCGTCGGGAGGGGTGCTGGCCAGCCTGACCAGCCTTGCCGGCGATTGGCGGCTGATTTTCTGGGCGGGCGGCATCGCGCCCTTGGCGCTTTTGCCGCTGGTGGCGTGGAAACTTCCGGATTCCGTCGCCTTGAAGCGCGAGCGGAGGGGGGCCGGCTTCGCCACCGCCTTGTTCGGCGAAAGCCGCGCCCTGGTCAGCGTCCTGCTGTGGTGCAGCTTCTTTCTCGGTCTGCTCATCATGTATCTGCTGCTGATGTGGCTGCCGACCTTGCTCATCAGCCATGGTCTGGCGCGGAGCGACGCGGCCTGGGTGCAGGCCGCGTTCAATCTGGCCGGCGCCTTGGGCGCATTCGCCTCGGGCTGGCTGGTCGATCAGCCGCGCTGGCGGCGGATCGCGGTGATCGGCGTATTCGCGGCCGCCGGCGTCACTTTGGGCGCGGCGGCGGGGCTGCCCAACTCCCTGACCGCCTCGTTGTTGTTCGGCGCCGCCTTGGGCGGCACGGTGATGGGCGGGCAGGCGATCCTCTATGGCCTGGCGCCGAGCTGCTATCCGGCCGCGGTGCGCGGCACCGGCGTGGGGGCGGCGGTGTCGGTTGGGCGTTTCGGCTCGGCGGCGGGACCGCTTCTGGCCGGTCAATTGATGGCGGCGGGCTGGGGGCCGACCCAGGTGCTGCTGGTGCTGCTGCCGGTGCTGGCGGTGGCGGGGATCGGAACCGCGGCGCTGACCTTCCGGCTGGAACGCGGCGGCCTGGAAGGCCGCCGCGCCATATCAGAATTGACCTAGAATTTGGTGGTGACGGTCATCATCACTTCGAAGGGCGCGCCCACATAGTAATAGGGCGACGAGCTGGGTCCGATGGCCGAGCCATTGATGCCGGTATAGGACTTGACGTTGGTATAGACGCCTTGCACGCCGGACAGATAGCGTACATCGGTCAGGTTAACCACGTTCAAGCGGATTTCCGGCTTCTGGGCCGGGCCGATCTGGTCGAAGCGGTAACCCAGCGTCAGATCCGCCGTGTAATATTCCGGCATCGTCTCGTCATTCATGAAGGTCGAGTATTGCTTGCCGACATATTTCAGACCGAAATTGCCGAACAGACCCGCATTGTCATAGGCGAGGCCCAGCGCGAACTGGTCGTTCGGGCTGCGCGGCACCTGATGGCCGGCGGTCGGCAGAGAGTCCGAGAAATACCGGTTGGTGCCGAGCGTGCCAAAGGTCGGAATATTGCCTTCCTGGCGGGTCTTGAGATATTCCGCCGAGAAATAAGGACGCCAATGATCGACCGGATGGAAACCGATTTCGAAATCGACGCCATAGCTGTGGGTGGTGCCGATATTGATGTCGTCGGTGAAATAGCCCGAGCTTTGCGGGATCGGCACATTGATGGTGAATTGGCGGTCATGGAAGTCATAGGCGAAGGCGGACAGAGCGGTGTCGACCAGACCGTCCTGATGGCGCCAACCGACTTCCGCCGTCTGTGACCGCTCATCCTTGAGGTTCGGCGTCGGCAAATCGTACACCGCCGCGCTGACAGGGTTGTTGAGCGAGCCGAAGAAGGTGGGGAAGGTGTTCGGCGTGCGGAAATTGGTCACCCAGTTGGCGAAAACCGTGTCATCGCCGGTGATGTGGTACCGCACGGCGAAGGTCGGCAGTGTCTCGCTGCGGGTCTGCTTGATCTCCTGAGACGGCCACAGAGCCAGATCCGGCGTCGCCAATTCGTGATTATCGGCATCGCGGCTCACCCAGGACTGTTTGACGCCGACATCGAATTGCAGCCGTTCATTCCAGAAGCCAATGGTGTCGCCAAAGAAGATCACATTGTTCCAGCTATAGGCCGTCTCGTCATAGGCGGTATATTTATTGCCGTTCGGCATCAAGAGCAGATCGGCGACCTTGGTGCCCCAGATATCGAGCGGCGCGCCGCCCGCATCGACCATGCCGACCGGCTTCCACTGATGCTGCGCCGAATATTCGATCCAGTAACCGGCCACCAGCTTCTGATTGTCGAGGTCCAGGGTGAATTTGTTGGTCAGACCCGGACGATAGGTCTCGGTGATCGACGGCGAATAGAAGACCTTGTCCGATCCCAGCACGGTGTAGGGCGAAGACAGGCCGTTATAGACCAGCTTGGTGGTGCCGTAATAAAGCGTGTTGGCGCTGGTGACATAGGCGCCGGCACCGCCGTTGCCGAAGCCGTACCAGAAGTAAGGCGTCGCCTCATAGGTCAGATTGTCCAGGATGCGGATCGAGGTCGGCATGCTGGCGATCACGTCGATGAAGGGGTTCTGCACCAGTTTGTAGTAATCGGTCGCGATGTTGGGCGCGGCGCTGCTGGTGACGCTGTTGATGAGAGTGGCGGGGTAGTCGATCGCCTTGAATTGCTGGGTGTTCCAGGCGGCAAGGCTGGGACCGTAATATTTGTCCAAGATGCCGCGATTGACGATGATCACCGGCGCGATGCGATTGTCTGCGCCCCAATCATGCACCGCCTTGAAATCCAGATGCTCGCGTTCGTCCGATCCCGGGCCGGTATAATGGTTGGTCGAGTAATAGGAGCCCGACAGGAACATGCGCCAATCGCCGGGGCTGAAGACGTTGAGATCGCCGGAATCCAGGCGGACATAGCTGCGGATGGCGCTGTGCGAGCCGACCGACTGGCCGACCGTGGTGCGGAAATCATGGGTCGGCTCGTTCATCGTGATGTTGATCGAGCCGCCGGTGGCGTAGACGAAGGGCGAGTCCAGCTCGGAGGAGCCATGCGACAGGGTGATGGAAGACAGGTTTTCGCTATCGATCCACTCGCTCGGATAGATGGCGAAGCTACCGCTGTCGTTCAGCGGCATGCCTTCCAGCGATACGCCGATCTGGGTGCTGCCAAGGCCGCGCACGGTGATGTCGCTCTGTTGCACACCGAAGGCGTCGCTCGAGCTGACATTGGCGCCCGGCAGATAGCGCAGGAGCTGCACCGGGTTCGAAGTCGGCGCCTGGGTCGCGATGAAGTCGGTGGTGACCGTGCTCTTCTGTTTGGTGCCCTTTTCCTCGACCATCAGGCCGCCGCCGGCATCGGCGCCGGTCACGCCGGTGACGGTGATGTTCTCGATCTCGGGCGAATTGGACGGCGGCGCCGAGGGTTCGGCGGCCAGCGCGCCGCTGGCGAAAAAGGCGCCGCAAAAGACGGTCGCCATCAATTTCTTCCTGGTCATCAAGATCTCCTAAACACCCGGTTGATGTGTGAGCGCAAGCGTCTCGACCTGACCGGGCAATGGCCCGGTCAGTAATTGTTACAGAAAAATGTCAGAAACGCCCCGGATTTACTGTAATAAAACTGTAATCATTAGTTCTTCTTGTTGCGAAAACTAGCGAGTACAGCTGGGTGTGGCAAGATCATAAATAGCGGCCGAATAATGATTTTCGGTCACTGTGACGATTTGGACATATTCTATATGGAGGTATAGGCTTCGCTCTAAAGCAGGTCCAAGGTCAACTGGTCCGGCTCGCCGCCAAAGAATAGATCGAGGGCCGTCTGGAAGTCCGCTTTGTCATCCGCCACCGCGGCGAACAAGGTCATGGAGGAGTGGAATTTCATATCATCGGGTTGCCCGAAGATCCGCCGCGCCGTCAGGCCGGTGTGGCGATTGACCATCCGGGTGCACGATCTGAGACGCGGCCCCAGCACCGGATGGTCGAGATAGGCCTCCACTTCGGCCCGTGACGCGATGCCGTAGAATTGCGCCATGGCGCTATGGCCCAGCCCCCGCATCTGCGGAAAGATGAACCACATCCAATGGCTTCGCTTGTGGCCTGCTTTCAGTTCGGCGAGCGCTTGATCGAATATCGGGTCCTGCGCGTCGAGGAAACGCCGCAGGTCAGGGCATGGCGTATTGGGCTTCTCCATTGCCGAACGACCAATTCTCCTTCGACACCTCGACCAGATTGATGAAGACGTCTTCGCGCCGCAGCCCCAGCCGGTCATGCAGTCCGTCGGCGATGGCCTTATAGAAGGCGCGCTTCTTCTCGACGCTGCGCCCGCCATTCAAGGTGATCTGGATGATGATGCAGTCCTTACTGCGTTGGATCCCGAGATAGGTCGGGTCAATCACCAGATCTTCCGCCTTATGCTCGGCGATGATCTGGAAACGGTCATCCTTGGGAACCTCGATGGTGGAGATCATCGCCTCATAGATGACGTCGCCGACGGTCTTCTTATATTCGGCGGATTTTCCTTCGAGCAGATCGATACGAGCGAGCGGCACACTGACCTCCATTGTGGTGTTGCGTCCGATATGGGATGCGCTCATCGTGGCGGAAAGAGATGAGGGTCGGAAATGCAAGAAGGCTTCGCCAGTTTCGCCGAATTTTATCCCTTCTATTTGGAGGAACATCGGAACGCCATGTGCCGGCGCATGCATTTCTTCGGCTCGACCCTGGTGTTGCTGGCGCTGATCGAGGCCGTGGTCAGCGGCGACGCTTGGTGGCTGTTGGCGATGCCGCTGGCCGGCTATGGCTTCGCCTGGATCGGACATTTCTTTTTCGAGAAGAACCGGCCCGCCACCTTCAGCCACCCGCTCTATAGCCTGATCGGCGACTGGGTGATGTATCGCGACATGCTGACGGGCCGTGTATCCTTTTAGTCGCCTTCCGAATGGAAAGGCGCTCCGCCGGCAAAGCTGAAATAGACTTTGTGCTGGCTATTGGCCAATAGCACCCGGTGCGACAGTAGGAAGTCGGCTCCCAGCACCATGTCGGCGGTATAGATCGGCCGCCCGTTGAGCTTGGTGCCGGCGAAGCCGTGGCCCAGCAACTCGTCGGCGCCTTCGACGCGGCGCACCAGAAGGGTGGCCGGCTTGATGGTCTCCTGATCCAAGGTGACGCTGTCGACATCGCCCTGCCAGCTTTCCAGCTTGTGGTTGTAAAGCAGGCTGTAACCGTCGCCGAACCGCGACTTGCCATGGTTCAGGGGAATGCCGAGACTATTGGCCGCCGTGCTGGTCAGGGTGCTTTGCACGCTGCCGCTGTCGAGCACCGCCACCACCTCATGGCCATTGACCTTGGCCGGCAGGAAAGTTCCCTTCATGTCCGGAACATAACGGCGGAAATCGACGATGTGGTAATAGAGGAAATCGTCGCCGTCGAGCATGTCGACCACATTATAGCGGTCGCCCCAGAAGGCCAGATTGGCGCCGTCGCAATCCTTGGCTTGGTAAAGATTGAGCTTGCCATGCTGGACGTCGAACTCGACGTCGAATTTGCGCAGGAAATCGCGTCCCAGCACGGCGATCTGGTCGGGCGCCCCGAAATTGTCGCGCCGGCCCAGCACATGCATGATGTATTTCTTGAAGTCCAGATCGCCGACCT
>Ga0213872_10002332_pt1 | contig 11293 bp, 7 predicted proteins | sample VelepicomBERX_R2_FD_160071 | JGI IMG/M metagenome (GOLD analysis project Ga0213872, IMG submission 160071) | Rhizosphere microbial communities from Vellozia epidendroides in rupestrian grasslands, the National Park of Serra do Cipo, Brazil - RX_R2 | ecosystem: Host-associated > Plants > Roots >... | reverse complement strand
ACACCACGCAACCTGATGGGCTTCAAGGATGGTACTGCCAACCCGGCGACCACCAAACCCCTGATGGACAAGTTCGTCTGGGTGGGTGACGAAGGCCCGCAGTGGATGCGCGATGGCAGCTATATGGTGGTGCGCCGCATTCGTATCGCGCTGGAGCACTGGGACCGCACGCAGTTGGGCTTCCAGGAAGAAGTGGTCGGCCGCCACAAATACAGCGGCGCGCCGCTGGGTAAGCAGCACGAGTTTGATGCTGCCGACTTTGACGCGACGGACAAAGATGGCAATCTGGTCGTGCCGGAGACTGCCCATATGCGTCTGGCGTCGCCGCACGCGAACAATGGCGTGCAGATTCTGCGCCGGGGCTATTCCTACAATGACGGTGTGAATTTCCACGCCGAGCGGTGGCCGCCATGGACGCAAGCAATGGAATACGACGCCGGCTTGCTGTTCGTGGGCTACCAGAAGGACCCGCGTACGGGCTTTATCCCCGTCAACCAGAAGCTGGCGGCGATGGACATGATGAACCAGTACACAACGACGAATGGCAGCGGCATCTTCGCTTGCCCGCCTGGCGTGAAGCCGGGTTCCTTTATCGGCGCAGACTTGTTTGCCGCCTGATCAAAGCATCACGTCGTAAAACAAAACACCCGGCTAAGGCCGGGTGCTTTGTTTGCTGCGTTACTGATCGAGGATCAGGCCAGCGCAGTCTCGATGCGAGCCAGGGCTTTTTCGAGGTTGCCCATGCTGGTTGCAAAGCTAATGCGGAAGTAGCCTTCTGCACCGAATGCGGAGCCTGGGACCACAGCCACGTCTTGGGCTTCGAGCAGATAGCTGCCCAGCGCCAGGTCGGTCGGCGCGGCGATCTTGCCTTCCTTATGCAGGTTCTGGATGGCTTCGCGTGCGTCGACGAAGGCATAGAACGCGCCGCCAGCGGTCAAACACTTCAGACCGCGGATGCTATTGAACTTGCTGACCACGAACTCGTGACGCTCGTTGAACGCCTTCAGCATCGGCGCAAAGCACTCGGCTTGCGGGCCGTTCAGTGCAGCTTCGGCGGCAACCTGCGAGATGGAGCACGGGTTGGAGGTCGATTGCGATTGGATGTTTTCCATCGCCTTGATCAGCGCCTCCGGGCCTGCGGCATAGCCGATCCGCCAGCCGGTCATCGAATAGGCCTTCGAGACGCCATTCAGCAGAATGGTCTGCGGATACAGGTCTGGGCAGGCATTCAGGATGTTGGCGAAGGTGGTCGAACCGAGCATGACGTGCTCGTACATATCGTCCGACGCGATCAACACCTTGGGGTGTTTACGCAGCACTTCGCCCAGGGCCTTCAGTTCGTCGAGCGTGTAGACGGCACCCGTTGGGTTGGATGGCGAATTGAGGACCAGCAGCTTGGTGCGCGGGGTGATCGCGGCTTCCAGTTGTGCTGGGCTCAGCTTGTAGCCTTGTTCGATACCGCATTCGACGATGACGGGCTTGCCTTCGGCCAGGATCACCATGTCGGGGTAGGACACCCAATACGGGGCTGGGATGATGGCTTCGTCGCCTTTGTTGAGGAAGGCTTGGCACAGGTTGTAGAAGCTCTGCTTGCCACCGACCGACACCAGGATCTGCTTGGCGGTGTAGTCGACACCCTGGTCGCGCTTGAACTTCGCGATGATCGCGTTCTTCAGGCCCGGCGTGCCGGAAACGGGGGTGTACTTGGTGAATCCCTTGTTGATGGCGTCGATGGCTGCGGCCTTGATATGGTCCGGCGTATCGAAATCAGGCTCGCCAGCGGCCAGGGCGACAACGTCGCGGCCTTCCGCCTTCAGCTTTTGGGCCTTGGCAGTGATGGCGAGAGTAGGGGATTCCTTGATGGCTTGAACGCGATGCGAGAGTTCCACGAAAAGATCCTTCCGCGAGGAGCGGTAAACGAGTGAGACGGTTCGCCATTATAACCATGCGCCTAGGGATGCGGGCGCCTGGCGAGGGATTTTTTACTGGGGATTTCCGCAGTAAGTGTTTGATATCAAAGGTACGTTGACGTTAACGTCAATCAGTCGGATGGGTCAGGCGGCTCGCTTGCTGAAGTCGGCAAGGCGATAGCCCATTGCGTATAGCGCCGCGAAGTAGGTGACGGCGCCGGCTATGATTACCATACCCAACTTGCTTACGCGGAGCAGCACGTGCCCGCTGAGCCATCCACCTAGTGCCACTTTGAGTACACCGATGACTGCCGCCATGATGCTCACGGCCAGCAGTAGCTGTAGTAGGAAGCGCGGCCACCCTGCTGCGGGGCGGTAGACGCCGCTGCGGCGCAGGCCCATATAGAGTAGGCCCGCGTTGACGCAGCCGCCGAGACTGATCGAGAGCGCAAGGCCCGCATGCGCGAGCGGCGTGAAGCTCAGAAAGGCGACATTGAGCAACTGGGTGATGGCGACGCTGGCAAAGCCGATTTTCACCGGCGTTTTGAAATCCTGCCGCGCGTAATAGGCCGGCGCGAGGATCTTGATCGACACCAGGCCCATGAGGCCGACCGCGTAGGCGCTGAGCGCATGTGCAGTCATCAACACATCGTGCGTGGCGAATTTATGGCTGAGGAAGAGGGTGGCGATGATGGGCTCGGCGATCACCCCCATGGCGACGGTAGCGGGCAGAGCAAGCAACCAGCAAAGACGCAGCCCCCAGTCGAGCATGGCGGAGTATTCATCATGCTTTTGGGCGGCCTGCAGTTTGGCGAGGCTGGGCAGCAGAATGGTACCGAGCGCGACCGCCAGTACGCCGTTGGGCAGTTCCATGAAGCGATCGGCGTAGTTCATCCACGACACGCTGCCTTCGGGCAGATGCGAGGCGAAGTTGCTGTTGAGCATGATGCTGATCTGAGGGGCCGACACGCCGAAGATGGCGGGGACCATCAGCTTAAGCACGCGACTCACGCCCGGGCTATGGCGGCGTAGGCGCGGCCAGGTGAGCATGCCGATCTGGCGCATATAAGGTAGCTGATAACCCAGCTGCAGCACGCCACCCAGCGCGACTGAGATCGCGAGGGCATAAATGGGCTGGCTGAAATACGGCGACAGCAGATAGCCGCAGCCGATCATGGAGATGTTCAGTAGCGCTGGCGTGAAGGCCGGTACGCTGAAGCGGTTCCAGGTATTGAGCACCCCACCGACGAGCGAAGACAGCGAGATCAGCAGAATGTAGGGAAAGGTGATGCGGGTGAGTGCGACTGTGAGGTCGAAGCGACCATCCTGAAAGCCGCTCGCCAGCAATTTGACGGCGATCGGGGCGCCGATGACGCCCAGCAGCGTGAAGGCGGCCAGCGCGAGAGTTAGCCAGCCAGCGATATCGGCCAGGAATTCCCGTGCGGCATCGTCGCCCTGCTGCGTTTTGTATTCGGCCAGGATGGGCACGAAGGCCTGCGAAAAAGCGCCCTCTGCGAAGATGCGGCGAAACAGGTTGGGCAGGCGGAAGGCGATGACGAAGGCGTCCATCGCGCCCTGAGCGCCGAATTGGTGCGCGTTCATATACTCGCGCACAAGACCCAGCAGGCGCGAGATCATGGTCATGCTGCTGGTGCGGGCGAGGGCCTTGAAGAGATTCATGCGGCGAAGGTGTCGGATAATGAGATTGGCCGCCGCGAGTGAGTGGCCCGTCCCGAGTGCCAGCGAGGCACCCTCGCGGCGGCGAGGGCGGGGGGAGTGGAATTTACCAGGCACGGCCCTGTTTTCAGGTTGCCGTACCAAGGCCCGGCTCGGCCGGGTGGCGCGCTCAAGGTGGATGCTCTTGATATGCGGGCCGCGATATTCTACGCGATGATTGCATTTTGGGTGGTTCTTTGGCAAAATGCGCGGTTTCGCGATAGTCCTTTTACCGGTTTAAGGAGTTGATTTAAATGGCAAACAGCGCACAAGCACGCAAGCGCGCCCGTCAGGCCGCTAGCGCACGCCTGCATAACATGAGCCAACGCTCGGAATTCCGCACTGCAATCAAGAAGGTGCTGAAGGCCGTTGAAGCTGGCGACAAGGCCGCAGCAACGGAAGTCTTCAAGGCAGCGTCGAGCACCATCGATCGCATCGCCGACAAGGGCATCTTCCACAAGAACAAGGCTGCTCGTCACAAGAGCCGTCTGGCTGCTGCCGTTAAGGCAATGGCTTAAGGAAGCACTGCACAAGGTAGGGCACGTAACAGCAGCTCGCCGCCTGGCATAGCCAGGCGCAAACGGGCGGTGGACCATCACCGGATTTTCGCTGATTGATTCCGCTCCCCCCGCCCTCACCGCCGTGAGGGAGCCTCGCTGGTGCTCGCAAGCAGTTTTGCTTTCCTTGGTAGCGCAACGACACCCGACTCGCTGGCCAGCATCGTTTGTCGAAAAGCCCGCTCGATTGAGCGGGCTTTTGTTTTTTCTGCCGCCATTGTTCCTGAGTTGTCAAGCGCGGTATTGGTCATCATTGATGGCCAAGGGTGATATATCACCCCCTCCTTCCCGTCACTCTCCCGCTAGGGGCGAGGAGAGAAGCCCTTTGCGCTTGGCGGCTGAAAGCCCCTCTCCCCCCGCGAGGGAGAGGGGTTGGGGAGAAGGGGACTTTCCCCTCGCTGAGAGTGAATACACCTCAGCGCATTTCTGTGCGGCAGAGAAACAATGGCGTTCTCTAGCGCATCATCTGTGACCTAAGCGTTCACCTTTCGCCGCAGCTGCTCAAAAGCCAGCGGCTCCCAGGAACGTGTTGCCACCAAGAGGCTGATGCCTTGCCGCTCTGCGGGCTGGTGGTCGACACAGTCCTCATGCAATTCCGCCAGCTCGTGCAGAAGTCGTTCGACACGCGCATTGAGTCGAACAACAGCCGCTTTGCTCAGCATCGCATGGTGAAAGCGCAGCATCTCTTGCGGCTGTCCGAATGACGCATTCAAAAAGTCCGCCTGCACCTGGTTGCGGAAATAGCGATAGATCGGCCCGTCTGGCAGCCAGCTGAAATCACGCGCGACTTTGAGTCTGACTTTGTTCTCCGGCAGAAGTCGGATCAAGCCGAGGCGATCAAGCTGTAAAAGCCCTTTTACGCAGGCCGCGGCTGTCAGGTCGTACGTCGCGATGATCTGGTCGAAGGTCCAGTGGTTGAGTACGCAGACTGCCAGTAGCAAGAGGGTTGGACTTGCGACCAACTGCTGTTCCTGCTCCTGGCTCAATCGTGTCAGGCGCGGCTGTTCCTGCTCCACTTCGCGAATCAGCTCTGTCAGCTCCAGATCGCAGAGGGTGCAGATTGCTTCAAGCATATCGAGCGTGAAGCGTTGTTGCGAGAAATGGCGCTTGACGCTGGCTTCACTTAGTTGCAGGTGCGTTGCGACCTGGGCGTAGGTCAAGCCGCGTGCTTTCAAGACGCGCTTGAGGGTCGACACCAGCAGGGTGGCTTGTGACATGGTAGGTAAGCGGGCGTATTTAGTAAGGCAAGGACATATGACGTCGACTCAAGGGGTACGCATCAGACGTAGATACTCGGATCGACTCAGCTCGCGATGCTGGACCTCATCAGCTTCGTCGGGTGAGAGGTCGACAACCACCTTCACGTAGCGACCCAGCCGCTGCCAGATGGCCATGGAGATCCGTTCGACAAAGGCAGGTTCGTCATCCTGCGGCGGAAGGGGGGCTTCCATCTCTGCTTCGACGTGCCAGGCACCCTGGTGTTCGCGACTCGATTTGTAAGCGGGCTTGACCCAGGCGTGCTCAATGGCGGACAGTACGCGGGGCGGTTCGCTGGAACCGAGTGGAAAGACGGAGATGTGGACGCGGTGGCAACGCATGGTGGCGAGTGTGTTGTGAGAGGTCCAAAAGGTGCGCTGAAGGCAGGGATACGTTGCCGCATCGCGACATGCCGCCCATATTTATGCAAATTGCATCGTTTCTGCAATAGGTGACGACACATCCATGTGCTAGATTCAGACAGGACAACATTAGCACTTTTTGCCATGCCAAACGAACAGTCCCTTTCGCTCCCTCGAATCCTGGTGGTGGATGATTCCCGCATTGTCAGGGCCAGCGTTAAAAAGCATCTTTCCGGTAGTTTCGATATCGTCGAAGAAGCCGATGGCGAAGCCGGTTGGCATCATCTGAATCAAGATCCCGAAATCATGGTCTTGATGAGTGATCTCTCCATGCCCAAGCTCGACGGGTATGGTCTCTTGACACGCGTGCGCCGCTCGCACGATCTTCGTATCAAAAGCACGCCCGTTATCATCATTTCGGGCGAGGAAGACCTGGAGGTCAAAAACCATGCGGTCGACTTGGGTGCGAATGATTTCGTGACGAAGTCGACCGACCGTGCCGAGATGGTGGCGCGCGTCTCTGCCGCCGTGAAGCTTGCCCGCACCGCGCGCGAACTGCGGCACAATGAAGAAGTACAGACCAAGACGGTGACGACCGACGCCAAGACGGGCGTAGGGAGCGAGCATCTATTGCATCTTGAAGGTGCGAAGGTCCTGGCGCACGGCCTGCGCCATCAAGGCGAAGCAACGCTGGTGCTGTTCGAACTCGACGGGTTTGATGCGCTCAATGCAGATATCGGGGAGGCAACGGCTGACAAGCTGATGGGCCTGATCGCAAAGCTGGTCTCTGATCGCCTGCGCAAGGAAGAAACGCTGGCCCGCCTCGGTGGGCCACGTTTCGGTGTCGTGCTCTATGCCGACCTTGCCGGCAGCTTGATCTATGCCGAGCGCCTGCGCGAAACGATTGCCGCGGCCAAGATCAATTTCAAACGTCGCCAGCTGCGCGTTACGGCCAGTGTCGGGATTGCCAATACCCGGACCGACGGCACCACCGAATTCGATGCGTTGCTTGAAATCGGCATGGGCCGGCTTGCTTCCGCAGCCCAACAAGGCGGGAATCGGCTGGTTGCGCCGGAGGCGGTCTCTGCAATGTCGGTTGAGCATGCCTTGGCCCTGTTGGCTAGCGGGGAAGCAGCAGCCGTGACCCCCCATCTGAACACCTTGCTGCTGACCTTGCAGCCTTTGCTTGAGCTGGCGCGGCGCGCGAATACGCCTTCGGCCTGACGATGGTCGCGCCGTTCTGGCGCGATCTGGATTACCCATCTGAACTGCAGCAGCCCATTTCGCCGTGATGGCGAGGTGGGCTGCTTCTATCTGCCTTCATTGTTGCGTCAGGCGTGACACGCTGTCCGCGTGTAGCAAGGCAAGACACCACTACTGCTAACACATCCCGCTCCGTACCTTTGCTGTAATACCTCAAATTCCGGAAAATTAATGTAACTAAATGTTACTTTGTAAAATCATTGCCTTGCCATACTTTGTAACGAAACATCTCCAAATGTCTCACCAGGTAACGGACTCACGATTGGGTGAAAAATTCAACTGAATTCATCTGGAATTACTTGTTCCGTTGATGTAGGAGGTAAGAATGTCAATGCAATCAAGCCAGGTAGCCTAATCTACGTACTTTTTTGTGTATGCTATGTGCAACATTTATGAAATATATTTATGTGTTTATATGTTTCTATATTGAAACAATTTTATCTTCTCCGTACGATCCGCAACCTATCAGACGCAGCTCAGCAAGGTGTCGCGCTATCCATGACGCCGGCTGGTCGTAGTGCGCAGCGGTGCCACCGGTTCGCAATAGCTCGGTGGGTTGATCGACATTAGTGGAGACTCCTTTGATGAAAATGAAGCAAATTGCCTACGCAGTCGGCCTGATCGGCTTGGCAGGCGTAACCGTGGCCCATGCGGACGACCAACCGAAGGCTCAAGATGCGCAGAAGGTTGAGAAGATCGAAGTAACTGGTTCTTCGATCCGTCGTGTGGCAAACGAGACCGCACTCCCGGTTCAAACGATCAAGCGTGAAGACATCGAAAAGACCGGCGCGACGACAGTTGCTGAAATCGTTCAGAAGATGACCGGTCAAGAAGGCGCGCTGGGCGCGAGTGCCTCGGTTGGCGGTACGCTGGCAGGCTTTGCGGGCGTTTCCCTGCGAGGCTTGGGCGACAACCATACGCTTATTCTGGTCAACGGCCGTCGCATCGCGAACTTTCCATTGATGGAAGGTAATGGCAATGCATCTGGCGCCGTCGATACGAGCACACTGCCAGCAGCGGCCATTGAGCGTATTGATATCCTGAAGGATGGCGCGTCGGCTATTTACGGCTCTGACGCCGTGGGTGGTGTGGTGAACTTCATCCTGCGCAAGGACTACAAGGGGGCTGAGGCAACGGGCTACTATGGCCAGAACTATGCGGGTCGTGCAAAAAAGTACCAAGCCAACGCGACCTTTGGCTTTGGTGACTACGATAGCGAACGCTACAACCTGCTGGTGACCTTTGATCATCAGAAGGAAGATGAGTTGAAGTTCAAGGATGCGCACATTCCAATCCTGTCTCCTGTTGATCCTTCGTTCGGCATGACGCACGGCGCTGCGAAGTCGAGTAACTCCTTCCCGGCAAATTACACGGCACTCAATGGTTCCGGTTCGGGTAACCCTGCTTTGGCCGCGGGCTGTCCTTCACCACTGATTCTTGGTGCGGGTCGTTGTTTCATCAATACCGGCATGTTCTTCGATGCTCTGCCGGGTGTAGAAAAGAACTCCTTGTTTTCGCGCGGCACGTTTAAGCTGACCGACGATGCGCAATTATTTGCTGAGTTTGCCTACAGCGAAAACAAGACACACATTGAAACCGCCCCAACGCCGATCTCCAACGGCACGACGGCGCTTGATCCGACGACGCTGGCCCGCCCAGATGTCGTCCTGCCGGCCAATAGCCCGTACTATCCCAAGGTGGCGGGCCTCTCGGGCGACTTGAGTCTGCGCTATCGCTCTGTCGAGCTTGGCCCGCGTACCAACGTCGACAAGGATGAAAATACCCGCTTCCTAGTGGGGGCTAAGGGGTCGTTCGGTACCTGGGACTACGACGGTGCGGTGTATGACTCCGAAGCTAAAGCAACGGATCACCTCGCAAGCGGTTGGGTGTCATCTAAGGCAATTGTGAGTGCAATCGGTACCGGCCAGATCAATGTATTTGGCACGCAAACCAATGCCCAAAGCTTGGCATTGCTTGATAGCACGCAGGTCACACCGTCGCGTGTCGGTAAGACAGCTATCCGGGGAGGGGATGCACATATCTCCGGTTCTTTGTTCGAGCTCCCAGGCGGTTCGCTATCTGTCGCGGCTGGTGTGGACTATCGTCAGGAAACCTATAAGGACTCCGCTGATACCGAATATGCGTCGGGCGATGTGATTGGCGGTAGCGGCACGTTTGCAAACGTGGATGCGAGTCGGAAGGTAAGTGCCATCTTTGGTGAGGTTGTGATTCCGGTCATGAAGGGCTTGGAGGCTGATCTGGCTGTTCGTACCGACCACTACAGCGATGTAGGTTCGACCACCAATCCGAAGGTGTCGTTGCGCTTCCAGCCAACCAAGCAACTGCTGTTCCGTGCGAGCGCGGGTAACGGCTTCCGCGCGCCGACGTTGGCGGACTTGTTCACGCCAGCGATTTATACGAACTCGACAGCCAATTTGGATGACCCGATTCGCTGTCAGAAAACCGGTTCCCCGACTGACTGTGCAGTTCAGGCTACGGTGCAGTTGGGCGGTAACAAGAACCTGCATCCGGAAAAATCCGACCAATATTCGTTGGGAATGGTGTTCTCGCCGACCAATACGACGTCGATTTCGGTGGATTGGTGGAAGGTGCGAATTCGCGACCTGATTGGTTCTTTCTCAGGGACGACGATCGTCAGTGGTATTGAGGATACGCTGGCAGGCAAGCCGGCTCTTTATGATTGGAACTCGCTCTACCATCGTCAGGTGCCGACGGCAGCGGATATCGCCGCGGGCATGCCTGGCAAGCTGGCCTATATCGATACGTCGTTGCGCAACCTCGGCGCTGCCAGCGTCTCCGGTATCGACTTTGATCTTCAGCAGAAGTGGAGTGCGGGCGGCTACGGCAAGTTCACGTTTGACTTCCAGGGTACGTATAACCTGTCAGCAGACACAAAGCTGTTCCCGCTCGACACTTACCATAATGGTCTGGGTAAGTACTACAACGGCGCGCCGACTGAGCGGCTGCGTACCAAGTTCTCGGTAGACTGGGTGCGCGGGGCGTGGGGTGCAAATGTAACGGAGAATCACCAGTCTGGCTTCCAGGATGAGTACAGCAATAGCGGCGTTTTGCTGGATGATCCGAACACTCAGCTGAGCTCGCTCGATTCTGCCCACCAGGTCGCCTCCTACGACACGGTGGATGCTCAGGTCCGTTACACGGGCTTCAAGAACCTGACCTTGTCGCTGGGCGCAATCAACCTGTTCAACCGCCTGCCGTCTCTGTCGAACGAGTCGGACCTGCCTGGTTTCACATATGGTTACACCACCACGGATAGCGATGTGCGTGGCCGCTTTATCTACGGTACGGTGAACTATAAGTTCAAGTAAGTCTCTCTGTAGTTGACTCGTCCTGAATTAGGTTGACACCTAACTCGATGGTTAAGGTCGGCATTATCCGACCAAAGACGCCCGATGTACCACATCGGGCGTCTGCATTTTCAGCGACAGATGCGGGCGTTCAAGGTTGTAGATCTGGATCGACTCCTGAACCATGCGTCTGGCCTGCTGAAGATCCGCCGGCCGCTGCAACAGGAACTCCGATTTCAGGATGCCATTCATCCGCTCGGCCAAGGCATTCTGGTAGCAGTCATAGCCATCGGTCATCGAGCACCTGATGCCATGGCGCTGATGGAGGGCCTGGTAATAGGTCGAGCAGTATTGGATGCCACGATCCGAATGATGCACGAGCGGTTGCTGCGTCTGGCGGCCTCGTAACGCCATCTTCATCGCCTGGGCGACCTCTTCCGTCTGCAAGCTCGCGTGCACATGCCAACCCACGATCTTGCGTGAGTGTGCGTCGGTCACTAGGCTCAGGTAAACAAACTTCTCCGCTGTCGGCAGATAGGTGATGTCGGCGACCCACACCTGCTCGCTACGCGTGACCCGTATCTGCTCTGGCCCTGCCTTGAGCAAGTTGGGGTGGCGACGAAACCGATGATGACTGTCAGTGGTCTTGTGGTAGGCCCGCTTGGGCGGCACCAACAGCCGGGCCTGGCGCAAGGGGTCGAAGAGTGCATCCCGCCCAAGGCGAATGCCCTCTTGCTGGAGCGGCGTTCGCAACACGTGCTGGAGCTTGCGCGTACCCAACCGAGGTTGGCGCAGACGCACCTCTCGAACAAATTGAATCACCGTGCGCGCCTGCGCTTCACGCTGTGCCTCGCGATGGCACCCTTGGTAGTACGCCTGCCGGCTTATACCCATATAAC
>Ga0213872_10002331_pt1 | contig 11300 bp, 11 predicted proteins | sample VelepicomBERX_R2_FD_160071 | JGI IMG/M metagenome (GOLD analysis project Ga0213872, IMG submission 160071) | Rhizosphere microbial communities from Vellozia epidendroides in rupestrian grasslands, the National Park of Serra do Cipo, Brazil - RX_R2 | ecosystem: Host-associated > Plants > Roots >... | reverse complement strand
TCAAGGCCGAGATCGCATTGGCCAAGCTGAACCTGGAATTCACGACCGTGCGTGCACCCTTCGACGGTCGCGTGATCAACCTCAAGACAACAGCCGGCCAGTTTGCCGCCGCCGGCCACCCCATCTTTACGCTCGCCAATACGGATCGCTGGTACGTGGTCGCCAACTTCCGCGAAACGGAACTGGCCCAGCTGCGCCCTGGCCGCGCAGCCGAGGTCTACATGATGAGCGACCCGGGCAAGCGCTTCCAAGGCGTGGTGGAGTCGGTCGGCTACGGCGTGTTCCCGGACGATGGCGGCAGTGAAGCGGCCGGCCTGCCGCGTATATCCCGCTCGCTCAACTGGGTACGTGTGGCACAGCGCTTCCCCGTGCGCATCTTGGTCAAGCACCCCGATGGCGAGGTGTTCCGCATCGGCGCTTCCGCCGTTGCCATCATGACGGGCAAGAACCCGGCCTAGGACCATGACCGAGCTGACCCTCAATCGCAACGGCAGCTGGTTCGACCGCCTTACGGACTTCGTCCGTTGCGAGCTGGCGCCCTTCCCCGGCCGCACGGAGGCGATGGGCCGCGCCGTGCTCACCTGCGCCATCGTCATCCTCACCTCCATGACGCTGCAGGTGCCCTTCCTGGCCCTGTCGCTCATCATGGTGTTCTTCACGGGGCAGGAAAATACCTTCCTCACGCGCAAGTCCGGCATCGGCCTCATCATCGGCACGACAATAGCCGTCACGCTCAGCCTCTTGATCATGGTCTTCACCATGGGCTACCCGCTTGGGCGCATTGCCTGCGCCAGCGTGGTGTGCTTCGTCGGCATGTATTTCATGCGCATCAGCAAGCTGGGCACCATCGGCTACCTGGTCGCCCTGTTCGTCGTCTTCATGCAGAGCCTGGTCGACATCATCGACCAGCCGGAAGCGCTGACGCGCTCGATCCTATGGGTGTGGGTGGCCATCACCTATCCCGTGGTCGTGACCATCATCGTCAATATGGTGATGCGCCCCGCCCACCCGCACCGCTTGCTGGTGCGCGAGGCACTACGCCAGCTCGACGTGGTGGGCGCGCAGCTGCGCATGCGCCTTGAAGGCACGACCATTGCGCCCATGCGCCTGAACGTGCCGGAGCGCGGCTTCATCGCCCTGCATCGCCACCTGGTGTTCGCTACCATGAGCGACAATCGCTACGCGGCCGACAAGCCCCGCTTTATGCTGCGCGTCACCACCATCGACCGCCTGCACGCGGCCGCCGCGCAGCTCTCCCACCTGCCTGCACTGGATACCACGCCCGAACAGCGCCAGCTGTTGCAATGCCTGACCAAGGCCGTGCAAGGCATGGAGACGGCCGTCGACACGATGACGCCGTTCGCCTTCGGCTCGGAGCTGGCCGCGCAGCACCCTGTGCATGGCGAATTCGACGCGCTGTTGCACGAGATGGCCCATGCGCTGAACGCACTGACGGAAGCGGAAACGCAGCCCAAGCCTGCCGGCCCCAGTGTGGCCGAGCCCAGCGTCGTGTCGGACGCCTTCAGCAACCCCGTCTACGCCCAGTTCGCACTGAAGACCCTGTGCGCCACGATGCTCTGCTATGTGTTCTACACGGCCGTGCAGTGGCCCGGCATCCACACGGCCATGCTGACCTGCATCATCATGGCACTACCCAGCCTGGGCGCCACCACGCACAAGGGCCTGCTGCGCATCGTGGGCTGCGCCCTGGGCGCCATCGTCACGCTGTGGGCGACGGTCTTCATCATCCCCGAGCTGGAATCCATCACGGGCCTGTTGATGCTCACCCTGCCCGTGATCGCCGTGGGCGCCTGGGTGGCAGTCGGCTCGCCAAGCAGTAGCTACATCGGCGTGCAGTTCGTGTTCGCCTATGCCCTGTCGCTGCTGGGCCATTTCGGCCCCACTACCGAACTGACGGAAATCCGCGACCGCGTGGTCGGCATCGTGCTGGGCGTGGTCGTCTCGCTCGTCGTCTATAGCCTCTTGTGGCCCGAGCGTGAAGGCAGCGAGTTGCGCCAGAACCTCGCTCGCCTCATCGACAGCATCGCCGGCCTCCTGCGCGCCGAAGCCGCCGCCATGCAGCCCGCCGATATGGACCGCGCGCGCGCCGCCAGCCTGTCGCTACTGGCCCGTAACCGCGAGCTGCAGAGCCGCGTAGCGCTGGAACCCACCTGGCTAAGCGAGCGCGACACGGCCACCACGCAGGCGCAGACCTTCCTGGCCGACGCGCAGGAAACGCTGTTCGCCCTCAACCGTGCACAGACCATGATGCTGCACGCCGAGCCCCACCTGCCGCGAGCCGTGATGGAATCGGTACAGGCCTACCGCGCCGCCATCATCCAACGCCTGGACGCCATCGCCAAGCGCCTGCGCAATCAGCCAGTGTCGCTGGATGGCCAAGCCGTTGCCGATACGGCAAGTGAACTTCGTCAGCGCTGCGAAGCGGTCGACAACGCCCTGGCGCCCGAGCTGCGCCGCGACCTGCCCGCCGCTGCCGACATCCTGCACGAGCGCGTTTCGCACCTCGCCACACTTCTCGAACGGACCGCGTCATGACTACGCCTCTCCAACGCCTCCTTGCCCTCGCGGCTGCCATCGCCTTGTCCGGCTGCGCCATACCGCATCGCGATGCAGGCGCACCGGCGCTGATGACGGAACAGCAGATCAACGTCGCTGACCAAGCCAAGCTGTCCCGCAATAGCTGGCCCGAAGCGCAATGGTGGACCCACTATGGCGATGCGCAGTTGAATGCGCTGGAACAACAGGCGCTGGCACAGTCGCCCGCACTCGCCGCTGCCCGCGCACGCGTGGAAGCGAGCCGCGCCCAGCGCTCGCAAGTCGAATCATCCACCGGCTTGTTCCTGGGGCTCACGGCCTCGCTGGACCGGCAGGCCGTATCCGCCACGGGCTTCCTCGGGCCGTATGCCCAGAACGCGCCAGCAGCCGGCGTCACCGGGCCCTGGTATACCGAAGGGACGGTAGGACTGGAAGCACACTACGAAGTCGACCTATGGGGCAAGGACCGCGCCCGCGTCGATGCTGCCCTGGGCCTGCAGAATGCACGCCAGGCCGAGGCAGCCGAGACTTCGCTGCTGCTTTCCACCCACGTGGCGCAGGTCTACTGGGACATCCAGTCACTCAACGCCGCGCTCGATCTGCTCATACAGGCGCGCGATATCGAGACGGAAATGGTGCAGGCCCACACGGCCCGTGCCGGGCGCGGCCTGGAGACGAAGACGGCCATCGAAGTGAGCCGCGTACATGCGCTGGAACTGGACCGCCAGATCAGCGCCACGCGCGGCAAGATCGCCGTGCTGCGCGAGGCCCTGCGCAGCCTGGTGGCAGCCGGCCCCAAGGACCTGCCCGAGATCACGCCTGCCCCACTCCCGCATGACATCGGCCAGATGCCCGACACGCTGGGTTACGAGCTGCTGGCGCGTCGCCCCGATCTACAGGCCATGCACTGGTACCTGGAAGCCTCGCTACGCCAGATTGACGCCGCACATGCAGCCTTCTACCCCAGCTTCGACATCAAGGCCTTCTTCGGCCAGGACGCCATCCACCTGGACCACCTGATGCACCGCGACAGCCGCCAGATCAACCTGATCCCCGGCCTGTCGCTACCACTGTTCGACAGCGGCCGCCTCAACGCCCAATTGGCTGGCGCCCGCGCGCAGCGCAACCTGCTGGTCGAGCAATACAACCAGTCCATCCTCGACGCCGTACGCGAGATCGCAACGGCCGGCCTGCAATTGCAGAACCTGGATGAGCAGATGAAGATCGAACAGGCTAAGCTCGACGCCCTCAACTTCACCGCCGGCAGCGCCGATGCCCACTACCAGCGCGGCCTGGCCGACAAGGTCGCGGCACGCGAAGCGAAGCTGCCCGTGCTGCTGGAACAAGGCAGGATGATCGAACTGCAAAGCCAGCAGATCGACCGCGAAATCGCCCTGACCATGGCGCTAGGCGGCGGTTACCGCGCCGAAACACAGAACGCCGGGCGCTGAATAGCGCTAGCCAATCCACACGCAGACGCCCATGACCCAACCCTTCGACCTGATCCAGTACGAACGCTACGCCAAGATCGGCCGGCTGATTGCGCGCACCTATACGGAAGTCATGAGTGCCCTGGACGAGGAATTGGCCCAGTACGATGTAACGGCCGCGCAGTACGTGGTGATCTCGCTAGTCGCCCGCGGCCACGCCGAAACGGCCGCCCAGGTATGCAAGGAACTCTCCTACAACCCCGGCGCCATGACGCGCATGCTGGACCGCCTGGAACAGAAAAATCTGATCCGCAGGGTGCGGATTCCGGGTGACCGGCGCAGTGTGAAGCTGGTACTTACGCCGGAGGCCGAGGCGCTGTTTCCTACAATGTTTGCCTGCTCGGCTGCCATCTTGGAGCGTTACTACGGTCGTTTTACGGCCGAGGAATTGGAACAGTTGGGTGGGTTGCTTGATACCTTGCTGGGCAATCCTACGGAGCAATAAGGTGCCGTAGGTTGGGCTGAGCTTTGCGAAGCCCAACAATCTTCGGTGACAAATGACAGTGTTGGGCTTCGTGGAACTCAGCCCAACCTATTCAATAGCCGGCATTGACGTAGAATGCCCCACCGATTGCGGTTGACCGAAAACGGACAATCGAATTTCCAGGAGGGCATGCCATGAAGAAATTTCTCGCCGTCTTTACCATCAACACCGAAAAGATGGCCGCGTTCCACCAACGCGCAGATGCGCAGCAGCTCAGCCAGCAGGGCGTGGCCGCTTGGCATCAGTGGATGGAAGACCACAAGTCAGTCATCGTGGAAGTGGGCGGCCCCTTGAGTCGCACCATGAAGGTGTCGTCCGATGGCATTTCCGACATCAGGAACAACCTTGGCGGTTTTATGGTAGTGCAGGCCGAATCGCAGACAGCGGCGGCCGAGCTATTCCTGAATCACCCTAGCTTCGCGATCTTCCCCGGTGAGGGCGTGGAAGTCATGGAAGTGTTGCCGATTCCTGGCAAGTAAAGCAAAGGGCGAGCACTCAGAAGTATTGGCCCTCAATCTTCGCCAGCGACCCATCCTGCCGCATCTCGCGGATCGCCTGGCTAAAGCGCTTGGCCAGCTCCTGCCCGCGTGCACCCAGCGTTTTCGAGAAGCCCACATACTGTGGGTTGTCCGTCAGATTCAGCACCGTCTCCAGTTCCACGGAGCCTGACTGCTTGGCGACATAACGGATCACCGTCTCGTCCGACACGAGGAGCTGGTAGCGGCGTAGCTTGAGCTTCTTCAAGAGCTGTTCGTTGTCCATGCTCACGTCGCGCTGTATGGCCGTGTTCTCGTCGAACTCCTTGCCATAGCTGTAGCCCAGCACCACGCCAACCAGTTCGTTCTTCACGTTGTCCAGCGAACTTGCATGGACACCAGCCCCCTTCAGGGCCATCAGCGAGATGCGCTCGTGGCCACTGGGTTCCTCGGTGTAATACATGTATTCCGCCCGCTCCTTGCTGAACACGGGCATGAAGATGGCTTCGGCCTGGCCGCTTTTCACATAGGCCAGCGCGCGGTTCCAAGGCATGACGATGATTTCAGGCTCGACGCCTACGCGCTTGCATAGCTCGCGTACCTCGTCGACTTCGATGCCCGATACCACCTCGCCCTGCTTGATGATGTAGGGTGGGAATTCCGTCGTGACAAAGGTCAGCTTTTCCGCCTGGGCGAATGCGGAAAGAATCATGCAGATGGCCGTAACGGCCGCTGTACGTATGCTGTTCATGCTGGCGTCCGCTGAGCGTAGCGACGACGGCGCGGCGATTGCCGGCCGGTCGATTCATCCTAGCACGCGGATGGGCCGATAACGTTACAGCAGGTCTGTGGACGCCTTTTGTTTAGCGGCTGCGCCGCTAAACCGGCAACACTAGAGCGCCGCCGCCCCTCGCGCACGCCGCTCCTTCGTCTCCGCCATCCGCCGCAGCACGCCCTCGTTGGCAGCCGGGCCGGCGCCCACCACGTATTCACCTTCCGTGATGCGCTTGCCGCTATTGCCGTCCACCAGCACGGGGTCGGCTTCCTTGCCCGTTGCCGAGTCGAGCAGGACTACGCTCGTGCCTTCCGGCGCGAAGTGCTTGTTGCCCCAGGCGAGCAGCGCCAGCATCACGGGGCGGAAGTCGTGGCCGCGTTCGGTCAGGTGATATTCGAAGCGCGGCGGGCGCTCGGAATACTGCACCCGCTCCAACAGGCCCTCTTCTACCAGCGCATTCAGCCGGCGCGTGAGCATATTGGGGGCGATATCCAGGCTCTTCTGAAACTCGTCAAAACGGGTGAGCCCATAGAACGCGTCGCGCAGGATCAGGATGCTCCACCACTCGCCGACGCGTTCCAGGGAACGGGCGATGGGGCACTGCATATTGCCGAAGCTCTTGCGTTGCATGATGGGCTCTCCAGATACTCGCTAGTAAGATAATAGTAACACGACGAAACCCGGCCTGCCTACACCGAATTTCGTCGTCCGATCAACGCACTACGGGCGCCAGGTAGACGGCCTGCTCGGCCGACAGGCCAAGCTTCACCTTCTCCGTCAGCTCGTCGCCGAACACTTCCGCCTTGCCCGCTTCCAGCGCATCCAGCGTCTTGGCCGCGACGACGCGTGGGTCCGTCTTGGGGAACTCGATACCGTGCGTCATATCGGTATCCATAAAGCCCACGTGTAGCCCCAGCACCTGCGTACCCTGCTCGCTCAGGTGCTGGCGCAGCGTGTTGGTGAAGCTCCATACGGCCGACTTGGTAGCGGCATAGGGCCCGAGCAGCGGCGAGGAGATCCAGCTTGCCACCGACAGCACATTGACGATGCCGCCCCCGCCATTGGCCTTCAGCACGGGCGCGAAGGCCTGGCTCATGCGGATCACGCCGTAGTAGTTCGTCTCGAACATATCGCGCGCGATGTCGATGGAATTCGCATCCAGATAGCCGCCGAACTGGGCGATGCCGGCATTGTTCACCAGCAGCGTCGTATCGCTGCACAGGGCTGCGGCGGCAGCCACGTCGTCGGCATTGGTCACGTCCAGCTTCACGGGCACCACACCTTCGATGCCGAGGTCGACGGGCGTACGCATGCCGGCGTACACCTTCTTGGCGCCACGGGCAATCAGCTCGTGCACAAGTTGCAGGCCGAAGCCGCGATTGGCACCGGTAACGAGGACGATGGCGTCTTTGACTTTCATGATGTTTCCTTTCGATTCGCAGTTCGGAGTGGGTACAACGTCGTGGTAATTCATGGTGTTCGGTAGCTCAATGCGCGTCGGCCGAAGGGGCCTTTGGCGGCGCAACCTTGTTCATCAGGGGCACCATGGCGGTGGCGATCACGAAGCAGACCATCACGGCCAGGAAGGTGTCGGCGAACGTCATGGTGAGCGCCTCGCGGTAGGTAAGCAGCCAGAGCTGGCGCACGGCGGCGGCTTGGCCTGCCACGGTGTCACCCAGTTGCGCCGTGAAGCTGGCGGCCAAGCCTTGCGTTGTCGCCAGCATCGCGTCATTGCTGCCATTCAGGTGCTCGGCCAAGCGCAGGAAGTGGAAGTTCGTGCGGTCGTTCAGCAAGGTGGCGCAGACAGCTATGCCGATGGCACCACCCAGATTGCGCATCAGGTTGAACAGGCCGGAGGCGAACTTGAGCCGCGCCGGCGGCAGGCCGCCCAGGGTCAGCGTGACGGCAGGTGGAACGGCGAACTGCTGGGCCATGCCGCGCAGGGCCTGCGGCAGCAGCAGCTGCAGCCAGCCCCATTCATGCGTAATGGGCGCGAACTGCCACATCGACAGGCCGAACAGCGCGAGGCCGACCATCATGATCCAGCGCAGATCGAAGCGGCTCGCCAGGAAGGCATAGAGCGGGATCGTGGCGATCTGGAACACGCCCGTCGAAAACACCGCCAGGCCGATCTGCAACGCGCTGAAACCGCGCACGCGCCCCAGGAAGACGGGAGTCAGATAGATGGTGGCGAAGATGCCGATGCCGGTGACGAAGGAGAAGAAGCAGCCCAGCGCAAAGTTGCGATCCTTCAGCGCGCGCAGGTCCACCACCGGTTGGTCGTAAGTCATGCTGCGCCAGACGAACAGCAGGCCGGAAATCCCCGACACCCATGCCGTGGTGGCGATGACCGGATCACCCAGCCAATCCCAGCGCGGGCCTTCTTCCAGCGTGTACTCCAGGCAGCCGAGGAATAACGACATCAACGCGATACCCAGATAGTCCGCACCGCGGATCAGCGACCAGTCCGGACGGTCGATGCGCACCAGGCGCGGCACGGCGAAGGTGATAAAGAGGCCGGGCGCGAGGTTGACGAAGAACAGCCAGTGCCAGTTGAAGTTATCGGTAATCCAGCCGCCCACTGTCGGCCCAAGCGTCGGGGCGAGCGAGGCGATGGCGCCGATGGTGGCCGCTGCGATCACGCGCTGCTTGTTGTCGAAGAAGGCGAAGGCCGTGGTGAACACGGTCGGGATCATCGACCCGCCCAGGAAGCCCTGCAGCGCGCGGAACATGATCATGCTCTGGATATTCCACGCGAGGCCGCACAAGAGGCTGGTGAGCGTGAAGCCGGCCGCCGATAGGGCGAACAGCCAGCGCGTGGACATCAGCCGCGTAAGCCAGCCCGACAGCGGGATCACGATGATTTCCGCGATCAGGTAGCTCGTCTGCACCCAGGTCGTCTCGTCGGCCCCGGCCGAGAGGCCACCGCCGATATCGCGCAGCGAGGCCGATACGATCTGGATGTCCAAGAGTGCGATAAACATGCCTATGCACATGATGCCGAAGGCGAATACCTTGGCCGACATCGCCATTTCGGAAGGCTGGATCAAGTCGTCCAGCGCGGGGGGCTTGAGCGGCGCGTTCATGGCTATTTGCTCCGGCCATCGACTACGGCGACAACAGACAGGCCTGGGCGCAGTGCACCGAGCACGGCGTCGGCATCATCCAGCACGATGCGCACGGGGACGCGCTGTACGATCTTGGTGAAGTTGCCCGTGGCGTTCTCGGGCGGCAACACGCTGAACTGCGCGCCCGTCGCAGGGGCGACGCTCGCCACATGGCCATGGAAACGGTGGCCCGGCACGGCATCGGCCTCAATGGTGGCAGCGTCACCCGGCTTGACGCTGCCGAGCTGGCTTTCCTTGAAGTTCGCATCCACCCACAAGCCCTGTGCAGGCACAACGGCCAGCAGCTGCCCTGCCGCCACCGCATAGGCGCCGTCACGTGCATGGCGGTTGCCCACCACGCCGTCGATGGGCGAGCGAATCTCCGTATAGCCCAGGTTGAGCTTGGCGATATCGCGCTCCGCCACCGCCTGGGCCAACGCGGCCACGGCCTGCTGGTGCTGGGTGTCGATCACATCGAGCTGGCGTTCGGCGGCAGACAAGCCGGCCTGCGCCTTCTGCCCGTTGGCCAGCGCCTGCTTGTAGTCAGCATCGGCCTTCTGCGCGCTCTGCACCGATACGGCCGCCTTGCCGACCAGGTTGTCGTAGCGCTGCTCATCATCGTGCGCGCGGCCCGTCTCGGCCGAGGTCGCCGCCACCCCGGCGCGCGCCTGGTTGATCACGGCCTGCTGCAGCGCGCGCGTCGCCTCCAGGTTGGCGATCTCCGCCTTGCGTGCAGCCACCACGCCTTCCGCCTTCTCCAGCGCGGCGCGATAGTCGCGGTCGTCCAGCTTCACCAGCAGGTCGCCCGCATGCACCAGCTGGTTGTCGTTCACCGCCACCTTGGCGATATAGCCTGGCACCTTGGGGCTGATCACGGTGATATCGCCACCCACATAGGCGTCATCCGTGTCCTCCATGAAGCGCCCCGTGCTCCACCAGTGCGCGCCGTACAGCGCGGCGCCCACGGCGGCGACGGCCAGGGCAAGCGTGGCGATCTTGGTCTTGCCGCTGAAGCGCTGCTTGCTTGCGGACAGGGTGACATCGGTGGTGTTGTCAGTGCTCATGTTCATGACTCCTTGCAGTGCCCACCGATGGTGGGATTTCGTTTGAAGCAACGGTCTCGCCCTGCGGCGTGAAATGCCGTGCTCCCCAATTCCGCAGCGCGAGCAGCACGGGACGGAAGTCCCGGCCGACCTCGGTCAGCAGATATTCACAGCGGGGCGGGTGCTTGCAGTACTCGCGGCGCTCCAGCAGCCCCTCGTCCACCAGTGCATTGAGCCGGCGCGTGAGGATGTTGGGGGCCACGCCCAGGCGCTGCTGGAACTCATCGAAGCGCGTGGCCCCGTAGAAGCACTCGCGCAGGATGAGGATGCTCCAGCGCTCGCCTACGCGTTCCAGGCTCCCCGATATGGGGCATTGCGCCAGTGGATACCGTTTGTCTTGCATGTTTCGTTCGCCTCGCAAAAGTAGTTGCTTTCACGTTGAAAGTTACTCTACACTTGCAACTAGCAATATGCAAGTTACTTTTGCAAACACCGACGAACGTAACCGATCCTGGAAGGAGCCCAGCATGACGACGCAAACCCACCACGCACAGGCACGCGTGCGCTATCTGGAAGACCTCCAGGTCGGCGAGCGCTTCAAGAGTGCGAGCTACCTAATAGAAGCGGCCGATATCAAGGACTTTGCCGGCCACTTCGACCCACAGCCCTTTCACATGGACGAGGACGCAGCCCGTGCCACCTTCTTCGGCGGTCTAGCCGCCAGCGGCTGGCATACGGCGGCCATCACCATGCGCCTGCTGGTGACCGGGCCCGTCGTGATGGCGGGCGGCATCGTCGGCGCCGGCGTCGAGGCCAGCTGGCCCACGCCCACGCGCCCGGGCGACGTGCTGCAGGTGGAAAGCGAGGTCGTCGAGATCACGCCGTCCCGTTCCCGCCCGGACCGCGGCATCGTCGTCCTGCAAAGCCATACGCGAAATCAGCAGGGCGAGGTTCGGCAGCTGATGCGCGCCAAGCTGGTCGTATTCCGCCGCCCGGCCGACGCCGACACCATTGATTGAGTCATCGATTGAATAGGAAGAACGCCATGAAGATCGCCACGCTTGCCTTGTCCGCCCTCGCCGCTGCTGTCATGAGCGCCTGCGCCGTCGGCCCCAACTACGCGCGCCCGGCCTCGACCATGCCGGCCACCTTCCCGCACGCCCAGGCGACGACGGCTGCAGCGCCGGCGCTGGATGCCTGGTGGCAGCAGTTCCACGACCCCGTACTCACGCGCATCGTCGACCGCGCGTTGGAGCAGAACCTCGACCTGGCCGCCGCCATGGCACGCGTGGAACAGGCCCGCGCCGTCGCCCGCCTGTCGGATGCCAACCTGATGCCCAAGGGCGAAGCCTCGGCCCAGGAAGCGGGC
>Ga0213872_10002329_pt1 | contig 11308 bp, 11 predicted proteins | sample VelepicomBERX_R2_FD_160071 | JGI IMG/M metagenome (GOLD analysis project Ga0213872, IMG submission 160071) | Rhizosphere microbial communities from Vellozia epidendroides in rupestrian grasslands, the National Park of Serra do Cipo, Brazil - RX_R2 | ecosystem: Host-associated > Plants > Roots >... | reverse complement strand
TGCCCATTGACCGTGCACAGGCGCAGGGCGTCAATCTGGAAACAGAATTACCCGATGATCTATGGGCGGATATTGAATTGGCGCAAGTGGATGGCGTGACCGTCATTGTGCATGACCGTGTAAAGGCCGAGCAGTTTCTGATGGTCTGGCGCGAACAATACGAAAAAATTTATTACGTGGCGGGCAGCGACAGCAAAGAAAGCATGCTGGCCCCCATCCTGCATGACTTTTTGCAATCCGCACATACCACGCTAGAGCATTTAAGCCTTGAGGAAATGGCCCTGTACCGCGTTCTGTCAAACGATGGCACGGCAAGCATCAGGGATTATTTGATGTTGGATGATCGCGTCATCGAACGTGTTATCGAGCGCGCGGCCGAATCCAACCCCGATCCATGGGTTCGCCGTCTTGCGCAAGGTATTATGCAGGATGATATCCTGCCTTCACTGGATTTCAGTCATTTAGACAAAAAACACCGCGATGGTTTGATCCGTTATTTGCAGACACGGCTACCGGAAGGGGTCGTCGACGGCACGCATATTTTTGTGACAAATGAAAAAAGCCGCGATGTCGCAAAGCTGCACAAAGCTTATGGCACACCGGCCTTTGATGATCATCACAATGTTGCGTATGTGCGCAACGCCACTGGGAATGTCGTACCTGTTCAACATGCTTCGACCGTCATACAGGGCACGCCGCCGTTGAATGCCATGTACCTTCATGCAGAAGCGGATGTTCTGTATACCCTTGTTCCGGTGATTAATGACTATCTGGCGGCTGCCGGATATGACGACAGCATCGATGCAGGTTCTATCCTTTATCATACGGGTGTCAGGCATTGGGGCGCAGCGGGCAGTGCACCTGCTGGCGTTCAGCCATAAAAAAGGCCGGTCGGAACCGGCCTTTTTCTTTTCTGTAACTATAAAGCTTACGAAGCCTTCTTCGCGCGGGGCTTTTTGGCCTTGGGCGCTTCTTCGCCTTCTGCGGCTGTTTCGGCAGCGGGTGCGGCTTCGGCAGTCGGGGCTGCGGCGGTTTCTTCAGCCGGCTCTGCCGTCACGACGGTACCCTTTTGCGCCTGAACCAGGGCTTCTTCCTGTGTGCGGGCGACATTGACCGTTACCTTGATGATAACTTCGGGGTGCAGCTTAACCTTCACCTGGAACAGGCCGAGCGTCTTGATGGGCGCGTCGATCTGAACCTGCGTGCGATCCAGCTTGTGACCGGCGGCGACGGCGGCATCCGACACGTCGCGGGCCGACACTGAACCGAACAGGTGGCCGCTTTCGGACGCCTGACGGATAATGACCAGCTTAAGGCTGTCCAGCTTGCCGGCCAACGCTTCGGCCTTGCTGCGTTCGGCGGCGTTACGCGCTTCCAGTTCGGCGCGTTGCTTTTCGAACAGTTCCAGATTCGCCTTGGTAGCGCGCAGCGCCTTGTTCTGCGGCAGCAGGAAATTACGGGCAAAGCCGGGGCGGACTTTGACCACCTGGCCCATGTGACCCAGGCGCTCGATGCGCTCCAACAAAATAACTTCGATCATGATCTTCTCCTTTGGTTCAATTAAAGCGTCGGTGTCGTCGGTTTGGTCGGCGTGAAACGTTGGCGGAAATGCGCCCACTGGTCGATAACGCCCAAAAGCGCGACCAGAAGGACAAGCCAGACGAACAGGCTGATCAAGGCGTAAAAGGCAATCAGGAAAAACACGCCGCGCGGCTTGGTGGCGGCCCAGGCGTGAACGACGGCAAAGCCCACGAACATAAAGGGCAGGCCGAGGATCAGCGACAGGTTGCTGTCGATATAATCAAACGGTGCGGGCGCAAAGCTGCCGATCACGCCGGTCAGGGCAACCGCGTAAATCAACGGCACGGGAACTTGCAGTTCCTGCAGACGGAACGGTGCGCGCTTGTTCCACTTGAAGTTCATCAGGGCATGCTGCGCCAGACCAACCGCCATAATATTGACGATGATCCAGGCATAGGCCGCCAGCGCCGGTGTTACCAGAGCCAGGCGGTCGAGTATGGATTTTAAAAGAGTAACCTGATCGGCGCTGAAATGGCTGCCCAGCTGGTCGGTGATGGCGTGGAAAGCCTCGGTCGTCAGGGCCAGAAGGCCGCCTGGATGTGACATGGTCAGGCCGACAACCGTCACGAAAACCAGACACGGGTAAACTGTAATGGCGGTCAATAAATGGCCTTCGGACAATCCGACGACAGGGATGGTTTCACCTCTGGGTTTGCGGGTAAACATGACCAACGCACCGACGATGGTTGCCGGAACGGCATAGGAAAATGCGTAAATGAATGGAATGTTCAGGGGTTGCGTCGCCAGAAGGCTCGCCATACCGCTGAAAGAAGCGATCAGGCCGCCCAAGGCGCCGATGCCCATGGCCGCCATATAAAGCGGGATGGAAACGATATAGGCTACGAAAAAGATCGCCGTTTCTGCATGCGACAACGCAACCACCAGCAGCGATGCGCTGACGGCCCCGGCCAGAATGGCGGCGACCAGGTGTTTAACCCGGGTCAGCCATCTGGCTTGTGTTGCAGAAACGGCGTTCATGATCGTTCGTACTCAGCCTTGGCTTAGTTAGCCCCGCCGCGCTTGTCGGCGTAGGGCAACAGAGCCAGATAGCGCGCGCGCTTGATGGCCTGGGCCAGTTCGCGTTGCTTTTTAGCGGACACGGCCGTGATACGGCTCGGCATAATCTTGCCGCGTTCCGAGATATAGCGGCGCAGCAAGTTGATGTCCTTATAGTCGATCTTCGGCGCGTGCTTGCCGGTGAAGGGGCAGCTCTTCGGACGACCGCGGAAACCGCCAAAGCTACGGCGTTGGCCGCCTGTGTTGCTCATTTCGGTGCTCATGCTGCGTCTCCTTCAAAAGATTCCTTGGTTTCCTTGTTGTCGCGCGGGCCACGGCGGGGACGGTCGAATGAACCACCCGTGCTGCTGCGTTCGGCGCGTTCTTCCTTGCGCATGATGGCCGAAGGACCGGTTTCCAGTTCTTCGACGCGGATGGTGGAAAAGCGCAACACATCTTCATTGATGCGCAGCGTGCGTTCCATTTCCGCGACGGCGGCCGGCGGGCAGTCCAGATTCATCAGGACATAGTGACCCTTGCGGTTCTTGTTGATGCGATAGGCGAGGGTACGCAGACCCCATTGTTCGGTCTTGGTGACCTTGCCGCCCTTGGCTTGGATGATGTCGTTGCAGCTGGTTGTCAGTGCCTCGACTTGTGACGCGGCGATATCCTGACGCGCAATAAAGATAGACTCGTAGAATGGCATAACGCACACTCCCCCTGGGTTTAAACGGTTGGCTGCCGGATGGAGATCATCCCCATGCATCGGCGGGACCAACCAAGCCGACCCCAAATGGGCCGACAAGGAGCTATAAAGATCGCGCTTTTAGCGTTCCGGGCAGGGGATTGCAAGTAGAATTAGCCTTATAACGTGCGGCAGGGCGTCAGGCTAACGCGGGGTGGCGGCGATATTAATCGTGACTTTCACAGCCTTTTTAACCATTTCGTCGTCATCCCATTGATTTATACCAATGTTATAGTCGCTACGGCTCAGGTCAACCTGCCCCTTGGCATAGGTTATACCATCCACAACCCGCAGGCAGAACGGCAGATCAACCGCATGGCTGATTCCTTTGATGGACAGCGTACCCGGCGCCAGAAAACAGTCATTGCCTGTTGACTTGATGTTGGCCGCTGTAAATTTGGCTTGCGGGAATTCGGCTGCATTGAACCATTCAAATTGCGGCAGGTAGGTATCGCGTTCCTTACTGCCCGCAGTGGCGCTGGTGATGTCCACCAGGGTGGTGATGTACCCGTTTTCGGGATGGTTCGGGTCAAAGTCGATATTCGCCGTAAATTTTTTGAAATCGCCGTCGAACTTCTCACCGCTTTGTGTGCCGGTGAAGGTGATGCCGCTATGTTTGTAATCAACAGCCCAGGGATGGCTGGCTGCGTGTGCCGGGCCGGGTAATAGCAAGCCGATGCTCAGCAGCAGGGCTATGGCCGTGCCGTTCAAACGCTTCAGCAAACCGTGCAGGAAACGTGGCGCCATACGCAGCAGGATATCATCGCGGTTGATGAAGTGGTGTTTCAGAGCTGCTGCGGCGTGCAGCGCTACAAATGCTGCGATCACATAGGCGATTATGCCATGCGCATCACCAAACAGGTCATGAATTTCTTTTTTGTTCTCCAGGTCTCCCAGGTAGGGAATGGCCGGCCATGGCACGATGTTGAACAACAAGGTGCGTAATTTGAAAGTGGATGTCGAAATCACCACCCACCCTGTGATCGGCATAATAATCATCAGGGCGTACAGAAGGTAGTGTGTGCCGTGGGCCAGTTTGATCTCCCACGGTTTGGCGGTGGCGGGCAAGGCGGGCGCGGCGTGAGTCAGGCGCCAGCCGATGCGGACAAGCGCCAGCAACAGAATCGATACGCCGATGGATTTGTGTAACTGGAACAGACTGAATTTTGCGGGGTCTGTGTTGGGCATGTCCGTCATGATCCAGCCCAGCGCCAGCATGCCGAGGATGGCGAGGCCGATCAGCCAGTGAAGCGTTTTTGCGACAACGTTATAGGCGGTAACAGTGGATACTGAAGACATTGAATCCTCCACCTTATCAATCGGATGTGGAGGGAGTTTGCCCGACATGCAGCAAAATTCAAGCCAATTTTAATATTTCTTAAGCATAGTGCGTCGATAAGGTTTTAGGGATATACCTACCCGGGTTCGTTGCTTTTCCTGTTCCAGGATTTTTCATGACTTCCTTCCGCCCCATGCTGGATCGTTATGTCGTGCCAGACATGCCATCGACAAGCGACATCCTGCCGTTTCTGCGGCAGATAGAAAGCAACAGGTGGTATTCGAATTTTGGCCCGTTGGTGCGTGAGTTCGAAAAACAGATGACGCAGTTCCTGCAATCGACCGCGAACCCGGTCGCAGATAAGCCATTGCACCTTGTGACCCTGTCCACCTGCTATGACGCGTTACGGGTCGGGCTGCAGACGTTTCATTTGCCAAGGGACGCGCAGGTTCTAGTGCCTGCGGTGACTTTTCCGGCCTGTGCGCTCGCCGTACAGCATGCGGGACTGACGCCTGTGCTGGCGGATGTGGATGTCACACAGTGGCAACTGACGCCGCACATAGCCCGTCAGATTGTCGCGCGTAACCCTGTGCGTGCCGTGATGCCTGTGGCCGTTTATGGCGTACCGGTGCCGTGGCAGGAATGGGATGCCTTTGTCGCCGATACAGGTGTGCCGGTTATTATCGACGCCGCCGCCGCGCTGGAGGTACAAAAAATACCGACGCGTTGTCTGGTGGCGCACAGCCTGCATGCGACTAAGCCTTTTGGTATCGGCGAAGGCGGCGTTCTGGTCGCGCGTGATCCCGCCGTCGTGCATGAAGCGCGTCGCCTGACCAATTTCGGAACGGAACAACGCATTACGCTCGCTAGCGGCACCAATTCGAAGATGAGCGAATATCACGCTGCCGTTGGCCTCGCACAAATGGCGCGTTGGCCGCAGGTGAAAAAACGCCGCACCGATATTCTTCAGCGGTTGAAGACGGCCATGAACAGGACGGGTCTTGGTTTTTCGTTCCAGCCAAATCTGGAACAGGCCGTACCCAGTATCATTATGCTGCGGACGCCGGATGGACAGGCCGCGCGCCTGATTGACGGGCTACAGGCGGCAGGCATTTTTGCGCATCAAATGTATCTGCCACCGCTTTACAGGCACCCGCATTTCGCCAGAACGGCAATCGTTAACGCCGAAGGCGTTGTTCTGAAAGACGAGGCGGACGAAATCAGCCGTAGCGCCCATATGCCCAACAGTGAATGGATGGCGCAAAATCTGCTGGGCCTTCCGTTCCATCCCTTTCTGGATCAAGAAGATATCGACGATATGGTCAAAACATTGGTGACATTGGCGTCCGCCTAGGGCTTTCGAAACCCTAATCCCGTCACCCCTTTGCCCCAATCCCGCCACAGCTTGAAACTATAAAAAAGGCTGGAAACAGGGTATAATGAACCTCATGAAACATGGTTCTCTGCTCATCATCGCGCTTGGCGCGTTTTTGCTTTCGCCCGCTTTGGCGCAGGCCAGTGATGTTGGCGTGCTGTCGACCTTGATGGGTGCCGGGTTCGGCGGCCTAGTCGGTAGTCAGTTCGGCAAGGGGCCGGGCAATGTTGCAGCGACGGCAACCGGCGTGATGGTTGGCGGTCTGATCGGCAGCGAAGTCGGCAACAACATCGACCGCCCGCATTACACAACGGCCTACCCGGCTTACACAACTGTTTATACGCCTGCCTATTATGCAGCACCCGTTTATGTGCCGAATTATGTGGCGCCACCTGCGCCCACACCGGTTGTTGTCACGCCGGTTTATACCCAACCCGTTTACGCTCAGCCGGTTTATACGCAGCCTGTCTATGCCGTGCCTGAACCGCAACCCACCACTTATGTGGATCAGGAGTCGGGCCGTTATTGCAGGGAATATTCCGAGCGCGTGCAAATCGGCGGACAGTTGCGCGAAAGCTATGGCACGGCCTGCATGCAGCCCGACGGCACATGGCGCATTATCGAGTAATTTAGTAAGCGCCGATATTCCACATCTCTCTGTCTTTTTAGAAAATCCTATTCGTGATGAAAAGCCATATGTTATGAAGCCCGCATGACCGAGCTTTTGACCGCCGATTTTGACTTTGACCTGCCGCCCGAGCGTATTGCGCAAGCAGCCGTGGAACCGCGCGACCATGCACGCCTTTTGCATGTGCGGGCCGATGGGCTGTACGACCACCATGTGTATGACCTGCCGGATCTGCTACAGGCGGGCGATGTTCTGGTCGTCAACGACACCAAAGTTATTCCCGCCCGTATCTATGGACGGCGCGGCGATGTGGCCGTTGAGGTTTTGCTGCACAAAAAGCATGTTGCCAATGCCGATGGCCAGATCTGGCGCGCTTTTGCACGTCCGGGTAAAAGGCTGAAGGCGGGCGACACCATTTGTTTTGCCGATGATTTTACAGCCACGATTGTCGAGAAACTGGAGGGTGGGGAGATTTTACTACACCTCGCCTATGACGATGTTGCGCTGATGCAGGCGTTGGAGAAATATGGTGAACCGCCCCTGCCGCCCTATATACATCGTGAACAAGGGGCTGCGTTGGCTGACCGTGACCGGTATCAGACGGTCTATGCCCGGCATGAAGGGTCGGTTGCCGCGCCGACGGCGGGTTTGCATTTCACACCGGAGTTGCTGGAACGTTTGCGGGGCAAGGGTATCGAGATTGCGCGCGTCACGTTGCATGTCGGGGCGGGAACATTTTTGCCTGTAAAGGCTGAACGTTTGTCCGAGCACAAAATGCACGCGGAATACGGCGTGGTGACACCGGACGTTGCGGATCAGGTCAACGCTGCGCGCAAGGCCGGTCGGCGCATTGTGGCGGTGGGAACGACGGCGCTACGCCTTCTGGAGTCCGCTGCGGGTGATAACGGCGATTTACGGCCTTTTGCGGCAGAAACTTCGATCTTCATTTATCCCGGCTATCGCTTTAAGATCGTGGACGCGCTGATGACGAATTTCCACTTGCCGCAATCGACCCTGTTTATGCTGGTGTCCGCTTTTGCCGGTATGGACCGGATGCGTCAGGCTTATGCGCACGCGATTAGCAGTGAATACCGTTTTTATTCTTATGGTGACGCAAGTTTATTGGAAAAGGCATGACAGGCAGTAATCCCGTTTTTTCATTCACCCGTTTGGCAACCGATGGCGCGGCGCGTCGTGGCCGTGTAACCACCGCGCATGGCACGTTTGAAACGCCCTGCTTTATGGCGACGGCGACAGGCGCCACGGTCAAGGGATTGACGGTTGACACTGTGCGTGCGGTTGGTGCCGAACTTGCCATCTGCAACACCTATCATTTGATGCTGCGCCCCTCGGCTGAACGCGTGGCGGCGCTGGGTGGCTTGCATAAGTTCATGAACTGGAGCGGGCCCATCCTGACCGACTCTGGCGGGTTTCAGGTGATGTCATTGTCCAAACTGCGCGATATGACGGAAAAGGGCGTCGTGTTCCGCTCGCACATAGACGGCAGCAAGCACGAGTTGTCGCCTGAGCGGTCGATGGAGATTCAGCACCTGCTCGACTCTAACATCACCATGTGCCTTGACGAATGCACGCCGCATCCGGCCACGCATGACGAAGCCGCACGTTCTATGCGGATGTCCATGCGCTGGGCCGAACGTTGCAAGAAAGCGTTTGTGCAGCGTCCGGGTTATGCCCTGTTCGGCATTAATCAGGGCAGCACCTATGGTGATCTGCGCGAAGAATCCGCGCGCCATCTGCGCGATATCGACTTTGACGGCTATGGCATCGGCGGCCTGGCGGTTGGCGAAGGGCAGGCGGAAATGTTCCGCATTCTGGATATCAATGTCCCTGCTTTGCCGGATGACAAACCGCGCTACCTGATGGGCGTTGGCCGTCCGGATGATCTGGTCGGGGCCGTCATGCGTGGCGTTGATATGTTCGATTGTGTGATGCCCACACGTTCGGGCCGCACGGGGCAGGCCTTTACGCGCCGTGGCACGGTCAATATGCGCAATGCGCGCCATCTCGATGATAACAGGCCACTTGATGCCACCTGCGCCTGCACGACCTGCACGGGCTATTCGCGCGCCTATCTGCATCACCTGTTCCGGGCCGAAGAAATGCTGGGTCCCATTTTGTTGACGACGCACAATTTGTATTACTATCAGGGGTTGATGCGCGACATGCGGCAAGCGATCGAGGCCGGCAGTCTGCAGGACTACGCCGCCGCGTTTCATGCTGATCAAGCCCTGGGCGATGTGGAGCCGTTATCATGACCGTAACCCTGCGGCCTATTCTTCTGGCGGGATTGATCGCCTTGCTTGTGGCGCCCGTTTTCGCAGCGGACAGGGACGAAGAAAAACCGACCGGCCTGCCGGTGCCGCGCTTTGCCTCGTTGCGTAGTGAAGAGGTCAATATGCGCGCGGGGCCGGGCACGCGTTACCCGATCGAATGGGTTTATAACCGCAAGGGTTTGCCGGTCGAAATTGTGGCTGAGTTTGACATCTGGCGTCGTGTGCGCGACCCGGAAGGAACCGAAGGCTGGGTTCACAAAACAGAAATTACCGGCAAACGTATGGCCATTGTCACTGGCGGCCCGCGTGAATTACGCGAAGAACCGCAGGATACAGCCGCCATCAAGGCGCATCTGGAGGCTGGCGCCATCGGCCAGATATCCAGTTGCCAGCGAGACTGGTGCAAGCTGAAGTTTGATGGCGTTAAGGGGTATTTACGCAAAAACCAGCTATGGGGTGCCTACCCGGCCGAGGTTTTTGAATAAGGTTAAATGCATCGGTACAGCATCGCGACTGGGGGCTGGACATTCACGCCCTTCTTGCCTATAAGCACCCTTCCGTATTTCCGGCGCCCAGGTAGCTCAGTTGGTAGAGCAGGGGATTGAAAATCCCCGTGTCGGCGGTTCAATTCCGTCCCTGGGCACCATTAACCGTTCGTCCCTGAACCGTTCACGGCGCAATTCTTCCTTAATGCTTCCTCTGCGGCCTCAAAGCTTGGCGCGAAGCGTATTTTGTCCAGCAGGCCATGGTCGATGATCTGCTGCAGGTTGTTGCGAACCCTGTCGCGGGCACCGCAGACCGTTACCGTTGCGTCGTCGGCAACCGCGCGACGCAGAAAATCGCCAAAAGCAAGTGCGCCGCTGGTGTCGATCAACGGCACTTCTTCAAATCGTAAAATATAATGCTGGCTTTGCGGCCCGATCTGGTCGAGCGCGTCTTTCAGCGCGCTCGTGCTGCCGAAAAACAGGGGGCCGCGGAATGTCAGCACGGTTGTGTCTTTGGGCAGGTCGGGCAGGGGGACATAGGGCGGCCTGTTATCCGCAAAGTCATCGTGATCTTCTTCAATCAATCGCGCACCTGCTGTACCTGTGCCGTTGCCTTCGATGGTTGAAAGCTGCGCCATGCGATGCATGAAGATAAAGGCCGCCAGTACCATGCCGACCTCAATCGCGACTGTCAGATCAACAACAACCGTCAGGCCAAAGGTGAGGAGAAGGACGGCCCTGTCGCCGCCGGATGTTTTCAGCAAAAGCCTGAATCGATGTAGTTCCGCCATATTAAGAGCAACGACCATGAGAATGGCAGCAAGCGCCGATAGCGGCACATAGTACGCCAACGGTGCCAGTGCCAGCATAAAGGCTAGTAAAAACGCTGCATGCATCATACCTGCCACTGGCGAGTGCGCGCCGGAACGAATATTGGTGGCGGTTCGCGCGATAGCGCCCGTCGCCGGCATGCCCGCCATGGCTGCGGATGCAATATTCGCGATGCCCTGCGCCACCAGTTCCATGTTCGAACGGTGACGACGGCCTGTCATCTGGTCTGCCACCACGGCGGATAGCAATGACTCCACACCCGCCAGCAGCGCGATGGTAAAGGCGCTTGGTAAAATATCGTGCACCTTGTCCCATGACCAGAACGTGAGACTGGGCGCAGGCAGGGTCGACGGCACGCCACCGAATTTGGAGCCGATGGTTTCAATTGGCAGATGCAGCAGATATGTTGCCAGCGACGCGACGACAGTGACAATAAGAAATCCCGGGATTTTGGGCGCCACACGCCGTAGCAGTAAAATGGTCAGCAGCGAGATAATCGCCACCGCCGATGCCGTCGGGTTCAATGTGTCATGCACATCCCAAAGGGCCTGTATCTTCGGCAAAAAATCCGCAGGCACATGCGCCGCTGTCAGGCCAAAGAAATCCTTGATCTGACTGACGGTAATCACGGTGGCGATGCCCGTGGTGAAGCCTGTGGTGACAGGATCCGGGATATATTTGATCCATGTGCCGACGCGCAACAATCCGGCAGCCACCAGCATGACGCCCGCGATCATCGTCGCCATCAGCAACCCGTCATAACCGTGGCGCGCAATGACGCCGTAAACGATGACAACAAACGCGCCCGTTGGTCCGCCAATCTGGAACCGGCTGCCGCCAAGGAATGAAATGAAGAAACCCGCGACGATTGCGGTAATCAGGCCGCGTTCCGGTGTGGTGCCGGAGGCAATCGCCAACGCCATGGCCAGCGGCAGGGCCACAATGGCAACGGTCAACCCGGCGATCATGTCGCCGCGAAAGGCCCTCAGGTCATAACCCTGTCGCAGAACCGTTACTGTCTTGGGAACAAATAATCGCCAGTCCTGCAACATCGTCCATGCCCCTTATCGTTTATGCAAGCGTATCATGCGCCA